>Ga0157376_10003030_pt1 | contig 11516 bp, 10 predicted proteins | sample M45metaG_FD_121801 | JGI IMG/M metagenome (GOLD analysis project Ga0157376, IMG submission 121801) | Miscanthus rhizosphere microbial communities from Kellogg Biological Station, Michigan, USA - M4-5 metaG | ecosystem: Host-associated > Plants > Roots > Rhizosphere > Soil | place: USA: Michigan... | reverse complement strand
TTCAACTCGACGTACCGGGTTCTGTCACGCTGGGCTCAGTCCTCGACGCGTTAGAGGCGCGCTATCCCATGCTGCAGGGGACGATTCGCGATCACGTGACCCTGCAACGGCGGCCGTTTCTGCGTTTTTTTGCGTGCGAACAGGATTTATCGCACGAGCCTCCTGATGCGCCGTTGCCTGAGGCAGTGGCGTCGGGGAAGGAGCCGCTGCTGGTGATCGGAGCGATTGCCGGTGGCTAGTCTCGCAAGAGAACAACATCGCCAGATAAACGAACCGCAGAAAACTGCACAATCTCATTTCAAATGGAGCTCGCGATGAAGTCAGTCTGCGTCTATCTGAACTTTGATGGCAATTGCCGGCAGGCAATGGAGTTCTATAAGAAATGCCTGGGCGGAGAGCTCTACACCATGCCGTTTTCGCAGGCCCCTTTCGACTCTCCGAAAGAAGCGAAGGACCGGCTGATTCACGCGGCGTTGCAGTCCGGTTCGACGGTGCTGATGGCTTCGGACATCATGCCGGGAATGCCCTTTAAGCAGGGGAATAACTTTTCGGTGATGATCGAATGCGAGAACGCCGCCGAACAGGATCGCATCTTCGCGGCGCTGGGCGAAGGAGGTACGGTGACGATGCCGCTGCAGGACACGTTCTGGGAGGCCCGTTTCGGCATGGTGACGGATCAGTTCGGGATCAGCTGGATGTTCAATCTGCCGAAGGCAAAGTAAGACGCGAGAAGGCTGAGGCGAACTTCGCAGGGGCAGTAACCGTTCACCTCAATCGTCCTGGAACCCGGTTATGCTGCAGGCGGTACTTGGTGCAATGGCGATTTTTCAAGAATTAACCGGGTTGGGACAACGTTAGCGTTTAAGCGGTTCTGTACGTTCGCACGCGGCCACTCCAGTTGATATTTTTTGTAACGAATTCACATGCAATCGTTTCGTCGAACTCAGAGTGCCCTGAATCTCGACATAGTCACCGATGTTGCTTCGGGCAGCGCTTTGATTTTGGATTGTTAGAACGCGCTTTCCGTCTGGATCGATCAGCACAATCTTCCGGCCCTTTGCCACACATTCCTTCGCGCACCTCGGGTTGGTGCCGGTAAATGTCCCAGAACTTGCACGTCCTTCTGCACACTGTTGATCTGACAGCCATCCCCGGATGATTTTGCTGTTAGTTTGAGCAGATTGATCAGTAGCGGAAGCGTAGGCAAGAAGGACGAAAATCATTGAGAGCGCGAATGGCCGCATGTTCCACCTCCGACGTCCGTGCCAACGTACCACGTTAGCCGTTCGATTTGAACACCTTGTTGGTTTTTAGGCCTTTCGAGAATCGTTTTTGCAATCAGATGATTACGAACGCATGGTTGAGATGCCAGTTCCGATTATGGAAGAGCATGATGCCCTCCCCATGAACAGTGTTACATCCGTTCAGACATTGTCGTCGCTTCATGATGCATAATCTCTCCACTTGTCATGTCCGACCGATCACTTGCGGAGACTGCCATTCAGGGTACTACGCATTCCTCTACCCCCAAGTATCGCGTGCTTTACGACGGACAGTGCGAGATCTGTCAAGCTTGCGTGGCGTGGCTCAAAATTCTCGATCAGAAACAGACGACTCTCGCACTACCAATCAGTAAGAAAATCTTATCTACCGTTGATTTCCGGCTCCGACTTGATGAGTGTCTTCGGCAGTTACATGTTGCAACGCCTCAAGGCCAAATCCTAGTTGGATGGGATGCCGTGGCAAGTCTGGCACGACTGTTCCCGTCCACATGGATCATCGGTGCGATGGGAGTATTGTTCCCCTTTCGAAATGCCGGCAGAGTCCTTTATGGGGTCGTTGCCAGAAACCGATTTGCGCTTAGCAAGTGCCGAGGTGGTGCGTGCCAAATAGCAAAACCCGAAGAAGTACGACGCCGAGCCAAACTAGGAGTCTTCTGGTCATGCTTCACACTAGGCTTCCTCATACGCTTTCCGCTTATTTTCTGGGCGGGCATTCAAGCAGCGTTGAAGAGAGTAAGCATTTTCGCGCGGACATACTATGGACGGCTTGACCTGCTCAATGGAAAGCTGACCATTCTGTTTCTGAACGGGTTTCTGCCCAACGCCGTCCCGCTGCTATTCGGTGAATTATTCACTGCGGTTCTCTACGACGGAGTAGTGGTCGACCCGGGTTCTCCCAAGATGCGCAGGTCGCTTCAGCGGCATCTTCGACGATCAGCACCGCTGATTACAAAGATCATTGCTACCCACGCTCATGAAGAACACGTCGGCAACTTAAATTGGCTTTCTCAGTTGTATGGCGCTCCGGTCTGTGTCTCGGAGATGACCGCCCGCTTTCTTAGGCCGTTCAAGAAGCTTCCATGGGTGCGAGCCACAATCATCGGTCAGCCTCCAAATTTGACAGAGCCATTTCGCCTTTTGAGCGAGACCATTGAGACCGCGTCTGGGCAGTTGAAGGTGATTCCCACTCCGGGTCACTGTGATGATCACGTTGTTCTCTACGATCCGAAAGAGAAACTGCTGGTGGCAGGCGATGCCTTCATGGGTAGCTATTTCGCTACCCCCAATCCAGATGTTGATAGTCGAAAATGGCTAGCCAGCCTCGAACAACTTGTGGAACTCGATATCGAAATTCTTGTTGAAGGGCACGGCCACATTCATACTCTTCGGTCTGACATTCCTGATTTTCCTGGCGTTGTGATCCGCCAAGACTCGAAGGTCGCCTTATCGCAGAAATTAGATTATCTGCGATGGCTTCGCCGGCAGATCGAAGCTGGATTTGAGGAGAGACTTCCGATTCGGGTAATCGAAGCAAGTTGTTTTCCGTGGGGAAGGCGCACTTCTTGGGAGACGTGTGCTACCGATGAGTGCATCCGGCTCCTAAGCCTCGGTCATTTCTCGCGCACGGAACTCGTGCGAAGCTTTGTCCGCAATGATTCCGAACCGCTTCCCACCCTCTACGAAATGCGGATGTCGGCGAAAGGGAATGACTCGCTTCCTTGATATCCGCACCGTCAAAACAATTAGTTTCGAGGTTACTCCGTGCGTGAGTTCTTACATCTTGTCAAAGGTAGTCTGTGCGGCCGAGCTGCGAATGATCCCCTCGTGGTGCGACGAAGCGAGCGGGAAATCAACTTGTCTGATGTTCGATTGGAGAGGCGGCGCTGGGTCTCCTGCGTGTGCTCTTCAGACATGTCGCAATGGCAGTGCGCAAGTTGTGTTGTTCGATGCTGTTCACGGCGATGAAACGAAAAGGCTGCAAACCGATCGGAGCGGCTGAACAGGGATTGAGCAATTCGGCCATGGCGAGCACAGGGCCTAGATTGGTTGAAAACATCACTTCCACAACTGCTCGCGATTGAAGAGGCTTGAGCACGCGCAGCAAGCCACCGGTTACAGAAATAGTCTGGAGTCTGGGGAAGGCACATTGTCCGTCGCCAAATCGGATCGTAACGACGGGTATGCCAGGAAGTCGCACACGGACGGGACGCCGCGTGCAGCGCGGTACGGGGGAGGTTATCACAAGGGAAATATGCTACTGAATCGATGCGCCAGGCGAGATTACTAACGAACGTGTACGATCTGATCGCGAAACAGGCAGTCGTATTCAAATCCCCGGGCACTACCGCCCTGTAAGTCCACATCAGCGAGTGAAAGAGCTGCGTTCCTGCACTTCTTATACCCGAGAGCCGTGAGTCGAATTACACCGCGCACTTGTTCTTCGACCAGTCCCTGATTCCTCAGCTCAGCGATTGCAAAGCGAGCGGAAGACGAGTCGACAGTTTGTTTTGGCAAGATCACAAACTGGTGACGATCCTGTTCGTAGCGGAGAATGAGTGCAGCGAGCAGGCCGTAACGAATATCTTGCTCAGGCATGATGCGATCTTAGCCATGCGAGCCGGACTCCAGTATGGCCCTTCGGTGGCGTTCGGGGGCACCTGTGTTCATTTTTTGGAGTGTCCTTCTGCGTGGCGGGGATGAACGTTAGTAATCCTCGGACTACATGACCAGCTTCAAGAAAACCATCCCTTTATATCTTCCAATTTGTAGGCGGGTGCGCGGTGTCCATCAGACGACGTTCCATCGTTGCTGACGCTGCGACTCAAGCCACTAACCAGCGCTTCCATGAAAGCGCCGGCCAGCGGCGACTCAGCGCCGTTGTGGGTAGCCATTTGGAGCTTAGAAGAACCGTGCGCGGAATGCTTCGTGTCGGGCTTGCGATATGGCCAGTAGCCGCGTGAATTCCGGCGATGTGCGGAGTGGGTCCAGTAGCGGGTCCGTCTTCTGGTAAGGATATGCGAAGAAGCCACCATCGATGCTGCGTTCGAGGGCATGCAAGGCGGAGGCGGGATCTCCCAGCGCCGCGTAGGCTTGCGCGATCTTGTAGAGTGCTTCCGGATCGCGCACATCACGCTGGTCGATTTTGCGCTCGGCTTCGCGCAGCAACGCGATTCCATCCTGATTCTGATGAGCAATTGCGTAGCTCAGCGCCTTTCCCACCTGCGCTTGCATCAAGTTCGGATCCAGTTTGTAGGCGCGGTCGAAGGCCGTCGCAGCTTCGGTTTCGTTCTTGCGGTAATACTCGGCGAACCCACGATAGAACATCAGGAATGCGACGTCGCTCGACTCCGGCAGGCTGGCCAGAAATTTGTCGTACTCACCGCGGTAGAGGTAAGCGTTGATCGCCGAGCTGTTGAGTTTTACGCCAGGATCGAGCTGGCGGGCGCGCTCGCATTCCGCGGCTGACTCGTCCAACATGCCGCCGAAACGGTAGGCATACCCCAATTCCCAATGCAATTCGGGATGATTGGGGTTCGTGCTCAGCGCATGGCGCAGAATGGGCACCGACTCGGCGACGCGTCCCGTGTCGGTGAACAGGTTTGCCATGAAGATGCGCGCTTCAATCTGATCAGGGTCGAGAGCAAGAGCGCGCTCGTAAGCTGCTTGTGCGCTGCGGTATTGGTTGCGGCCTCCGTAATTGAAGGATGCATTGGCCTGATAGGCCTGGCCGAGGTGTGCCCAAGTGAGTGCGTACTTGGGATCGATCTCCAGGGATTTTTCAAGCATCTTGATGGCGGTCGGAAAATCGTTGCGCGAATAGAGATCGATGCCACGCAAGTAGTATTCGTATGCCAACGGATTAACGGGGGCCGCGGATTTTAGTCGCTCAGCCTCCGACGACGACAGATTGAGGGCGAGCCCCTGCACGATCTTGACGGAGACGTCATCCTGCACGGCGAGCAGGTTGTCGTACTTGAGATCTAAAGTTTCTCGCCACAAGATCTTCTGGCTTTTTACATCGATGAGTTGCGGCGTGATGCGAAGGCGATCGCCTTCGCGTACGAAGTTTCCCATCAGCAGTGTGTTTACATCCAGGTCGGCGGCCACTTTTGGGATGTCGATAATCTGATTGCGGTATTTCTCGACCGCCGAGGAAGGGCGCACGGTAAGCGCGCTGACGTAGCCGAGCTTCGTGATCACCGCATCGGCCAGCGAAAATCCGAGGAAGTCGTTGCGCGGGTCAGGTTGAAGGTTGTGAAACGGCAAGATAGCCACGGTGGGGAGGCCTTGAGTCCGAAAGGGGCGACCCCCGGAGGGAACAGTTCGACGGAACAGGAAGGCCAAGGCGACGGCCAAGCACACAGCCACCAGGATCGCGGCGAGAATCCAGCCGCGTACATGTTTTGCCGGAGAGCCTGTCGTTGAAAGAGCAGCGGACTGCTCAATTGGCACTTCTGCATCGACCACCGCAATGTCGAGTGGAGCCGCACTCAGTGGGTCCTGGTCCGGAGCAGCAACCACTGACGAAGCGCCTGGCAACGCTTCGGACGAAAGAGCTGTCGGCACGATTTGCTCGACAACGCTTGCTGCGAAGCGGTATCCACGGCCGGGAATTGTGACGATGTAGCGGGCATCGCCGGCGTTCTCGCCCAGGGCGCGCCGCACCATGGAAATCTGCTGCGTAAGATTCGACTCCTCGACGAAGCTGTCGGGCCAAAGCATCCGCATCAGTTCTTCTTTCGTGAGCATGCGGCCGCGGCTCATCACCAACAAGGCCAGCATGTCAAATGTCTTGGGAGTCAGAGGGATGGGTTCCTGTCCGCGGCGAAGCACATGTTGGCCCGTGTCCAGAATGAACGGGCCAAACTCGAACACACGGGCCAGGTTGTCGGACACAACGCCTCCCGGGCGAGTCGGGGTGCGACCCCGAACGAGATGATCAAGATGAAGACGGCTACCCACCGGAAGACCCCAAGCTGAGACTTCGGAGGTAAGGGAACTGCGCAGCGCGACCGGCACGATTTTACGACAAGTTCGGGAATGGGTCAGCGTCTTCCCGCGCTGCAAGCCCGAATCCTGCTGGCCATTCTAAGTCCTTTCATTGTCGCGACAAGGAGCTTTCCTAAATTTTTTAGGTTTCTTTTAGGCCAGCCGCAGGACTCATTTTGGAGCTTCCGGGCAGGATCACACATGTCGAGCGGGGAAGTCGCCTAGCAGCGTACTCCTGCTTGAACTCAAAACAACGACAAAGAAGGAGTTGGTAGAAATGAAGTCCCTTGTACAAATGATTTCTCTGGGGAAGGCGGCGCTCCGAATTGGATCGGTAGCGTTTCTCGGTTTGAGTATGGCGGCGCCAAGTTCGTGGGCGCAGGCGAGCCAGACGGACTTTGATCTGCACATTAGTCCAGCGATCAAGAACTGCCTGGGAGTGCCCGGCGGGCCAACGCCCAAGGCGCACGTAACTGTGAAGCGCGGGCCCCTGGCCGACACACTGACGATTGTCGCGGACAACATCAAGCCCCGGCTGGCGTTTGATATGTTCACCGTGCAGCGGAGCAACCTGCGATCAAACGGCACGGTGGATCCGGCGTTCAAGAACTTTGGACTTGCCTGGTATCAGAGCGACCTGCAAGCAAACGGGCAGGGCCACTTCCAGGCGACCATCAAGACCATCTTGCTGGATCAGATCTTCGGATTCGACCCCGACGTTGCGCTTGGACCGACCAACACGTTCAATGTGGGCTTCTGGTTCAACGACCCCGCCGATGCGCAGGCGTGCGGATTCGATGTAACGAAGCCAACTCCGTTCAACGGCGAGCACAAAGCTGGTCCAGTGGCGATGATCAGCGTGCCTGATCCGATCACGAAGCTCGGTCCGCTCTGCACCAACCCGAACAAAACCACCAATCCAGCAACCTGCAATCCGTAAACGCACCTTGCTGGCAGTAGGCGTAGGTAGGCTCCTCACAAACCGGGGAGCCTTCTTTATTGCAGCGCGGCGATGGCCGACCGCTCGGTCGGTCTTGACACAGGGCGGTGTGACAAGTAGTATCTGAATCCAAGTCGGACCGTTCGCGGCCCGGCGGTGAATTTCATGCAGAGTGGCTGAGGGACGAGCCCTATGACGCCACGGCAACCGCACCGGGATCATCTATCCCGGCGGCCAGGTGCCAACTCTCTCCCGGAGACGGGGAACATGAGATTCGGGTAAGCGGCTAGTATTTCCGCATTCCCGTAGCCTCTTTTCCTCTTCTGGAGTAGAGGTTTTGTGCTTTAGGCGGCCTTCGAGAAGATTTTCGATGAAGGCAGCTTGAGTACTCCTACCCTCTCTTCCAGAAGACACCTCAAATCTGTTGAGGTGCTGCATCCAAGAGAATCCATTCAAGGCTCGTTCCGCGGCGACTCGCAAGAATGCGAGTGGCACGATGACTAGCTACGAGTTGCGCTGTAGAGAATGCGGCAAAACCTGGGGAAACCAGCCCCGGTCGATTTGCGAGGATTGCTTTTCTCCCCTGGAAGTCAGCTACGACTACGACGAAGCACGCGCGGAGTTCACGCGCGAGAAGATCGCGGCACGCGCACCCAACATGTGGCGCTACGCCCCGCTGCTGCCGCTGCCCGCCGATTACCACGCGACACTGCCGGTTGGGTTCACCCCCTTGTTGAGTGCGTCCACGCTCGGCAAGCAGATCGGCGCGCGCAAGCTTTGCATCAAGAACGATGCCGTGTGCCTTCCGACCTTGAGCTTTAAGGATCGCGTGGTGAGCGTGGCGCTCGCGCAGGCGCGGGCGTTCGGGTTCGATACGGTGTCGTGCTCGTCCACCGGCAATCTGGCAAATTCGGTGGCGGCTCAGGCGGCGCGCAACGGATTCAAGGCGTGGATTTTCATCCCTGCGGATCTGGAGCCGGCGAAAATTCTCGGTACCCACGTGTACGGCGCGAAAGTCGTTCGAATCGCGGGCAGCTACGATCAGGTGAACCGGCTGTGCTCGCAGATCGCCGACGAGCATCATTGGGGATTTGTGAACGTCAACCTGCGCCCGTATTACGCGGAAGGTTCGAAGACCGTGGGTTTCGAGATTGCAGAGCAATTAGGGTGGCGTCTGCCCGATAACGTAGTTGTACCGATGGCAGGCGGGTCCCTCATTACGAAGATCAAGAAAGCATTCGATGAATTGATTGCGCTCGGGTTGGTCGAACCCAAGGCCGTTAAGTTTTTCGGTGCCCAGGCGACCGGCTGCTCACCCATTTCGACCGCGGTGAAAGCGGGGCGCGCGGAGATCGAGCCCCAGCGCCCGTCGACGATTGCGCGTTCTCTGGCGATCGGGAATCCAGCAGATGGCCATTATGCAATCAAGACGATCACCAGAAGTGGTGGCTGGTCGGAGGATGTGTCCGATGCCGAGGTCGTGGAGTCGATCCAGTTGCTTGCGGAGAGTGAAGGCATCTTCACCGAGACCGCGGGAGGAGTCACAGTCGGCTGCGCTCGCAAACTCTATCGCGAGGGACGGATTGGGCCGGACGAGACGACGGTGCTGTGCATTACGGGGAATGGCCTGAAGACCACGGACGTTCTTGCCGGCGAGTATCGCGCGGAAGCACCGATTACTCCGAAACTGGCCGAGTTCGAACGATTCCTGCAAGGTGCGCCCGACGTTCCCGAGACGGTGGAGGTTTAGTATGGCAATCACAGTGCAAATTCCGACAGCGTTGCGCCGGCACACGGACGGAGTGGGGAAACTGGACTGCGGCGCGAGCAACTTGAACGAATTGTTTGCGGTGCTGGACGAGAAGTTCCCTTCGCTCAAGCCGCACTTGCGCGACGAGGCAGGCCAGATCCGCCGCTTTCTCAATGTCTACGTAAACGAGGAAGACATCCGCTTTCTGGGCGGTGCAACTTACGCTTTTCAGGATGGTGACGAAATATTGCTAGTCCCGTCGATTGCGGGCGGGGCGGAGTAAATAAAGTCTGGTCCGGCGCTCGCGGCAGGCGAGGACGCCCGCCGCTCCGTCGAAATTCTTAATATCGATTTTCTGAAAATGGGATACGGGCGGCGTAACTATGCCGCCTTTTCTTTCTGGCGAACCGTCAGCACCGGGCAATTCGCAAGTCGAACCACCCGCTCGGTTACGGATCCGAACATCAGGCGTTCAAGCCCGGTTGAGCCATGCGTGGAGATCACGATCGAGTCGGCACCCTCTCGATCGGCGATTGCCACAATCTCGTCGGCCGCCGTACCGTGGCCCACTAGCGTGCGAACCTTCACATCGTTTGGGACGAGCCGCTCGCGAACGTCCCGCAGATGCTTCTCGGCGTCCATGTGCAAGTAGCGTTCGTACTCAGGAACCTTGAAGACGTAGTTGGGATCGGGAGGCAAGGGTGGCACGGTTGGGACGACATTCACCAGCAACAATTCGGCGTTGAAATGCTGCGCAAACTCGCTTGCCGTTTTGATGCAGGTGCAAGCGGGTCCACTGAAGTCGGTAGGGCAGAGGATGCGTTTCACGGGCAGCATGAGCAAGTCTCCGAGGCGGGCATTATAACCGCAATAGCCATCTGGAAAAGAGATTGCCGGGAGGATGTTCTTTGCCTATAATCTAACTAACCGGTTAGTTAGATTTGGAGGGGGACAGGCGTATGACGGCGACGCAGAGCCGCAAACGGCTGGGCTCGCGGGGCACCCCCGATGCGAGCAAGGCCGCAATCTTGCAGGCCGCAATCCGCGAGTTTGCCCGAGAGGGAATCGCCGGTGCGCGAACCGATGCCATCGCGCGGGCCGCCAAGGTCAACAAAGCACTTCTGTACTACTACTACCGCGATAAGCAGACACTCTACGGAGCCGCGCTCGATCATGTGTTTCAGCAGCGGCTGGATTTGCTGCTCCCCGTCTTGCGGGAGAACGTACCTCCCGGCGAGAAGATTTTGCGATACGCGGGAGCGCTATTCGACTACTTCGCACAGAATCCCTCACACCGCGAGATGGTGCAGCGCGAGATCCTGATGCTTCCCCGTCACTCGCACATGAAGCGTGTGATGAAACGCTATTTCCACCCGCTGTACGACGAATTGCTCAAGGTGCTGAATGACGGAATCGACGCGGGCATTTTTCGGCCGATTGATCCGATGCAGTTCATCCTGAGCATGGGCGCGGTGATCGTGCAGTATTTTGCCAGTGCTCCGATCGTGCGCCTGGTCACCAAGGAAGATCCACTCGGACCGGAGCGGCTCGGCGCGAGACGGGCCGCAGCCCTGGATTTCATTGCCGCCGCTTTATTCCAACCGAGTGCCATCAAGCCCGAAGGAGCACGGACGTGAGCCCGCGCAACCGGATTTTCATCCTGCTGGGAATCATCTTCTTGATCTCGGCGGGCTATTACCTGCTCTCGACACCGCGCAGCCAGGACCTGGTGATGATCGGGACGGTTGACGCAAACCAGGTCATCGTGAGCCCCCAGGTTCAGGGACGGCTTCTCAAGCTGCTCGTGGACGAAGGAACTGCCGTGAAGGCGGGCGAGCTGATCGCCGAACTTGACCCGTCAGAGCTGGAAGCTCAAGCGGCAGCCGCTCAGGCGACGATCCGGAGCTTGCAATCGAAGGTCTCGGAGATGCGCTACACCGAACAATCCACGACGGGATCAACCACCAGCGATGTGGCGAATGCGCGCGCAAAGTTGTCGTCGATGAAAGCACAACTGGCCCAGGCTCAGGCCGCTTTGGAACGGACGGAGAGTGATAGCCGTCGGATGGTTTCGCTCGCGCAGCAGGGTGTGGCGTCCGATCAGGATCGGGTGCAGGCCGAGACGACCTTGACTGCCGCTAAGGCGAATGTGCAGTCCTTGAAGGAACAAGTTTCTGCCGCGGAAGCCGAGTTGAATTCCGCCACGGCAAAGACTCACCAGGCGCGAGCCGCGCAGAGTACGGTCGCGGCGACACAGGCCGATCTGGCCAACGCCGAAGAGCAATTGCAGCAGGCGCAGGTGCGGCTCGGCTATACGAAGATCTATGCGCCGGTCACCGGCACCGTGTCGGTTCGTGCCGCCCGCCAGGGAGAAGTCTTGAACGTCGGTCAGCCGATTTGCACGATCGTCGATTACACGGATACGTGGGTACGGGCGGCCTTGCCGGAGACGCAGGCCGATCACATCGGAATGGGTGAAGCACTGGAAATCCGGCTGCCCGGAGACACGCTCACCATAGGAGAAGTATTTCTTAAATCCGAGGAAGCAGACTTC
>Ga0157376_10003027_pt1 | contig 11520 bp, 14 predicted proteins | sample M45metaG_FD_121801 | JGI IMG/M metagenome (GOLD analysis project Ga0157376, IMG submission 121801) | Miscanthus rhizosphere microbial communities from Kellogg Biological Station, Michigan, USA - M4-5 metaG | ecosystem: Host-associated > Plants > Roots > Rhizosphere > Soil | place: USA: Michigan... | reverse complement strand
TCCTCACCCGTCCGCCACTCGTCAGCACCCTTGCGGGCCTGTTACCGTTCGACTTGCATGTGTTAGGCATGCCGCCAGCGTTCACTCTGAGCCAGGATCAAACTCTTCAGTTGAAATTGCTAAGCCTTCCGAACTTGCGTTCATCCGGCCCAAAACTTTAGAGAGAGACCTAAGCTACTTTGATTACTCAAATTACGATTCCAAGATCCCGTTAAGAATCCAGGTTTCGAGGCTTGGGACGCTCTTGATTCGATGGACTTTCATCCATCCCAAGGCGCCCACACAAGTCACCTGCGCACACTGTCAAAGATCTGAAATTCGCACCAGACTGTTAGTCCGGTAACCAAGGGCGTTTCGCCCGAGGGAGCCGCGTATTATACATCTCGATCTGGGTTCGTCAACGACCTTCCGAACAGGATTGTTCCCGGGCGCGCATGTCCTTGATCCGACACGCCGCCATCAGCCAATACCTGCCGGCGCCGTCATCTGGACGAACCCTCGGCGCGGCAGGCAGACTCTGAAGATGCGGCATCCTCACGGCCGCGCCCGCAGCAACCACCTTCAAGGATTCCAACGCATGTCTTCAGCTCCCATCGCGATGCGCCGGTCCCGCTGGCTCCCCGCCGTTTCGATCTGCACATTTGCTGCAGTCTCGGCGGCGTGCTCCGTGCATGCCGCTGGCCCGACCGTCGAACTCAAGGGACAGCGCTTCGACGTCGAGATCGCCGACAACCAGGAAGCGCGCGCGCGCGGCCTGATGTTCCGCGACAGCATGGCTGCCGATCACGGCATGCTGTTCATTTTCGAGAGCGCCTACGTGCAGACGTTCTGGATGAAGAACACGCGCATCCCGCTCGACATTTTATACTTTGATTCAAACTATAAACTGGTCAGCGTCCAGCAGCGCGTGCCGCCGTGCCGCAGCGATCCCTGCGTGCAGTATCCGTCCACCGGCCCGGCGCAGTACGTTCTCGAGCTCAATTCCGGCATGACCGACAAGCTCGGCGCCAAGCCGGGAGATGTGCTGACCGTCAAGCGCTGAGGAGCGTGCCCGCTTCGATGCCGTTCGTCGCTGCCGGCGCCGGCTGGCGCAGCGGCGGCGCCGGCCGCTCGGGCTCGCCTCGAAGCCGATGCCAGCACGGAATGCCGCATTGGTAAGGCACCAAGGGGCCGGGCAACTGGCGGACGTTCTCCAGCATGTCGTCGGTCATCGGCACGAACTCACGCATCGCTATCTCCGTTCAATGGATGGAGCGTAGTCAAGCAGAGCGGCATGGAACAAAAATGACAGCATTCGGGCACGTTGCAGGCAATGTGCTCCCGTTCACCCAAAGCGGTTTTTTTTCGCGTAATATCGAGCGCGCACGGCTCGCGCCCAAGGAGCACGCATGGAAAATCCCTGGCTGCACTTGCGTAATGCGAAGGATGAAGAGATCCCGCTGTTCGCGTCGGCGCTGCTGATCGCCAAAGACGAATATCCGCAACTTGCCGACGCCAATTACAAGGCGCGCCTGCGCGAGTACACGCGCCGCCTGCGCAAGGTCGTGAATCCCGCCGATCCGCCCGCCACGCAGCTGCGCTCGCTGAACCAGTTCCTTTTCGAGGACCTCGGCTTCAGCGGCGACGACCAGGATTACTACGACCCGCGCAACAGTTACCTCAACGACGTGCTCGACCGGCGTCTCGGCAACCCGATTTCGCTCGCCGTCGTACAGATCGAACTCGCGCGCCGGCTTGGCGTTCCGCTGCAGGGCGTGTCGTTCCCCGGACACTTTCTCGTGCGCTTGCCGCTCGACGAAGGCATCGTCGTGCTCGATCCTTTCCAGAAGGGCCGTTCGCTCGACGCAGCCGAATTGCGCAGCCGCGCACGCACGCACCTGGATACGCACGAAATCGATGATCGCCGCCTGGCGCGGATGCTCGAGCCGGCCAGCCATCGCGCGATCCTGTCGCGCATGCTGCGCAACCTCAAGGCGGTCTACAGCGATCGCGAGGAGTGGGACAAGGCGCTGCGCTGTTGCGATCGGCTGCTGACCGTCGACTCGCATCAGCCGGTCGAATTCCGTGATCGCGGCCGGCTGTACCGGACTCTCGGCCATCACCGCGCGGCACGAGAGGATTTGCAGCGCTACCTGGCGCTCGTGCCGCAGGCCGACGATGCCGATTCGGTCGGTTCGGAGCTCATTGAACTCGGCGCCGATCTGCCGCGCCTGAACTAGTGACCGGTAACGCTTGAATCGAAAGGGGCATCAGCCGATCTCGACCATCTCGAAGTCGGATTTCGTCACGCCGCAGTCCGGGCAGGTCCAGGTTTCCGATACATCTTCCCAGCGCGTGCCCGGCGCAATGCCGTCCGCGGGCCAGCCTTCGGCCTCGTTGTAGATGAAGCCGCAGACGACGCACATGAACGTGCGGTAGGGAACTTCGACGGCGGATCCGGCGGGGGTGCTCATCTTGCGGGCGTGGACGGGGTTAGGCCGCCTATTCTACCGGACCCCATTGCGAGTGCGCACGATCCGCTTCAGCTGCGCGACGCCCGCAAGAACTGCTCTCGTCGGACGTCTATGAGATCGCGCCCGAGCCGCTAAACTACGCGCCCCCATGTCCCGACCCCAACTCCACAGCTTACCCCCGCGTGGCTTCTACGCGATCACCGACGGGCCGCGCCCGGATCTGCGTGCGGCTGTTGAGCGCGCTCTGGAGGGTGGCGCCGCGATCGTGCAGTACCGCGACAAGTCCGGCGATGGTGAACGGCGCCGGGCGGAAGGCGCGGCCTTACTCGCCGTGTGCCACCGTTTCGGCGTGCCGCTGATCATCAATGACGATGTGGAGCTCGCCGCCGCGATTGGTGCCGAGGGCGTGCACCTGGGCGAACACGATGGCAACGTCGACGCTGCGCGAACCAGGCTCGGCGCGTCTGCGATCATCGGTGTTTCCTGCTACGACTCGCTCGATCGCGCCAGGCAACTCGCCGCTGCGGGTGCGGATTATCTGGCCTTCGGTGCGTTCTTTCCGTCACCTACCAAGCCACTGGCACGGCGCGCGCGTGTAGGTCTGCTGCGCGATGCGAAATCGCTCGGCCTGCCGCTGGTGGCGATTGGCGGCATTACGCCGGACAATGCGCGGCCGCTGATCGAAGCCGGCGCCGACTTCGTCGCCGCGATTTCCGGCGTGTTCGCCGCTGCGGATCCGTCTGCCGCAGCGCGGCGCTATGCACACTTGTTCACAAAGTAAAAATCAGCCCATGTCCAGCAATCACGATCTGTTCCAGCGCGCCCGCGCGTTGATGCCCGGCGGCGTAAATTCGCCGGTGCGCGCATTCAAGTCGGTTGGCGGCGAGCCGTTCTTCACCGATCGCGCCGACGGCGCGTACCTGTGGGATGTCGAAGGCAAGCGTTACATCGACTATGTCGGCTCGTGGGGCCCGATGGTCGCCGGCCACAATCACCCGAAGGTGCGCGTGGCCGTCGAAAACGCCGCGCGTGCGGGCCTCTCGTTCGGCACGCCGTGTCCGGCCGAGGTGACGATGGCCGAAACGATCACGCGGCTCGTGCCGTCGCTTGAGATGGTGCGCATGGTCAATTCCGGTACCGAGGCGACGATGGCGGCGATCCGCGTCGCGCGTGGCCACACCGGCCGCGAGAAGATCGTGAAGTTCGAAGGCTGCTACCACGGCCACGGCGATGCATTCCTGGTCAAAGCCGGTTCCGGCGCACTGACGTTCGGCGTGCCGACCTCGCCGGGCGTGCCGAAAGCGCTCGCTGACCTGACCCTGACGCTGCCCTACAACGACATCGACGCCGCACGCGAACTGTTTGCCCAGGTAGGCGACCAGATCGCCGGCCTGATCATCGAACCGGTCGCCGGCAACATGAACTGCATACCGCCGCGCGCGGGTTACCTGCAAGGCTTGCGCGAACTGTGCTCACGCCACGGCGCGGTGCTGATCTTCGACGAGGTCATGACCGGATTTCGCGTCGCGCTCGGCGGGGCGCAGCAGCTCTATGGCATCACGCCGGACCTGTCCACGTTCGGCAAGATCATCGGCGGCGGCATGCCGGTTGGCGCGTATGGCGGCAAGCGCGAGATCATGGAAAAAGTCGCGCCGTCCGGGCCGATCTACCAGGCCGGCACGCTTTCCGGCAATCCGGTGGCGATGGCTGCGGGCCTGGCCATGCTGGAACTGATCCAGGCGCCGGGTTTCTATGCCGAGCTCGAGCGCAAGACGCACCTGCTCGCCGACGGTCTGCGTGGGGTCGCCGCGGATGCCGGCGTGCCGTTCAGCACGAACGCCGTCTGCGGCATGTTCGGCCTGTTCTTCACGCCGGAAAAAGTGGAAACCTATACGCAGGCCACGGCCTGCGACGTGCCGGCATTCAACCGCTTCTTCCACGCGATGCTCGAGCGCGGCGTGTACCTGGCGCCGTCGGCGTTCGAGGCCGGCTTCATGTCGCTCGCGCACAGCGAGCAGGATATCGCCGATACGCTGCAGGCGGCGCGAGAGGCTTTTCACCACTGACGGAGGAGATTTTTAGACGCGGATCAGCGCGGTTGAGCGCTGATTTTCGCGGATAAAAGCCAAGCTTTCGTCTTAATCCGCTTCCATCCGCTTTTGCCCGCGTCCATCCGCGTTGATCCGCGTCCAAAGCTATTGCTCTTCTCTCGAGCCGATTCCCTGCCCAGATCAAATCTGGCCCGCACACCGCAAGGCAAGTGGCTCTTGCGCAACGGCGCCTCTAGTCAGAGACTGCGCCAACCTCGTGCTATCGGAGTTCCCGTGCGTCCGGAAACCCTGTTCGTCCATGCGGGCGCGACGCCCGATCCGGCCACCGGCGCAGTCGTGCCGCCGCTGCACCTGGCCACGACGTTCCAGCACGGGCCAGCCGGTGAACGCGTCGCCGGTTTCGAATACGTGCGCGAAGGCAATCCGAATCAGCAGCAGTTCGAGACCGCGCTTGCCGAGCTCGAAAGCGGCGCCGCGGCGCTTGCGTTTTCCTCCGGCATGGCGGCGATCACGGCACTGCTCGACGGCCTGCCGTCCGGCGCGCATATCGTGTATCCGCAGGATTGCTACGCGGGGCTGCGCGTTCTCGTAACTGAGTTCCTGCCGCAGCGTGGCGTCGCGGCGACGGCGGTCGACGTCGGCGATGTCGATGCGGTTCGCGCCGCCATGACGCCGAAGACGCGCATGCTCTGGCTCGAAACGCCGTCGAATCCGCAATTGCGGATTTGCGACATCGCCGCGCTGGCGGAAATCGCGCACGCGCAAGGCGCGCTGGTCGCCTGCGACAACACGTTTGCGACGCCGCTGCTCCAACAGCCGCTACGGCTCGGCGCCGACATTGTCATGCATTCGACGACGAAATATTTCGGCGGGCACAGCGACGTGCTCGGCGGCGCGTTGGTATTCGCGCGCCGAGATGAATTGTTCGACGCGGTTGCTCATCGCCGCCATATCACCGGCGGCGTGCCGTCACCGTTCAATGTCTGGATGACGCTGCGCGGGTTGCGCTCGCTGCCGGCACGCTTGGCTTGGCACTGCAGGAATGCGCGCACCGTGGCCGAATTCCTCGCCGCCCATCCGCGCGTGGAAGCCGTGCACTGGCCCGGACTGCCGTCGCATCCGAATCACGCCGTCGCGGCGCGGCAGATGCGCGACTTCGGCGGCATGCTCAGCGTGCGCATCCGTGGCGGGCGCGACGCAGCGCTTGCGTTCGCCGCAAAAGTGAAATTGTTCACCAATGCGACGTCGCTCGGCGGCTGCGAGTCACTGATCGAGCATCGCGCGTCGGTCGAAGGTCCCAGTCCGGTGTCGCCGCAGAATCTGCTGCGCCTCTCGGTCGGGCTGGAACATCCCGACGACCTGGTCGAGGATCTGCGCCAGGCGCTCGGCTGACCGTGCTACGGCGCCGGACAAACGGTCTCATCGACAGTGGCCGGCGCCACGAGCGATTCGACGAAGGTTCCGGCAGCGCTTTCGGCCGTTGTCACGGCGCCGGACGCGAGCGACCCGGCAAAAAGATCACAGATGGCATTCTCGCTGCTCGCCGTATAGCCAGCGTTGACCGTCACCAGCGACTGGTCGAGCGAAGCGGCATACAGCCCATTGCCATTGTCGGATTGCATTGTGTAGTCGAGCGCGTAGGAGAGGCTGATGTTGCTGATCGTCACCGTGCAGGTTGCAGCGGTGGACGACACCGGTATAGTGATGTCGCCGGCTGAACCGGCCGCACTGAAGCTGCTCGTTCCAGAAACAAACGTCCCGCCAAACGCATCGGCATGCAGCGTGACCGGGCATCCGACGGTGTTCCCGGCGCAAGCTTGCGTGTTGCACGCGGTGTAACTGCAGCCGGGACCACAGCTTCCGGTGGACTGCGCGACGCAGGTAGTCATGCCTTCGATCGAGCTTTGCATGAGGCCGGTGAATTGCGTCTTCGCAATCGCCTTCGACCAGCACGCATCGAATCCGTTGTGGAACACGAGGTCGCCGGCCGCTGCCGACTGGGCCGCGATTGCCGCGAGAACGCTTGCAGCAGCGAGGCGGCGCACGGAGTTCATCGCAAAACGAGCTACGACTGCCATGATCATCGCTCCTAAACGAACGAAATCGAATAGTCGTCCTCGACGGGCATCTCCCTGCGCCAATATTAGCGCGGTCTACCACACCCCGCTATTCGGCATCGACGCCCACGGTTCCTGCGGCGGCAGGTGGCCCTCCTGCAGCAGTTCGACCGAAATCAGGTCCGGCGAACGCACGAAGGCCATGTGGCCGTCGCGCGGCGGCCGGTTGATCGTGTAGCCCATCGCCTGAAGGTGCGTGCAGGTCGCGTAGATATCGTCGACGCGAAACGCCAGATGGCCGAAATTTCGCGCGCTGCCGTAGTCTTCATTCGAGCCCCAGTTGTGCGTGAGCTCGATCTCGGCATCCGGGCTGCCTGGCGCGGCCAGGAAGATCAGCGTGAACTTGCCTTGCTCGTTGTCGATGCGGCGCATTTCGCGCAAACCGAGGCCTTCGCAAAAGAAGCGCAGCGTCGCCTCGACATCGCGAACGCGAATCATGGTGTGCAGATAACGCATCATTTTGCTTTCTCCAAAATTCGGTGATGGAACTCAGTCCAGAAACAGGTCCGGCAGCAGCGGCGATTTTGGATCGACTGCATAGGCGCTGAGGTCGTTGGCGCCGGCTTCGCGGAGTACCTCGTCGTCGATCAGGAACCGGCCGCTGAAACCTCGAGCCGGCCGGGTCAGGACGGCGTGCGCGGCATCGGCCATGATTGCGGGCTTGCGCGCGTTTGCAGCGCTGACGCCGGGGATCATGTTCAGCGCGTCGGTCGCGATCAGCGTGCGCGGCCATAGCGCGTTGATCGCGACGCCGCGCGAAGCGAACTCAGCGGCCAGGCCGAGCGTGACGAAACTCATGCCCATCTTCGCCAGCGTGTAGCCGGTATGCGGCGACCACCATTTCGGATCGAGCGAAGGCGGCGGGGCCAAGGTCAGGATGTGCGGGTTGGCCGATTTCAGCAGGTACGGCAGGCAGGCCTGCGCGCACAGAAAGCTGCCGCGCGCGTTGACCTGCTGCATCAGGTCGAAGCGCTTCATCGGCGTGTCGAGCGCGCCGCGCAGCCAGATTGCGCTGGCGTTGTTGACCAGGATGTCGATGCCACCGAAGCGCTGCGCGGTCTGCTCGACGGCACTGCGCACCGAGTCTTCCTCGCGGATGTCGCACTTGATTGCGAGCGCCGCGCCGCCAGCGGCCTCGACTTCCGCTGCGGCCGTGTGGATCGTGCCCGGCAGCTTTGGATTCGGCACGTCGGATTTCGCCGCGATCACGACGTTGGCGCCATCGCGCGCGGCCCGCAGCGCGATTGCCAGGCCGATGCCGCGCGAGGCACCGGTGATGAACAGGGTTTTGCCTTGCAGTGAAGTCATCTCGTTTCCAATTTCCATTATTTATTCGTCATTCCCGCGAAAGCGGGAATTCATCTTGATCCTATTGAGCCAATCAAGAAGCAAAATGGATTCCCGCTTTCGCGGGAATGACGGCAAAAAAGTTTTCAGGCGACCTATCGAGATCACGCGTTCTGGAATCTCGGCAGATAGTGCATCAGTTGCCCGAGCCGATCCAGCGGATCGCCGAGCTGCAGCAGATGCTGGCGCTCGCGGTTGTCGAACGGCAGCGCCTCGGCGAGCCGGTAGCCGACCCAGGCGGCGTCGTCGAAGCGGTCACGCGGGGCCTTTGCGTGCGGTCCGCCGGCTTTTTCCAGCAGGCGCTCGAGAATCGTCGCCAGCAACAGAAACTCCGGTGGCATCGCAACGCTGGGCTCGTCCGGCCACAGCGTCACTTCGCCATGCGCCAGACCGTTGTCGCGCACGCGCGACCGGTCGACATGGAAGCGCCGGCCGCCGCTGACGCAGATGCCTAGCAGGCCGTCGGGGTTTGTATAGAAATCCACAATCTGTGCGAGTGTGCCGATCGCGGCCGGCACCGCCGCCTCGCCGACTTCGCGCCCCTGCAGAATCAGGCAGACGCCGAAGCCGGCGCCGCCGCGCGCGCAATCGCGCACCAGATCCAGATAGCGCCGTTCGAACACGCGCAGGTTCAACAGGCCGCCCGGAAACAGGACGGTGTTCAGCGGAAACAGTGGTATATCGAGCGCGGCCGCGGTCGCCATCCGGATCAGTTTAGGCTCACCCGCGCCTGTGCGGAAGCGTCAGCGCAGCGCTGCCAGAAACCGCCGCGGCGCGTCCTCGAACCCGCCGTTGGACATGAATACGACATGGTCGCCCGCCCGCGCCTCCTGGCGCAGCGCTCCAACCAGATCAGCGACCGTTGCTGCCGTGCGGCCGCGGCCAGCGAGCGCATCCGTCACGCGCTGCGCATCCCACGACAGCTCTGGCCGCTGCAGCAGCACGATCGTGTCGGCGTCGCGCAGGCTCGGCGCCAGTTCGTCGGCGTGCGCGCCGGCGCGCATCGAATTCGAACGCGGCTCCATGCCGACCAGGATCCGCGCCGCGCCGACTTTCGCGCGCAGGCCGGCCAGTGTGGTCGCAATCGCGGTGGGGTGATGGGCGAAATCGTCGTAGACGTGGATTCCGGCATGCTCGCCAACCAGTTCGAGGCGCCGCTTGGCGCTGCGGAACTGCGCCAGCGCCGTGATCGCCTGCTGTGGATCGATGCCACCCGCATCGGCTGCCGCAAGTGCGGCGAGCGCGTTCATGACGTTGTGCCGGCCGAGCAGGTTCCAGCGCACTTCGCCGAGTTCGCGGCCTGCGCGCGCGACCGCGAACGCGGAACCGTCAGCCGTGATCATCCTTGCGCGCCAGTCGCCGGTGTCAATGCCGAATGTCGTGACAGGCGTCCACACGCCCATCGCCAGCACCTCGGCCAGGCGCGCATCCTCGGCGTTGATGATCAGCCGTCCGCTGCCGGGCACAGTGCGTACGAGATGATGGAACTGGCGCTGGATCGCCGCAACGTCGGGAAAGATGTCCGCGTGGTCGTACTCGAGATTGTTGAGAATCGCGATGTGCGCGTGGTAGTGCACGAACTTCGAGCGTTTATCGAAGAACGCGGTGTCGTATTCGTCTGCTTCCACTACAAAGTCCGCTGGCGCAGCCAGCACCGACTTCCCTTCCTCCGCTTGCGGGGGAAGGTGCCCGTAGGGCGGAAGGGGGGAAGCGGTCAGGGCTGAGGGCTGAGGGCTGAGGGTTGGACCGCCGAGCCGCGCCGACACGCCGAAGTTCTCCGGAACGCCGCCGACAAGAAAGCCCGGCGCACGGCCGCACGCCTCGAGAATCCAGGCCAGCATCGCCGTCGTCGTCGTCTTGCCGTGCGTTCCGGCAACAGCGAACACGCGCCTCGACGCGAGCACGTTGTCGCCGATCCACTGCGGGCCGGAGACATACGGCAATCTCGCGTCGAGCATATGTTCGATCGCCGGATTGCCGCGCGACATGGCGTTGCCGACGATGACGAGATCGGGGGGCGGATCGAGATTTTCGGCGCGATAGCCGGGCTTCAGCTCGATTCCGAGTTCCTCGAGCTGCGTGCTCATCGGCGGATAGATGTTCTGGTCGGAGCCCTCGACGGAATGGCCGAGTTCACGCGCGAGCACGGCGACGCCACCCATGAACGTGCCGCAGATGCCCAGGATGTGCAATCTCATGCCCGCGTTATTCTCAACTTCCACCGACCGCTCCGCCGACGAGCATCATCCCGGCGATGATCCACAGCAGCGCGATGACGACGCCGCTCAGGTACGGCACATCGAAGCTGTGTCGGAAGATATGCGCATCGACGAGCACCTTCCAGACCAGCAACGGCAGCGACACGAGCACGAGCAGGATCTGCAGCGGCGAGAGCTGCTGGACCGTTGTCGGCGGGTCGCCGATCAGCAGCAGGATCGGCACGTTGAGCAGGATGAAGACGAGCGTGCAGCCGAGCAGCGCCGTTGCGGTCTGCACGAAGCGGTTGCGCAGCCCGCGCAGCGTAAGGATCACGTTGAGCGCGCCGAGCGTGAACATCAGTTCGAGCGCGGCGCCGGCGAATACGCCATCGAGCGGGGCAGCGCGCGCGACGGCAACGCCGAGCTGGAGAACCAGCCACGCCGCCGCGACAGCAGCCAGCAGCGAGACCGAATACGGCAGGTCCTGCGGCCCGCGCCGCAGCAGGCAGATATCGCGAATCAGGTAGACGAACGGCGGCATGGAACCTCAACTGGATCGGCGCAGGCGGACTTCGGCGGCCGGCAACGCAGGCCGACCGGTGCGGATTCCGCGCTCAGCGTGGCAGCGCCGCGAGAATGCGTTGGAACACCTGGTCGACGTTGCCGACACCGTCCACCGTTTTGAGGTTGCCGAGCTGGGCGAAATGTTCGGCAACCGGCTCGGTCTGGGCGCGATAGACGTCCAGCCGCTTGCGCACGATCTCCGGATCGTAGTCCTTGCGATGCTCGGCGGCGAAACGGATCTGGCAGCGGCTGAGGATCGCGCTGTCGGGCACGTCGAGCTTGATCGCCACGTCGAGTGGCTGGCCGAGCCGGTCGAGCAGCGTTTCCAGCGCCGCACACTGGGCCAGGTTGCGTGGATAGCCGTCGAGGATGAAACCGTTGCCCACGTCGGGTTGGGCCAGGCGTTCCTCGAGCATGCCGAGCACGATTTCGTCGGAGACCAGATGGCCGGCCTCCATGACCGCCTTGGCCTTGACGCCGAGTGGCGTGCCGGCTTTGACCGCCGCGCGCAGCAGGTCGCCGGTGGAGATGTGCGGGACCTTCAACTCGTCCTTGAGCAGCGTAGCCTGGGTGCCCTTGCCCGAGCCGTTCGGGCCGAAGAAAACGATGCGCATGATTCTTGATCTTGTCCGTCGTTGTGGCCGGCGCGCAGCGATGCCATGTCGAATCCAGCACCGCAATATCGCGATGGGCTAGACTTCCGCGACGAGCGCCCAGCTAAGCTAACGGCAGGGGCGCGCAGAGTCAAACTCGAGGTGCACAATCGCATGAGCCAGGGCAATCTGCTGTA
>Ga0157376_10003023_pt1 | contig 11536 bp, 8 predicted proteins | sample M45metaG_FD_121801 | JGI IMG/M metagenome (GOLD analysis project Ga0157376, IMG submission 121801) | Miscanthus rhizosphere microbial communities from Kellogg Biological Station, Michigan, USA - M4-5 metaG | ecosystem: Host-associated > Plants > Roots > Rhizosphere > Soil | place: USA: Michigan... | reverse complement strand
GATTATTTTCGGTTATGCCACACCGTTCCATGAGCCCATTGCCGCGCATGGACCTTTTGTAATGAATACCCAGGAAGAAATCATCCAGGCATTCGTGGATTACCAGTCCGGCGTATTCGGTCCTGAAATCATCTAGAATTTCCTTAAATTTGCCATCCAGAAAATTTTTGACTTCGTGGCTCAGCCGTAGAAAATTGGTGAGCGAAGCGGGGTCGGGATTGGTAGAATAAGAATATGACTTCGTAGCTCAGTTGGTAGAGCAGCTGACTCTTAATCAGCGGGTCCAGAGTTCGAGTCTCTGCGAGGTCACCAGTTAGTTTACCAGTTGATCAGATAACCAGTTAACTGATCAACTATCCATTCGTCGGCAAGCTCATGTCTAAGGCTGCCATAGACCCATCAACTGCTAATAAATAATTTCCTTTTTTACACCACGGTAAATCGTTGGAAAAAATACAAAATGATAAATCTTTATTCAGCCATAAAAGAAAGTGACGAATGTCGAAAGATGGAAGTGAGTGATCTATTGTTTGTAGAATATACGTGTATGAGAGAGGAAACAAAATTTGGTATTTGGTCAAACAATAACTACCTCGCATTTATAAGTTCCGGCAAAAAAGCATGGAAGACTATTTATCATTCCTACGAAGTGGCCGAAGGCGACATCATCTTTGTAAAAAAAGGAGCCAACCTGACGCACCAGTTTTTTGATGATGAGTTTTGCGCCATTTTCATGTTTATTCCTGACGACTTCATCAAAGAATTTCTAAAAAGAAATTCGGCTTTACTTGATGCTTCTCAAAAAGATCTTTCGGGTCAGGATGCGGTTTTGCGTGTACACCAAAATGAATTGTTAGATAGCTATTATCACTCTGTTCAATCCTATTTATCATTGTCAGAAAAGCCGAATGAGCAGCTCCTGATACTTAAATTCGAAGAATTACTTTTAAGCTTGTTCTCGGATAAAGAGCATCGTGAATTAACTGATTATTTTATTTCCCTATGCCAGGATCAGCATTATCATATGAGCAGGGTGATGGAGGAAAATTTTGGCTATAACCTGAAGATTGAAGATTATGCTTTGTTATGTCACATGAGCCTGACAACTTTTAAAAAGGCCTTCAAACAATATTATCATACTACGCCTGCAGCCTGGCTTTTACAAAGAAAACTGGACCTGGCACGTCATCGGGTGGTAACATCAAATTCAAATATTAACCAGATTTCTTTGGAGTGCGGGTTTGAAGATACATCGCATTTTATCAGGGTGTTTAAACAAAAAAATAATCTCACGCCGCTTCAGTACAGGCAAAAGTTTTCGAAAATAGCCCACAGCGAAACTTAAACTTTTCAGCCTATTTATCCGCCTTTATAGCCTACTCTCCTGCCTCGGTTGGCTTCTACATTTGCTTCATATTTAATCATCTTAAATAGAATCAAAATGAAAAATGCAGAAGCCGTATTATTGGTCAAATTTAAATCAACATTTGATGCTGAAAAATTGCTGAATGTTTGTCAGCAAGACCTGGAAGATTTCAGAAGCGTACCTGGCCTTACTCAAAAATATTATAACGCAGAAGAAGGTACAGGGGCGATTAGCGGATTTTACATCTTTGAAACAAAAAGTGCCAGGTCCGCATTCTGGAATTCAGATTTGGCAAAGTCTATTCCCGCGCAATATGGTGTGATTGCTGAAACGCTCCGCGTTGAACAATACGAAATGGCAATCGTATTAAATGATGTCGTATTAGCCTGACCAAAAGTATTAGTATAGCTAGGTGTTGGTGCTTAGCTATACTAATCAATCAAGAAGTATAGGCAAGAAATAGATCAAAAAAATAAATTAAGAAAAGCGTTATGAAAAGTAATATAAACTCATTGGAACAAGATGTTCAACTTAAAGAGCAAACTAAAAGTGAAAATTCGAAAGAAATTGTGATGCGTCATTTAAACTCCTTTCTGGATAACAATCTCGATATCTTGTTATCAGACTACACAAATGAATCTGTTCTCATTACCCAAGCGGCGACTTACTCAGGCCCTGAAGAAATCGGTTCTTTTTTTGTTGACTTTAACACGCACTTTCCAAAACCGGCGACCAACTTGATATTAGACAAAATAGAAGCCAATGATGATATGGTATATATTGTCTGGCATGCAAAAACACCGAGCCTGCAGGTCCCTATTGGTTCAGATACTTTTATCATAAAAGACGGCAAAATTTTTCAGCAGACGTTTGTTGGTCAGTTAAACTTCATCAATGAACCCTAAAAAAAATCAATTATACTTAGTGCTGCTTGCAGGTTTTATTGTAGGCAACTGTTTTTTAAGTTGCAAGAAGGACGCTGCTCCGTCAAAGCCGGATTGTAAAATTGTTGCGGCGATTTTAGGAAGCAATGCTACTTCCTTTACTTACGATGCTGACGGAAGGGTAATCTCAAAAAATAGCTCTACAGGAACAGATAGGTTTACCTATAACGGCAATACAATAAATATTACGAGCACGAACGGAACTACAATGAATACAGTAAAGACCGTTACTTTAAATGCAAACGGGTTGGCGTCGAATGTAAGTACAAACGATAGCGCCGGAACACATTTGTCTGATATTGTTTATGAATACCAGGGCACTGAACTGAGCAAGGAAACGTTTACGACACCTTTGGGAGATACTTTCGTCACCATACATGTATTTAGTGGTGGGAACTTGATTTCATCTCAAACTAATGCCGTTACGACATCGTTTGGTTATTCAGCTGACGTTCCTGCACAGACAGGTGACTTTTGGAATCTCTCAAATCTTTTGCAGGGCTACGAAACGGTTAGGGCAAAAAATGTGCTTACATCTGCAGAATCCGGCGGCAGTATTTCCACCATGAATTATGTTTTTGATGCGGGAGGGAAAATAATCGGTCTTAACAACATAAGCAATGGCGTATTAATTACGCTTAGCTACCAATACGAATGCAATTAAAGACACTTCAAATCCTGCGAGATCAGGAGTTAGTCAACTGGTTAACTGATTAACTGGTTAACTACTTACTGGGTGGTCTAAAAACACCCTTTCCCGTCGTTAAATAGGAAAACAAACTGGTTTTGATCCAATGAGTCCAACCTGGTGCACAGTCCTTGTAGCACTCAACATCCGGCGTGAGGCCTTCATGCGTAAATCTCAAATTGGTTACGCCATTATTTTCATTGAGGTCAAAAATCAGTTTGGTGTTTGTCCATTCCTTTTTGTCCGAATACCAGGGCATGTTGCAGTCTGTAACTAACCAAACAACCCTTTTACCAGGGATTAGTTGCTCAACGATAAAGTTGAAGTAGGAATCCCCGGTCATCTTTACCGTAAACTTATCATTTTGCTTTTCGGAGCTGCCAGTAAAGGTCACGCCCCACCACTCCGGTAGGGTGCTGATCTTCCTGATGGCCTCGTCCGCACTAATTTTTGCGGAGATACTGCTGTTAAAATCTTTGTCCATTTTATTTGCTTTTTAAGCAAAAATAGAACGATGGTAACCTTAAGTATTGTACGAATCGGAACTCAACTCGTATAGTGCCTGGCAGCGAGTTCATTGATCCCACTATGAAGATCGGTTGGGGTGCTACCGGTGAACCTTTTGAATGCCCTGAGGAAATGGGATTGGTCATAGTAATAATGATAAATATGGTCCTTTAGGCCTTGCAAATTGACACCGGTTGAGTACGCCTGGTAACATTGTTTGAACCGGAGGATTTCGGAGAGATTTTTGGGCCCCGTACCCAAGTGTTCAGAAAATTTTCTGTGAAGCCATCGCGAGCTGTAGCCGGTTTTCTTTTCAAGATCTGTCACGCTAATCAAACCTTTCGAGTCAGAGATGAGATTGATACAGTAATCGTATATGGGATCCGGAGTTGCTTTTGCTAACTGTTTGATCAGAAAATTTTGAAGGAGCTTCAATTTGAGATCTAAAGCACCTGCCTCAGCAAGTTGCAATTGAAGTTCTTTTACAGGGTTGCCGATCAGGTCTGTCATGCCTATGATCTGATTCCTGACATCTGCGTACGATAAATGAAATAAGCGATAGGCGCCGATTGGGTTGAATTCGATAACGATCGTGTCTGTCTGCGTGTCTTCATGCGGATCCAGCATGACCGGCGAATCGACGAGACCCGTAAATGACAGTTCATTCTCTTTTTGGATGAAAGTCTTGCCTCCCACATTGGCCATTAGCCCGTTACGGCTGGTAAAAGCAAGTTTGAAATTTGCGTTTGGGACAATTAATTTTCTATCCAGGGCGGGAAGACGACCGCTGCTTTCAAACACCCACATTTTTGCAATGTAAGGCCTTAATAACGGGTGTGGTATGACCGGATTGAATCGGAACGCCGTCATTGTTTTGCAGTATTAACGCTGCATTAAAGGTAAGGACAAATCACAAATCAACAGATCAGCTATCTACTCGGTTCTCAAACTCTTCACGGGGTTTGCAATGGCTGCTTTTATAGCCTGGAAGCAGATTGTAAGGAATGCAATTAATCCGGCAGTAAAACCTGCCAACACAAAGACCCACCAGTTAATCGTAATGCGATAGGCGAAATCCTGCAGCCACTGATGCATAAAGTAATAAGCAATTGGCGAGGCAATAATTAGAGCGAATAAAACAAGTTTTATAAAATCTGCGGATAGCATGGTCACGATACGATAAACGCTTGCCCCCATTATTTTCCGTATACCAATTTCTTTTATTCTCTTTTGTGTTGAGAAAGTGGTAAGTCCAAACAATCCCATGCAGGAAATAACTATAGCGATGATCATTGCTGCGTTCACCAGCGTTTCGGTTTTTAATTCTTTATCATACATTTTTACTATGGTGTCATCAAAGAATTTATATTCAAATTTTTCACCAGGATAGATATCTTTCCAGCTTTTCTCAATAGTTGTGATTGTTCTCTTAAAATCACTTACCCGGTTGCTCCCTGTTGCAAGCCTAACGCTGATCATTCTCGAATACTTTTTTGAAGAGCTTACAAAAACTGGGGCAATTTGTTCACGCAGTGATTGCTGATGAAAATCTGCCAGTACGCCAACTATCGGAAGCCGCTTATGAGAAGCCTTTCCATCATCGCCGCCACCGGCAACTGTTTTGCCAATGGCATCTTCTGGTTTTTTAAACCCTAACTGACGTGCCAAGGTTTCATTAACCAGGTATTCTTTCATGGTGTCGCTGGGTGAGAGGTTGCGTCCCGCTATAAGTTGCAACTGATAAAGCGAAAGGTAATTTTCATCACCAGCGAGAAATTGAGCGCCTATCCCTGCTTCATCATCCGACCAATTACGTTTTAAAATTGTGCTCCAATGGCTTTCTTCCGCAGGCGTGCCTAAATCCACACTTACCATTTTCACGCCTGGCAGTTGTTTGATCTGTTGAGCAAGCAGCTGCATCTTATTCCTTGGATAATTTTGATTTCCAGGAATATTGATAATTGCATCTTTCGCAAAACCCATGTCAGTATTCAACACATAGTTCACCTGATTGCTTATGACAAGCGTTGCAATTATGAAGATGAGGGAAATGGTAAACTGAAAAACGATCAACCCTTTTCTCAGGTAATTCCTTCCGCTTACTGTTTGAAAATTACTTCCCTTTAAAGTAAGCACAGGCAAATAGGCTGACAATACTTTTGCCGGGTAAAATCCTGCGAACAGGGAAGTAACTAACGCAACACTGATGATAAAAATAGCCGTATTCAGGTTGAAATGTAATTCAACCCCATCAGCTAAAAATGCGTGAAAGACTTTTATGAGCGGTGATGCAATGATTAATGCAAGAGATACAGAGACTGAGGTCAGGACAAATGTTTCACTTAAAAACTGCAGTACGATCTTCCGCCTATTGCTGCCCAGCACTTTGCGCACGCCTATTTCCTTTGCTCTTTGTAGCGATTGAGCTGTTGATAAATTGATGAAATTGATGATTGCAATAAGTAAGATAAATACTGCAACTGCTATCAGGCCATATATAGTGGAAAGATGAACAGTTCTTCCATAAGCCGCTTCGTAATTGGCATTAAAATGAATATCTGAAAGCGGTTGGAGCCCGATGGAGATTTTGGTGTCTTCATCTACATCCATATTTGTTTTGACAACATCATACGTCTGTTTTTGAAACTGAAGCGGCGTTGCATCGGTTTTTAGTTTAACAAATGTTTGAGAGATTTTATTCCACCGCTGCCACTTCTCCAAATCGAACCTTTCTTTTAAGAAACTGCTTTTAATGGTTGCAGACGAAATGAAATCATTAAAAGCAAAATCACTGTTTTTAGGATAGTGCTTTACAATGCCCGATACGATTAAGCGCAATGAGTCATTGTAGATTATTTGCCTTCCAATTAAGCTTTCAAATGATGAAGTACCAAAATATAGTTCAGCCTTACTGTCTGTAAGCACTACACGAAAGGGCTCTTTGATAGCGTCGGGGTTACCTGCAAGCCACTGGTATTTGAATATTTCGAAATATTCAGCATCGGCAACAATGATATCAGAAACCTGCTCTTCTCTTTCATTTGCAGCATCGAATTGTTTTAGAGTGCCATTGCTTGTTGACACAGCAACCTTGGCATACAAGCTATGAAACTGTGCAATGTTTTCAATTCCTGTGAAGTCAGTTCTTATCGTTGCAGCGAGGGGATCTGGCACAGTTGGTTTGTAATCAATGTCACCCGAATTACTTTTGGCAGAACTGACAACGCGGTATATTCTTTGCTTGTCTGGAAGAAAGTTATCAAAGCTCAATTCAAAGCTTGTGTTAAGATAAATGACAAGACAGGCAACAATTCCGAGCGTTAGGCCAAAAATATTAATGATGGTGGTTACTTTATTTTTCACCATGTTTCGCCATGCAGTTTTGAAATAATGTTTAAGCATAACCGGTTTGGCTTTGATAAGTCTCACCAAAAACAAAACCAATTTGTCAACCTTGTGGATGTCAGAGAATTAATAATGATCCGTACTTTGTAAGTGTATGTTTTCAGCGTATTTTGTTCGATTTTGTTACAATTGCGCTCTTCCTAAAAATCCAGAGAATCGTGATTATATTTAGGAACATTCAAAAAACCATCGCTATGCTGCCATTCAAGAGAATCCTGCTCCTGTTGTTCTTTTCATCCGCCCTTCTTGCTCAAAAGCCCTCCTTACCCCGAAGCACACCCGAGGCAGAAGGCGTTTCCTCCGCGGGCATCATTTCATTTCTCGATGCCGCAGCTGCCAGTCCGCACGAATTTCACAGCATTATGATCCTTCGTCATGGCAAGGTGATTGCCGAAGGATGGTGGAATCCCTACGCATCGGATATCAGGCACACGATGTATTCGGTGAGTAAAAGTTGGACCGCTACCGCCGTTGGCTTTGCCGTTTCTGAAAAGAAATTGAGCGTGGAAGACAAAGTGGTTTCATTTTTCCCGAATGATCTCCCGGATAGCGTGACTCCCTTCCTGGCTTCTTTGCGCGTAAAAGATTTGCTCTCCATGAGCGTAGGGCAGGCGCCAGACCCAACGGGGCCCGTAGTTGTTACCGATAATTGGGCGAAAACATTTCTCAAAACGCCGATCCTTTATCAGCCCGGAACCCAATTCCTGTACAATTCAGCCGCCACCTATATGCTTTCAGCCATTGTTCAAAAAGTTACCGGCGAAAGGGTTTTCGACTACCTGAAGCCGCGCCTCTTTGATCCGCTCGGCATCTCCGGGATTGATTGGGAAACAAGTCCGCAAAACGTGAACAGTGGGGGTTGGGGACTTAGATTAAAGACAGAGGACATGGCGAAATTTGGAGAACTCTTTTTACAAAAAGGAATATGGAATGGAAAACAAATCCTGCCCGCTGCATGGGTTGAAGAAGCCAGTACCATGAAAATCATGCAGGAACCCAACGCGCCGCAGATCAAGAAAGATACCAATGACTGGGTACAGGGCTACTGCTACCAAATGTGGCGCTGCCGGCACAATGCATTTCGTGCCGACGGCGCATTCGGACAGTACATCATCGTCATGCCGGAAAAAGATGCCGTCGTTGCCATCACTTCCGAAACGGCCGATATGCAAACCGAACTCGACCTGGTTTGGAAATACATTCTACCTGCCATCCAGGACAAGAAACTTGCAGCTGATTCAAAAAATCAGAAAACGCTGAAGACAAGGCTGGCTGCACTCGCATTGCCTGCCCCGGCGACCCGCGCCAACGCAGACATGGAAGCGAAAATTTCAGGAAAGAAATATGGAATTTTTTCGGGCAGGCGGTCGTTCGAAAGCCTGACCCTCAACTTTACTAACGGTGTATGTCACCTGACGCTTGACACGGATTCTGCTGACCATCCATTGAATTTCGGAAACGGTAAATGGGAGATGGGACAAACTACCAAATTGGGCCCCTACCTGGTTGCCGGTGCACAACACAACCGGGTGGGATTGCCTGCCTACAAGGTGGATGGTGCATATGCCTGGAAAGATGACAAGACACTTGAACTCACCTTGAGGTATGTAGAGAGTCCACATTTGCAGACGATGGTGCTGAACTTCGATGGCGACTATGTGACGATCGACGACGTAAACCTCATGAATCGAAATACGAAACGTACACCTGTGAAAGCCGTGCTGGCAGGAGCTGTGGCAAATCCTGCCAGGCTGATCGTTCGGGGAGATGATATGGGTTTTTCGCACTCAGGAAATGAGGCGCTGATCAAATCATGTACTGAAGGAATTGAATCATCCATCGAAGTGATTGCCGCTTCGCCCTGGTTCCCCGAGGCCGTAAAAATGCTGGCCCAGCATCCAAAAGTTGACGTGGGATTGCATTTCGCAATCACGAGCGAATGGGAAACCATTAAGTGGAGGCCTTTGACAGATTGCCCTTCCATCCGGAATGCCGACGGATATTATTATCCCATGTTGTTTAAGAATAAGAATTACCCGGGTCAGGCGGTGATGGATCAAAACTGGAAACTGGAAGACATTGAAAAGGAATTGCGTGCACAAATCAGTCTTGCGAAGAAATACATTCCCAATATCAGCCATATCTCCGGGCATATGGGTGTCACCGGATTTAATGATGACGTAAAAGCCATGGTACAGCGGGTTGCGAAAGAATACAACCTGGTCTGCTACGATATAGATGCAAAAAATTATGGCTTGTCCTATGCCCGTGCTGATTTGCGAAATAAGAACGAAGAACAAAAGGCTGATGCATTTATTGCAATGTTGGGCACGTTGGAACCAGGCAAGTCGTACCTGTTTGTAGAACATCCGGGTATGAACGATGACGAACTTAAAGCGATCTATCATATCGGCTATGAGAATGTTGCAGAAGACAGGCAGGGTGTGACGAATCTTTTCACCAGCGAGAAAGTTCGTGAGGCGGTTTGGAGAAAGGGGGTTTTGCTGATTGGGTATAATGAGTTAAGTAAAAAGTAAAAAGTAAAAATTCAAAATTGGGTTAGCAATGTTGTTGCCCAATTTTGCATTTTTACTTTTTACTTTTTACTTTACCACAGGGAACGCCGCTATCCTCAACCTCGCTCCACCCATGGGAACCAGCGTGAGCGTTGCCACAGGCGCCGTACTGGAAACGGGGCTTTGCGGTAGAACGGCAACGAGACCGTATTGATCAAGTTTCCAGTCCGCAATTTGTTTTCCCTTGGCAACAATTTCGATGGGAGCCCCCGCATTGGTAAAGGGCTCATTATTCGAAGGCCATGTCTTCTTCACCACCTTAAATGATTTTGACAGATTTTTTTCGTCTACCAGCAAACCATAATTCCAATCGGAGCCCGGATGAATTTCAAACGCCGGCCATTTCCTGGAATCGGCTCCTTCCTGCCACCTGGCATCCTGCTGAGCAGAAGACCGGCTGTCGGTTGAAATATAATCCTCCTTAATTTTTAGCGAATAAGTGAGCGCACCATAATTCAGGCTCACACTATTCTTATTCTTCTCCCACTTGCGGAGATTCAATTGCATCGGCAATTCTAAAACAATCTTGTCGCCGTTTTTCCAGTCATTCAAGATTTTAAGATAACCTGCAGCCTCAGTGGCAATCGCGCTGGTATCTGATGCACGAACCTTCTTTCCATTTATTTTTATGGATGGTGTAGTACACCAGGAAGGAATTCTGAAATAGATCGGGAATGAAACGGGTTTGGGCGTTTGTACCAGGAAGCGAATCTCATCTTCAAATGGATATTTCGTCTCTGCTTTTATTTTCACCTGCGTTCCATCACCCACCTTCGCTTCAACTTCATTTTCCATATAAAGCTGCGCAATCAATCCATTATCTGCACTCGCCATCCAACTGTTTTCAACATAATAAACCCAACCTGCCGCGTGGTTATGCTGACAACACCTGCTGCTGAAGGGATTCATCATCAGGAAGGGCCCGCTATTGTCAATGCCCGGGTTGTGATTCTTTCCATCATTCAGTGCCATATTCGGAGCGGTGAGATAACGCAATGCGCGATAATCAGGCGTGAATGCGGCCGACAGGGTATTAAACGCGACGTCTTCTGCATTGTCTGCCCAGGCTGCATCACCGGTGATGCTGAGCAACATGTTGTCGGATGTAATCTGTTCTACCATGCCGCAGGTCTCTACGGCCTGGCGCGGATCGTCATATCCTTTCCTCGCATTTTCATCTGCGCCGAACATGCCACCCGGAACCTGGCCATACAGCAGCCTGATTAACCTGAAGTCATTGTAGGTGGCATCGAGGTCGGATTGGTTTTTACTCTGCTGAAAGTATTGCGCCGGCTCGCGAAAACATTGCGCGATGTTCACGTTATGCCAATTCGGAAGGTTGTCCTTTTGTCGCCAGTTCGCGGTGTTGCGATCGATTTTCGAAGCAAGGTCAAGTAAGAACGGCTCACCTGTAATATTGTAAAGCCAGTAAACACTGTAAAGATTGTCCCCGCCGCGACTGTTCTCCCAGTAATCTTCCAGGAATTTGTCGTCGGGAATGGTCAACTCCCATTTAAAGTATTTCGTCATCAAATCAATCACGCGCGGATCTTTTGAATACTCGTAGTAAGATTGCAGGCACCAAAGCATGGGCATGTTTGTCCACAGATCTCTTTTCCCTTCGCCCTTTTCAACGGCTGGTCCAAAATCGCCACTTTCTCTTTGATTTTTCAAGACGGCTTCGATCCAGAATTTAGACTCATCAATCATCTTCTGATCCTTCAGCATATAGCCGATGTTTGCATAACCCTTCAACCAATAGGGTAATTCTTCCCAACCATATTTTCCCTTGCCTTCTTTGTTCAGCCAGGCATTGTCGGATTTTGACAGCCAAACGCTGATCTCTCCCAGATTCCCGGTTAGCCCATCCCGTTGCAATTCCAAATTTTTTCTCACCCATCCGCCGGGCCGGATGCTGCCTACCGGAAGGCGGGTTGCATAGGAATTTGCAAGTGGCGCGCGATTGGTGGAATAGTAGGCATTCCTTGTTTCGTTTGGAAGTCGCGGGAGGTATTCGGCTGTTTGCGCAGTAGCTGCAAATGGAAGGCCG
>Ga0157376_10003022_pt1 | contig 11540 bp, 6 predicted proteins | sample M45metaG_FD_121801 | JGI IMG/M metagenome (GOLD analysis project Ga0157376, IMG submission 121801) | Miscanthus rhizosphere microbial communities from Kellogg Biological Station, Michigan, USA - M4-5 metaG | ecosystem: Host-associated > Plants > Roots > Rhizosphere > Soil | place: USA: Michigan... | reverse complement strand
CGGGCGCTGTACTGGATAAAAAATCTACAGCACGCAATGCCGTTTTCTATGGCGATAAGGCCATAGACCGCAGTCCCTGCGGCACAGGCACTTCTGCGCGTATGGCGCAATGGTACGCCAAAGGAAAACTGAAAAAAGGGGATCAGTTTATACACGAAAGCATTATCGGGTCAACATTTACAGGCACAATTGAAGAAGAAATTCCCAACGCCTTTGGTACAGGCAAAACGGCAATCAGGCCCGGTATAGAGGGCTGGGCAAGAATTTATGGATACAATACCATCAGCATTGATGAGGAAGATGATCCCTACGCATTTGGGTTCCAGGTAATTTGAGAAATGTGGAAATGGCTCCGGCTTCGTACCTGGTATGTTCTTTAAAGCCTCAGGCTTTTTAAAACAATTCCAATCGGCACTATTCAAAGGGGTGTTCAATTTATTAATCAGTCGCTGCACCGCGCTCACGTAATGTAAAAATATTTCAGTATAATCACCAACCTCTTCTTTTTCAAAAATATTTTCTTCAAAGACTGTGATTTTTTGTCGCCCTATGCGAATAATATAGCACGGTATTATTGAACAGCAGATAAACTATCAATTGAACTGCAAATGCAGCTGAAAAAAGATGCGCAGGTTTTCCTTAGTGTAATGGAATCCAACAAAGGGATTATTTACAAGGTGGCCAACGCTTATTGTAAGAATGATGAAAACAGGAAGGACCTGATACAGGAGATATTGGTGCAACTATGGCTTTCTTTTGGCAAGTATGATAAACAATACAGCATCAGTACCTGGATGTACAGAATTGCGCTGAATGTTGCTATTTCATTTTACAGGAAAGAAAATAGCAGGAATAAAATCAATCAGCCGCTGCCGGTAGATACGCTCTTCCTTCGGGAAGAAGGAAATGGCTTCCAAAAAGAAGCTGATCTGCAACACCTGCAACAGTTTATAAAAGAACTCAAAGAAATCGACCGGGCCATTATCATTCTTTACCTGGAGGAAAAACCACAGCAGGAAATAGCCACCATACTGGGGTTGAGCACTACCAATATTGCTACCAGGGTCTTGCGCATAAAGCAGCAATTGAAACAAAAATTTTCAACCATAAAAAATTAATACAATGGAAGACAATGAGATTTTACAGGTTTGGAAAAACTACGATAGAAAACTGGAAGAAAACCTGCTGCTAAGCAGGCAGAACGCAACTGCTATTACTGCTTTAAAAGTGCAATCCTTCCTGGCATCCATGAAACCATTAAAAATTTTTACCATTGTAGCAGGTGTATTATGGGTTGGCTTGCTGGATGTTTTAATTGTCAGCTTATTTCATATTGCCAGTCCTTTTTTCCTGGTATCGGCCATCCTTCTTACCATACTTAATAAACTGGCTATTGGCATATATCTTTACCAGTTAATCCTTCTTCACCAGGCAGATATTACCGAACCGGTGCTGGCCACACAGGAAAAAATAGCCCGTTTGAAATCATCTACGTTATGGGTAGCACGCCTTCTTTTTCTTCAACTGCCGTTATGGACTACTTTTTACTGGAACAAAAGCATGCTGGAGAATGGGAGTATGAGTTTATTTATTACTCAGGCCCTTGTTACCGGTGTGTTTATTTTTATAGCAGTCTGGCTTTTTATAAATATCAGTTACAGAAACAGGAACAAAAAATGGTTTGGTTTTATTTTTAATGGCAAAGAGTGGAGCCCGCTGATGAAATCAATGGAAGTCTTAAGCCAACTGGAAGAATATAAAAAATAGCAGCTGTTTACGTCCCCACTAAACCCGTGCATATCTTAGTGTGCATTAAAATTTCATTAAACAACTATCTCTTAAGCAGCACGCAATCTGCAGGATATGTATGGATGAAAAGCTGAACATTTTATCAAAAACCTGTATTTTTTTTATCTGACCTGTTTTTACGACCTCTGTAAACAGTATATTTGAATACAAGCTAATTGCATGAAATTTTACTGGGCTGCCAGACTCTTTTTATTAACAGGTCTTCTTTTTTTACGGGTCATTTCTTTAACCGCACAGTCAGCAGCTGACGATAGTATACTATACAAAAAAGCTGTCAGCAATATGATAGCAGCATACCATAAAGCTGCCGGCGATCAGCTGGGGTTGTACAATGGTATACAATATGGCGGGTATCCTTTTTCATTTACTGAAGGCCATCCTTTTTTTTACAGTAACAAGGCTGATACCGGATCAGTTGTCTATGACGGAATACTGTATGAAAACCTCACCATGCAGTATGATGAAATAGCAGAAGGGCTGTTCATGCAGGATAGCCTGCGGCGCATACAATTACTGAATCCGCGCATTGAACGGTTTGTGCTGTTTGGTAATAATTTTATACGAATTGTAAGGGATACCGCAAGTGCTGCGCTGGTAAAAACCGGCTTTTATAATGTTTTATACGGAGGAGGCGTCAGCCTGTTAAAAAAAGAAATAAAACTGATCCGCGATGATGTAAGCACCGGGGAAATACGCCATTTTGTTGATGCTGCTGATTACTACTACCTGAAAAAAAACAATACGTTTTACAGTATCAAAAGCAAAGGCGGGCTACTAAATCTTTTTAAGGATAAAAAGAAACAAATTAAGCAGTATATATCAAAAAATAAACTGAGTTACAGAAAAGACAGGGACAATATGCTTGCAAAAGCAACCGCTTATTATGATCAGCTAACACAATAAAATGAAATTCAGCCATACAGTTATAATGTTGATTGCAGGTATTTTGTTTTGCGGCAGCCTCTTTGCGCAAAAAGATACCACTGCACTTATAAGCATCACTGTACAGAATGTAACGGTTGAAAAATTTGTGGTGGAAATTGAAAGGCAAGCCGGCGTGCATTTTTATTACGATAGCACGCAATTTGACAGTACCAGTATTAGCCTTGTTGCAAAAGATCAGCCATTAAGAAAAGTGCTTGACCAGGCATTTGCCAATGCTGGCGTATACTATACAATTGATAACACGGGTCATGTATTTCTTACCAAGGGACATGCATTAAGCCTCTTGCTGCCACAGGGGTTTTTTAGCAGGGGTAAGGTAAATAAAACCAGTCCGGCCGCGGATGCCGCGCTGTTTAGCAGCAATGCAGATACAGACGACGATCCCAAAACAACACCAAAAGCCACACTGGAAAATAAATTATACGAGGTCGGCGACAAATCAGCTGCCAATCAGCCAAAGGTGGTTACCATGGCCGGTTATATAAAAGATGCTAAAACCGGCGAGCCGGTAGCAGGCGCATCTATTTATATTGACAACCCCCGTATTGGTGTGTCAACTGATCAATATGGATATTATTCACTGTCTCTGCCACGGGGAAGACATATATTAAACATACAAAGTATTGGCATGCGCGATACCCGCCGCCAGATTGTGTTGTACAGCGATGGTAAAATGAATATTGATTTGCAGGGAACGGTTATTGCCCTGAAAAAAGTAATTATTTCTGCCCAGAAATTAAGCAACGTAAAAGGCACCCAGATGGGCCTTCAGAAAATAGATATTAGTACCATCAAACGCGTGCCGGTGGTGTTTGGCGAAGCAGATATATTAAGGGTGGTGACTACTTTACCGGGAGTAAAAACTGTGGGTGAATCCAGTACCGGGTTAAATGTGCGCGGTGGTTCGGCAGATCAGAATCTTATCCTGTTTAACGATGCTACAATTTTTAACCCGGCACATTTCTTTGGTATGTTCTCAGCTTTTAACCCTGAAGTGGTAAAAGATGTTGAACTCTATAAAAGCAGTATCCCTGCCCGTTATGGCGGACGGTTGTCTTCTGTACTCAATGTAAATAGCCGCGAAGGCAATAAAAAAAATATTACAGGGTCTGCCGGCATTGGCCTGCTTACCAGCCGGCTTGATGTAGAAGGTCCGCTCATCAAAGACAAATCATCTTTTATACTTGGCGGGCGCACTACCTATGCCAACTGGCTGCTCAATGCATTGCCACAGCAATACAGAAAAAGCAAGGCATCCTTTTACGACATTAACCTGAACGTGAGCCACGAGTTTAACAAGAAAAACACCCTTTACCTGACTGGCTACATGAGCAATGATAAGTTTAACCTGAACAGCGACACTGTTTACGGCTATGGAAACAAAAACATCTCTTTAAAATGGAAACATATTTTTAATAATAAATTAAACAGCCTTGTTACGGGCGGTTATGACCGTTATGACTACAATATTTCCAGCGAAAAATTGCCGCTCAACGCGTATAAGCTGGCATTTGATATAAACCAGACTTACCTGAAGCTGCATTTTAATTATTACCTGAGCAGCAAGCATACGCTCGACTTTGGGCTTAATTCAATATTTTATAAACTGCACCCGGGCAATTACCAGCCATTGGGCAAACAATCATTGGTTGTTCCCGATCAGGTGATGGCGGAGCAGGCACTTGAAAGCGCTTTGTATGTAAGTGATCATTATAATATCAGTTCTTCGTTAAGTGCCGATGCGGGTATAAGATATTCCCTGTTTAATTCGCTTGGGCCACAAAATGTAAATGTCTATGCACCTGGTTTACCGAAAACAGAAACAAATATGGTGGAAACGGTCCCCTACGGCAGTGGCAAATTTGTTAAAACCTATAGCGGCCCTGAGTACCGGCTTTCGCTGCGTTATGCGTTTACAGACAGTTTCTCTGTAAAAGCCGGCTACAACACGCAGCGGCAGTATATTCATGTGTTGTCAAATACTACTGCAATGGCACCAACTGATATATGGAAATTAAGCGACCCCAATATCAAACCGCAGTGGGGTGACCAGTATTCTTTGGGTCTGTACAAAAATTTAAAATCAAATACCATCGAAACATCAATAGAAGTGTATTATAAAACCATAAAAAATTACCTTGATTATAAAAGCGGTGCAGTACTGGTAATGAACCACCACATAGAAACAGATGTGGTGGGTACAAAAGGTAAAGCCTATGGTGTGGAACTGCTGATAAAAAAATTAACGGGTAAGCTAAATGGCTGGATAAGTTATACATGGTCGCGTGTGCTGTTAAAACAGGATGATCCCACAGCTGGCGAAATCATTAACCGCGGCATGTATTATCCTGCCAATTATGACAAGCCGCATGATATTACGGTAATTGCCAATTACCGCGCCACACACAGGTTTAGTATTTCCATGAATGGCACTTACAGTACAGGGCGGCCTATTACGCTGCCTGTTGGTATATTTTACTATGGTGGAGCAGCAAGAACTTTGTATGCTGACAGAAATGCTTACCGCATACCTGATTATTTCCGCATGGATTTTTCTATGAATTTAGATGGCAACCATAAAGTGCACCAGAAGACACACAATTCATGGACCGTGGGAGTCTACAATCTAACTGGCAGAAAAAATCCTTATTCTGTTTATTATGTTTCGGAAAACGGGATTATAAGCGGGTATAAACTTTCTATTTTTGGAAGCGCCATACCATATATCAATTTCAATATTAGTTTTTAATTAAAAACAACATGAAAAAGCTTTTTTATTGTTTGATATTGTTGCTGGCAGCCGGTTGTAAACAGCGGTATGATTCACCTGTTAAATCACCGGTTACCGGTTACCTGGTGGTAGACGGGGTTATTAACAGCGGCCCGGACAGCACCACTATTACCCTTACACGCACCACCAAGTTTGACAATAAAAGTATCGTATACGAAACCGGTGCTGCCATAAACGTACAGGGATCAGACAGCAGCGTGCACGCACTCAGAGAATATGCAAAAGGAGTGTACATGGCCGGCAATCTTCATCTTAACAGTACTCTTAAATACCGTTTGCGCATCAACACATCTGATGGCAGACAGTATGCATCCGATTTCGCCACCGTAAAAAATAATCCACCCATTGACAGTGTTAGCTGGAAAGTAGAAAATGGTGGCCTGCAGATGTATATTAATACGCATGACCCCCAGAACAATACAAGGTATTACCAATGGTATTATGACGAAACCTGGGAAATATCTTCTTCCTATACGTCTTCTTTGAAATATAAAATAGTAGCCGGCCCAACTGGTAACATATACAGTGTTATATTCAGGGATTCAGCTAATCATTCCTTCGACCCCACCATCATTAAGTGCTGGCAATCTAATAAACCGTATAATATTTTTATAAGTTCAACCGCCAAACTCAGCCAGGATATTATTTATTTGCCGCTGCAGTTCATTCCAAAAGGATCCATTAAACTGGGGATATTGTACAGCATGCATTTGAAGCAATATGCATGGACGAAGGAAGGATATGAATTTCTTGACAGGATGAGAAAAAATACTGAAACTACGGGTTCTGTTTTTGATCCGCAGCCTTCAGAACTGAATAGCAATATTCATAATGTTGCTGATGCTACCGAGCCAGTAATTGGTTATTTTAATATTTGTCCTGTACAGGAAACCCGGCTATTTATCAGAAGCACCGACGTGCCGGGCTGGGGCTATAACTCCAATTGCACAGATGTAGTAATTGAAAACAACAGCGATAGTATTATGAGAAAAGGCATAGGGTTGCTGCCCACAGAAGTAGTGCAATATGGGCCGCTGGGTTCCATCTCAACTTTTGGCGCAGCAACACCTGAATGTGTGGATTGTACATTAAGGGGCACTAATAAAAAGCCGGCATACTGGCCCTGATGTTTTTACCTGCTAACTGTATTATGAACGTTTTCAATGATTCTTTTAATCTGCAAAAAATGATCCCGCCTACAATAAAATCTCAACTGTTTATAGCCGTTATGATGCTGGTTACCGCTGCAACTTTGCGGGCGCAGGATCTGCGGCAACAGTTTGATGCTTACCAGCAGCAGGTAATGCAGGAAAAATTGTATGCGCATACAGATAAAAATTATTACGTAGCAGGTGAGATCTGCTGGTTTAAAATATATAACGTAGACGCTTTTTTTAATAAACCACTCGGCATCAGTAAACTGGCTTATATAGAATTACTTGATAAAAATAATAAACCTGTGCTACAGGCAAAAGTGCCGTTAAAAGACGGAGACGGTAATGGCTCGCTGCAGTTGCCTGTTTCACTTGTCTCCGGCAAATACCTGCTGCGAGCGTATACCAGGTGGATGAAAAATTTCGGCCCGGCCTGGTTTTTTGAAAAGCCCATCACAGTTATCAATACCCGTAAAATATATGAAGGTGACAGCCTGCCGCAAAAAAGCAGGTACGATATACAGTTCTTTCCGGAAGGGGGCAATATGGTAAATGGCTTACAAAGCAAGATCGCTTTCAGAATAGTGGATCAATGGGGTAAAGGTATATACAGCACCGGGGTCATAATTAATGAGAAGATGGATACCGCTGCCAGGTTCACCACTTTTAAATTTGGGATGGGGAATTTTTTATTTACACCACAGGAGGGGCATACTTATAAAGCAGTTGTTACATTACCCGACGGTACTACCGTGCTGCAATCTTTGCCGGCAGCCTATAGCAATGGCTTTGTGATGCAGCTTGATAAGACAGATAAAAACCAGGTAAAAGTAGCCGTGCGCTCTGCAGACAATACATCAAATGCTGCGGTATATCTTTTTGTGCACACACGGGGCGCTGTGAAAACTGTTCAGGCTAGTGCTCTAAAAAACGGCTATGCGGAATTTTTTATTGATGCCGGTTTACCGGGGGATGGTATTTCTCATTTTACCGTTTTTAATGCCGGTCACCAGCCGGTTTGCGAGCGGCTGTTTTTTAAAAGACCCTTGAAAAAATTACTGATAAGTGCTGCTTCAGATCTTATGGAATATGAAACGCGGAAAAAGGTAATAGTACAGGTTGGTTCTACCAGCCAGGATAATAAACCCTTGCCCGCCGATATGTCTGTAGCGGTTTACAGGGTTGATTCATTGGCAGGTTTGGAGGACAATGATATCTGCAGTTACCTGTGGTTAAGTTCAGACCTGGTAGGAAATATTGAATCGCCGGGCTATTACTTTATCAATCAGACAGCAGCGGCAGACAGTGCGCTGGATAATCTTATGCTTACGCAGGGCTGGCGCAGGTTTCGCTGGGAAGATGTTTTGCAGAACAAAAAGCCCGTTTTTGAGTTTGCGCCTGAGTACAAAGGGCATTTCATAAAAGGGAAAGTGGTTAATAACGCCAACGGGCAACCGGTAAAAGACATTGAGTCATACCTCTCTGCAGCCGGTACAAGGGCAGAGGTGAGGGGCACTTTTAGTAATGACAGTGGGGTGGTAAAATTTGAAATGAACGATTTCTACGGCAACGGCGAGGTTATTGTTCAGACAGCCGGTAAAGACAATAGCAGCCGGCATATTGAAATAAGCAGCCCTTTTGCGGACAAATATTCAGGTAACCAGCTTCCGGCTTTTTCATTGCAGGAAAAAAATGCGGAAGAATTGTTTGGCCGGCATGTTTCAATGCAGGTACAAAATATGTATACTGGCAGTCAGCTGAATCATCTGCTGGCACCAGATATAGATACAACGCCGTTTTATTCAAAGGCAGATAATGTGTACATGCTGGATGATTATGTGCGGTTTACAACGGTGGAAGAAATCTTGCGCGAGTATGTGCCTGATGTAAATGTGCGGAAAAGGAACGGCAAATTCTTTCTGCCTGTTTTTGACAATGTGCGGAAGGATTTTTTTACAGTGGATCCGCTGATACTGCTGGATGGCGTACCAGTGCTGGATCCTGACAAAATAATGAGTTACGACCCGCTGAAAATTAGAAAACTGGAGGTGGTAGCACGACTATATTATTACGGCAGCATGTTTTTTGGGGGTATTATAAATTTTGTCACTTATCGCGGAGATTTGCCGGGGTACGAACTTGATCCCTATGCAACTGTTATAGATTATGATATGCTGCAGATGAAAAGAGAATTTTTCTCTCCCGTTTATGAAACACAGGGGCAGACCAGCAGCCGTTTGCCAGATTTCAGGAGTCTTTTATACTGGTCGCCCACCGTTACAACCGATAAAGAGGGCAAACAACAGCTTGTTTTCTATACATCAGACCTTCCCGGTACCTTTGCAGCAGTATTGCAGGGAATTACGGCTGATGGTCATGCAGGCAGTAAAACAATTTTTTTCCGGGTAAGAGAAAATGCTTCTCTGGCAGGAAAGAAATGAAGGCGCTTACATTTATCTGTATTAAATAATAAGCCGATTCTCCGCACATTTCCATCCGAATAAGAAATTGCGTATGAAAAAGATCTATTTGTTCTGCTTTGTGCTTACAACAACAGATGCATTTTGCCAGAGCTATGTGCCGGAGTTTAATAATCCCAAAATAAAAATTAAGCCGGTAGTGCCCGTTAAAGCTTATGCATTTAACATCAGCGATGTAAAAATAACAGGCGGTGTTTTCAGGAGAGCAATGGATCTGGATGCAGCCTACCTGCTGGAGATTGAACCTGACCGTCTCTTGCACCGTTTTCGCGAGTATGCACATTTGCCAGTTAAAGGGGCGCTGTATGGCGGTTGGGAATCGGAGACAATATCCGGGCATACACTCGGACATTACCTCTCGGCCTGTTCCATGATGTATGCTTCTACCGGCGACAAAAGATTTAAAGACAAAATAGATTATATAGTCAGTGAGCTGGCTGTTTGTCAGCAGGCCCGTAAAACCGGTTATGTGGGTGGCGTTCCCAATGAAGATACCGTGTTTGCCCAGGTGGCAAGGGGAGACATAAGATCAAAAGGATTTGATTTAAACGGTGCATGGGTGCCCTGGTATACCATGCATAAAGTGATGGCGGGATTACTGGATGCCTATTTATATTGCGACAATAAAGAAGCTATCAGCATACTTACTAAAATATGTGGCTGGATTGGCAATGAATTGAAAGATCTGAATGATGCACAGATACAAAAAATGCTGGATTGTGAACATGGTGGCATGAATGAAGTGCTGGTGAATATGTACGCCGTAACCGGCAATAAAGATTACCTGCAGTTGTCTTACAAATTTCATCACAAGGCAGTGCTTGATTCGCTGGCCATGCAAAAAGATGTAATGCAGGGAAGGCATTCCAATACCAATATTCCAAAAATTATTGGCGCTGAAAGGAGATACCAGCTTACCGGTGATCAGAAAGACAGCAGCATAGCAGATTATTTCTGGCATACCATTGTTAATCATCATACTTACGTAAATGGCGGCAACAGCAATTATGAATACCTGGGCACAGAGGATAAATTGAACGACCGGCTGAGCGATAATACCACAGAGACCTGCAATACCTATAACATGCTGAAATTAACGCGGGAGCTTTTTGCTTTCAATCCAAAGCCGGAGTATGCAGATTTTTACGAACGTGCGTTGTACAATCATATACTCGCCAGCCAGGAACCAGATAGCGGCATGATGTGTTATTTTGTACCACTGCGAATGGGTGGAAAAAAGACTTTTTCAAATAAATTCAATTCCTTCTGGTGTTGTGTAGGGTCTGGTATAGAAAATCATTCCAAATACGGCGAAGCCATTTATTACCGCGGTGCCGATGGCGGATTATTCATAAATCTTTTTATTCCCTCTCAGTTAAACTGGAAAGAAAAAAATATCACCATTACCCAAAATACTTCTTTTCCGGAAAGCAATACCAGTTCAGTTAAAATAGCCTGTTCCAGGCCATCTTCATTTCCAATATATATCAGGAACCCCTGGTGGGCCGGTGACAATGTTGTTATAATGGTAAATGGAAAAGAGATAAAAGCAGACAAAGCAACCAATGGTTATTTTGTAGTAAACAGAACCTGGAAGAATGACGATAAGGTGACGATTGTTCTTGACATGCATTTATATACGGAGAGCATGCCCGATAATAAAAACAGGATAGCGCTTTTGTATGGGCCAGTACTGCTGGCCGGCGATTTGGGCGACACAATGCCCGATCCTGTATATGGCACACCTGTACTGCTTACCAGCAACCATAATGTTACAGAATGGGTAAAGCCCGTTGCCAATAAACCACTTACATTTAAAATGCAGGGCGTGGGTAAGCCATTTGATACTGAATTATCTGCTTTCTATGCAATGCATAAAGACTATTACAGCGTATACTGGGATTATTTTACCAACGAAGAGTGGGCAACCAGGGAGGCCAGTTACAAAGAAGAGAAGGCACAACAAAAGGCAATAGAAGAGAGAACGGTAGATATTATGCGTCTTGGTGAAATGCAGCCAGAACGCGATCACAATCTGAAGGGCTCTATCAATTCTTATCCGGGTAATGCGCTTACCCGTTCGGGAAGGGAAGCGAGGGCCGGGGGCTTTTTTTCGTTCGATATAAAAGTGAAACCCGGTGTGCCCAATATATTACTCTGCACTTATTTTGGAGATGATAAGAACAGTGCATTTGATATTTTGATTGATGATGTAAAGCTGGTATCGGTGGTATGGAACGGCGGAATAACGGGTAAGTTTTATGATAAGGAATACCCTATTCCTGAAGAGCTGCTGAAAGACAAAACATCTGTTAATGTAAAAATATCAGCCAATGCGGGTAAAACTGCCGGCAGGGTTTT
>Ga0157376_10003018_pt1 | contig 11547 bp, 7 predicted proteins | sample M45metaG_FD_121801 | JGI IMG/M metagenome (GOLD analysis project Ga0157376, IMG submission 121801) | Miscanthus rhizosphere microbial communities from Kellogg Biological Station, Michigan, USA - M4-5 metaG | ecosystem: Host-associated > Plants > Roots > Rhizosphere > Soil | place: USA: Michigan... | reverse complement strand
CCGAAGGCGCAGTTTGATTCGACGGGCCTTGCTCCCGGCAGCTACACCGTGAAATGCTCGGTGAGCGATGGCCGTGGCGGCACCGCCGATGGCTCCACTACCGTCGACGTGCAGCAGCCACCTCCTCCGCCGCAACCGGCGAAGGCTGGAGATTGCGGATACAACAAAGCGGGCGCGTCGCGGTTTGACAATGCCTGCAAGCGCGTTGGCGACGACGTGGCTCTGCGTTTGAAGAATGATCCAAGCGCCAAGCTAGTGATCGTCGGCTTCGCCGATGCCAAGGAACCCAAGGCCGCTAAGCTGGCGCAAACCCGTGCCGATCTCGCCAAGAAGTATATTGTCGAGAAGGGTGTGGACGAATCGCGCATTTCTACTCGAGTCGGCGAAGCCTCGGCCGAAAAGGGCCAGGAAAAAGCCAACCGCCGCGTGGAATTCGTGGTAGTGCCGGAGGGCGCAACTTACTAACGCCATGAGCCGAAGTGGCGCATCGCGCCGTTTGTGTTTCGCGTGACCGCTGCTTCCATCAAGTTCAACCACGGGCCCGAGGGAGAAATCTTCTTCGGGCCCGTTTTATTTCTGGCCCGACTTTTTTCTGGTGTGTCATTTTTAGTGCTGGTGCTGTTTTCGATGGCGGTACCGCTGGTGGCGCAGGGCTGGCAAGGGCTTGGTCCACCGGGCGGGAATGTCATTTCCTTCGCTGCCGGGGCCGACGGCACTGCTTATCTTGGAACGCCGGACGGACATGTTTTCGCTTCGGCCGATCGTGGCGAGCGTTGGGAAATTCGTGGACGTGTCGGCCTGCGGCTCGATGCTGTGGTGCAAGCGATTGTTGCGGATAGCACGAAGCGAAGTCGTCTGTTGGCCGCGGTGCGATTTCAAGACTCTGCGTTTGGCGGCGGAGTGTTTGAAAGCGTCGATGGCGGGCGGCACTGGAAGATTGTTGGGCTTGCCGGTGAAGTTGTTCGCACATTGGATCGCGCCCCGTCCGATCCTCAGATGTGGGTCGCGGGTGCGCGCAGCGGCGTTTTTCGTTCAGCGAACGACGGCAAATCCTGGGAGCGCATCACGCCCGCGGAAGATCCTGAATTGCAAAATGTCGACTCATTAGCGATCGATCCAACCAGTCCCGACGTCATTTATGTCGGTACCTACCACTTGCCGTGGAAGACCACGGACGGCGGAAAGAACTGGACTTCGATTGCTTCCGGAATGATCGACGATTCCGACATCATGAGTCTGCGCATCGACGCAAAAAATCCGCGCCGAATCTTTTCCAGCGCCTGCTCGGGGATTTATCGCAGCGAGGACGCCGGCGCATCGTGGATAAAACTACAGGGCATTCCGTATTTGAGCCGCCGCACACAGCAGATTGTTCAAGATCCTCAGAATCCTGGAATTCTGTACGCGGCGACGACTGCCGGACTCTGGCAGACCGCGGATTACGGCGAAAGCTGGAAACGAATGTCGCCTGCGGATGCGGTTGCCAACGCGGTGCTGGTCTTGCCGGGACCGAGTGGCAGCCGAGTGTTGGCGGGCATGGAGTCGCAAGGAGTGCTGCTGAGCGACGATGCGGCAAACTCTTTCCGCGTTTCGAACGATGGCTTTTCGCACCGCGTAGCCTCCTCGCTAGCTGCTGATCCCGGCGATCTCAAGCACCTGCTGGCGGCGGTCGAAGGTCTCCTGGACAAGCTCTGGGAGTCACGCGATGGCGGTCTAAGCTGGAACCGTTTCCCGTTCGAAGTCCCAGCAAGATCGTTTACTCACATCCTCGGCTCTACGCAGGGCTGGTGGATTTCTCTAGCCACTGGCGGAATCGCACATTTTGATAGCGTGAAAGGGAAATGGGCGCCAATAAACTTCCGGGAAAGAATTCCGCAAATCCGTCCTGCAGAGAAATCTTCGCACTCCCGCTCCACTCCTCCAATCAAACATCGAGCGCGAATCGTTTTTCCGCACGTCGATTCGTTCCTCGAGTCTGATGGACGAATCGTGGTCGCTACGGATGACGGGTTGTGGGACTTGGCTCCTGAACAGCTGGAATTTCGCAGACTGCCGGCGAAAAACATTCCCAAATCCGTTGACTATCTTTCTGCTACGTCGCTACATTCAATGCTGGCGCTGGCCAAAAATGAGATTTGGTCTGGCGATATCGTTGCTGGAAACTGGGTCAAATTCGAGCCCCCCTCTGCAGCCGGCCGCCTGAACTGGATCGTCGACGTTTCGCGCGTCCAACAGTGCGGCAGGTTACTGGGAACTGATCATGGTGTCTTTAGGCTGCTGCCGGATGGCTCCTGGCAATTGCTCTCCAACGGACTTCCGGCTATCCCGTCGCTGCCGCCGGCTTTCGCGGATTCGGATTGGTTTATCGCCATGGCCAACGGCGGACTATACCACTCCTTCGATTCCGGCAGTTCCTGGCAGAGGCTTGACGACGATTCAGTTCAAGGAAAAATCGCCGCGTTGATCGCGCAGAACCCCGCCAGCGTGGTGATCGCTTCGCAATCGGAAGGTTTGCTGAGATATTCGCTAACCGCCAGGGGCGCTCACTAGAATCCTAGAAATATCAATAGCGCAATCACCGTTCGCGGTTGCGCGCCGGAATCTCTTCCCTACAACCGCATTCCCATTTGGGACTTAGCCAAAGGATCAAGCCAAGCGCGACAGCTCCTGAGCTTTTCAAAAAAGCCCCGCACTCTCCGCCGGAGTTCCTCGCTGGCCCTGACCATCGCTCCTGGCCCTCGCCACAGTTCCTTCGGTTCGGCCGCTGCGCGCAGAATTTTTTCCGAATGCCGGCACGACAGCACTACATTTGCGCCGTCCCAATCAACAGCAGCGGAAACGCCCGCCAGGCCACCGCCCTCACCGAAGAAGCTTCACCGTCGGGAAATCCCCTCAACCTTGCGAAGCGATAGATCAACACCCAAGCTCCTGGCGCAAACAACTTTTCCCCCCTCCAGCGGATATTTCTGCAATTGTTCGAACGTCACACGCATGACGCGCACCCTGTCCGGCGTCAACGCGCTTTTTTCAGGGTGCAGGGTGCCGGGGGGCGCCCATCCACCCGGCAATCATGGCAAGTAATGGCGGGAACAGCAGCATGCGTGGCAAGAAACCCATGTCCCGGCTTAGTACCAGGCTTACGAACGGAACAGTACTGATTCGCGCTGGAACATTTTTACCGCCAGATACAGTGCGCCCGCTGCGTACACGCACGTCGACGCAAAAATGATCGCGATGTAGTTCCAGTGGTAATCGCCAGTGACCAGCTCTTTGCACAGCAAACTCACATTTAATAGCGGCACGATAGCCAGCTTGGGAGTCAGGTCCACGCCTGGCAGCATCGCGGCGATCGCCGGAATCGCCACCAGAAACATCAGCGGTGCAATGTAGCTCTGCGCTTCTTTATAACTTTTTGCGAATAGCGCGATGGTGATCAGCGCCGCTGAGAACAGCACCGCCAGCGGAATGGCCATAATGATTACCGAGCCGATGGCCGCCGGTCCCAATATGATTTGCGGTGTCGGCTCGCCTTCTTCGGACATCTGGTCCAGCGCATGGGTTTTTTGCAGCACTGCGGACGAGATGCCGACCGACGCCATCAGCAGGACGGCGGTAATCAGCGAAGCCGTCAGCACCAGCATGAATTTGCCGAGCACCAAATGCGTCCGCGAAACCGGGCTGGATAGAATCGTTTCCATGGTGCCGCGCTCTTTTTCGCCAGCCGTCAGGTCGATCGCCGGATGCATCGCCCCGTTCAGACACATGAAAATCAGCATGTACGCGATGATGCCGCCAAGAATCGCGCCAGCTTCTTTTTCCGGTGACGCAATGTTCTGCCGCTTTACCTGGAACGGTTTCAGCAGGTCCGCGGGCAGGTGATTGGCCTCCAGCCGTTCGGTCGCGATGCCGTCTCGATACTCTTTCAGATAGCCGTCGATATTGCCCCCCGCAAGTTCGGACTTGATCTCTCCGCCGTAGATATTGATCTTGATGGTGCCGGCGTGACCTGTTTTCAGCCCCTGGTCGAATCCGTCCGGAATTTCAATCGCCGCCCGAATATCTTTTCCCACAACTTTATTTTGCCAATCTGCCGTAGTTGGAACGATGTTGATCTTGGGATATTTGTGCAGCGCTGCAATCACTCCCGGCGAATCTGTCCCTCCCACAACCATTACTTTTGGCTTTTCCTTTTTGGCGTTGCCGATCACCATGGACATCACCGAAGTAAATCCAGCTCCCAGCACTGGAATCATCAGCAGCGGTACCAAAAAGGTAGTGATCAGCGTGCGCCGATCACGCAGCGCTTCGGTCAATTCTTTGCGGTAGACGATCCAGATATTTCGCAGTCCCATGTCAGACCGTCTCCGCCGTGCTGTAATGCGGGGTGACGATCTTCACGAAAATCTCTTCTAGATCGTTTTCGCCGTGCCGTTGCCGCAGTTGCTCGATGGTTCCTTCGGTCAGCAACTTTCCGCTTTGGATGACTCCGATCTCGTCGCACAGCTTTTCCACTTCGCGCATCACGTGCGTTGAGAAAATCACCGTTTTCCCGCGATCCCGGCATTCTCGGATGAATTCGATAATCGTTCGCGCAGTCATGATGTCTAGTCCCAGCGTGGGCTCGTCGAAAATCATCACCGGCGGATCGTGCACCAGCGTGCGTGCGATCGAAGTTTTCTGCTTCATTCCGGTGGAAAGCTTGTCGCAGCGCCGGTCCCGAAAGTCATTCATATCTAATTTATTGAAAATGTCATCGATGCGCGTTTTTAGAGTCGTGCTGTCAAGGCCGTTCAACCTGCCGAAATATTCCACCATCTCCTGCGCCGTCAGCCGCGGGTATAGCGCGGTCGCCGTGGATAGGAATCCGCAATTCGCGCGTACTCGCTCCGGATGCTCAACAATATCGTGTCCGCATAGCCGCGCCGTCCCTTCGCTCGGTTCCAGAATGGTGGCCAGCATCCGCAGCGTGGTGGTTTTGCCCGCTCCATTCGCTCCCAGCAGTCCATAAATCTGTCCCGGATGGCAGGTGAAGCTGACGTTGTCCACCGCGCGCACTTCGCCGCGCTTTTTATCCTGGAACCGCTTGCACAAATTCACCGCTTCAATCACTGGTTCGTCCTCGCTGGCGACACTTTTTCCTTTGCAATCCGAGACGATATGCCGGTTATGAATAGCCCGTTGCGAAGCGCCAGCAGCATGGCCACCCGCGAGTTTCCGCAATCCTCTCTACCGCTTCGCACTGCCTGCCAAAAGACTACCTTATCAGGCCTGGCATTCGGGCAACCGCTTTGCCGCGCTGTATCCATTCGGCATACTGTGCGGCCGCGCATCGCGCTGTTCTCCCTTTGCCATCCTCGTGCGCTTCCGGTGGTGCAAGCTCCGCAGCTCTTGTTAAGATGTTAGTCTTCCGCTCGCCGATAACGGCGGGAAAGACCAGTACATTTTGGCACCATGGATTTAGCAACACCGGCTTGGCGTGTTCTGGCGGTGCGCCACCGCAGTGAAAACTAGAGGATCATGGATCGCAGACTCCGCAATCGAATCCTGCTTTTTCTTCTGGCCGCCGGCATATCGGCTTACGTCCTGGTTTCATTGAGCGGACGCCAGCCAGTAGCCAAACTTTCCGCGGTATTGCCCACTCATGAAGATATTGTTTCGTCCATTCGCAGCAACGGCAAAGTCGAGCCGGTCTCTCCATACGTGATGCGCGCGCAATTGGACACCTTCGTTGAAAAAGTGGCGGTGCAGGAAGGCCAGCAAGTCAAAAAAGGCCAGTTGCTCCTGGAACTGAATGTGAAAGACGTAGCCGCGCTGCTGGCCCAGGCGCGCGCCCGTTTGCTGAAAGCACAAGACGATTTCCGCGCAGCCAGTGCCGGGGGCCGCACCGATGACGCCGCACGCGTAAGCGGCGATTTGGCCAAAGCGATTGCCGAACGCGATCGTCTGCAGCGTAACCACGATGCCTTGCAGCGTCTGCTCAACGGGCAGGCCGCTACCCAAGACGAACTCTCCGCGAACGAATTGGAATTGACCAAAACACAAGCCGAAGTCACCCGCCTTACCGCCGCAAAACAGGAATTCAATCGCAGCGTGCACCTGGACGGCGCGCGCGGCAGCCTGCAAGTGCAACAAGCGCAAAACGAAGTTGCTTCACTCGAAGAAAAGGTTCGCGACGGCCGCATCACTGCTTCCGCGGATGGAACGCTCTATTCTTTGCCCGTGCGCCAGGGTGATTTTGTGAAAGCCGGCGATCTGCTGGCCGAAATGGCGGACCTGCACCGAGTTCGCGTGCGCGCTTTTGTGGACGAACCGGAAATAGGCGCGCTGCAGGCAAACGAACCGGTGCGCATTACCTGGGACGCTTTGCCCAATCGCAGCTGGCAGGGCCAGACCGAAATTATTCCCAAGCAGGTGGTTGCGCGCGGCACCCGCAGCGTCGGCGAACTGTTGTGCTCGGTGAACAATGACAAACTGGAGCTGCTACCCAACGTAAACGTGGATGTGCGCATCAATTCTCAAGAGCGCAACAACGTATTAGTGATTCCTCGGGGTACGGTGGCCACCGAAGGCGCCAAGCATTTTGTGTTCGTGGTGAAAACCACCGGGCTGGGAGTCGGCAAGAAAGTGCTGGAGAAACGCGAAATTCAGTTGGGGATCGCCGACGCTTCGCACTACGAAGTGTTGAGCGGCCTGGATGGCAAGGATTTGGTCGCGCTGCCGGGCGATGTGGATTTGCGCGAGGGTATGGCGGTGAAGATCGTGAATACCGAGTCCAGCGCGATTCAGGGTCATCACGATGCCGAGTAAGCGCATCGGCCTGATTTTTGTTCTGTGTGCCGCCGGAATCTGCGGACAATTTGCGCACGGGGAATCGCAGCTTCCAGATGGAGCAAAAAGTGCATTTGCTTCCGGAGATTATTCCCGCGCCATCAAAATTCTGAATCGAGCGGCGTCGGAAAATCCGCGCGATGCGGCCCTGCAACATCTGCTGGCGCGCTGTTATTTCGAAAGCGAGCAATACGACCGGGCAATTCCTGCTGCGGAAGCGTCGATTTCGCTGGAACCGAAAAATTCCACGTATCACGAATTGCTGGGCCGCGCCTACGGAGAAAAGGCCGACCGCTCCGGCTGGATGAGCGGATTGTCGCTGGCCAAAAAAGCGCGCAAGGAATTTGAAACCGCGGTGCAGCTGGACGAGCACAATTTTTCCGCGATGCAGGCGCTGATTGAATATGACTGCAGCGCGCCGGCCATTGCCAACGGCGGCGAAGACAAAGCGCGTCCGGAAATTGAACAGCTGCGTTCACTGGACGCCGCCGAGGGCCACTACGCCGCAGGAAATTGCCGCCGCCAGAAAAAAGATTTCGCTGCAGCGGATGCCGAATTCCGCAAAGCGCTGGCACTGCATCCAACATCCGCCGATCTGATCTACGACATTGGCGATCATTACATGAAGCATAACCAGGCCGAGGGTCTGCAGTTGGCGATTGCCGAAGGCCAACGCAGTGCTCCCGCCGATCCACGATTGAATTTTTACCGGGCTGTGGAATCCACGCTGCAAAAGCAGAATCTTTCGGAAGCGGAACAATTGTTTCGTGATTATCTGGCGAAAGCGCCCCGGCGAAATAATTATCCGTCCAAAGCCATGAGCCATTACTGGTTGGGCCGCGTTCAAGAAAATTGCAATGACCCAGCCTCCGCGAAAAAGGAATACCAGGAAGCGCTGAACCTGGAACCAAAAAACCGTTTTGCGAACGAAGCCTTGAAACGGCTGCGACGCGACTGAAACGCCATGATGGATTTCCACGAAACGTTTACGGTGGCGCTGGACGCGCTCCGCGCCAACAAATTGCGCGCGATGCTGACTTCTCTCGGAGTCATTATTGGCAGCGCGTCGATCGTGCTGGTGGTGACCGTGGCGCTGACCAGCAAACGATTTGTGCTGCAACAGATTGAAAGTGTCGGCTCCAACCTGGTGTGGGTGGAGATGATCAAAACGCCGGACAAAGCGCAACCGCTGAGCCACGAATTGACTCTGGACGACATGGAAGCGATTCGCACCTCGGTTCCGCAAGTAAGTCACGTTGCGGGCGTGCGCGATATGCCGATGTCGGTGGTCGCCAAAGGGCAAGAGCGGCCGGTTACGCTGATCGGCGTAACTCAGGGTTATCAGGAGATTCGGCGGTTGCTGGTGTTACGCGGCAGATATTTTGACGCCACCGATATGGAGAAGCGCGACAAAGTCTGCTTGATCACCAAGCAACTGGCTGCGCGATTGTTTGGACAGGAAAATCCGCTGGGACGTTCGGTGCGCATGGGTGAACTGACGTTTACGGTCATTGGCGTTTTTGTGGAGCGGGTGGAAACTTTCGGGCTCTCGGATATTCAAGCGGAGTCGGTGCTGATTCCGTTTGGCTTGATGAAGTACTACACCGGAGTGGATGTGATCCGGGTGTTGGACGCTCAGGCAGCCAGTGCCGAAGATGTGCCGGCGGTACAGCGGCAGGTGGCGCAGATTCTGAAAAGTCGGCATCCGCCAGGCGCCGAGTATGACGTACAAACTTTGCGGGCGATTCTGGATGCGGCACGCACGATTTCGTTGGCGCTGACCATTGTGCTGATCGTGATTGCTTTTATCGCGCTGCTGATCAGCGGAATCGGGATCATGAATATCATGCTGGTGACAGTGAAAGAGCGAACCCGCGAAATCGGGATTCGCAAGGCGATTGGCGCGGCGCATCGCGAAATTTTGTATCAATTCTTGATTGAAGCATTTTTGATAAGCGGCGGCGGCGCGGTGATCGGAATTCTGATCGGTCTGGCAATTCCGGTGAGCGCGCAGTTTTTCTTGCCGAGCAGTTTGCGGGTTCCGGTTTCCGGCGCCAGCGTGATTCTGGCATTCGTGGTTTCCTGCTCCACCGGATTGTTTTTCGGATATTTGCCGGCCAGCCAGGCGGCGCGGCTGCAGCCGATCGAATCGTTGCGTTACGAATAGTCTTTGCAACAGCGGCTTTAGACCGCTGCGGCGGGATTACCTCGCCGCTACAGAAGGAGCACCATGCGGGATACCTTGCGCATATTGGCGGCCGCGATTGCCGCGTCCGTACTGGTAACGATAGCTGGCGCGCAGGAAGTTTCCGCGCCACAGCCGATCGCGTTGACGCTGAGGCGTACCATCGAATTCGCTCTGCAGAACAGCAAGGATCTTCAGGTGGCGAAAATTCAAGCCAGCGTTGCCGATCACGCGGTACTGATCAACAAGGCGCAGTTCATGCCCAACATTTATGCGGGCTCCGGTGCAGGATATACGTACGGAATTCCGGAAACGCCGGGGGGCCGAGCGCCCGCGCTGTTCAACGTTACCTATACCGAGCAGGTTTTTAATGAACCATTGCGGGGGCAGGGAAAAGAGCAACAGGAGCAAGCGCGAGCGCAGAAGATTGCACTGGAAGATGTGCGCAATTCGGTGATTGTGCGAACGGCGTCGGCCTATCTGGAATTGGTGAAAGTGCGTCATTCGGCGGAGTTGCTGCAAAAAGAACAAGGCAGCGCCGAGAAAATTCTGGGCGTGGTGCAGCAGCGAGCAGGCGAAGGATTTGAATTGCCGGTGGAAGTCACTCGCGCGCAATTGACCAAAGCGCAAGTTGCACAGCGGTTGTTGCAATTGCAGGGGCGCGAAGATGAACTGGAAATGTTTTTGCGCAGCCAGTGCGGACTGGCTCCAGAGCAGCCGATCGAAGTGATGCCGGAGGAGTTGCCGGGCGCGGCGGAGCAGGAAGGCGACAACCTGATTGCCATGGCCATGCAGAACAATACCGATTTGCGGCTGGCGCAGTCAGATGTGCAAGGCAAAGAGTTTCGGCTGATCGGAGAAAAGCGCGGCTACTGGCCCACGCTGGAAGTGGTCAGCGTGTACAGCTTGCTGGCGAAATTTAATAATTACGATCAATATTTCAATCACTTTCAGCGGAACAACTACAACCTGGGGATTCAGGCGCAGGTTCCAATTTTCAGTCCGAGCACCAAGGCCAGCGTGGCGCTGGCGGAGAAAAATCTGGAAGCGTCGAAGGCTTCGCTCTCCAACAAGCGAAGTCTGGTAAGCGCGGACGTGCGGCGCAAGACGCGGCGGGTGCGGGAAACCGATGCCGGAAAAGAAGTGGCGCGGCTGGAACTGCAATTGGTGCAGCAGAATCTGGCCCAACTGCAAGCGCGATTTGAGGAAGGGAAAGTGAGTTTGCAGGAAGTGGAAAAAGCGCGGCTCGACGAGACCGAAAAGTGGATGGCGTTGCTGGATGCGACGTTTCAGCGGCAGCAAGCGCAATTGGATTTGCTGAAGGCTGCCGGGCAATTGGACAAAGTTCTGCAGTAGGTGCGCTGAGGATAAAAAAACCAGCCGATCGAAGATCGGCGCTCCCAGGGAAAAACGATGGCTCTCGATCAGGATTCGCTGGAAGTACTGGCGCGCGCGTTGAAACAGCTGGACGCGGGCTTTTCGCCATTGCCGGAATTTTCTCCTGCGGTCGCCGGTGCCCGGCGCATGGAAGAAGTGCTGCTGGCGCTGGCGGAAAAACTGCAAGACAACTATCCCTATTTTCATCCGCTGTATGCGGGGCAAATGTTGAAACCGCCACATCCGGTGGCGCGGCTGGCGTATTCACTGGCGATGCACATCAACCCCAACAATCACGCGCTGGATGGCGGACGAGCGACTTCTGCGCTGGAAAAAGAAGCGGTTGCGGAAATTGCCGCGATGTTCGGATGGAAAGAATTTCTGGGGCATTTGTGCGGTGGCGGCACCATGGCGAATCTGGAAGCACTGTGGGTTGCGGGACAGCTGCATCCTGGGAAAAAGATTTTGGCCAGCGATCAGGCGCACTACACCCATGGAAGAATTTCCCACGTGCTGCAATTGCCGTTTGAAAAAGTGGAGAGTGACGAGCGCGGGCGGATGGATATGTCCGCGTTGGCGAAGCGTGTGGCGTGCGGCGATGTGGGAACGGTCGTCGCGACGATGGGAACGACAGCGACTGGCTCGGTGGACCCGCTGCTGGAAATTCTGGAGTTGCGGGACAAATTTGGATTTCGGGTGCACGTGGATGCGGCGTACGGCGGATATTTTGCGCTGGCGTCGAATCTGGCGGAGACTAGTGCGAAGAATTTTGCGCGAATCGGGGAAGCGAATTCCACGGTGATCGATCCGCACAAACATGGATTGCAGCCGTACGGATGTGGATGCGTGCTGTTTCGCGATCCGGGAGTTGGCCGGTTGTATAGACACGATTCGCCTTATACGTATTTCAGTTCTGCGGAATTGCATCTGGGTGAAATTAGTCTAGAGTGCTCGCGGCCGGGCGCTGCGGCCGCGGCGCTGTGGGCGACACAGAAATTGTTGCCACTGGTGCGCGAAGGGGAATTTGCGCGCGGGTTGGAGCGCGGCCGGGAGGCGGCGCTGCAGTTTTTTCGGGCGATCGCGACCAGTGGAAAGTTTGTAGCGGCGTTTGAGCCGGAACTGGATATTTTGGTATTTGTGCCTCGCGGGAGTTCGCT
>Ga0157376_10003017_pt1 | contig 11548 bp, 6 predicted proteins | sample M45metaG_FD_121801 | JGI IMG/M metagenome (GOLD analysis project Ga0157376, IMG submission 121801) | Miscanthus rhizosphere microbial communities from Kellogg Biological Station, Michigan, USA - M4-5 metaG | ecosystem: Host-associated > Plants > Roots > Rhizosphere > Soil | place: USA: Michigan... | reverse complement strand
CGCGAGCGGCGCCTGCGCGTTACCCGAGGCGAGCACGTCCTGCCACGCGGCGGGAAATTCGCTTTGCACGCGCTCGATCCACCACCGGGGATGCGACCAGCGCGCGAGGGGATCGGACCCTACGGCCGTTTCCAGCGCCTCGCGCTCGCGGATGAAACGGCGCAGCAGCGCATTGACGAGCGCCTTCGCGGCAGGACGCGCCAGTCTCGCCGCCGCGTTCACTGCGTGGTCGACGATGGCGAACGAGGGCGCGCGCGTGTGCAGGAGTTGATAGATCGCCACAGCGACGAGGCAGCGCAGCGCAGGATCGGTGATCGGCTTCGTTGCGAGCAAGCGGACCAGCGCATCGAGCCGGCCCCAGTGCCGCAGCGTCCCGTAAGCCAGCTCCTGAACAAGCGCACGGCGTCGGCCGGGCGAGGCTTCCTCCGGCGGCGCATACTTTGCGAGCGCGGCAGGCAGCGTCGATCCGTCCAGCACCGCCTGGACCGAAAGGGCGGCTAGCCGCTGCGCATCGAGCATGAGTGCCGCCGCGGCATCCCAAGGCGCTCGCCCCCCGCGGGGAGCGGCGCGGAGCGCCGTTCGGGGGGATCCAAGCGCCGCTCGCCGATCACCGTGCGGACGCGTCGAGCCGAGCGCCGGACACGAGCCCGCGCCCGGCAGCAAAGGCGCCCGCGCTCATCCGCCGGCCGCCCGCAGGCTGAAGCTCCGCGATTGAGAGCGCGCCCTCGCCGCACGCGACCAGCACGCTGGCTCGTTCGATTGCGAGCACCGTCCCAGGCGCGGCGTAGTGCGCCGGATGCGATGCCGGCTGTGCCCGCCACACCTTGACTCTTTCGCCCGACCAGCCCGTCGCGGCGCCCGGCGCCGGGTCGAATGCGCGCACCTGGCGGTCGATGGTCACGGCGGTTGTGCTCCAGTCGATGTCGGCTTCGTCCTTGCGAACCTTCGCCGCATAAGTCGCGCCGTCCGCCGGTTGCGGGGTCGACGCTGCGGGCACGCCCGCCGCAAGGGCGCGCAGACAGCCGTTCAGCATGCGCGTGCCAAGCGTCGCGAGCTTCAACTCGAGTGAGCCCGCAGTCTCTCGCGCATCGACGGGGAGGCGGGCGACATCGATCATCGGCCCCGTGTCGAGGCCGGCGTCCATCTGCATCAATGTGATGCCGGTTTCCGTGTCTCCGGCGAGCAGCGCCCGCTGGATAGGCGCGGCGCCCCGCCAACGCGGCAGCAGGGAGGCGTGCACGTTGATGCATCCGAGCTGGGGCCAGGTGAGGACGGCGGGCGGCAGGATGAGGCCATACGCGGCGACGACGAGCACGTCGATGGCGCGCGCCGCGACTTCCGCCTGCGCGGCGGCGCTCGCGAGCGTGGACGGCTGGCAGAGCGGGATCGCCCGCTGGAGCGCGAGCTCCTTCACAGGCGAGGGCGCGACCTTCTGCCCGCGCCCGCGCGGCCGGTCGGGCTGGGTCAACACGAGCGAAACCGGCCAATCCGCATCGAGAAGCGACAGGAGAATGTGCGCAGCGAACGCCGGCGTGCCGGCGAAACCGACCTTCATGCGCGGCTAAGTCAGTGCGCGCGCGGCCGCCCGAAGCGCACTGTGCGCCCCCTCGGGGGGCAGCGAACGCAGTGAGCGTGGGGGTCGTTCATCTGCGCGCGCGGCCGCCCGGAGCGCACTGTATGCCCCCTCGGGGGGCAGCGAACACAGTGAGCGTGGGGGTCGTTCATCAGCCCGCGAGCCGCTGCTTCTTGCGAAGGCGCGCGGCGAGCCTGGATCGCTTCAGTGCAGAAAGGTGGTCGACGAAGACCTTGCCCTGGAGGTGCTCCGTCTCGTGCTGAACGCAGACAGCCAGCATGCCTTCGGCTTCGAGCTCGAACGGCTCCCCGTGCGCATCGAGCGCGCGGACGCGAACTCGCGCCGCGCGCGTCACCCGGTCATAGTATCCCGGCACCGACAGGCATCCTTCCTCGAACTCGGCCTCGCCTTCGGCCGCCACGATCTCCGGGTTGACGAACACGCGCAGGTCATCGCGCGTATCGGAAACATCGATCACCACGATGCGCTTGTGCACGTCCACCTGCGTTGCGGCGAGGCCGATGCCGGGCGCCGCATACATGGTTTCCGCCATGTCGTGTATCAGTCGCTCAATGTCGGGCGTGACGGCGGCCACCGGCGCCGCGACCTTCCTCAATCGCGGGTCCGGGTATTCCAGAATTTGTAATAAGGCCATGGGTTTAGGGGGCTCCGGCGAGCCCGGCCACGGGTTTCGGTTACCGCAGGGCGACACCTTGCAGTGCCAGCGAACCACTTTTGGCATCGCCAGCTTGCAAAATGCAGACTGAGGATGCAGAATCCGCTGTAAGCCCTTATTTTGCGGCGCTTTAGGACGTTAGCAAGCCCCGCCCCCCAATGGAAGAGGCTTTATGCGTCAGAAGTTTAGCATAGCGAATTTCGTCCTTGCCACGGTCGCAGCCGTCACGGCATTCGTCGCGTTTCCGGTGTGCGCGGCCGATGTGGAAATCAAGCAAACGGCTGCGGAGCGCTATACCGTGCAGAAGGGGGACACCCTCTGGGGAATTGCCGGAAAGTACCTCAAGGATCCATGGCGGTGGCCGGAAATCTGGCGGATGAATAGCGAGCAGGTCAGGAATCCGCACCTGATCTATCCGGGCGATGTAATCGTTCTGGACCGCACCGACGGGCAGTGGCGTCTTTCCCTCGAGCGCCCGATGGTCCGGATGTCGCCGACCGTGCGCGTGTCGCCGTTGGACGTGGACGCGATCCCGTCGATTCCCGCCGGGGAAATCGAGCCCTACCTCACACGCCCGCTCATCACCGGGCAGGAGGGGCTGGTAGGGGCGGCGGAGGTCGTGGCGTCGCGTGACACGAGAATGTACCGAGCCGAGCGCGACCTCATTTATGTCGTCGGCATGAACCCCGCGGCCGGCGACCTGTGGAACATCTACCGCCGCGGCCGTACCTTCATGTCGTCGGACGGCAAGGAATTGCTGGGTGTCGAACAGCGCTTCCTCGGAACAGCGAGGGTCGAGCGCTTCGCCGATCCAATAGCGGCGCCCATGGTCAACGCAATACAGCAAAATGTGGCGACAGTGCGTGTCGTCACCGCAAGCGAGGAAATCCTCGACGGCGACCGCCTGGTTCCCGCGCCGCGCGGAGTGCTGATGAGCTACGCTCCCCACGCCCCGACGCGTCCGATCCAGGCCGAGGTCATCGCGACGGATCGCGATGCGATCGAAGCTGGGCGCGGCTGGGTCGTTACGCTCGACAAGGGCTCGGCCGACGGGCTCGACGTCGGCACGGTGCTCGCCATCTACCGCGTGATTCCGCTGATTCCCGATCCGAGAATCGTCGAGCGATCGATCGAGAGACCATTCGAGTACATGCCCGATCGCTGGCTCAAGGTGCCGGACGAGCGCATCGGGCTCATCTTCGTGTTTCGAGTATTCGATCGGCTCTCCTACGCGCTCGTGCTCAACACGACGGATCCCGTCGTCGTCGGCAATTACACCCGCAATCCGTAGCCACCGCTCCGCCACCGCGCTGCGGGCGTGACCCGCGGCACGCAAACCGCGGCGGTCCCTCCCCATGAACGTCGATCCGCGCGCCGCGGCGTGGGCGCGACTCCAGCTTTCGGATATCGCGCCACGCCCGCTGGTGGAGCTTCTGCGTGCCTTCGAGACGCCGGAAGGGGTGCTGGCCGCCACACCGGCCGAGCGTCGCCGCTGGGTACCCACGGATGCTGCGGCGCGGCTCGACTCGCCGCCCGACGCCGCACGCCTCGACGCGACCCTCGCCTGGCTCCGCGAGCCGGGGCATGACCTCGTGGCCTGGGGCGACCCGGATTACCCGGCCTCGCTGCTCGAAATCGGCGACCCGCCTCCGGTGTTCTATTGCCTCGGCCGGCGCGAGCTTCTGACGCGCCCGGCGTTCGCCATCGTGGGCAGTCGCAACGCAACGCCTCAAGGTTGCGCGGATGCCGAAGCGTTCGGCGCGGCGATGTCCGCGGCCGGTCTCACCATCGTCAGCGGGCTCGCGCTCGGCATCGATGCCGCCGCGCATCGCGGCGGACTCACCGGTGTGGGCAGCAGCATCGCGGTGATCGGCACAGGTCCAGATCGCGTCTACCCTGCCCGCAATCGCGCCCTTGCGCACGATCTCGCAGCGAAGGGCCTCGTCATCTCGGAATTCGCGGTCGGGACCCCGCCACTGAAGCAGAATTTTCCGCGCCGCAATCGGCTCGTGAGCGGGCTCTCCCGTGGCGTGCTCGTCGTGGAGGCGACGCTTTCGTCCGGATCGCTCATCACCGCGCGCCTCGCCGCCGAGCAAGGTCGCGAAGTCTTCGCGATGCCGGGCTCGATCCATTCCCCCTTCTCGAAGGGCGGTCACCGACTCATTCGCGAAGGTGCCAAGCTCGTCGAAATCGCGCAGGACATCCTCGACGAGCTCGGGATGGCCGCTGCCGCGGCGCCATCCGTCGATCCCGTCGCGCGCACAAAGCCCGATCCCGCGATGCGCGCCGTCATGCGCGCGCTGGGGCATGATCCCGCCGACGTGGAGACGCTCGCCGCGAGAGTCCGGCTGCCGATTGCCGTCATCGTCGCCGCGCTGACGTCGCTCGAGCTCGACGGTCGCGTCGCGTCCCTTCCCGGCGGAATCTGGCAACGGGTAGGGTGAGCTTTTTCGCGGTGGCGCCGCCGCGCCTCGCGCGCGTGCACGCTCGCGCGAGCGCGCGCACGCGTTGGCCCGACGTTCGCAACGCAAGTCTTGCCCCGGCCGCTTCTCCTTCTGTACTATCTGCGGCTCTTCGCGCCAGGCACTCATGTCCAAAACGCTGATCATCGCCGAAAAGCCTTCCGTCGCCGCCGACATCGCGCGCGCGCTGGGAGGATTCACGCGCCACGACGATTACTTCGAAAGCACCGCCTTCGTGCTGTCGTCCGCGGTCGGCCATCTCATCGAAATCGGCATGCCGGAAGAAGAGGAGGTGAAGCGCGGCAAGTGGACATTCGCTCACCTTCCGGCGATCCCGTCGCAATTCGCGTTGAAGCCGATCGAAAAGAACGCGAACCGCCTGAAGACGCTGCTGCGTCTCATCAAGCGCAAGGACGTCGGCGATCTGATCAATGCCTGCGACGCCGGACGCGAAGGCGAGCTCATCTTCCGCTACATCGCGCAGTTCGCCAAAGCCTCGAAGCCGATCCGTCGACTGTGGCTGCAATCGATGACGACCGCCGCCATCCGCGAGGGCTTCGAGAAGCTGCGCACCGATACGCAGATGCTCCCGCTCGCGGACGCCGCCGTGTGCCGATCCGAGGCCGATTGGCTGGTCGGCATCAACGGCACGCGGGCGATGACGGCCTTCAACTCCAAGGCCGGCGGGTTTCAGCTGACGACCGTTGGCCGCGTGCAGACCCCCACGCTCGCCATCCTGGTCGAGCGCGAAGAGAAGATTCGCGCGTTCCGCCCGCGCGGCTACTGGGAGGTGCACGGCACGTTCCGCGCCCGCGCCGGCGAGTACGCGGGCCGATGGTTCGACGAAAAGTGGACCAAGTCCGACGACCCCGATGCCCGCGCCGAACGTATGTGGGAGGAAGCGAAGGCGGCCGCGATCGCCGCGAAGTGCGCCGGCAAGCCAGGTGTGGTCACCGAGGAAGCGAAGCCCACGACGCAGGGTGCACCGCTCTTGTACGACCTCACCTCCTTGCAGCGCGAGGCCAACGGACGCTTCGGGCTTTCGGCGCGCACGACGCTGTCGCTTGCCCAGGCGCTCTACGAGAAGCACAAAGTGCTGACCTACCCGCGGACGGACTCGCGCGCGCTTCCCGAAGACTATCTGGCCACCGTCACGTCGACGATGGAGGTCCTGAAAGACTCCAACGCATACGGTGCCTTTGCGCGCGAGGTGTTGAAGCAGAAATGGGTCAGGCCGAACAAGCGGATCTTCGACAATGCGAAGGTCTCCGACCACTTCGCAATCATCCCCACGCTCGTTTCGCCCAAGCACCTGAACGAGCTCGAGGCCAAGCTCTACGATTTCGTCGTCAAGCGCTTCCTCGCGGCGTTCTACCCAGCCGCTGAATTTCTCGTGACCACGCGGATCACGCGGGTGGCGGGCGAGCCGTTCAAGTCCGAGGGCAAGGTGCTGGTCGTCCCGGGCTGGCTCGCGGTCTACGGCAAGGAAGCCCAGGTCGATGAGGCGCCGGCCAAGACTGGCGAGAAGGCAACCCTCGTGGCCGTGAAGCCGGGCGAGGACGTGGTGACGGAAAAAGTGGATGTCGTGCCGAACCCCACACGGCCTCCCGCGCGCCTCAACGAAGCGACGCTGCTTTCCGCCATGGAGGGCGCCGGCAAGCTGATCGACGACGAGGACCTGCGCGAAGCGATGCGCGAGAAGGGGCTTGGCACGCCGGCCACGCGGGCGCAGATCATCGAGGGCCTCATCGCGGAGCGATACGTGTACCGCGAAGGCCGCGAGCTCGTTCCCACCGCCAAGGCGTTCTCGCTGATGACGCTGCTCCACGGTCTCGGCGTCCCCGAGCTCTTCTCGCCGGAGCTGACCGCGGAGTGGGAGTTCAAGCTCGCGCAGATGGAGCACGGAAAGTTGAAGCGCGACGTCTTCATGCGCGAGATCGTCACGATGACCCAGCACATCGTGGGACAGGCCAAGGGGTATGAAAGCGATACGATCCCCGGCGACTTCGGGACGCTGACCGCGCGCTGCCCGAACTGCGGCGGCGAAGTGCACGAGAACTACAAGAAGTTCCAGTGCCAGTCGTGCACGTTCGGCTTCTGGAAGATCATGGGCGGCCGACAACTCGACGTCGCCGAGGCCGACACGCTGTTGCGGGAGCGACGGCTCGGTCCGCTCGATGGCTTCAGGAGCAGGCTGGGCAAACCGTTCTCCGCTTCGATCCGCTTGAACGACGCCAACGAAGTGGGCTTCGATTTCGGCGATGGCGCCAATGACGACTCCGAGGCGCCGGACTTCACCGGCCTCGTGCCGCTCGGCCCCTGCCCGAAGTGCAAGTCGCGCGTGTTCGAAACGGCGCAGGCGTACGTTGGCGAGAAGGCCGTCGGGCCCGACAAGACCTGCGACTTCCGTTCCGGCAGGGTCATCCTGCAGCGGCCGGTCGAACGCGCGCAGATGGAGAAATTGCTCGCCACCGGCAAGACCGACCTCTTGCAGTTCGTGTCGGCGCGCACCAAGCGCGGATTTTCCGCCTTTCTCGTGCGGCAGCTCGACGGCAAGATCGGCTTCGAGTTCGAGGCCCGCGACCCGGCCAAGGCGGGCGCACGCCGTGCGCGCGGTGGAGCATCGGCCTTGCGCGTGCTGGGCGAGCATCCGCGCGACAAGAAGCCCGTGGAGCTCCATTCCGGGCGTTATGGCCCCTACGTGAAGCATGGCGACCTCAACGCCACGCTCCCCGACCGCGACAAGGTCGAATCGCTGACGCTCGCGGACGCCCTCGCGTTGCTCGAGGACAAGGAGGCAAAGCAGGGAAGCTCCGCTCCGGCGTCGACCAGAAAGGCGCGGCGGGCGCCACCGAAGAGCGCGGCCGAGCCGCGCGCCGCTTACGGTGCAGCTGCCAAAGCCCGCAAGGCGCCGGCGGCGAAGCCCGCGGTGGCGGCCAAGGTCAAGCGCGTGGCAACGCCGGCCGCGAAGACCGCCCCTAAGCCGGCGCCCGCTGCCAAGGTCAAGCGCGTGGCAACGCCCGCCGTGAAGACCGTCCCCAAACGTGCGCCGAAATCGGCCGCGAAGGCTCGTCGCACGGCTGCCAAGAAGTAAGTCGCGGACAGCCCGAGCGCTGTCCTCACCCGCACTCCGGAGCCGACGACGTGATCACCAAGCTGCGGCTTTCCATCGCGATCGGTGATTACGATCGAAACCGGCCTCTCATCGACGGTACCGTCCCGATCGATGGCGTCGAGCCGATCGTGATGACGCTTTCCCCCGAGGAAATCTTCTTCCGGGCGATGCGCCACGAGGCCTTCGATGTCTGCGAGCTGTCGCTCAGCAGTTTCGTCCTGCGCACGGCCCGAGGCGATTGTCCCTATGTGGGCATCCCCGCGTTCGTGTCACGTGCGTTCCGTCATACATCGATCATCGTGCGCAGCGACCGCGGAATCCGGACGCCGCAAGACCTGAAGGGGCGACGGGTCGGTACGCCCGAATGGCAACTGACGGCCAATGTCTGGACACGGGCGCTGCTGGAGGAGGACTACGGCGTGAAGCCGTCGGATATCCGATGGCTGCGCGGCGGTCTCGAAGAACCGGGGCGGCTGGAAAAACTGGCCGTTGCGCTACCCACCGGCGTAGTGCTCGACGATATCGGGTCCGAGCAGACGCTGAATGCGATGTTGCAAGCGGGCGAGATCGACGCCTTCATCGGACCTCGCGCGCCGAGCGCCTTCGTCCCGTCCAACAAGACGCTCTGCTGGCTATTCGAAGATCCCACGCAGGAGGCGATGAATTACTTCCGGCGCACCCGGATATTTCCGATCATGCACCTCGTCGGGGTGCGGCGGTCGATCGTCGAACGACAGCCGTGGCTACCGATGGCGCTCCTCAAAGCGTTCGAGCGCTCAAAGCGCCTGGCGCTGCAGAGTCTCGCGGACACGTCAGCGACCAAGGTCGCGCTGCCGTTCGTCGAGGAGCAATTACGCCGCGCCCATTCGCTCATGGGTGAGGATTTCTGGCCCTACGGCCTGCCGGCCAACCGGCATGTCCTCGAAGCCTTCCTCAAGCACCACCACGCGCAGGGAATCTCCTCGCGGGTGGTCGGCGTGGAGGAGCTCTTTCATCCGGCTTCCATCGAGAGTCACAGGATCTGAAAACCGGCAGGCCGGGCGTCTCGATAGGCGACTCCTCTGCCGAACGCTTCCCTTCGTAGAGCATCAAGGCGAAGAACATCCACGTGCACTCCGTGCAGGTTGCCCCTGCCTAGACCAAGGGTAGGGCGCCAAGGAACGCCTCCGCCCTACCCGCCGAGTTTCGGCAACCGCGAGCGAGAACATCACGGCAGCCCTTCGGGCGGTGCCGAGCCTCCTTCCGACGCATCCTTGGCTCGCTACGGCGTCGAATAGTTACCACTTGTAGTGAACAAGTCTTATGGCTAATTGCCAACTGCGAGGCGCGCACATAAGCTTGCGTGGAACTGTGGCGCCACGGGCGCAGGTGCTACGGTAGAGCGAGAGCAAAATGCCGCATCTAGATGACTTGTCACGCTAAAACTAGGATGCTTCGGTAGGGGATGCCCGGCCTTGCGCCGCCGGCGCTGAGGCATCCTCCGGTTCGCAGGTCTTTTTCAGGAAGGAATCCGCCATGCGCAAAATCATAGTTGTTGTCGACAGTATCCCCACTCGACTCCTAAGGCGGCTCGGTCATCTTGTCGCGCTGCTGCTTCCGGCGGGTCTCCTCGCCATGTCGATCTTCGGTGCACTCGCATCTCCGGCACATGGGGAGGTGACGCTGTCGCCAAAGCTCGCACCCGATCTCGCGAATGCGATCAACGCGCCGGCTCTGCCTGCTGCAATCTGGGCGAGGCAGACCGGGAACGGCCGCTTCCTCAAGGTCATCGTCGTCGGCGCGGGCGTCGATCCCCTGCTCACCGATCTGCGCAATGCGGTGGCCGCGGCCGGTGGCGCGGTCAACTATCGCTATCAATCGATCAAGGGCTTCTCGGCCACGATTCCACCGCAGGCGCTCAATCTGCTCGCGCAGCGCCCCGACGTGGCCAGTATCTCTCCCAACAGACCCGCGACCAAGACCGCGAGCCTCCTCGAGCTTGCGACCGGCGCGGACGCCGCGCGCAGCCTCGCGGGCGTCGCATCCGGCTACGACGGCAAGGGCGTGGGTATCGCGATCCTCGATTCCGGGATTTACGCGGAGCACGCCGCATTCCTTGCCGCCGACGGCAAGACCCCGCGCGTGGCGAAGATGGTCGATCTGACGCGGGCGAGCGACTCGGCGAATGCAGGCGTTCCGATGTCGACGATTGGCCGCGACCTCTCGGTCGACTATTACCCCGGCAGCAAGGATCAGAAGAACCGCGAGAGCAAGATCGACAGCTCGGGCAGTAGCGACCGCGACGCCTATGGGCACGGAACGGTCGTCGCGTCGGTAGCCGCCGGGCGAGCGGCGGCGGGCAGCCCCGATGCGACTGGCGTCGCGCCGGGCGCTACCCTGTTTGACGTCCGGGTGCTCGACAGCACGGGCGTAGGAGCGATCGGCGACGTGCTCGCCGGGATCGACTGGGTTATCTATCACAGCAAGGAATACGGCATTCGCGTCCTGAATCTGAGTCTCGCTGCCGATTCCACGGAGTCGTTCCGCACCGATCCCTTGTGCCGCGCCGCGCGCGCCGCGGTCGCGGCAGGTCTGACCGTCGTCGTTGCCGCGGGCAACTACGGCAAGGACGCGGCGGGCGTCGAGCAGTTCGGCACGATCACCTCGCCCGGCAACGACCCCTCGGTCATCACCGTCGGCTCGGCTAACACCCGCAATACGGCGCAGCGTGGTGACGACGTCGTCAACGGCTTCAGCTCGCGCGGGCCCACGTACGGTGTGCGCACCGATGGCTGGGGCGTCGTCCGCCATGACAACGTGATCAAGCCGGATCTCGTCGCCCCGGGCAACCGCGTCCTGGGAGCGCTTTCGTACGGCAACAACGGGTACAACACGATCGTCAGCCTCAATCCGGCGCTTCGCGTCGTCGGCTACAACGCAACCATCACCAACGGGTTGATGGAGCTGAGCGGCACCTCGATTTCCGCTCCGGTCGTCGCTGGCGCGGTCGCGTTGATGCTGCAAGTCAATCCTGGACTCACGCCACCGCTCGTCAAGGCGATCCTCCAGTACACGGCGCAGCCGTTGCCGGGCGCAAGCCTCGTGCAACAGGGCGCCGGATTGCTCAACATCGAGGGTGCGGTGCGACTCGCCGCCGCGCTTCGCACCGACGTCGCGAGTGCGGTCGCCGCGGGCACGCTCCGGCCCGGCGACAGGCTGCTGGCCAGCGGCAAGACGCTGCCCGCTCCCGTGTCGATCGTCAACGGCGAAACCGTGAGCTGGAGCCGCGTAGTCTTCGCCGGTGGCTCGCATGTGCTATCGGGGAACGCGCTGTTCCAGACCCACCAGGGCTTCTACGACCCGCGCGTTGCCTGGTCGCGCAATTGGGTTCGCGTCTACAACCCGGTCTATTGGGCGTCGACTCCTGCAAACACTTACATGAGCTACGCGCGGGCGTATGTGCCCACCCGCGGGCAATTTGTGACCTCCGGTGTCGTTGTCGCCGACATGCTTGCCGGGGCGAGCAGCTATGCCAAGGGCACCGGCGTATTCGCCCGGGTGAGCGATCTGACGCGCTCGCTCGCCGCCGGTCAGGGGATTGCGCTGTCCGAGGGGATCGCATTGTCGGAGGGAATCGCGTTGTCCGAGGGCATAGCGCTGTCCGAAGGCATTGCGCTGTCCGAAGGCATTGCGCTGTCGGAAGGCATCGGGCTGTCCGAGGGCATCGCGCTGTCCGAAGGCAT
>Ga0157376_10003016_pt1 | contig 11552 bp, 10 predicted proteins | sample M45metaG_FD_121801 | JGI IMG/M metagenome (GOLD analysis project Ga0157376, IMG submission 121801) | Miscanthus rhizosphere microbial communities from Kellogg Biological Station, Michigan, USA - M4-5 metaG | ecosystem: Host-associated > Plants > Roots > Rhizosphere > Soil | place: USA: Michigan... | reverse complement strand
CTTGATGTCGTCCGCCGATGCAGACTTGGGAAGCCCTAGAATCTGGTAGTAGTCGCGTGTGGTAGTCGCCATAGGAGCAGGGATGACGTCGGGACACAAAAAATAATTGTTGTGGGTTCAGCTTACGGGGTCGATACAGGCTTTGCAAGGGCCTAGCACGTGATCAAAAGATGGAGTAGGAAAGGCTGGCAAATGGGAGACCGAAGTTGAGGCGGGAATTTGGCACACGCCATACGAGCAGACAGAGAATGGTTTCCCGCAGACCGAACCCAGCCGTCAGAAAGGCGACGGTGTCGAATGGTCACGAGCTAGAATGCGTTTTAGCCCGCGCCATCATCTTGCAGTAGGAGCAGACCTCGGCGGTGGTGGGCTGACTACAAGAGCTGCAGGGGTGGAGGACAGCCCGGTCCTTTTCCGACATGGTGGTCGCAGTGGGCTGTTTCTTGCTTTGCTTTTCAAGAAAACCCCAGTAGAACATCTGTTTTGTGCCGGGCGATTCGGTCTCCAGCCGATTCAGGACGTCCTTGTACTGCAGCATCTTGGCGCCCTTGGCCATAGGGCATTCCTCGACGATGTAATCGATCCGGTTCAAGATCGCATATGCTGCGAGTTCTCGTTCCGAGAGCCGAAAGAGGGGCTTCACTTTCATGGCAAAACCTTCCACCGATGCCGGCAACGATGGGCCCTGCTTCTCCAGATATTCTTCTTGCCAATGCAGCACGTTGCCCAGGAGCCTGGCCGCTTCGTCATCGAGATTGTGGCCCGTGGCCATCACATCGTAATCCTGTTCGACCGCCACGCGATTGAATTGGTAGCGCTTGATCGTGCCGCACGTCGAGCAGGTCGGACGATGGATGAGCTGAGCCAGTTCCTTGATGCCCGCTCCGGCTTCTTGTTCGACCGTATGGAGGTGCAGCGTGGCTCCATGTGAGGCGGCGGCCGCTTCGGCGAACTTCGTCACCTTGGCATGCGACTGCTCGGAATAGCCCCCGATCCCGAGATCCACATAGAGCGCGTCGGCACGATAGCCGAGCTTGAGCAGAATATCCCAGAGCGCGAGGCTGTCCTTCCCACCGGACACCGCCACAAGTATCCGTTCTTCCTTCCCGAACATTTTTTCCGACTTGATCGCCCGCACCACCTGATCGTGAACGAAGCCGTTGAAGCAGCCTTTGCAGAAGGCCGCATTGTGCCGCGGGAGGCCGATCACTGCTTTGGTTTTACATTTGGTGCAATTCATCGGGGTCCGTGAAGTGTGAGGGGTGAGGTGTAAGGGGTGAACCTCCGGAGATTACCGGCCGGATTTCAATCTTATCTACGTCGTACAGCATTTCGTCCTCAGTGACGAGATCGTCACCTTTGATCACCAGATGCGCTTCGACGGGGAGATTCAGCTCGCGCAAGAGGTCCTTGACCTTCTTGGGGCCTTTGACCTCGACGATTCTTGCTGGATGGCTCAGCTGGACTTGCACGAGAGGATGATAAGGCCAGCGTCAGCAGGATTGCAACAAAGCATCCAGCCGTCAGCAATCAGCGCGGACTGTTGACGACGTTATATCGCCGCCTCCCGCAGAAACTTCGCCGATTCTTCCGGCGCTACCGGATTGATGTAGAACCCTGTGCCCCATTCGAAACCGGCGACTTGCGTGAGCTTGGGAATGATTTCGATGTGCCAGTGGTAAAAGTCCCCGGTTTTTTCGTGGAGGGGAGAGCTATGGAGGACAAAGTTGTACGATGGACGAGCAAGGACCTTGTCCATCCGTCGCAGTGCTTCGGAAAGAATCGGCGCGAGGAACTCGAATTGCGTCTTCTGGCTCTCTTCGAAGTAGCCGGCGTGGCGCTTCGGGAGAATCCACATTTCAAAGGGAAAGCGCGGGGCATACGGGGTGACGCAGAGGAACTCCGGATTTTCCGCCACGATGCGATCGCCGTCAGCGATGTCTTGCCGCAGAATGTCGCAATAGATGCAACGCTCTTTCTGAAAATAATGAGCCCGACAGCCATCAAGCTCCTCCTGGACGCTGGTGGGGATGATCGGCAGGGCGATGAGTTGTGAGTGGCTGTGCTCCAGTGTGGCGCCGGCGGTCGCTCCGTGATTCTTGAAAATCAGGATGTAGCGGAACCGCGTGTCTTTTTTCAGATCGATCATGCGATCGCGATAGGCCCAGAGCACGTCCTCGATCCGTTTTGTCGGCATATCGGCCAGACTATCTTGGTGGTTCGAGGTCTCGATGATGACCTCATGTGCGCCGATCCCGTTCATGCGATCATAGAGGCCGAGGCCCTGGCGGTCGAGGTCGCCTTCGACCTGGAGCGCGGGGTACTTGTTCGGCACGACACGCACAGTCCAGTTTGGGCCGTTTGGCTCTACCGGCTGTGGCCGATATGCCATGATTTCTTTCGGCGTCAGTCGTTCTTGCCCTGGGCAAAAGGGGCAGAGGGTTGCGGCCAAAGGCCGGGCTGGTTGCACTGGAATAAAGTCGTGAGGTCGACCGCTCCGTTCCGTCGTAATGATCACCCACCGACCGACAATCGGGTCACGTCTTAGATCGGGCATGGCATCTCCGCCGTTACATGAAAAGTCATGAGAGTCGAGTTCTGAGGACTGAGTGTCGCAGACAGAATGGACTTTGACAACTCATAACGCAGCACCCAGCACTTCTTTGAGTCAGACTCGCCATAGATTTGCTTCAAATTCCGGACCTGGCACGAGGAAGGTTGCAGGCTTGTGATGCGGGTAGCGTGCGACTTCCAAGCGATATTCCAACACCAAAATCGTCATGCGGAGTTCCTGCCCTGGTGTGAGCTGTAAGTCCTTAAATGGCACTGCCAGTTCAACGATATTCCGACGACAGATCGATCGATAGTGGCCGCTCTCCTGCCAGGACCCGCTTGCCAGCTTCTGTGACAACAGAAACTGTTCTGGCTCCGACTGTGCGAGTGAAAACGATAGGTGAAACACGTGCTCGGGCGTCTGCAGTTGCAGTTCGATCGTGAGCCCTGCCTGGCGCGGCTGCGATTGCTCGTCCGGATCGAGCCGGAGAAACAACTGGTCAAGACTCCAGCCGAACTGGATATCGGTCAAGACCCCTTTCGCCTTCCACATCGCGCCGAGCGGGGGCTGAGTCTTGATTCTGCCTGCTCCGCGCCACTCGAAAAAGTCGGTGACGAGTCCGTCGATGGAGGGGTTCAGCAACGCGAGAGGTGCACTCATGAGGTCTGCGTCCGGCATGCTGCGGGGACTAGAGATCGGCTGATTCAACAGGTCCGGTGGCGTCAATCCCGCCATCGTCCAGACGTTTTGAAGGTGAGTTCGAAAGAGCCGATCGAACTCCTCTTTGTAGTCGGTATCGAAGTCGTCTCCATACCACCAAAACCAATCGCTGCCTTCGGCGGCATACAGCTCGTCCCAGGCGGCTTGTGCGCGATCCGATGGGAGTGTGGCAGAAATCTCGGCAAGACGCGATCGAGTCTGATTGACCAAGTCCCATCCCCGATTGTCTTCCTGGTGGCCGATCCAGATTTTATAGTCCTGATTGATCCAGGAGCCTGAATGGAGGTGGCTGACGCGCTGAGTAGCCGGCGAAGCGTGAAGCGCTTCGGAGATCGTCGCGGTCGTTGTGCGGACTGCGTCGGCATCAAGTGCGCCGGTGGAGCAGGCTTTGTAGAGCAGGGAGAGAAACTGTTCGCCACCCTCGTGGTAGTGCTCCCACGGATTTTCCCCGTCGAGCGCGATCGTGATGGTGACCTGTTCCTGCGGCGTGTCATAAATGATCTGGCGCAGCCGGCGAAGCACATCTTCGGCGGCCATTTCAGGAGTGGTCTTGTGGTAGACGAAGCCAAAGGCATCGGAGATCTCCCGATCGCGAAACAGTATCGTGACGTCTTGGCCCTCCGGCCCGACCCGGTAGGGCTGATACAGATCCCGGTGGCGTTGCCACGGTTGCTGGGCCCCGTTGAGCGAGCGAGCGAGGATCCCTTCGTCGGTCGCCAGCCAGCGTAGTCCGGTCTTCGGCAGCATCGGAATCAGTTCCGGACAGACGGATCCCTCCGACGGCCAGAGACCCACGGGGGCCCGGCCGAATATCGCAGTATGAAACTCGACGGCGCGTTGCAGCTGTGCCTCCGCATCATCCGGCGCATGGAATCGCGAGGGGAGCGGGAGATCGGGCCTGGCGCGATGAGTGAAGTCCGTATCGATGAGGAGCGGCAAAATCGGATGAAAGAAAGGGGTCGTGGAGAGTTCGATTTGCTCACGCTCCATCAGCCGCCGATAGAGCGGAATGATCTCCCGCACGGCGACGAGTTGGAGTGTCAGCACTTCCTGTTTTTCTTCTTCCGTGAAGCCACGATTTTTCGCGCGCAGCGCAGCCAGGCGCGGATAGCGACTGACGGTGCCGTAGCCGAACCAGGCCAGGTTGTGCCATGTCTGCAAGTCCCGCAAATCCTGCGTCGAAAACTGCCGCGAAATCCGCTCCAAATCGCGGACGTAGACATCGACTCCACGCTTCACGAGCAACTCATGATAGCGCGGGTAGGGGCGCACCATCGTGGCCCAATTGGCGGAGAAAAAATGCCGGACAATAAAGGCCTTCTCTTCCGGACGGAGGTCCGCTGCTGGACGCTGCGCATGTTCTAGAAAGAGGTCGCGCACGGTCCCTGACCCGATTTCTTGCAGTTGTCGCAGGAGGGAGGGCGTGAAATTGAACGTGGCTTTGATGGCGGGAAACCTCTCCAGCCCGTAGGCCATGTCGTAGTAGGCCTTAGTGGCATGGAGACGTACCCAGGGCATGCTGGCAGACCCCGCGACCGGGTCCGTGTAGTACGGCTGATGCATATGCCAGAGAAAACAAATGTGCGCAGTCTTCATGGCCGAATGCTTTAGCAGAAGGCTGAAAAAGTCCGCCAGCTTCGTTCTCGGCTCATCGAAATCCTCAACGTACCCTCGAGGGTACGCCTCCGGTTTCGACTCGCCTGCGGCCTTGCTGGACAGCCTTTTTGAGCCTTCTGCGCGGTGCGTATTCCTGTTGTTCTAGACGTGCGGACCCGTAAAAGTCTGGCGTGTTTATCTAGTCTTTCCGCAATCTGTCCGTTATAAGTATGGCATAGGGTAGGAGGAGGAGCGAGAAGAAATTAATGCGTGACGCAGTTCGACAGGATATGACGGTTCAGGTGCTCTGGTACTGGGTACCGGTGGCGCTGTATGCCGGAGCGATATTTTTCCTGTCCGCCCAGTCGCACCCGGAAGAGCACCTGCCATCGTTCCTACTCAAGGACGTCAGTGACAAAGTCTTGCATGCGGTGGAGTATGCCGTCCTTGGGGGACTCTGCTACCGGGCCTTTCGGTGGGGCCTGAGCGAGCAGATGGCGGCGCGCGCGCTTATCATCGCCATCGTCACGGCGTCGCTGTATGGGGTGACGGATGAAGTGCATCAACTCTTTGTCCCATTCCGCGAGTCAAGCTGGCAGGATTGGCTGGCCGATACAATCGGTGCAGTCATTGGGGCGTTGAGTTGGCGATTCTTCTTGGGTGTCGGTCCACATCCCCGTCATTGACACTTCCCCGCAAGTGGGATTTTAGGATGTCGCGCTCCATGCGGAGTTGCTCCACTTCCCGCCGCAAGACCTTGAGTTCCTCGGTCGCCAGGAAACTGTTGGATCCTTGGGCCGCCCCCGCGACTTGCCGCATCCACCGATTGAGCGTCGGTTGGGGAATGCCCAACTCCCGCGCCACCGGACATTCACTCTTCCCACTGCGTCGGCACAAATCCACGGCGTCCTGCTTAAACTCCGGCGTGAACCTCCGTCGCGGCTGGCCCATGAGGCACCTCCCTTCGCTCATTATGCACGGAAGGTGTCCACAAAATCAGGGGAAGACCACTCTTGGCTAGACTTGGCCTGAATGAGCCTGAGTGGGCTGGAGTAGGATAGTGACAACGCTTTCCAAGGCTGCCCTTCACTGTGCGTAACTCTCCCCAGTTTCCTCTATGTTCTTCTCAGGGGTAGCCTAGTCGATCCTCGATTGCGCGCGTCGAACGAGCACATTCTGATCGTGCGCGTTCCGCGAGCAGGAGGACGACCAGGCTACCCCCCTTCCTCCTCTGAGTGACAAGGTTTCCCCGCATCAGTATAATGCGCAGCCTATGGCTACTGTCGATCCTGCCGCGCCGAAACAGCCACTGGCCTTGCCGGATCATACTCTTGTGGCTGCCACGGTCGAGACTCAGCTTCCATTTCAGGGGCAGTTCAAGACGCTGGCGCCGTTGGCAGGCGATGCTTCCAACCGCCGGTATTTCCGTATCGAGTTGACCGGGGGCGTGCCCCGTTCGATGATTCTCATGCAGTTGGCCGAGCCGGAGGCCTTCAAGCAATCGGAAGAAGCCGTCAGCGGGGCGCCTCATCCGGTTACTGAATTACCCTTTCTGAACATTCTCTCCCATTTATCCAGAGCCGGGGTCTCCGTTCCGCGACTCTATCACTACGATCAGACGGCGGGATTGCTCTATCTTGAAGATTTCGGCGACCTGACCCTGTCGGAATCCTGTCGTAAGGCAAGTGCGGCAGATCTGGAAGCGCGCTATGCGCAGGCCGTCGATGCGCTCGTGCATATGCAATCGGCGGCGACTTCACCAGCCGATCAGCATTGTCTCGCGTTCCACCGAAGTTTCGAAGTGCCGCTCTTCATGTGGGAGTTCGACCATTTTTTGGAGTACGGGATCGTAGCGCGACAGGGGAAACCGATGTGCGCCGACGATCACCTGCCGATCCGTGGCGAATTCGAGACAATTGCCGAGTTGCTTGCCGGCCAGCCGCGCGTGTTCGTCCACCGGGACTATCATTCGCGCAATTTGATGGTCGATGGTGAACGACTAGGGATCATCGATTTTCAAGACGCCTTGATGGGGCCGGCGACGTACGACCTCGCCTCGCTGCTGCGCGACGCCTATATCGAACTCGATGAGGCACTGATCGACCGCTTGATCAACCGCTATCTCGATAGGTTGGCGATGCATCGGCAGGTGTGGACCAACCGAGAGGCCTTCCGCCGCCTGTTCGACTTCACCAGCATCCAGCGTAACCTCAAGGCGGCGGGGCGGTTCGTCTACATCGATCGCGTCAAAGGCAATCCCAATTTCCTCACCGATATTCCGCGTGTCTTGAACTATGTCAAACGCAATCTCCAGAAGTATCCCGAGTTGGACCGTCTCCGGAAGCATCTCACTCCCTACGTGCCGGAACTGCAATGAATGCCGTTAAAGGTGAGGCGTTAGGCGTCAGGCGATGGGGAATTGAACTCCCTCACCCCTCACCCCTTACCCCTCACGAGGCTCCATGAAAGCCATGATCCTCGCAGCGGGCTTGGGGACTCGCCTGAGACCGCTCACGAACACGATCCCGAAGCCGCTCCTCCCCATCGCGGGCACGCCGCTGATCGTGTGGAACCTCTTGCTCCTAAAGCAGCACGGGTTCCGCGATGTCATCATCAATCTGCATCATCTCGGACCGATGATCGAGCAGGCGCTCGGCAACGGCTCGCGGTACGGGTTGCGGATTATCTATTCGCGCGAGCCGGCGATCTTGGGCACGGGGGGCGGCATCAAGCGGGCGGAGCCGCATTTCTCGGGTGAGTCGGTGTTGGTGCTCAACGGCGATACGCTCGTGGAACTCGACCTCGGTGCGTTGTGCGCGTTTCACCAGCAGCGCGACGCCCTGGCAACGCTGGTTCTGCGCAAAGATCCTGAGGCGGCCAGGTGGGGTCTTGTAGAAATGGATTCGAACAACTGCATCGTGCGGATCACTGGACGGGGACGCACAGATCAGGGGCCGACTCAGCCCCGCATGTTTGCCGGGATTCATGTGCTCCGTCTGCGGCTTTTGCGAGATGTGCCGAAGGGCCTGCCCTCGACCATCATCGACCCCTATGTGGCGGCGATTCAGCGAGGAGAGACGGTACTCGGGTATGACTGTGAGGGGTATTGGTCAGACATAGGGACGCCGGAGCGCTATGCGCAAGCTGAACAGGACGCGTCAGCTGGTCGCATCACTCTGGCGACAAGACAGCGACCTGCTTAGCAGAATGCTGAAAAAGTCCGCCAGCAGCGTTCTCGCATCGTTTAGATCCTCAGCGGGGACCCAGCCGCCTCACTAACTCGGCGGCGCGCACAGACGTAGTGCTCCTTATTCGTCGCACCGTGCGCCCCAGAGGGTACGCCTCCGGTTCTTCACTCGCTGCGGCCTTGCTTGGGAGAAGGCGCGTCTCGGCGCGCCGGGGTTGGGCGGGTGAGATGTCTGGCCTTTTTGAGCATCCTGCGGGAATCTTCTCTTTTCGTGCCACATGTGGGGACTATCGAAGTCTCGGCCTCACTTAGCTTTTCCATAGCCTGCTAATTCGGTTCCATTTTTGCCTTCCGTTGCTTAATCAAGCGGGCCAGGTACGTGCGTTGGAGTTTGAGGCGGTCCGCCGCTTTTGTCTGATTGCCCTCCGCTTCTTCGATGGCTTGCTCGATGATGTAGCGGCTATGTGCTTCCATCGACTCATGGTACGGGAGTGAAAGATAGTGAAGGTGTTCACCCGGCGAGCTGCGGCTTATGGCATCCAACGACAGCATGTCCGGCTCGATGGTGTCCGAGTGGTTCAAGACGACGGCCCGCGCGACGACGTTTTCCAATTCGCGAATGTTTCCCGGCCAAGGGTACCGCCGCATGGCCTCCATGGTCTCGGGGCTGAACATCATGCCGGGACGCTTCGCGTCCCTGGCATGCCGGTTCAAGAAAAACTTGGCCAGGGCAGGGAGGTCGTCGGACCGTTCACGGAGCGGGGGCAGGGTCAGGCTGATGACGTTCAAACGGAAAAAGAGATCCTCGCGAAACTCACCGGTCTTCACCGCCTGTCGGAGATCCTTGTTCGTGGCGGCGATGATTCGAATATTGACCGACACGAGGCGTGTGCCGCCGACTCGATGGAATTCCCTGTCCTGGAGCACACGCAAGAGCTTGGCTTGCAGCGGGAGCGACATGTCTCCGATCTCGTCCAGGAAGATCGTGCCTCCATCCGCCATTTCCAGTTTGCCCTTTTGCAGGCGGTCTGCGCCGGTGAAGGCGCCTCGTTCATGCCCGAAGAGTTCGTTCTCAAGCAGCGTTTCCGTGAGGGCGACACAGTTGATCACCACCAGCGGCATGGCCTGACGCGGGCTCCACTGGTGGATAGAACGGGCGAAGAGTTCCTTGCCCGTGCCGCTTTCACCAAGTAGTAACACACCGGCATCGGACTTGGCGGCGCGTTGGGCCGACTCCATCACCGTACGGATTTTCGTGCTCATGCCCACGATCGAGGCGTAGCGGCTATCGACTTCGGACTTGAGACAGGCCACCTGACGCTTGAGAGTGTTTCGCTCCAAGGCCTTGCCGATCACGAGGAGGAGGTGGTCTTTGTCCAGCGGCTTGGTCAGAAAATCGTAGGCGCCGGTTTTCATGGCCCCGACAGCGGCATCGATTGAGGCATGGGCGGTCATGACGATCACAGGGAGATCTTCGGCTGGTCTGACTTTTGGGAGTCGCTGGAGAACCTCAAGACCGGTCAGGCGTGGCATATCCAGATCGAGCAACATGAGATGCGGAGCTTCCTGCTCAACCAGATCGAGCGCCTGCACCCCATCCTGCGCGATCACGGTTCCATAGTCGGAGGCCTGCAGACGATCCTCCAGCATCGTGGCAATATCGGGATCGTCATCGACAATGAGAATTTTGGCTTTCATCTTATCCTTCCATTCGTGGGAGGGTGAGGATGATTCCGACTGCGCGCGTCGAGCGACCACCGTTTCATCGTGGGGGCTTCGCGAGCAAGGGAATCGTCCTCACTCTCCCACTTCTACTCCATTACGTTTATCACGAGTCCCGTCAGCGGCTTCGGGAAGAAGTACGTCGACTTGTGGGGCATGCGTTCGCCGGCTGTTGCGACGGCTTGCACTTCGCTGACTTTTGTCGCATTGAGCAGCAAGGCTCCAGTTCCCGTTCCCTTCGTCACCCAATCCAAGGCTTCATGATCATCCTTGGTATAGAGGATCGCCTCTTGTTCCTCTTGCGAAGGACAGAGTGCCGTGACGACGAGTTGTTGGAGTAGTGACACATCGAGGTTGGCGCGTGGAGAGGCTTGAGCGGACGGACGATGGGCCGGTTTCAGGCTCAGTGTGATGTAGCGGCTGTTTCCCTTCAAGAGCAGCCCAAATACCGGCAGGGTTTGTCCAGTCGTCCGCATCGTCTCAATAAATTTTGCGCGCGTGGCTGTCTGCGTGGCTGTGGTGAACGGAAATTCCCGTAGGTCGAACGTGGAGCCCAACAATGATTGCACACGGTCATAAGAAGGCAGGGCTGTGGTTGTGACCCGATGTGTTGGGAGTACGGTTAAGCCTGGGTCTTCGAGGGCGGTCAATAGCATCAACACCCCGTCATATGGGTGTTGGCCGGCCGGCGATCCGGCCTGCTGCCGACGGAGTTTCTGATAGTTCAACGCGGTCTCATAGCGATGGTGGCCGTCCGCGATAAACAGCGGCTTATTGCGCAAGGCGTCGACCGCGTGTTCCAGCACGGCTGGGTCTGTCACAGCCCAGAGTTGTTGACGGAACCCCACATCGTCGCGAAAGTCGATCGACGCCGGCTTTCCCTTCACCGCCGCTTCCAGCAGGCTCATCACCGCGCCTTGAGGGTCGGAGTAGAGCGACCAAATAGGGCTGAAGTTCGACTTGCAAGCTTCGAGCAGATTCAGCCGATCTGTTTTGGCGGCCGAGCGTGTATTCTCATGCGGGTAGATATGCCCCGAATCGAGCGCTTCCAGTTTGACAGCGGCGAGAATGCCCTTGAGAGTTTTCGTTGGCGAGCCGGAAAAAGCATAGGGCGGTGTGTACTCAATCGTGTGGTAGTAAAGCGCCGGCTGCGCGTCGCGTTTCAGCGCTCCGCTCTTCAGCCAGTCGCGAAGGGTCGATGCGGCTCGGGTGTATCGATTATGATCTGGACTGTCGCCGGGTTGATCGAGCCCCAATTCGAGTCGAATGATGTTCTGCGGATGGCGATCGTGCAAGGCCTTTTGCCCGGCCGCATCTATGATGTCATAGGGCGGCGCCACGACCTGTTTGATCTCTCCGACAACCGTCGTATCGTACCGCATGCCAAGAAATGGAATGATTTTGGCCATGATACATCCTTTGCTCCGTACGGGGTTCAGGTCGGTCGTGCAATCAATGTATGAATGTGGGTTCCTTACTTCCTGCGCGTCGCCGCTTTCATGGTTGTTCGTGGAACATGAGGGGAGAAAGGCTATCGATCGCGGGTGACCATATAGTCAGCGGCCACCGAGAGGGCTCGCTTGGCCGTACAGTCTTCGAACAGATTGAGATCTCGTTGGGCTGCGGCGACGTAGGATCGCGCGCAATCCATGGCATAAGTAATCGAGCCCAATTCTTCCATCAAGTGAATGAACCGTCCGAGGTCTTCCTCTGATAGGGTTCTGGTTTCCATGCGGTCGACGATGATCTGCCGGTCCTGTTCCGAACAATGAT
>Ga0157376_10003014_pt1 | contig 11553 bp, 5 predicted proteins | sample M45metaG_FD_121801 | JGI IMG/M metagenome (GOLD analysis project Ga0157376, IMG submission 121801) | Miscanthus rhizosphere microbial communities from Kellogg Biological Station, Michigan, USA - M4-5 metaG | ecosystem: Host-associated > Plants > Roots > Rhizosphere > Soil | place: USA: Michigan... | reverse complement strand
CTACCGCGGCTCGTCGGGTTGCGGGCGACGTCGGCTCCGTGTCAGCGTTACGTCAGCCTCGTGGGAGTAGCCTAAAAGAGGTCTTCGCGATCGGCTTTCTATCGCGGGGGTGTCCGGAGCGATTTCGTGCGGCGTTTCGCGGGAGGGCGGCCATGCAGGGAGTCCTGACGGTTGTTGCACGCGCGGGCGCGGTACTGCTCGCATTCCTTTGCGGCTGCGCGTGCGCCAATACATGCCGGGTCACAACCAGCGGTTCGGCCGCCAACGATGGCAGTACCTGGCCCGTGCCGATGGATTTGCAAACGGCATTGGGCAATCCAGCCTGCACCGAAGTCTGGGTTGCCGCGGGTGCCTACAAACCGACATCGGATACCAATCGGCTCGTGTACTTCCACGTGCAAGCCGGCGTTGCCGTTTACGGCGGTTTTGCCGGCGGCGAGACACAGCGCACGCAGCGCAATCCCGGGTTGAATGTCACCACGCTGTCTGGCGACATCGGCGTCGCCGGAGTCAGGACGGACAACAGCAACACCATCGTGAAGATGATTGCGTCTGCCGGCGCCACGATTACCGCAAGCACCGTTCTCGACGGCTTCACGATTTCCGACGCCTACTACGGCGGAAACGGCGGCGGTTTGTACTGCAATGGGTCCGGAGCGGGAAACGAGTGCAGTCCGACACTGGCCAATCTCGTCTTCAACAACGACGCCGCGGTTTACGGTGGCGCGATCTACAACGACGGACATAACGGCGGCGTGAGCAATCCGACGCTCACGAACATCACGTTCAACGGAAACGTTTCGGTCAATGACGGCGGCGCGGTCTACAACGATGGCTCGAACGGAACCAGCAATCCGGTGTTGAATGGGGTGACGTTCAGCGGCAATTCGACCGATGGCGGCGACGGCGGCGCGATGTACGACCAAGCCAACAGCGGCCCTGCGCTGAACAATGTGACGTTCAGCGGCAACGGCGGCGATACAACTGTCTTCGGCGCCGCGCACCATACCTTCCTCGGCGGAGCGATCTACACCCGCACTGGCGGCGCTCCTACACTGAACAATGTCACGTTCAGCGGCAACAGCGCCAACGATGGCGGAGCGATTTACATCACCGGCGCGGTAAGCCTTCAGATGAGCAATGTCGTCCTTTGGGGCGACTTGGTTCTCGCCGGCGGCACGCAAGCTGAAATCCTCAACAACCTCGGCACGGTGACGATCACGAGCAGCGTGGTCCAGGGCGGCGGTCCCGCCGGCTGCACCTGCATCGGCGTGATTGACAGCGACCCGTTGCTCGGCCCCTTGAAGGACAACGGTGGTCCCACGCAGACAATGTTACCCACGTCGGGAGGTTCCGCGATCGACGGCGGCTACAACCCGACGTGTGCTCCGAAAGACCAGCGCGGCGTGCCTCGGCCGCAAGGTGCGAACTGTGATGTCGGCGCTGTCGAAGTCGTGCTCGACCGCATCTTCGCCGACAACCTGGACGGCAGGCCGACGCCATAGCAAAAAAGGGGTCAGGTTCATTTCTCTCCGTCGAAAAGGTGAACCTGATACTACGGGCAACTCGTACCAGCGATGCTGGTTGCGCGCGCGATCGGAAACGAGCCGCTCGGCGGGTAACCAGTCATGGTCGAGGTCCAGGCCAAGGTGCCGTTATTGCAGTCGGTAAACGCAATCGTCAGCGTGCCCCACGGGGTGACGGCGTTATCGGCATGGTTGAAGTTGGGCGGAAACCTGGCGCCGAGCGACAGAAACGTCGGCAACGTAACGGTGTTGCTGGTCGGATCATAGCTGCCCTGAGCATACAACCAGGTCTGGCCTGTGCCGTCCGGCGTGAACACGAACCAGATTGCGAGTATGACGTTGTCGGGGAGCACCTCGAACTGCACGCCATGACCATCCTGGCCGGCGGTCGGGTCGAACCAGTTGCCGCTGATGTAGTTTCCGATGGTGATTGAAGGTGGTGGTGGCGGCGGCGGTGGTGGCGGCGCGATCAGTGGAAAGGTCAGGGTGTCGGAAAAATTTCCGGAGTTCACGAGACAGTATCCGGAATCAGAAGAGCACGCCGAGGTTTGTTCGCTCAAGTACAGGGCCAGGGAATAGCTGCCGTCGGGCGGCGAAGTGAAAGAAGTCGTGACCGTAGTGTCGACCCTCGACTGACCCGGCCCCAGCGTTCCGAGAGATGCGGAACTGGCAATCAGGTAGCCAAAGTGCGTGCTCGTGTTAAAGCCCCACAGCTCCAACCGGAGCGGGCCGGTTGCGGCTGAAGCAGGGTTTGAGATCGCATCGGCATGAAGCTGCACGTTGTTGCTCGCGGGGTCGAACGCATACGTGATGCGCGGACAGAACGTAGCCTCGGGCGGGTTGTCTGCAGGTGCTGCAGTCGCGCCGGCCAGCATCAGCACAGCGAGCAGAAAGAGAATCATGGAGCATTCTTATCCAGACCCTTGCGGAAAACAAATTAATCCAGGGCAGGGGAGCCAAGCCGAGGATCTGGGCCAGGGACGGACTGCATTCGCCGGGAGCGAATGCGAACAGCGCAGCTGGCCCTGAGCGCAGCGAAGGGTGAGCCCCATGGATGGGGCGAATCATCAAACCGCCGACACGGGGATTTTCAGCCTGGATCGGAAGTTTGAGAAAAGTATACCAAATCGACCACTTGCGGCGCTTGCCGATTTTCGTTGTGTCATTTCACTGATATCTCAGTGCACTTCAGTGCGACACAACAGGACCGCTATCGCCAAACTGTTGCAATGATCGGTTGAATCCGCAGTCGTTAGCTGCCGCTCAATAGCCGCGAATTTTTCGGGAAACGGAGTCAGAGTGCCTTTCTTGTCCTCGTATCGAGCTATTGCGATGCGCAACAAAGGAGCATAGCCGCATTGGCGCGCGCTTGCGGGAGGCAAGCGCGCGCGGATACCCGTGTGTTGTCAATCGAACCCGTTCTTGAACAGCGGATCGGCGTTGCACAGCGAAGTTTCGCGCATGATGGTTCCAAGATCGCCAACCGCGACGCACTGGATTCCATCCGAGGCCACCGAGAGAAGGCTCTGGGCTCCGGTGGGTTCCGTGGTCCAGACGACGCCGTCCGCCGAGGTCAGTTCCGAAGTTTGGCTGCCCACCGCGACGAACTTATTGCCGGTCCATACCACCGAATCGAGATCGCCCGCCTCGTTGACGGCCGGCAATGGGGAGACGTATTGCCAATTCACGCCGTTCGGCGAGGTCACGACGGCGCGTGGATCCCCGGGCCCCGGCGTGCCGACGGCGACAAAGCGGTGCCCGTTCCAGGCGACGCTCCTGAGCACGGCACCTTCGCCCGTGACCGACGGCGGCAGCGGCGAGATTCGCGTCCACGCAACACCGTCGGGCGAGAGGAAGATGGGCGGAGGCAAGAACTTGATGAAGACGAAGTTGCCGATGATTTCGTGCTCCGATGCCGCGCCAACCGCGACGAACTTGTCGCCGGCCCACACGACCGACTGCACGCTGTCGCCGAGCACGGCGTTGCTTGCCTGGTAGGTCCAGTGCATCCCGTCGGGAGACGTGTAGATCACGCCCTGGAATAACGCCAGGTGTGGCGGTGTGGGGACCGTGATCGCTCCGACTGCGACGAACTGATTGTCGCCCCAGGTGACGCCGCGGAACGTGACGCCGGCCAGTTCCGGCTCCGTGCTCTTATTCCAGCTCAATCCGTTGTCGATTGAATTGGCGATCCCGCCGTCGGCGACGGCGACATACGTGCCATTGCCCCATGCCAGTGCCTGCGGGGAGATCGGCAGCGCGAAATTGTTCACGTCCCAGTCGATGCCATTGCTGGAACTTAGGAACGACCCGAGGTCGCCGACGGCGCCGAACACGGTGCCGTTCCAGACGACGCTGTTGAGGCTCTCGGTGACGATGTCGGAGGACGTCGGGGCCCACGCCAGGCCATCGAGTGTCGACACCAGGATCGTTCCGACGTCATCGGCAGCGACGATCGTGTCGCTGCTGAATGCAACGGTGAGCAGGGTGTCGACCGCCTGCGAGGCAACGTAGGTCCAGACGACGCCATCGATCGAAGTCGCGATGATGCCGCCGACCGCGACGAACGCACCGCCATCCCATACGATTCTTGTCAACTGCGAGTGCGCGGTCGGATCCACCACGCCGAACGCAAGGTGCCAATTCGCCGGCTTGGAAGGATTGTCATTCGTCATGATCGTGCTGTGGTCGAACGACGAGCCGCTGCCGCGCACGATGGCGAAGAGGTTGCCGTTGGCGGCGATCGACAGCAGCGGCTCGTCGGTCACGATCGAGTGGTCCTTCCAGTCGACACCATCGCCCGACGTAAGAATGGTTCCGGACGCGCCGACGACAACGTATTGGCCATTGCTCCAGACGACATCGATGAGGTCCTTCACCGTACCCGACCCCTGCGGATCCCAGTCGCTGCCGTTCGCGGAGGCCAGGATATTGCCGCTGTCGGCGATCAGAATGAATTGCTGGAGATCGGGATTCCACAGCACCTGGGAAAAACGGCTGACTTGGATGCCGACGTCATGCGGTGTCCACGTTACCGCGTCCGGTGAGGTCAGGATCTGCGCGCCGTTGAAGCCCACGGCCGCGGCGACGTAGGTTCCGTTGCCCCATGCCAGCGCAGTGACGAAAACTCCCAGGCCGGAAGGGTTGTTGGCCCAGGTGATCGCGTCCGGCGAAGTCAGTACCGCGCCGGCTCCGTCGAAGGCGACATAGCGGCTGCCATCCCAGGTCAGCGCGCTCAGCGGGTTGCCCGTAGGAAACGGATTCACCCACTGCCACTGAGCGGGCGCCATCTGCGAGTAGACGAAGAGGATCGTGGAGACAACTGCTGCGCAACACCGTTTGAAGATTCGCATTTTTTTATATGCCTCATAAGCGCTGACAAGAACAACGATGGCGAGCGAGCGCCGCGCGAAATTCAAGACCAACGAGCTTCGCGCGACGATTCGCTCGAATGACGACCGGCCTGGTGCGCCACACGAACAAAGATCAGATCAGTAAAAAAAATTGGCGCATCGCCACCCCTTTCTTCGTTTGACGCCGAAATGAACCGCGGTTCAATTGCACGTCTAACGAAGTTTTGTGCCCGACTGCGCCATGGCGTGCGCGGTCGACGTCCGCGAGCACGGGAACGGCGCCGTTCCCGTGCTCATTCGCCTGCCGTTCGATGCGGACCGGGTAGTTGTTTGACGATGCAGGTCCGTTTCCAGCAACACGTACATCACAGCAACCCACACAGGAATCGAAAATGACTTCACTTTCCCGGCGTTTCACGCTTGCCACATCGCTCGCGCTGATGATCGGTCTTGGCGGAGCGTCAGCGGTACAGGGTGCGTCGAACAGGCAATTCACGAAGGTCGGCGGAAGTTTCGAGATAAAGCCATCGGCCGGGAAACCGGTCATCGGCGATGACGGCCGCATCGGCGTCATGGTCATCCTGGAGGGCGAGCCGGCCACGAAGGAATACCAGCGTGCGCTCACGGCAGCCGGCGGCAAAGGTCCTTTGGCGCAGACGTCCGCAGGCGCGGCTTCGAAACGAGTCGTCGCACAGTTGCAGAGTCGCCAAGAATCCCTCATGCAGTCCATCCATGCGCATCAGATCGGGTATGACGAACTGTTTCGCGCGCAGCGCGTGATCAATGGGGTGGCGCTGCGAGTTGCGCCGGCCGACATCAAGCGCCTGGTGGCGCTGTCCGGCGTCGCGAGCGTGAAAGCGCTCCCGGTCGAACGGCTTTCCAACATCACCAGCGTCCCGTTCATCGACGCGCCGCAGGTATGGACCGCAAAGCACGATCTTGGATTGCCCGACGATGCGACCGGAACCGGCGTGCGCGTCGGCATCATCGATACCGGCATCGATTATCAGCATCCGGATTTCGGCGGCTCGGGCAGCCTGATCGACTACCAGAAGAACGCGGACCGGACGCGAGTCAAGGCGCAATACTTCCCGACAGCCAAGGTTGTCGGCGGCATGGATTTCGTCGGTGACCAGTACAACGGCGCGAACGTGCCGGTTCCGGATCCGAATCCGATGGATTGCAACGGGCACGGCTCGCACGTCGCCGGCACGGTTGCGGGCTATGGTGTGAAGAATGACGGCACCGCCTTTACCTCGAGCTACGACCCGGTTCCCAACTACGCCGGTTTCCGCATCGGTCCGGGCGTCGCGCCGGGTGCACAGCTGTACGCGCTGCGCGTATTCGGCTGCGGCGGCGGAACCAACGTCCTGACCGAAGCGATCGAGTGGTCGATGGACCCGAACAACGACGGCGACCTGAGCGATCACCTCGACGTCATCAACATGTCGCTCGGCAGTCCGCTGGGATTTCCGTCCGACGTGGACGCCGTTGCTGCCAACAACGCGGCCCTGGCTGGCGTGATCGTTGTTGCCGCGGCCGGCAACGATGGCGATGCGTTCTTCACCAACGGCAGCCCCGCGGCCGGCCAGCACGTGATTTCGGTCGCCGCCATCGTCGATGCCGGCATTCCCGGCGCGCTGCTGAGCGAAACGGCACCGACCGGCGCAGCCTTTCCGGCAAGCACCTCGTTGTTCACCAATCCCGATGCATCACAGCCGCCGGCAGTCGCGGACCAAAGCGGAAATCTCGTCATCGTCAGTGACGGATTTGCAACCGACGGCTGTTCGTCGACCTACGTCAACGACGTCACCGGCAAGATCGCGCTAATCGACCGCGGCTCTTGCGCGTTCGCCGACAAGGTTCTCAATGCCCAGGCCAACGGCGCGATCGGCGTCGTCGTCGTCGACAATACCGACGCCGCGGTGGCCGTGACGATGGGCGGCGAAGGGGCGGATCCGATCACGATCCCCTCCATCAGCGTATCGAGTGCGACCGGGACGCAGTTGAAGTCGCAGCTCGCCGACGGCGCGGTCGCGGTCACCTTGACCGCCGCCAATGCCGGCGACACGTTCGCGCCGTTCAGCTCGCGCGGCCCGGTCGGTGATTTCGATGGCAGCATCACGCTCAAACCGGACCTTGCGGCACCGGGACTCTTCATTCCGTCCGCGCAATCCGGTGTCACCTGCAACGACAGCTTCCAGAGCAGCGGCTGCATCACGCCCGCCATCGGTGGCTTCATTCCGGGCGGTCAGCTGCTGACCATCAGCGGCACGTCGATGGCGACGCCGCATGTGGCCGGCATGATGGCAGTGCTGCGCCAACTCTACCCCGACGCGACTGTGGACGAAATCAAGGCCATCGCGGTGAACTCGGCGGCGCATGACACAACCGTCGGCGCAAACGCATCCGGCCCGCGCTTCGGGGCGCGCTCGGTCGGTAGCGGCCGGGTCGATCTTGCTCTTGCGGCGACCAATGTGATCACGCTCGCCAACGACGATATCGCCGGCGTGACGTCAGTGACATTCGACGTCGAGCCGGTCGAGATCAGTACGACGTCGCACAATGTCCGCATCGTCAATCATTCGGCCATCGCGCAGACTGTCGATCTGGCGATCGACGACGTCGACGACGCCCCGGGCGTCCATTTCTCGGTCGCGGGTCCGACGTCGATCATCCTGCCGGCATCGGGGAGCGTTGTCGTGAGCGTCGCGATGGCGACCGATCCGGCGCAGATGAAGCGTTTCCGCGACCCGACGATCGCGCCGACGAACACCTTGATCACTCCCAGCTTCGCGGTCGCCGTGCCACGCGCATTCCTCAATGAAAAGTCGTCGCTGCTGAAGCTGACGCAGGTTGGCGTCGAGGTGGCACGCCTGCCACTGTACGCGGCAACGCGACCGCATTCGTCGATCACCGGCGCATTGAGCGCCCCCGTCCATACCGACACCACTTCAGTCGCTGTCGCGTTGTCGGGCCAAGGCGTCTGCACCGGCACGCTGGCTCAAGGTCCGGAAGGCCCGTTATGTGTAGCCGATTTGGCGACGAATGAGGCATCGCTCGTATCGGCGTTCGAACTGCAGCTGACGGCACCGCGCGATGACTCCCTGCCCGGCTATGCGAATCTGCACCATGTCGGCGTGAACTACGTGCCCGCCGAGGACCTGTTGGTGTTTGGCCTTTCGACCTACGGCAAGTGGACCTCGTCCAGCTTGGTCGCCTACAACGTCTGCATCGATACCGACGGCGACGGCCTCTACGACAAGATCCTCTACAACACCGACCTGGGCGCACTCGAGCAGCCGCTTGCGGGCCTCCCGCCGACGACCAGCGATGCGGCGCTTTCGGTGGTTTCCGACGGGGGGGTCCTGTTCCTCGAGTTTCCGCTGAACCTGTTCGATGCGCACAGCGTCGATACCGCCCAGCTCAGCAACAATGTGATGCTGCTGGGAACCCTGGCGGCAGATCTCGGACTCAGTTCCACCTCGAAGTTCGTCTACGGCGTTGCCGTGTGCCCGGGATTCGATCCGGAGTGCACCCGCTTGAGCCTGCCATCGACGCAATGCAATTCGAACGATGCAATCGCAAGCTTCAACGGTCCGTTCACGTACGACATCGGGCGCCCGGGCGTCGACGGAGAGGGCAAATTGCTCAGGGGAGACCTTGGCGGAACGAAACTGCAAGTGGCCTACGACGAAGCCAACATGGCCGCGAACGGATCCACCGGCATGCTATTGCTTCATCAACACAACACCAGCGACAAGAGCGCGCAGGTCGTCGTGCTCGACGGCGTATTCGCTGGTGGCTTCGAGGAGCCGGCGATTCCATAGACTGCAACGCCCTGCTCGATCGTTGCAGGGCGTTGCTTTCAAAAATGAGGTCAGGCTCGTCTCTACGCGATTTCAGCGCGATAGAAGATGGGCCTGGAGCTGATCGAACGCATTTTGGTGGCCAGGGACGGAATCGAACCGCCGACACGGGGATTTTCAGGCTGGGCCGGAAGTTTGAGAAAAGTATACTAAATCAGCCACTTGTGGCGCTTGCCGTTCTTCGTTGTGTCATTTCACTTATATCTCAGCGCAGTTCAGTGCGACACAACTGGACTGACCAACCGCTTCCTGCCGGGCGCGAGCGGTTTCTATCCGGACACCCATGCCGTTCGCCGAATCTCGTGGGTTCTAGAGCCCGTCGCAACGACGGCGCTACTGATGGGATCAAGGTCCAATATCGCGGAGGGGAAATAAGGACGAGGCTGCGCATGCAGCGTCCACGCACGTTTCTGGTTCGGTCAGCTTTTCGCGCGCCAGTTCCGTCGCCTATGGGGACAGCCTGAAGTGAGCACCTGACCGTAACCGGGAGAAGCCCATGTTGCGACCGCCGCCTTTTTCGTCTTTGCGTATGGCATCGTGCTTGCCAACCATGGCGCGCTACAGGGCCGCAGCCCTATGCTTTCTCTTTGCGCAAGTCGGCCTCGCAGCCGCCCAGACGCCAGCGCCGCCGGCGCCAGCGAAGGATGCTGGTGTCACGCTCTCCATAAGTACGGCGGAAATCCAGAAACCATGGACCGGCGACCTGGACGGGATGATCGAGCGCCGGCTCATTCGCGTGTTGACCGTCTACAGCAAGACAATCTACTTCGCCGACAAAGGCATCGAGCGAGGCACGGCTTACGAATACGGCCGGCTGTTCGAACAGGAACTCAACAAGAAGCTCGCGGCCGAGAACAAGCTCAAGAACAAAAACCTGAAAGTGCGGGTGGTGTTCATTCCGGTGCGGCGCGACCAACTGCTGCCGGGACTGGCCGCGGGCAAGGGCGACGTCGCCGCAGCCAGCCTGACGATCACGCCCGAGCGCCGCAAACTCGTGGACTTCACTGCGGCCGGCATGAACAACGTGAGCGAAGTTCTGGTGTCGGGGCCGACGTCACCGCAAGTCGCCAGCGTCGACGATCTGTCCGGCAAGGAAGTCTTCGTGCGCAAATCGTCGAGCTACCACGAGAGCCTGGTTGCCCTGAACGAAAAGTTTGCCGCCGAAAAGAAACCGCCGGTAATTATCAAGGATGCACCCGAGACGTTCGAGGACGAAGACCTGCTCGAGATCCTCAATGCCGGCATCATTCCGCTCACAGTCGTCAACAAGTTTGTGGCGGACTTCTTGAAGCAGATATTTCCGACGCTCACGGTGCACGACAACGTCGCGGTTCGCACCGGAGCCGAAATCGCCTGGGCAATCCGCAAGGACAGCCCGTTGCTCAAGGCCGAAGTGGACGCGGTTGCGGCTCGCCACAAGCTCGGAACCTCGACCGGAAACCAGGTCCTGGCGCGTTACCTGAAGAGCGTCAAGTATGTGAAGAACTCGGCATCCGAGGAGGAACGCAAGAAGTTCTTCACTTTGCTCGGCTACTTCAAGAAATACGGCGGCCAGTATGACGTGGACTGGGTGTTGATGGCCGCGCAGGGCTACCAGGAATCGCAACTCAACCAGGAAGCAAAGAGCGCGGTCGGCGCGATCGGCGTGATGCAGGTGATGCCCGCCACCGGCAAGGATATGAATGTCGGTGACATCACCGTGATCGAGCCGAACATCAACGCCGGGATCAAGTACATGCGCTGGATGATCGACCACTACTACGGCAACGAACCCATGACCGAACTGGACAAGGCCTTGTTCGCGTTCGCGTCGTACAACGCCGGTGCGGGCCGGATGTCACAGCTGCGCAAGGAAGCCGCTAAACGCGGGCTCGATCCCAACGTCTGGTTCCAGAACGTCGAGTATGTGGCTGCCGAAAAGATCGGTCAGGAAACAGTGACGTACGTCAGCAACATCTACAAGTACTACATCGCCTACAAACTCGTGCTGGAGAGCAAGGCTGCCAAGCAGGAAGAGGCGGAGAAACTCAAGGCCGGCTAAGTGCGAATGTGCCAGCGTCCAAAAAAAGGGATCCGGGTCATCTTCCGAGTGCGAACGGGAGCACATGGCACGCCAGCGAAATTCCGTCAGCGGAAGGGTTGTGATGGTGGCCAGGGACGGAATCGAACCGCCGACACGGGGATTTTCAGTCCCCTGCTCTACCAACTGAGCTACCTGGCCATGGAGTGTGGCGTCGTGCGGGCCGGTCGGCCGCAGCGGAAGGGCGCGTATTACAGCGGCTTGGGTTGTGCGAGTCAAGTTTGCCCGTTGGGCGCGGGCCACAGTTTTGAAGGTTTTTTGCGGCGGCGACCGGCCCGCGCTCGTTGAGATCGACACCATCCCCACCCAACCCTCCCCTTGAAGGGGAGGGCTTTTTGTCGTGCGCGGCGTATCGTCGATTTGTCTCGCCGTTATCTGAATGTGCGGCTAACGGGCGCAGACAAACGGTGCAACGAAGGTCTTCGTTCAGGCGTCTCACCAAAACAGCGCCGGGAGGCGCAATCCAGGCAGTTTGAGGTTGTTCGATGCGATTCACTTGGTTGTTGATGACGCTCGCGTTACTCGCGGGCGTGGCGCATGCCGATACGCGTGCGCATGAAGACGAGGAGTTCGCCCGCTACAAGCAGTATGCCGGGGCTCCGATCGACGAGTTTTCGATGTTCCGGATGTGGAAGTGGCAGGTGGTCGGGCCCGAGCGGCTCATCATCTGGAGCACGATCAATGATGCTTATCTGGTCCGGGTCGACAAGCCCTGCGTGCGGCTG
>Ga0157376_10003006_pt1 | contig 11571 bp, 11 predicted proteins | sample M45metaG_FD_121801 | JGI IMG/M metagenome (GOLD analysis project Ga0157376, IMG submission 121801) | Miscanthus rhizosphere microbial communities from Kellogg Biological Station, Michigan, USA - M4-5 metaG | ecosystem: Host-associated > Plants > Roots > Rhizosphere > Soil | place: USA: Michigan... | reverse complement strand
TCCATCTCACGTATGGCGAGTTGACCGACCAGGCGCACCGCTTCGCCAACGCCTTGCGAACACGCGGGTTCGCGCCGGAGACGCGCGTGATGCTGGCCATGCACGACACGCTGGAGTGGCCGGTCGTCTTCCTCGGCTGCATCCTTGCGGGCGTGGTGCCGATCGCGGCGAACACGTTGCTGACGACGAAGGATTTCGAATTCATGTTGCGCGATTCGCGCGCGCATGCACTGTTCGTCTCGAAAGCACTGCTGCCGGCCTTCGAGCCTTTGTTCGGGACGATCGGTTCGCTCAAGGCCGTCTTCGTGTCGGGCGGCGGCTCGCACGACTCCGTTGCGGCACTGATCAAGGAAGGCGGCACCGCCTTCCACGTGTCGTCCACCTGCAGCGACGAGGCATGTTTCTGGCTGTATTCGAGCGGCTCCACGGGAACGCCCAAGGGCACGGTCCATTTGCACAGTCACCTGATCCAGACTGCGGAACTGTATGGACGCGCCGTGCTGGGCATCCGCGAGGACGACGTCGTGTTCTCGGCCGCCAAGCTGTTCTTTGCCTACGGCCTCGGCAACAGCCTCACGTTCCCGATGAGTGTCGGCGCGACCACCGCGCTGCTGCCGACGCGGCCGACGCCGGCCGACGTGTTCGGCGTGCTGAAGAAATACAAGCCGACGATCTTCTACGGCGTGCCCACCTTGTTCGCCGCGCTGCTCGCCGACAAGGCCCGACCGCAGCGCAGCGAAGTGGCCCTGCGGGTGTGCGTGAGCGCCGGCGAAGCGTTGCCCGCGGAAATCGGGAAACGCTGGACCGAAGCCTACGGCTGCGAGATCCTGGACGGCATCGGCTCGACCGAGATGCTGCACATCTTCCTGTCGAACCGTGCGGGCGAAGTGCGCTACGGCACGACCGGCAAGGAAGTGCCGGGCTACCGCTTGCGCATCGTCGACGACGAAGGGCGCGAGTGCGGTGCGGGCGAAATCGGCGAATTGCAGATCAGCGGCCCGAGCGCCGCCATCATGTACTGGAACAACCGCGCCAAGACCAAGGCCACTTTCGCCGGCGAGTGGACGCGCAGCGGCGACAAGTACACGCGCGACGCCGACGGCTATTACACGTACGGCGGCCGCAGCGACGACATGCTGAAAGTGGGCGGCATCTACGTGTCGCCATTCGAAGTCGAGGCCTGCCTCATGACGCACGCGGCGGTGCTGGAGGCGGCGGTGATCGGCGCCGCGGACACCGACCAACTGGTCAAGCCCAAGGCATTCGTCGTGTTGAAGTCCGGCCAGGAAGCCACGGCCGAAGAACTGCAGATGCACGTGAAGAGCCTGTTGGCGCCATACAAATACCCCCGGTGGATCGAGTTCGTTCCCGAATTGCCCAAGACGGCGACGGGGAAGATCCAGCGCTTCAAGCTGCGAGCGGCCGCGTGATTGCGCGCCACGCGAATCCGGGTAAGCCATGGTGCGCCGCCCCGGCGCCTGCGGTAAAAATGCTTTAGGCTTAAATTAATTCCAAGGAGACTCCGCATGACCACTCGCCGCCTAGTTCTCACCCGAAGCGCCGCCGTCGTCGGCGCGGCGTCGTCGGGCTTGTTGCTGCCGCAGATCGTGCGCGCGCAGAGCAACAAGGTCCGCGTCGGCCTGATGCTGCCTTACACCGGCACGTTTGCGCAATTGGGCGTCGCGATCGAGAACGGCGTGCGCATGGCGATCAACGAAAAAGGCGGCAAGCTCGGCGGCCGCGAGATCGAGTGGTTCAAGGTCGACGACGAATCGGAACCTTCCAAGGGCGTCGAGAACGCCAACAAGCTGGTGCAGCGCGACAAGGTCGACGTGTTGATCGGCACCGTGCACTCCGGCGTGCAGATGGGCATCCAGAAAGTCGTGCGCGAGAGCGGCACGCTGTGCCTGATCCCGAATGCCGGTGTGCATGCCGCCACGCGGGCCCTGTGCGCGCCCAATGTGTTCCGCACGTCCTTCACCAACTCGCAACCGACGCTCGCGCTCGGCAAGCCGATGTTCGATCGCGGCGCGAAGAAGGCGGTGTGGATCACCTGGAAGTACGCGGCCGGCGACGAAGCGTTCGAGGGCTTCCGCGACAGTTACACCAAGGCCGGCGGAACGATCATCAAGGAGCTCGGCCTGCCCTTCCCGAACGTGGAGTTCCAGGCCCTGCTCACCGAGATCGCTTCGCTGAAGCCGGACGCCGTCGCGTGCTTCTTCGCCGGAGGCGGCGCCGCGAAATTCATCCGCGACTACGCAGCCGCGGGCCTCAAGGGCAAGATCCCCTTGTACGGCTCGGGCTTCCTCACCGAAGGCGTGCTCGATGCGGCGGGTCCGGCGGCCGACGGCATCATCACCACGATGCATTACAGCGATTCGCTCGACACGCCGCGCAACAAGCAATTCCGCCTCGATTACGCGAAGACGTTCCGCCTGCAGCCCGACGTGTACGCGGTGCAGGGCTACGACACCGGGCTGCTGCTGTCGCAGGGCGCCGCCGCCGTCAAGGGCGACCTGAATAACAAGGCGGCCGTCCAAAAAGCAATGGAGTCGGCCGTGGTCGACAGTCCGCGCGGCAAGTGGACCATGAGCAAGTCGCATAACCCCGTGCAGGACATCTACCTGCGTGTGGTGGAAAACAAGGAGAACAAGGTCATTGGCGTGGCGGCCAAGGCGTTGGCCGATTCCGGCGCCGGTTGCAAGATGGCTTAAAATTTTTGGCGGCGTCGGCCCGGAGACGATAGGTGGCGCCAAGCCCAGCTTCCTGCGTGCAACCCGGCCGGGCACGGATTGCGCCCGCAGCGACGAGCTGGCATGAGTGTTGCGTTGTCGGTCAGTGAACCACCCGTCCCGATTGATTGACAATTCGTAGCCCGACACAGTCCACATGAAGGCCACCTTGGAATGACCACCCGCCGACTTCTATTGGCCCGGAGCGCCGCCGCGATCGGCGCCGCTTCCAGCGGATTGCTTCTTCCACAAATCGTGCGCGCCCAGGGCACGCGCATCCGGGTCGGCATGATGCTCCCCTACAGCGGGGTATTCGCGCAACTCGGAACGTCGATCCACAACGGATTTCGCCTCGCCATCGACGAACAGGGCGGCAAGCTCGGCGGGCGTGAGATCGAGTGGTTCAAGGTCGACGACGAATCGGATCCGTCCAAGGCGGTCGAGAATGCCAACCGTCTCGTGCAGCGCGACAAGGTGGACGTCCTGATCGGAACGGTGCATTCGGGGGTGCAGATGGCGATCCAGAAAGTCGCCCGTGAAACCGGTGTGCTGAACATCATCCCGAATGCCGGCTTTCATCCTTCCACCCGTGCGCTGTGCGCGCCGAACATCTTCAGGACGTCATTCACCAACGCGCAGGCTACTTATGCCCTGGGCAAGCCGATGATGGACCGAGGTCACAAGAACGCGGTCTGGATCACCTGGAAGTACCTCGGCGGCGACGAATGCTTTGAAGGCTTCCGTGACGGCTACACCAGCGCGGGCGGCACCATCGTGAAAGAGCTCGGCGTTCCTTTTCCGAGCGTCGAGTTCCAGGCTCTCCTGACCGAGATCGCCTCGATCAAGCCCGATGCCGTGGCATGTTTTTTTGCGGGCGGGGGCGCGGCGAAGTTCATGCGCGACTACGCCGCCGCCGGCTTGAAAGGCAAGATCCCGCTCTATGGTTCGGGCTTCCTTACCGAAGGAACCCTCGAAGCGGCCGGCGCTGCGGCCGAAGGGATCATCACCACCTTGCACTACAGCGATTCGCTGGATACGCCGCGGAACCGGCAGTTCAGGCTGGCCTACGCGAAGACGTTCCGGCTGCAACCCGACGTGTACGCGGTCCAGGGTTACGACGCCGGGCTCTTGCTCCAGCGCGGGGCCGCAGCGGTCAAGGGCGATCTCGGCAATAGGGCGGCCCTGTATCACGCGATCGAAACCGGGCCGATCGACAGCCCTCGCGGCAAATGGACCATGAGCAAGGCGCATAACCCCGTGCAGGATTTCTACCTGCGTGTCGTCGAAAACAAGGAGAACAAGGTCATCGGCGTGGCAGCCAAGGCGCTGGCCGATTCCGGCGCCGGCTGCAAGATGGCCTGACGCCGCGCGGCTGCAACAACCGGGAGGTTTCGCGCCTCCCATTTTTTTGCCTCTTCCCCTTCAACATGACACTTGCCACTTACCTGCTCTATGTCGCCGCGGTCGCACTGCTGATCGTCACGCCCGGCCCGACCATGTTGATGTGCATGACCAACTCGATCAACCACGGCCCGCGCCGCGCGATGACGTCGGTCGCGGGCGCGGTCACCGCGGTGCTCGGCGTGATGGTGCTTTCGGCGATGGGCCTGGGCGCGTTGCTCGCCACGTCGGAAACCGCGTTCACCACTGCGAAAGTGATCGGCGCGGCGTACCTCATCTGGCTGGGCATCCGCACCTTCCGCAGCGACGCCGTATTGAAGATCGGTGAGGTCGCTACGCCGTCCTCACGCTCTTCGTCGCGCTCCTTCTACCTGCAAGGTTTCCTGGTCGGCGCGAGCAATCCGAAGGCGGTGCTGTTCTTCGCCGCGTTCTTCCCGCAGTTCCTCAATCCGCAAGCGCCCATCCTGCCGCAGTTCGCCGCCCTCGCGCTCACCTTCATGGCAATGGAATTCACCGTGCTCACCACGTGCGCGCTCGGAGTTTCGCGGCTGGTCCCGTTGCTGCAATCGAGCCGGCCGGTGCGCTGGATCAACCGCATTTGCGGTGGCCTGTTCACGCTGATGGGCGGCCTGCTCCTGCTCTCGCGGCGCTCAGCCTGACTATTCGCGCCGCAGGCATGATGGACTTCGCGAGCTTCCTGATCCAGCTGTTGAACGGCGTCCAGTACGGGCTGCTGCTGTTCATGCTGGCGGCGGGCCTGACGCTGATCTTCGGGATCATGGGTGTGGTCAATCTCGCGCACGGCAGCTTCTACATGCTCGGCGCCTACCTCGCGTGGTCGCTCTCGAGCCTCACGGGCAATTTCGCGCTTGCGATCGCGCTGGGCGCTGTGCTCTCGGTGGCGTTCGGCCTCGTGCTCGAGCGCCTTCTGTTTCGACACTTCTACGATCGCGATCACCTCGACCAGGTGCTCCTCACCTTCGGGCTGATCTACATCTTCGAGGAGACGCGCTCGATCCTGTGGGGCGACGACGTCCACGGCGTCGCGGTACCCGAACTCCTCGGCGCTTCCGTTCCATTGACCGAGAACATGTCGTACCCCGTGTACCGGCTCTTCATGTCGGCCGTCTGCGTCGTGCTCGCGCTCGGACTGTACCTGCTGATCTCGAAGACTCGCCTGGGCATGAAGATCCGGGCCGGTGCCTTCGACCGCGAGATGGCGGAGGCGCTGGGCGTGAACATCAAGTTGATCCACGCTGTGGTATTTGCCATCGGCGTGGCCCTCGCCACGATCGCGGGCATGATCGCCTCGCCGATCTCGAGCGTGTACCCGAACATGGGCTCGCAGGTGCTGATCATGTGTTTCGTGGTCGTCGTCATCGGCGGTATCGGCTCGGTTCGCGGCGCGCTGATTTCGGCATTGCTGGTCGGACTGGTCGACACCTTCGGCAAGGTGCTGCTGCCGCACCTGGCGGGCATGCTCGTCTACATGTTGATGGCGGCCGTCCTGCTCTGGAAGCCGGAAGGCCTGTTCCGGCAATGACCGCAAGAAAATCCCACCTCGAAGTCCTGCCGCGCAGCCTGCAGATGCTCCTGGCCGGCGGGCTCGTGCTGCTCATCGCGTTTCCTTTCATCGGAACCGATTTCTATGCGCAGACCATCGCCCGCATGATGATCCTCGCGATCTTCGCCATGAGCCTGGACTTGCTGCAAGGCGTGACCGGCCTGGTCTCGCTGGGGCATGCGGCGTTCTTCGGGCTGGCCGGTTACGCGCTGGCGTTCCTCACACCCGACGGCGAAGCGGTCGGCCTTTGGTGGACGCTCCCCGTCGCGATCGCGGCGTCCGGGCTGGCCGCGCTGGTGATCGGCTTCTTCGTCGTCCGCACGCATGGCATCTACTTCATCATGGTGACGATGGCGTTCGCCCAAATGGTGTTCTACCTGTTCTTCGACAACAAGGTCCTGGGCGGATCCGACGGCCTCTACGTCAACTTCAAGCCGGCGGCGGTGCTGTTCGACCTCGAGGACAAGCGCGTCTTCTACTACTTCACCCTGGCCATCATGCTAGTGGTGTATGCGTTCCTGCGCCGCTTGCTGTGGAGCCCCTTCGGCCGCACGCTCGCCGGCATCCGCGTGAACGAACACCGCATGCGCGCGATGGGCTTCACAACCTTCCGCTACAAGCTGGCGGCGTTCACGCTCGCCGGTGCGCTGGCCGGCCTTGCCGGCTACCTGTGGGGCGCGCAGACCGGCTTCGTGAACCCCGAGCTCATGGGATTCCAGATGAGCGCGCACGCGATCATGATGGTGATCCTGGGCGGCATGGGCAATTTCGCGGGCGCCATCATCGGCGCGTTCGCTTTCGAATACCTGCTGCTCTGGTTCAAGGATCTGCCCACGATCGGCGCCGTGGACCTGGGCAAGCACTGGCAATTGTGGATGGGCCTTTTCATCGTCATCCTCGTGACGTTCGCCCCGCGCGGCCTGCTGGGCGTGGTCGAACGGCTGTCGCGACGCCGCGGGGATTCGGGCGATGAATGACGTGTTGCTGTCCGCGCAACGCCTGACCAAGCGCTTCGGCGGCCTGGCAGCGGTGAACGAAGTGTCGGTCGATCTGTGGCGAGGGCGAATCCACGCGGTAATCGGGCCCAACGGCGCAGGCAAGTCGACCTTGACCCATCTCTTGTCCGGCGATCTGGCGCCCACCACCGGGGCCGTCGTGCTTGGCGAGCGCGAAGTGACGGGCTGGAGCCCCGAGCGGATTTCGCGCGCCGGCCTGGGCCGCAGCTACCAGAAGACCAACATCTTCCTGCCGTTCACCGTGTGGGAGAACGTGCGGCTCGCCGCGCAGTCGCGCGCGCCGCATTCGGCACGCTGGCTGGCGCGTGCCGATCACTTTTTGTCGACCAACGAGAATGCGTCGCGCGCGATCGAGCTCGCAGGCCTCGCCGATCGGAAGAGCCGCATCGCGGGCACGATCAGTCACGGCGAGCAACGCCAGCTCGAGATCGCGATGTCGCTGGCCACCGCGCCCCAGGTGCTGCTGCTGGACGAGCCGCTCGCCGGCATGGGCACCGCGGAGGCCGAGCGCATGGTGCAACTGCTGCTGCGCATCAAGCCCGATCACGCGATCATGCTGGTCGAGCACGACATGGATGCGGTGTTTGCGCTGGCCGATCACCTTACCGTGATGGTCAACGGCCAGGTGATCGCGAGCGGCACGCCGGCGCAGGTGCGCGCCGACGCGAATGTGCAATCGGCCTATCTGGGCGAAGGCGTGCAATGAGCGACCTCCTCGTCGAAGCGCGGGGCTTGCAGACCTATTACGGCGCGAGCCACGTCCTGCGCGGGATCGACTTCACCGTCGCGCGCGGCGAGACGATCGGTCTCATGGGACGTAACGGAATGGGCAAGAGCACGCTGCTCAAGACCTTGATGGGCCTCGTCAAACCGCGCGCGGGAAGCGTGCGCATCGCGGGGCGTGACATGACGGCGCGCCCGCCCTACGAGATCGCGAAACTCGGCATCGCCTACGTTCCGGAGGGACGCGGCATTTTCGGCAACCTGAGCGTCGTCGAGAACCTCAAGATGGCGGCGCGCGCCGGCACGCGCGGCCAGCGCGACTGGACCTATGAGCGCGTGCTCGAAACCTTCCCGCGCCTGAAGGAGCGCCTCGCGCATGGCGGCCAGCAGCTCTCCGGCGGCGAGCAGCAGATGCTCACGATCGGCCGCGCGCTGATGACGAACCCGGATGTCCTGATCCTGGACGAGGCGACCGAAGGTCTGGCACCGCTGATCGCACGCGAGATCTGGCACATCTGTGGCGTGATCCGCGAGTCGGGTATCTCGAGCGTGATCGTGGACAAGAACTGGAAGCACGTCACGCAGGTCACCGACCGCAACATCATCCTGGTCAAAGGCGAGGTCGTCTACACCGGCACGTCGGACGACCTGCGTGCGCGCCCGGAACTGCTCGACCGGTACCTCGGGGTCTGAAGCCGCCGCTCAAGGGCACAGGTTGCCCAACCCCTCCTCCTTGACGTGCTCGCCGAGGAAGTCGAGGAAGCGCCGCACCGCGGGCACCAGGCCGCGGCGCGACGGGAACACCGCGTGCATGATGCCCGGCCGCGGCGACCACTCCGGCAGCACGACTTCAAGATCGCCGCGCTCGATGTCGCGCACGCACATGTAGTCGGGCAGGCTCGTCATGCCGACGCCCTGCAGCACCGCGTACTTCAGCGTCAGGAGGTCGTTGGCCGTGTAGACGGGCCGGTGCTGGAAGTCGTATTCGCGCCCATTGGGCCCCACCAGTTTCCATGAGCTCTTTCCATCCGCCGCCGACATGGCAATGGTCGCGAGCTTGCCCAGGTCCTCCACCGCTTGCGGGCGTCCTTCACGCTTCAGCTGCGCGGGGCTCGCCACCAGCCGCCCGTAGCTGACACCGAGGTTCTTCACGACGAGGCTGCCGCTGTCCTCGAGCGTCGGGCGCACGCGCAGGGCCACGTCCACGCCCTCCTGCACGAGGTCGGCCACGCGGTTGCTCACCTCCATGTCGATGCGCACCTGCGGATGCGCTTGCATGAACTGCGGAATCAACGGCCCGAGCGTCGTTTGCGCGATGGTGAGAGGACAGACGATGCGGATCGTGCCGCGCGGCTCGGTCTGCACCAGCGCCAGCGCCTCGGTCGCCGCGTCGGCTTCTTCACGGACGGCGACCGCGTGCCGGTGGTACAGCTCGCCCGCTTCGGTGAGGGAAAGCTTGCGCGTCGTGCGCTGCAGGAGCCGCACCCCCAAGCGCGACTCGAGCTCCGCGATGCGGCGCGACAGCTTTGATTTGGGCACACCCAGCGTGCGGCCGGCGGCGGCAAAACCGCCGCGGTCGACCACCTCGGCGAAATAGAGCATGTCATTGAGGTCTTGCATAAGATCGTCCTGCCAAAGGAACAATCTATCGCAAATCAGCCTACTTATCAAAGATTAGCTTCGATACCACAATTATCTCCACGGTCAAACCTGATCCGATATAGGAGAAAGTAATGAAACTGCTGCATATTGATTCCAGCCCGCTGGGCGGAAACTCGGTCTCCCGCGAACTCACCCGGCGCATCGTGGCGCAATGGAAAGCCGCGCATCCTCACGCAACGATCGACTACCTGGACCTGGCCCAGGATGCGCCTAGCCATCTGTCGGCGGACTCGCTCGGCTTCCGTTCCGGCCCCAATGCCGCAGGCCTGTCCGACATCCAGCGCCGCGAGAACGAGATCTCCGAGCGGCTGGTGACGCAGTTCCTGGCAGCCGACGTCGTCGTGATCGGCGCGCCGATGTACAACTTCTCCGTGCCGAGCCAGCTGAAGGCCTGGATCGATCGCATCGCCCAGCCGGGCCGCACGTTCACGTACACCGAGAAGGGCCCGAAGGGCCTGGCGATCGGCAAGACGGTGATCGTTGCCTCCTCGCGCGGCGGCGTGTATTCGACCAATCCCGCGCTGGTCGGGCTCGACCACCAGGAAAGCTACCTGAAGGCGGTGCTCGGCTTCGTCGGCGTCACCGATGTGCGCTTCGTGCGCGCCGAAGGTGTCGCGATGGGCGATGCGGCCAAGGCGCAAGCGTTCGACGCGGCCGACGTCGTCATCAAGGCGTTGACGGCGACGCCCGCCAACCAGCCGGAAGCTGCGCTGGCTGCGTGATCTCACTGCCACGTCACGGCCGCATCACTTGCGCGCCGCGACCTGGTCGAAGATTCCGCCGTCGGCGAAGTGCTCCTTGTCCGCCTTGGACCAGCCGCCGAACACATCGTCGATGGTGAACAGGTTCAGCTTCGGAAACTGCTTCGCGTATCTGGCCTTCGCTTTCTCCGAGACGGCAGGCCGATAGAAGTTCTTGCCGGCAATGTCCTGGCCTTCCTCCGAGTAGAGGTACTTCAGGTATTCCTCGGCCACGGCACGCGTGCCTTTGCGATCGGCGTTGCGATCCACAACGCTCACCGGCGGCTCGGCAAGAATGCTGAGCGGCGGATACACCACGTCGAACTTGCCGCCGAATTCCTTTTCGAGCAGGTGCGCCTCGTTCTCCCACGAGATGAACACGTCGCCTTGCGCGCGCTGCGCGAAGGTGATCGACGAGCCGCGTGCGCCGGTGTCCAGCACCGGCACATTCGCGTAGAGCTTGCCGACGAAATCTTTCGCCTTGGCGTCGTCGCCGAACTTGCGCTTTGCATAACCCCAGGCGGCCAGATAGGCCCAACGGCCGCCGCCCGAGGTTTTCGGGTTGGAAGTGATGACGCTCACGCCCGGGCGGACCAGATCGTCCCAGTCCCTCACGCCCTTGGGATTGCCGTGTCTCACGACAAGCACCATGGTCGACGTGTAAGGCGATGAGTTATGCGGCAAGCGCTTTTGCCAATCGCGTGAGACCCAGCCGCCGTTGTTCGCGAGCGCATCGATGTCACCGGCCAGCCCGAGCGTGACCACGTCCGCCTCCAGGCCGTCGATCACCGACCTCGCCTGCTTGCCGGAGCCGCCGTGCGATTGCTTGATGACGACATCCTGCCCCGTCTTGCCCTTCCAGTACCGCGCGAAGGCCTGGTTGAATTCGACGTACAGCTCACGAGTCGGGTCATAGGAGACGTTGAGCAAGGTCACGGGCCCCTGTCCGAACGACGGCACAGTCGCCATGGACAAAGCGGCGGCCGCGAGGGCTGCCAGGTGAATCTTGATAAAGTTGCGGCGTGGGCTCATGAAGTTCTTTCCGGTTTCTGCGAATCGAAGTCGCGGATTCTGGAAGCGCCGAGCCCGAGAGGGAACGACCGAGTTTTCACTTGCTTATCCCCACATGCTTATCGCGAAATCATCCTAAGAGGCGTCCCATGGCTCGTACTGTTCAATGCGTCAAGCTCGGCAAGGAAGCCGAGGGGCTCGACTTCCCGCCCTACCCCGGCGAGCTGGGCAAGCGCATCTACGAGAGCGTGAGCAAGGAAGCGTGGGCGCAATGGCTCAAGCACCAGACCATGCTGGTCAATGAGAATCGCCTCAACCTCGCCGACCAGCGGGCGCGCCAATACCTCGCGCGGCAGATGGAGCAGCATTTCTTCGGGACCGGTGCCGACGTGGCCCAGGGCTACGTGCCGCCCGCCCAGTAATGAGCGAACCGGTTGAGTGGCTGCCCGACGGCACGCCGCGCAGCCCTCGCTTCGACGACATCTATCGCTCCGCGAGCGGCGGCCTCGAACAGGCGCGCCACGTGTTCCTGGGCGGATGTGAGCTGCCCGCCGCCTGGGCCGGCCGGCCCGATTGGCGCGTGCTGGAAACCGGCTTCGGTCTCGGGCTGAATTTCCTCGCGACCTGGGACGCATGGCGCGCAGATTCCCGGCGCCCTGGCCTGCTGCATTTCGCATCGATCGAGGCCTGGCCGGTAAGCGCCGAAGATCTCGTGCGAAGCG
>Ga0157376_10003003_pt1 | contig 11575 bp, 9 predicted proteins | sample M45metaG_FD_121801 | JGI IMG/M metagenome (GOLD analysis project Ga0157376, IMG submission 121801) | Miscanthus rhizosphere microbial communities from Kellogg Biological Station, Michigan, USA - M4-5 metaG | ecosystem: Host-associated > Plants > Roots > Rhizosphere > Soil | place: USA: Michigan... | reverse complement strand
TTTCGCGAGGCGACCAAGGCGGCACCAGGCGACCTAAACGCCGCGTTCGGGCTGGGCTACCTCTATTGGAAGCAGCGGCAGGACGAAGAGGCAAAGGCAGCGTTCGAAACGGTATTGGCAACAGACGCGAAGCATGCGCAGGCGCTGGCGTATCTGGGCGACATCGAAATGCGGCAAGGCTCGGAGCAGGCCTTAGCGCACCTGTTGCAGGCGGTAGAGCTGGATTCTGGCATTCGCATTGCGCATTCCGACCTGGGAGCAATTTACATGGAGCAGAAACGCTATCCACAGGCGCTGGCGGCGCTACAACAAGCGGTAAGGCTCGATCCGGCGCAACCGGACACGCATTTCCGGCTGGGGCGACTCTACCAAGCGATGGGCGATCCGGCGGCGGCAAAGCAGGAGTTCGAGAAAGTGCGCGAACTGCAGAAGAAGGCGGAGGACAGCGTAATGGAGAAAATGGGCGGCGCGCCGCCACCGCTTAAACCGTAAATCGGTTCGGATCAGTTGGGCAAGTTGGATGAAGGCAAATTTGTGAAGCGGATTTGGCGTTAGCTTAGGGCTGGAATTTCTTGACCTTACCGTACCACAGGACTACGATTTCATCCGCTCCTACCAGGGCTTTTATGAACATCGACAATCCAAGAAAGCCCATTTCGCCGCTGCGATTTCTGCTACCCGCGGCGGCTTTTTTCTTACTCGCGGCTTGTGCGGTTCGCGCCCAGGATAGCGGCGGGGACAACCTGGGCCCCCGCGGGAACCGCGGCGAAATTTCAGTGACGGTACGCGATACGTCCGGCCAGATGCTACCGATCGCGGCGGCGGTGAAGCTCTACCACGATGGAATGCCGGCCGGACAGGGAACCACCTCGCACGGACGAGCGTTTTTTATGACCACGACTTTGGGCAACTTCACGGTGACGGTGGAAGCAAACGGATATAAGGCGGCGCAGAAGGATTTGTCGATGCCGATTGCGATCCGCGCCGAAGTGGATGTGATTCTGGAACGTGCTTCAGTTTCCGGAGACAGCGGGAGTATCTCCGCGAAGCCCGTGCTTGCTCCGAAGGCGAAAGAGGCGTTCGACAAAGCGCTGCAGGCGCTGAATGCCAACAAGCTGGATGACGCAGAGAAATATCTGGCGGAAGCGGTAAAGCTGGCGCCGGGACATCCGGATGTTCTGTTCGTGCAGGGCGTGTTGTATTTGAACCGGCGAAACTGGAGTGAGGCACAAGTGGTGCTGGAGAAGACGACCCAGCTGGATCCAAGTAACGGGCGAGCGTTTGCCGCGCTGGGGATGGCGCTGAACGGCTTGGGAAAATACCCGGAGGCCGTGCCAGCGTTCGAAAAATCGCTGCAGCTGGATCCGCCGGGAACGTGGGAAACGCACTGGGCGCTGGCGAAGGCTTATTACTATCACGAGCAGTACCAGGAATCACTGAAAGCTTCACAGCAGGCGCTGGCAGAGTCCGGCGGAAAGGCTCCGCAGATCGAACTGCTGGTGGCGCAGTCGCTGACCGCGGTGGGACGTTACGAAGACGCGGCGGCGGCGCTGCGGGAATTTATCAAAAACAATAGCAACCGTCCGGAGGCAGCGACGGCGAAAAAGTGGCTGGATGGCTTAGCGAAGAACGGCAAAATCAAGGCGAATTAAGTTTCATCCAGGCATTGCGGCGTGTTCTAAGTAGTGGAAAATTCCGCAAAATCCCTTTCCGTACACGTTAACGATGGTGATAAAGTGGCGGTGGTTGCGGTGCTCCCGTCCTTCCCCATTCTTCCAGGAGGCAGTCGATGAAGCGTGTCAAGTGGCATGGTTTGTGTCTACGGGTGGCGGTAGGGGTGCTGGCACTCGGTTGCGCGGATTTGAAGTGCGCCATGGCGCAAGAAGCGGCGCCGTACCGGGATAGGAAGCTATCGATTGAGGCGCGCATTGCCGATTTGCTGCCGCGGATGACACTGGAAGAGAAATTGGCGCAAATTCAGAGCGCATGGGAAAATCCGCAATTTTTTAAAGATCCGAAGATGCTCTTTGTTGATGAGAAAGGCGCGTTTGTTCCGGAACGCGCAGCGGTGTTGATGAAATACGGACTGGGAGAATTTTCGCGGCCGAGCGAAAAACGTGATCCGCGCGCGATGGCAGAATTCACGAACACCGTGCAGAAATGGCTGAAAGAAAATACGCGGCTGGGGATTCCAGCGCTGTTTCACGATGAATGTCTGCATGGGCATGTGGCGCCGAAGGGAACTTCGTATCCGCAGGCGATTGCGCTGGCTTCAACGTGGGATCCGAGTTTGCTGCACGAGGTATTTACGGCCACGGCGGCGGAAGCACGCGCGCGCGGAGTGCAACAGTGCCTGGCACCGGTGCTGGATCTGGCGCGTGATCCGCGGTGGGGGCGAACAGAAGAGACATACGGCGAAGATCCGTATTTGGTGACGCGACTGGGGGTGGCGGCGATCACCGGATTTCAAGGCACTGGCCCGGGCGTTGACAAAGCGCACGTATTGGCGACCGCAAAGCATTTTGCGGTACACGGCCAACCGGAGGGCGGGACGAACGTCGCTCCAGGAAATTATTCAGAACGGGTGATACGGGAATATTTTCTGAAGCCATTTGAGGCTGCAGTGATCGAAGCGCACGTGCAAAGCGTGATGCCTTCCTACAACGAGATTGACGGAATCCCTTCGCATAGCAATCGGCACTTGCTGCAGGATGTATTGCGTCAGGAGTGGGGATTCACCGGACTGGTGGCGTCGGATTATTTCGGTCCGACGGAGCTGCGAACGATTCATCACATCGTGGGAGATGACGCGGCAGCGGCGAAGATCGCGCTGGAATCGGGCGTAGACATTGAGCTGCCGTTTCCCGGGACTTATCCATCGCTCCTGCAACAAGTGCAGCAGGGGATGGTGGCGGAGGCTTCGATTGATCTCGCAGTGACACGAGTGCTGCGGACGAAATTCCTCGCTGGGCTATTCGACGATCCGTATGTCGATGCTGCTTATGCCGAAAAAATCACCAACAATGCCGAACACCGGCAGTTGGCGCTGAAGGCCGCACACGAAGCGATTATCCTGCTTAAGAACCAGGACAATTTCCTTCCGTTAGCGAAGGGAAAATACAAGCACATCGCGGTGATCGGGCCGAACGCGGCGGACTTGCATCTTGGAGGCTACAGCAATCAGCCGGGACGCGGTGGGAGTGTGCTGCAAGGGATTAGGGACAAAGTCGGCACATCGGCCGAAGTGCTGTATTCGGAAGGAACAAAAATTACCGAAACATTTCCGGATTGGGATGCGGACAAAGTGGTGCTGGGTGATCCGGCGTTGAATGCGAAACGCATTCAGGAAGCGGTGAAGATCGCGCAAAAGGCGGATGTGGTGATTCTGGCGCTGGGCGGGAATGAGCAGACTTCCCGCGAAGCATGGGCGCCGGAGCATAAGGGAGATCGCGACAGTCTGGACCTGCTCGGCAACCAAGACGAGTTGGTCAAAGCAATCCTGGCTACCGGAAAGCCGACGATCGTTTTTCTGCAACATGGCCGGCCGAATTCGATCAACTACATCGCCGAGCATGTTCCGGCGATTTTGGATGGCTGGTATTTGGGGCAAGAAGGCGCCGCTGCGGTCGCGGATGTCTTGTTTGGTGATTACAATCCCGGAGGACATCTGCCGATCACCGTTCCGAGATCGGTGGGGCAGCTGCCGGATTACTACTACCAAAAGCCGTCGGCAAAAAGAGAATTCGTTGGCACAACCACCGAGCCGCTTTTTCCCTTCGGGTGGGGATTAAGCTATTCGACATTCAAGTATGCCAACGTCCATGCCGAACCTGAGGCAATCGGAGTGCTCGGTTCGAGCACTATTTCAGTCGAAGTGACGAACACTGGTAAGGTGCGTGGCGATGAAGTTGTGCAGCTTTATATTCGGCAGGAATTCAGCTCGGTGACGCGTCCGGTGAAGGAGTTGCGTGGGTTCCGTCGCATTTCATTGGAACCCGGCGAAAGCAAGACGGTTAAGTTCACGCTTGGGCCGGACGAATTGGCCTATCTGAATCGCGACATGCATCGAGTCGTGGAGCCGGGAACATTCAAGATCATGGCGGGTGGCAACTCGGTGGAACTTATCGAAACGAAATTGACGGTAGCCGAAAAGTAGGACCAGCCAGAAGTCCACCCGTGAAGGTTTTAGTTCCCGCGGCCCTAGTAGTCTTCGAGCGGTTTTCGTCCGTAGGGACTCGGCGGAGTCTTCGGAGTTCGCGCCTGACGATACTCGTCCAGCTCAAGGCTGGTAATTGCGAACTGGGACTCCGGGGGATGATTGGCATGCGCGGCCAATTCCGCGCTCAGCCGCATGGAACAGATCGAAGGTGCATCCTGATATCGCGCGCGGTGCGAGACGAATGCGTCGTTCTGGATGCTCAAGGTAAATTCGCGTTCCGCTCCGGCTTCGCGGACGTTAAACGTATATTCTCGAGCGAGGGACTTCACCTGAAACCCGACGTATTGGATAATTGGTTCGCTATTCACTTTTGCTCTCGATTCCTTTTTAAAAAGTCACCGAAAACCGATTTGATCTGCGGTGAAAGGAAGGCTGCGGACAGCCCGCGCTCCGCAACGGACGACTACGCTTGCTTCACCTGCAGTGCACGGCCTTCCAGATCGACGCCGTTCAATTCGCCAACCGCTTTTTTGGCGTCTTCCAGCGAACCACACTCCACAAAACCGAAACCGCGCGAGCGTCCACCCTCGCGATCACAAATAATGCGTGCTGAAGTCACCGAATAGCCGCGGTCGCTGAACAACAACCGAAGTCCGTCGGTGGTCACGTCGGCGGAGAGATTTCCCACATATAGTTTTGTCATTGAGTCATCCTTTGGCTCAGGGTTTTAGTGCACGGCACTTCGCTGGTTGGCATCGCAACCGGGAGGCGGCCTGCAAACGCTGTCAATTCGGAGAGGAGTTGGGGAACGACGTGGGGAGGGATTACGAAATCTGGCATCGATAACAATCCACTGCGATCGGACGCCAGTTCTTGGGAAATAAGCAGGTCGGCCTCAGGGATCAAGGCCAGAAAGAGACCCTCATCCACTTTTAAGTATGCGTTACTTTAACGTTTATGTCAATATTTGTGGCCGACGCGGCCGGACAGGTGCGCCTCGGTCGTTGCCGATTTGTAGAGGTTTAGCCGACTTCCGCGCTGTAATTCAGGACAACTTGGTGCAGAATATCCGCGAGTGTGCTATACTCCGTTTGCGCTTAATACCGCGGTTGTGTTGTGCGGTCCCTCTGGTCTGTATTGCTGAGAATACCCGCCCTCCGTTTCCTCCGTACGTTTTCAGCGTAATTTAAAAAACAAGACTGGCAACGCAAGCCGCCGCGCCAGCACGGAATTCCGTGTGTGCCGCGAGGCTTGCTCCAGCATGAAAGCTAAATGCAAAATTTCTCTGAATTGACTCTATCTCCGGGCTTGAAGGACCGACTGTTGGCTGCTCGCTTTACCACCCCAACCCCGGTTCAAGCTGCGGCGATTCCCCAAGCACTGGAAGGCAAGGATGTGCTGGCAACGGCACAAACTGGCACCGGTAAGACTCTGGCCTTCTTGATCCCCATGATCGAGAAGCTGCTGAAACACGGCACGCCGGGAATTACGGCTCTGGTGCTGGTACCGACGCGCGAACTGGCGATGCAGGTCGCTACCCAATACAACGCGCTGCGCGGGAAACTTCCACCAGCCGCGTTGGTGGTTGGCGGACTGCCCGAACGTCAGCAACTCGCCGCCATTCGCAGCGGCGCCCGCTTGATGGTGGCCACGCCAGGCCGCCTCGAGGATTTTCTCGACCGCCAGCAAGTGAAATTCAACGGTCTGAATACGCTGGTTCTGGACGAAGCCGATCGCATGTTGGACATGGGATTTCTTCCGGCGATCCGGCGAATCGCTTCCGTATTGCCGAAGGAGCGCCAGACACTGTGCTTTTCAGCAACCATGGAAGGCGACATGGCTCGATTGGTGAAGGATTTCACCAGAAACCCTGTGCGGCTCACCTTCGGTTCGACGCTGAAGCCGGCTGAGAATGTTCGGCTACAAGCCTTTGAAGTGACTACTGATGGCAAGCAGGCAATGCTGCACCACCTGTTGGGCAAGGAAAGCGGGCGCTGTCTGGTGTTTTCGCGCACCAAGCGTGGAACCGAGCGGATTGCCAAGAACTTGAACCGCGAAGGCATCAATGCCGCGATGATTCACGGCGACCGGTCGCAATCTCAGCGCACCGCAGCTCTTGAAGGCTTCCAGCGGGGGCGCTTCCGCGTCCTGGTTGCGACCGATCTGGCTTCGCGTGGAATTCACGTGCAGGACATCGTGCATGTCATCAACTATGACTTGCCGGAAGTCGCAGAGAACTTCATCCACCGGGTTGGCCGTACTGGCCGAGCCGGCGGAAGCGGGGTTGCTTCGACACTGTTCGTAAAAGACCAACGGACTGAGCTGTTCCAACTAGAACGGGCATTGGGAATCAAAATCGAAAGAATCCGCCCAGATGGGCTTCCGCACCAGGCGAAAGAGCCTGTAGGTATCCACAATTCACGTCCCTCGTCGATTCCGAAATCGAATCGGATCACGCTTCCAGGAGAAGTCCTGCAAATGCAACTCGAAGGCTGAGCTGAATTACACCAGACCGGGATCCGAACGTATTCCGGTCTGGTTGAAATTCCGTTTTGCGGCCGGAAAACACAGTAGTACGTTTTCCACTGCGAAGACGGATCTCCAAACGGCGAATGCATTCTAGTGATACACTGGTAGTTGTAACCCAGAATACAAAAAGCAGCTCGGCACTCTGTTGGCTACGGCTGCAATCCGTTCATCGTCTTCCCCGGCATCCGTGCGGCACTGCCCTGCCCTATTTGCGCGCCGCTGCGGTTCTGTGGAAGGCCGGGTTCAGTCGGGTAGTGGCTTGAGGGGGAGAAATCTTCGTGCTTGTGACCCAGGAAAAAAATGACCAGCTTCGCGGCCTCATCACCACCGGTAAAGAGCGCGGATATCTGCTCACCGACGAAGTGAATGGCGTACTCGCGGCCGAAGACCATTCGGCGGAGGACTTGGACAATCTCTTCGCCAGCCTGGAACATGACGGTATCGAGATTTATGAAGACGTGCTTGCCGCAAAAGCGGCGCACACCGCGCTAGAAATTGTCGAGACTGCAGAGATTGAACCCGTTCATGAACCGTCGCTTGGCGAAGAAACTGAAGCGGACCGCAAACCCGGCCTGTTGGACAAAACCAGCGACCCGGTTCGAACCTATTTGCGGGAAATGGGTGTGGTTCCGCTACTGACCCGCGAACGGGAAGTTTCCATCGCCAAGCGCATGGAACGCGGACAGTTGCTGGTCTTGAAAACCATTTCGCGATCGCCCATCGTGCTGAAAGCGTTGATGGAAACCGGCACCGATCTTCGCAACGAATTGCGACCGATCAAGGAAATCATCCATTTTGATGATGAAGACCTGACACCGGAAAAAATCGAATCCAAGACCCGGCAGACGCTTCAAGTCATCGACAAAATTGAAAAGCTGTATGCGGTTGGCCTTAAACAAGCTGGCAAGCTGCAAAATACCACGGGATTGAGCAAACGTGTGGCGATACGGGTGCGGCGGCAACTGGCGCGCACGCGCATCGAAATGTCGCATCACGTCCGATCCATTCATTTCAAAGAGCGCGAAAGAAAGCGCCTGATCGACTTGGTGCGTCATACTGTGGAGCGTTTGCAATCGCTCGAGCGCGAAGCGGTTCGCATGGAGCGCCGGGCAAACGCCTCACGGGGCGACGCCGCAGTGGAAGCGCGCCGAAAACTGCGCATTTGCCGCAGCCAAATCCGAGAAATTGAAGAATCAAGCCAGGCTGGCGCGACGAACTTGAAGCGCGCGCTGAGCATCATCCTGCGGGGCGAAGCCGACGCCGAGCAGGCCAAGAAAGAATTGACCGAAGCGAATCTCCGGCTAGTGGTTTCGATCGCCAAGAAATATACCAATCGCGGGCTGCAGTTTCTGGACCTGATCCAGGAAGGCAATATCGGACTGATGCGTGGCGCCGATAAATTTGAATGGCGCCGCGGCTACAAATTCTCTACGTACGCGACCTGGTGGATTCGTCAGGCTATCACTCGCGCAATTGCCGACCAGGCTCGCACCATTCGTGTGCCAGTGCACATGATCGAAACGATCAACAAACAAGTTCGCACCAGCGCGCAATTGGTGCAGGAGCTGGGCCGCGAGCCGACTTCGGAAGAAATCGCCAAGCGCATGGACGTTTCGGTGGATTCAGTGCGCAAGACCAAGAAAATTGCGCAGCAGCCGGTTTCCTTTGAGACACCCATCGGCGAAGACGAAGAAACCCATCTCGGCGACTTGGTTGAGGACAAAGGCGTGGTGTCACCGTCCGATGCGGCGATTCACCTGAATTTGAAAGAGCAGATGGCGTCGATGCTGCGCACGCTGACGCCGCGTGAAGAAAGAATCATCAAGATGCGTTTCGGCCTGGACGACGGCAGCGAGCATACGCTGGAAGAAGTTGGACAGGTTTTCGACGTTACCCGCGAGCGCATTCGGCAGATCGAAGCAAAAGCTCTGCGTAAACTGCGGCATCCGTCGCGTTCCCGCCGGTTCCGCATCTTTTTTGAAAGCTCGTTTTAGCAGCGTATTCAGGTGCCACGCAGCCCAATAGCTTGATTTTAGGAGAATTTTATGACCATTACATTCCAGAAGCGTCAGAAAGAAATGAAGCGGCTTGAAAAGCAACGCGAAAAGGCCGAAAAGCGCGCGCAACGTAAGCTCGCGAAGCGCGCCGAGGGCGACGCACCGAAGCTCGAGACTCTGGAGATTATTGAGCCAGGAACAGAACTTCCTCAGCCGGAAAACTAGGACGGCCTAGCGTGCTCTCGGCCGCTTAACGCTAGTTGCAAGTCCAACTCGCTCCAGCGCATATATGAAATACCAGCCGATGTCCGGCTGCCACCAGCGAAGTCCCAAACGAGCCGAGCCTGCATTCGAGTGATGATTCTTGTGCCAGTTCTCGCCCCACGCGGCAAGTTGGAATGGTCCAAGCCACCACACATTTTTGCTGGCATCGCCTTCTTCGGAATGGCCGAGATGGGTGAGGCTATTCACCAAGCACTGCATGTGCAGCGAGTAGACCAGGCGAATGGCGCCAAGCCAAAAAAATCCCTGCCAGCCGAGCACTAAGCCGAATAGAAAAGAAAAGATGATGACCGGCGTTTCGGCATAAGTCCAAAACTTGTAGATTCCTTTGTTCAAGTCCGGGCACCACTTCTGACGATCTGCCGGCGCCGATTGATACAGCCAGCGCAGATGCGCCCACCAGAATCCACCTTGTTTAGGACTCGAAATATCGTCAGGCGTATCGGTCTTTGAATGGTGATGTCGGTGGTAGGCGACCCAACTTCCCGGTGCGCCCGACGCATTGAACATGGCGAAGAAAATAAAGAAGTGTTCGATAAACTTGTTGAGTTTCAGCGTGCGGTGCGAAAGCAACCGGTGGTAGCAAACGGTGGTGCCGAGGCCGCCCAGCCCGATAAGCAGCAGATCCAGCATCAGGATTTTCAGAGTCGGAAGCGGAAACAGGATCAGTCCGATCAAGGCCAGACTATGGGCCAGCACCAGAAAAGCAAACACGCCCTCTTTACCTCGAACCGGCTTCCAGAACGGTCGTTCCCACGGCCTGGTTTCCTGATTTGTGTCCTGAGCGGCGATCTGTTCCATAGCTTCTCCGACTAAGTAATTTTGAGCCTGCAAATTTTGCGAACCGCGACTTAATTCCGGCGCTTCCCGCCGGTTTCCTGCGGACTTCCAAACCTTTCGGTGAGACAAAAAAGGAAAGGCCGCAAGAGTGGACCTGCAGCCCCTTAAATAATTCTAAAGGTCTTACAAGAACAACAAATGCCCTTCAACGTTAACACAGTGTTTGTGACCGGCCTATTAAAATCGGCTTGGTCGGATGGAAAGTAACGGCGGAAAATTCTGATTACGTGCAGAGATGCGACGCCCGAATCAGGTAGTTTCATTGATTTGGCGCGATCCCCAAAAGGAATACAGAACGATAACGACGTAAGCAACCAAGGGCACTGAATAGCTTAGCGCGATGCTGTGCAATTTCTCGGAGATGAGTCCCATGATTGGCGTAAGGACCGCGCCGCCGATGATGGCCATCACCAATAATGAGCCACCAATTTTTGTGTTCGGGCCGAGACCCTTTAGGCCAAGCGCAAAGATTGTCGGAAACATGAGCGACATGAACAGACTGGTGAGCAAGAGGCACCAGATTCCGGCCCATCCCGGACGGAAAACAGCAACCAACAGAAGTGCTATGTTGGTGGCGGCATAGCCGCCCATGAGTTTGCTGGGAGACACGAATCGCATTAGATAGGCAGAGACGAAACGGCCTACGCCGAAGGCGCCCAGAGTGCCCACCAAATAAAAGCCGGCGACTTTTTCTGTGAGATTGGAGTATTCCTTTACGTAGAAAATAAAATAACTCCAGGTGCCGACCTGGGCTCCGACGTAGAAGAACTGGGCGATCACCGCGAAGAGAAAGTGGCGGTGATGGAGCAACTGCGAAAAATTGCCATGTTCGCCGCCCTGTTCTTTTTCGCTTGGGATATCGGGGAACTTGGTTCGCCAGATCAATACGGCCCATAGCAACGCTACGATTCCGATGACTATGTAAGGCCGAACCACACGCAGCGTTTCAAAACGCAGATATGCTTCGTAGCTGCGACTGGCGATTTGCGCCGAGACTTCATTTTTTGAAAGTTCCACGCCGGAAAAAATGAAGACGGTGCCTATCAACGCGGCACTCATGGCGCCAAGGGGGTTAAACGCTTGAGAAAAATTCAGCCGCCGCTCGGAGCTGTCTGGATCGCCCAGCTGCGCGATGAATGGGTTGGAGGCCGTTTCCAAAAAAGAGAGGCCGCTAGCCATAACGAAAAGTGCGAAGAGAAAAAAACCGTAACTGCCCACCAGTGCTGCTGGCCAGAAGAGGAAAGCTCCGGCACCGAGCAGCAGCAATCCGGTGACGAAACCGGCCTGGTAACCTGCCCGCTTCATCAACAACGAAGCGGGAACAGCTAACAAGAAATAACCCATGTAGAAGGCGCTTTGCACCAGGCCGGCCTGAAACCTGGTGAGTTCGAACGATTTCATGAACTGGCGGATCAGGACGTCGTTCAAATTGTTGGGAATCCCCCACAGGAAAAAAAGAAAGGTAACCAAAACAAACGGCACTAGCTGGCCCGCTGGGAAAAGCGTATGCGTCGAGGAAGGTGTGGCGGCTTTCGTCGTCGGGCTTAACGGTTGGAGTGGCATCTAGCTTCCTTTTTTGGTTTTGTTTCTTCGGCCCTGCAAATTCAATCGAGGTTCACCATGATCTTTGAAAACCTATTTGGGAACTAGTGCTCTCATTGGCCGGCTGCACCTGCGGATGGGCTCAGCGAATAGACTTCCATTGCGACGCCGCCCAGTATTGCCGCCTGTTCTGATTTGGAGAGGCCGCTTATCAACTGGGCGACAC
>Ga0157376_10003001_pt1 | contig 11581 bp, 10 predicted proteins | sample M45metaG_FD_121801 | JGI IMG/M metagenome (GOLD analysis project Ga0157376, IMG submission 121801) | Miscanthus rhizosphere microbial communities from Kellogg Biological Station, Michigan, USA - M4-5 metaG | ecosystem: Host-associated > Plants > Roots > Rhizosphere > Soil | place: USA: Michigan... | reverse complement strand
TTGATCTACGACACCCAGTTCACGCCCGAGGAATACAAGGTGCGGCCGCACTGGGGCCACTCGCGTCCCGACGACGCGATCTCGATCGCGCGCGAAGCGAAGGTCAAGCAGCTGTGCTTGTTCCACCACGCGCCGATGCGCAGCGACGATGATAACGATCGGATCTTGGAGCTCGCGCGCGCGAGTGCGGGGACGCTGCCCGTCGTCAGCGCGTATGAAGGGCTGGAGATCCAGCTATGAAGGTGACGTTCTGGGGCGTGCGTGGCTCGATCCCGGCGCCGGGGCCGGAGACGAATCGCTACGGCGGGAATACGAGCTGTGTGTCGGTGGAGGCAGCTGGGGGGCTGATCATCATCGACATGGGGACGGGGTTGATGCATCTCGGGAACGCGTTGCTCGGCGGAGATTTCGGGAAGGGCAAAGGGCGCGCGGGGATCCTGCTCAGCCACACGCACTGGGATCACATTCAAGGGCTAGGGTTTTTCGCGCCCGTGTTCATCGGCGGGAATCAGTTCACCGTGTGGGGCCCCGGCGATTCGCCGAAGACGCTGGAAGACATTCTCGAGGGTCAGATGGACCCCAACTTCTCGCCGCTCCAGACGCTGCGGAACTTCTCGGCGACGTTCGACGTGAAGGCCGCGACCGATACGTTCGAAGTGATGGGCGTGAAGGTCAGCTCGAAGGAGCATCCGCACGGTGCGACGACGGCACTGGCGTTCCGCTTGGAGGAGAACGGCAAGTCGTTCGTCTACGCGAGCGATGTCGGCTACGTGAGCGGGATGGACGGCCTGGAGAGTCTGTTCGCGGGTGCCGACGTGCTGTTGCACGACACGACCTATCGGCCCGCCGATCAGGAGACGCGTCGCGATCGCGGGTTCTCGTCGTACGAGCAAGCGTGCGATGCGGCGATCGCCGCGCGCGTGAAGAGGTTGGTGACCTTTCACTACGATCAGGACTACACCGACGACGATGTCGATTCGATCGTCGCCGCGTGCGAAGCACGACTCGCGCCGCATGGCATCGCGGTGACGCCGGCGCGCGAAGGCGAAGAGCTCACGGTCGCCTGAAGATCAGCTCGCCGACGAGATCGTCGAACGCGCCCTTCTTCAATTCATTGCCGTCGACCGCGGCGAGGTTCTGGTACGTGAGTCTGCCGGTGCCGGTCTCGTCGCCGAGCGTCGCCTCCAGCTGGATCGCGTCGACGTGATCGTCGTGGAGGTCGTCGGCCGCGCAGCCGTTCGCCGTCGCGATCGGATTCGGGTACAGCGCGGCTTCGAAGTGGCCATCGGGCTGGACGACGAGCTCGCCATCGTACGTCGCGGTGAACATCGTGCTGCCGCTGTTGTTGCAGCTGTCGGTGATCTCGCCGTGGCCCGTGATGGTCATCCGGACGTTGCCGTCGCGGGTGGTCGGTAGGTCGTCTGGGAACTGCGCGGTGCCGCTCAGCGTGGCGTGCGACTCGGGGCGATCCGCCTGCGCCGCTTTGCAGGCGGGAACGAGGGCGGCGAGAAGAAGCATGCGAGCCAACATGACTGTTGGTTCAGCAAGCGACGTGCCTTAGTAGAAGGTCGCGTCGAACGCGCGCAAGTGCCCCGCGAAGCCGACGGTGAAAGTCTGATCGCCTGCGTCGATCAGACTGGTTCCGAGCGAGACGCCGAACGTCAGATGCGGTGTCGCCCACCAGTCGATGCGGCCGCGCGCCTCGAGGACGCCCTGCCCGTCGGTCTCCTCGGCGCCGGTCATCCACGAGTACATCCGCCCGCCGCCCGCGAGCTCGGCCGAGAGCATGATCGTCTGCGTGACGTGCGCGTGCGCGCCGACCGCGGCGACCGCTTGCGAGAGCAATGCGTAGGAAGGGTTGATCGACGAAAGGCCGCCGATGTCGAGCTCGAACGCGAGATAGAGCGGACGCAGGAGCAGTGGAGCGCCGACGCGGAACCGCATGCCCCACGCGGACGAGTCGGGCATCGTGGTGCCGGTGGTCGCGAACACGCCGGGATTGACCGCGGTCATCGCGCCGACCGGCGGCGACGCGAAGTCCTCGTGGAACAGCTCGGTGTCGAACGTGAGCGAAGGGAACCGCGCGAGTCCGCCCCACGCGCCGAAGCTCGTGCACCGGCGATGGCCGAGGACCTCGCTCGTCTCGGCGCACGAGTGGCCCGCGTGTGCGGGTGTGACGAGCGCGAGGAGAAGCAACGCGGCCTTCACGGGCACACCCAGGTTGCGGAGTGCGGCTCGTCGCCGTTGACGCCGCCGATGTCGACGCAGACGTCGTAGATCGGAAGTGGAATGCGCGCGGAGTACTCGATCGTCTCGCGGCCGAAGAACAGCGAGTCGAGTGGGAGCGGGCGGAGCTCCTGGAGCGGATCGAAGGCGACGAGCGCGTGCTCGAGGCCGTCGGCGTCGTGGCCGCGCGCGTGGATCGAAGCGAGGTCGATCGTGACCGGATGCAGGCAGCGGTTTCCGAAGGAGTAGCTGATCGCCGGGCCGGACGCGGCAGGATCGGCGGAGCGGCCGACGGCGAGGTCGATGCAGCCGATCGTCTGGTGCGTGCCGGGGTAGGCGCCGCGGAAGTCGGAGAAGGAGCCCGCCTTGTACGAACAGCTGGCAGCGAGGAGTAGAAGCAGCCGGTTCACAGGTGCAATGGTGCTGCAATTGGAGAACCGGCTACATGAAGAGATCATGTAGGTCGTCAGCTCCCGGTCGCTTCGTAGATTTCTTAACGAGCGCGTCCGCTAGCGGGAAGTCGTCGCCATATCACTTCATGGCGAACTACATCAACGCAAAGGCATCTCGAGGCGGAGGATCACGATGAACGGGGGAGACAAGATCACACCACCGGCATTCACGGGCTCCACGTACAACGACTACGCGCCCACAGACCTCTCGACCGCATACATGGTCGATCAGGAATGTAGCGGAACGGGCGACTCGTTCATCACCGGTCTCGCGGCGCAAGGAACCGGAACCATCATCGTCTTTCGAAACACCGGTCCGTTCAACCTGTACTTCCTCCATCAGCATTCCGGTTCCGTCGCGGCGAATCGCTTCAGCCTTCCGAGCAGCACGAGCGCGATCCTCGAGCCCGGTTATTCGGTGACCCTGCGCTACTCCGGGTCCTCGTGGGAGGTGATCGCATGGGTCACCGAATTGTTCTACGGGCTCACGGTGAACACGGTCGCGAGGCTCCATCAGGTTTGCGTCTCCGACGCGCAGACCTACTCGACCACCGGCTCTTCCGACGACGTCGTCGTGAACAGCGATGCAACGGTGTTCCAATACACAGGCGCTGGCGATGCCACGATCACGGGCCTCACGGGTACCGGCGCCGGCCGAGTTCTGATCATCGAGAACATCTCCGGTCACAATCTGACGTTGACGAACGCGAGCAGCAGCAGCTCGGCTGGGCATCAGCTCGCGAACGTCAACGACGAGGATGTCGTGCTCTCGGGCAACAACTCGAGCGCGACGTATGTCTACGACAACGTTGCCGGCTACTGGCGAATGACGTCGTACGCGTCGGGAACGACGACCTCGGCGAGCACGGTGCTGGGCACGATGGCGGCCAGCTCGATCGCCGCCGGCGGCCCGTTGATCGCTGCGGCTGCTGGCGTTCTGGGCCCCGCGCAAGCGAGCGCGCTGAGCAGCTCGTTGTGGGTTGGACTCGCGACGTCATCCGCTTCTTCAGGCGCGTCGGTGGTCGCGCGATATGCGGGGCCGATGGTGTTGACCACGACCGAGTGGGACGCGGTCGTCACCGGAGGTAGCGGCGGACTCGTCGCTGGTACGCAGTACTACGTCGACGCCGCCAATCCCGGAAAGCTCGTCGCGGCACCGCCGAGCGCAACGGGTACGTTCATCGCCCCCGTCGGCATCGCGACCGACTCGACCGTGCTCATGGTCGGCGGGTGCGGGAATGTGATGGGACCGCTATGACGGCGCGCGCTCCAGCGGTCTTGATCGACGGGCGCATCACGAGTCTGCCGTCGGGCGACCATATCGATCCCGGTAGCGGCGGAACGTTGCGTACGCCGCTCGTGATGGTCGACGGTCGCGTCAGCGAGCTCGCTCCGGCCGATTCCATCGAGACGTCATCGGGTGGCAGCTCGCATGTGCCGCTCGTGTTGATCGACGGACACGTCGCGAGACTTCCCGCGGGCGATTCGATCGTCACGGCTCCGACGCGAAGTCTCGTGTCGCGCGGGCAGCCAGTCACTTCGTCGCGACAGTTCTGCCCGTCGCTTTCACCGAACCCGACGAATACCGGCTGGAACTACATCGTCGCATCGTTCACGGGCGTCGATCCCAATCCTGTCGAGTGGGTGGTGATTCAGGACCTGACCACGGTCCCCGACGTTCACATCTACGACACGACCACGCATGAATACCCTAACCAGCTGTTCAGCCTCGCCTCGCTGAATCAACTCCGCGCACAGAACGGTCGGATCTTCTTCCCGCTCTTCGCGAACAACTTCGCGGTGTACCGGCCCGATACAGAGGACGTGATCGAGTTCGGTCCGTTCGTCGAATCCCCGCCGGTCGACCCGAACGCGTCGACGATCCCGTACTCGGCGTCGTTCGACACGAGCGGGATCCTGTACTTCGCGACGCAAGAGAGTCAGAACCGACCCTCGTGCCTCGTCACGGTCGACCCGGACACGCTCGCGATCACCGTGATCGGTTACTTCGGTGATAGCGCGGCGGACTACACGACGTACGGCTACTACGTTGCGCCCGACACCGGCACCGCGACCAAGGGCGTATGGGCGGTGTACGGGCAGACGAAGTGGCAGCTGTGGTTCATCGCCTTGGACGGCACTGCGACGAAGCACTACGAGGTCGACTCGACGGGCCATATCGCGTTTCGTGACATTCCTGGCCAGGGTTGGGTCGCGCAGATCCATACCAACGCGAATCAATCGGACGACGAGTATACGCAGTGGTGGTGTCTCGCTGACCCCACAAATCTGAACGGCGCGCTGTACACGTACACGGAGGGAGACCCGCCACCAGGCACGCTCGCACGCGACGTCACTCCACTCGAGAACCCACTCACCAGCCCGCCCGAGCTCGACACGTCGCACGGCATTGGCGCGATCGGTTGGCGCCCGAACAGTAGCTCCGACCCGTTCACGTACGTCGACTACGGCGTCACGTACACGGCTCCTGTCCCCATCGAGATGATCGCGAGCTCACCCGACGGCGTCCTGATTGGTGCGCAGCAGTATCAAGGCTTCGTCCGATACGTCGCGGCGAGCCACACGGGCACGTGGTTCGGCGCTCAGTCGGGCAACACGATCGCGCAGCCGCTCGCTCTCTACGTTTCGGCGCTCGACCGGATCTTTCTTGCCGGCTACCCCGACGGGACGCTGCTCGAGTACGACCCGACTTCCGCATGGGACACATTCCCGTCGGAGATCAACCCTGCGCTCGATGGCTTCTATGGACCATCCGGGAATCAGAAGGCAGGCATCAAGTATGCCGGCTACCCGGCACCGCCCAGTGGCTACGGCGCGATCGGGAAACTCGTGTGGGCTGCCGCAGCGGGCACGAGCGGACGTCTCTACTGCGCTGGCACGCGCGAGCGCACCGGGTCCGGCGCTGGAATCGGCTATTGGGACAAGAGTGCGAACACTATCGACGGTACGTTCGCATCCCCACTCGACACCGTGCAGCCGCTGGGTCTCGTCGGGCTCGACGCGATCTCGCGCATCGCGATGTCGACGAAGACCCTCTCTGGGTTCGGGCCATCGCCGCTGTACGTGTTCGACTACGACCTCGACCTGGTCGACACCCAGTTCCCGCTCGACTCCACGTTCGACAACATCGGCCAGATCTTCCCGACTGGAGACACGCAAGTGATCTGTGGTGCGTACAGCACGAGCGGAGGGAACCTGGCGCTCTACCGCTGGAACGTGCAGACCGGAACGATCGTGCAGAGCGTGACTACGCCGTACAACGGCGCGATCGACGCGACGACGATCAACCAGGCGGATGGATCGATCTGGATCGCACTCGGGAATTCGCTCGTGCGCGTCGATCCGGACACGCTGGCAGTTACCCGAGAGGTGGACATCACGTCGATCGCGCCAGTGTCGTGTCTCGCCTTCTACGGCACCGAGATCTACATGTCGTCGAGTGCGACACTGTGGAGTAGCTGAAGAGCTCCTCGAGGGCCTTGACCCGGAAGTGAACTGAGTGAAGATCCCGCGATGGCTTTCAACTTCGCGCTCGTCGGCGCCGCCGGCTACGTCGCGCCGAGGCACATGAAGGCCATCGCGGACACGGGCAACACGCTCGTCGCCGCGGTCGATCCGCATGACAGCGTCGGCATCATCGATCACTACTTTCCTGAGGCAGCGTTCTTCACCGAGGTCGAGCGGTTCGATCGCTTTCTCGAGAAGCGTAGGCGGCTCGGTGAAGCGGAACGCGTGCACTACCTTTCGATCTGCTCGCCGAACTATCTCCACGACGCGCATGTTCGGTTGGCACTGCGAGTCGGGGCGCACGCGATCTGCGAGAAGCCGCTCGTGCTCAGCCCGTGGAACCTCGATCAACTCGCCGCGCTCGAGCAGGAATCCGGGCGCCGCGTGTACTCGGTGTTGCAGCTGCGCTTGCTTCCCCAGTTGCAGGCCTTGAAGAAGCAGCTCGGCTCGGGCCGCGCGAACGTCGAGCTCACGTACATCACGCCGCGCGGGCGCTGGCACGGCGTCAGCTGGAAAGGCGTGCCCGAGAAGTCAGGCGGCATCGCGCTCAACATCGGCGTGCACTTCTTCGATGCGTTGATCTGGTTGTATGGCCGGCCGCAGGGCTCGCGCGTGTACATGGCGAAGGCCGACAAGATGTCGGGGGTATTCGAGCTCGAGCGTGCGCGTGTCTCGTGGTTCCTCTCGGTCGATCGCGCGGACATGCCGGCGAATGCCATGGGGCCGGCGTACCGGCTGCTGCGCACTGACGGACGCGAGATCGAGTTCTCGAGCGGTTTTCCCGAGCTCCACACGGAGGTCTATCGCGACGTGCTCGCCGGCGGTGGCTTCAGCATCGATGACGCGAGGCCGGCGATCCAGCTCGCGCACGATATTCGGATGGCGCCGACCGTGACGGTAGGCAGCGACGCGCATCGCCTGTTGCTTCAGTAGAACGCGCGGATCGCGTCGGCGACGTACTCGAGTTGCGAGTCGTCCAGGTGCGGATGGACCGGCAACGCGAGCACTTCGCGGCACGCTTGCTCGGCGTGAGGAAGCGATTGACCTCGAGCGAATGGCGTTTGCTGGTGCAACGGCTTCGGGTAGTAGACCTCCGTTTCGATCTCGCGCTGGCGCAGGAACGAGCGAAGCTCGTCGCGCTTCGGCGCGCGCACGACGAACTGATGCCAGACGTGCCCGGGTGCATCCGCTGGAAGAACGAGTGGGGTCGCGGCGAGTAGCTCGTGATAGCGCAGTGCATTCGCACGCCTTCTCGCGTTCCAGCGCGCGAGATGCGGGCGCTTTGCGCGAAGGATCGCAGCCTGCAGGGTGTCCATGCGAAGGTTCGCACCGATGACGTGATGCTCGTACTTGGGTCGCGCGCCGTGTGCGCGGTAGAGCCGCACGCGATCTGCGAGTTCGTAATCGTCGGTCATCAGCATGCCCGCGTCGCCAGCGGCCCCGAGGTTTTTCGATGGGAAGAAGCTCAGGGCGACGAGCGGACCGAGCTTCGTCGAGCCCACAGCCTGTGCCGCATCCTCGAGGATCGGCAGCTCGGTCGCGATCCGATCGGCGGGACGACCGAACAAATGAATGGGGACGATCGCCTTGGTGCGCAACGTGATCGGCAACCCATCGGGATCGAGATCGAACGTTGCGGGATCGATGTCTGAGAACACGGGCGTCGCGCCGAGCCTCGCGATCGCACCCGCCGTTGCGAAGAACGAGAGCGCGCTCGTCACGACCTCGTCACCCGGCCCGACGCCGAGCGCCCACAGTCCCGCGAGTAACGCATCGGATCCCGATGACAGCCCGATCGCGTGCGCCCGCCCCGCGTCCCGCGCCATCTCTTGCTCGAACGCACCGACGTCCTCGCCGAGGATGTAGTGACCGCTCGCGAGCACGCGTCGCACGGCGGTATCGATCTCCGCCGCGAGCTCTCCGTACTGCGCGGAGAGATCCGCGAGCGCGACCTTCATCGCTGCAGGTAGTCCCAGTAGCGCTGGATCCCGATTTCGACCGGCACGCGCGGTTCGTATCCGAGCGCCGCTCGTGCGCGATCGATATTGGCGTACGTGATCGGCACGTCGCCCGGCTGATCGGGCTGGCGGACGATCTCCGCAGTCTTTCCGACGACGCGTGCGATCGTCCTCACCAGGTCGGCGAGCGAGATCGTATTCGTGCCGCCGAGGTTGAAGATCTCGTACTGCGCCGGCGCGATCCGTTCGATCGCCGAGACGACACCGCTCACGATGTCGTCGATATAGGTGTAGTCGCGCCGCGAACTGCCGTCGCCGAACATCGTGATCGGCTCGCCGTTCGCGATCGCTTTCGTGAACTTCGCGATCGCCATGTCGGGGCGCTGGCGAGGCCCGTACACCGTGAAGAACCGCAGCGCAAAGACGCCGAGACCGAACAGATCGCGGTACGCCGAAAGCTGCAGCTCGTTCATCCGTTTCGTCGCCGCGTAGGGTGAGGCCGGTGTCAGGCACGGATCGTCCTCACGAAACGCTGCGACATCGGTCCCCGGCTTCGCGCCGTAGACCGAGCTCGACGAAGCGAACACCAGCCGCTTCAAGCCCAGCTCTCGCATCCGCTCGATGATGACGCCCGTGCCTTCGATGTTGGTCCTCAGGTAGCGCAGCGGTTGCGCGAGCGAAGGCCGCACGCCGGCGAGCGCGGCGAGATGACACACGACATCGACCTCCGATCCGAGCACTGCAGCCACGGTGTTTGGGTCGCAGATATCGCCTTCGACCATCTGGATCCCGACCAATTCCATAGCGTTCTGGCGCTTCACGTCGGCCGAATACAGGTAGCCGTCAAAGGCATCGAGTCCGATCACCTCATGCCCTTGCGCTGCGAGACGCTGGCAGACGTGCGAACCGATAAACCCTGCGGCGCCGGTCACAACGACTTTCATCGCGGCCAACTCTACTCCAGCAGTTTGCTGGGACCTGCTCCCGCACGCTGGAAGAGTGAGCGAACGCGCACACCTGCATTGGCGGATCACGACTTGAAGTCGCAGATATCCGGGTGGATCATGTGTTGTGCGGCGAATCCTGTGGCTTGGTGTATCGGTTTTTTCCATCATCATCGCGGGCTGCGGCGATGATCATGCTGTCCCCGCTGACGCATCTAATCCGCCGATGGATGCGCCCGCCGACGCGCCGCCAGACGCGCCGCCGGACGGCTCCGTCACGAACAGTAATAAGCTCATCGCAAACGACGGCGCTGGAACGATCACCCAATGGACCGCACCGAACACCTTTGCGGGCGCGACTTCGACCGATCGACTCTTCATCATCAATTCGGGTGCGACCACGACCAGTGCTCTGAGCGCCTCGATCACCGGAACCGACGCAAGCAGCTTTGCGATCGTCACAGCGGGAACCACATGCAGTGCGCCGCTGGCTGCCGGCGACATGTGTGTGACGACAGTTCGCTACGCCCCAGCCACGGCGGGTTCGCAGAATGCTGTGCTCGATGTCGCGACCGGTGACGGACACCTGTTGCTTCCGCTCACCGGTACCGCACCGGCGACGCCGACCACCGACCTCACCGCAAACCTCGCCACGGTCGACTTCGGCTCGCTCACATCGGACGAGCACCCAACGGTGGACGTGATCCTGACGAACGCCTCCGGAGCGAGCATCACGCTTGGAGCGCGCACGACGGCAGCACCCTTTTCGGTCGTCGACAATTGCCCGACCACGCTGACGCCGGGTGGCGCCTGCACTGCGACGGTCACGTTTCAGGGGGCGCCCCTCGGCAGCTCGACGGGCATGCTCCATGTCGCGTCAAGCGCAAACTCCCTCGACGTGCCGCTGCAAGGAATCGTTCTGCGCGACATCAAGATTCAGGTCACGGGCATCGGCACAGGTCGCGTCGTTTCACTTCCTGCCGGCATCGACTGTCCAAACGTCGCTTGTGGCGGCGGCTTCCCGCTAGGCATCGACGTGCAGTTGATCCCGAGCCACGATGCGAACAACATCTTCGCGGGTTGGGGCGGGCTCTGCACCGGACAAGGGACGTGCGTGGTCGCGTCGCCTCACGACGGAACGGTGTCGGTTCAGTTCATGCCGTCGACCGCAAAGAAGATCACCATCACCGAAGCGGGCAGCTCGCCGAGCTTCGCGACCGTCGTTAACTCATCGATGGGCACCTTTCTGGGCAGGTGCGCGGGTTCGTGCGTCGTCTACGTCGCGATGAACACCCAGGTGACGCTTAATGGATTCTCGCCGTCGACCTTTGCGGGCTGGTCCGGAGACTGCGTGTCGGCCACCAGCGCCTGCAATCTCGGCACAGTCACGTCGGACCGCAACGTCACGATCACGAGCAACCCTGACGCGAACGAAGTCGCAACGCTTCTGCCGAGCACGTCGATCACGGGTCTCGCAGTTGCACCTGGCGGAAACATCGTGTTTGCAACCGACGATGGCGTAACCGAGCTGAGCGTTACCGGAACCGTCGTGTGGACGACAGCGGTGAGCGGAGCGAGCTCGCTTGCGGTCGATGGTGCAGGAAACGTGTATGGAATGGGTGGCTCGGGCGTGTTCGCGTTGACGTCCGCGGGTGCACTTGCTTGGACGCGCACGTTCACGGGCGCCGCTGTCGGCGGTGGCTCTCTCAACAGCTCAGTCGCCACGTCGCCGGACGGAACAGTGATCGCGGTGCTCACAGCGGACGGCGTTCACGTCGTGAACGGGAGCGGTGTCGATCGGTTCACGATCACCAGTCTATCCCCAGCACCACAGACCGTCGCCGTTGCGCCCGACGGCACCGTCGGGCTCGTCCAGTTCGATGCATCGCTCACCACGGATCAAACCCAGGCACTCCGCTACACCTCCAGCGGCACGGCACTGACGTCCCTCGCGCCTATTCCGGGTAACGAGTTCGCTTCGATCGCCTTCGACTCGTCGAATAGCGTCTGTGCAGTCTCCACGGGATTCGGCGAGATCAACACATCGAGAACCACCAGCGCGTTGGTCAACGTCTTCACGTCTGCGACGGAACACGACGGATTCGCGGCCGGAACGCCCGCGGGTGTTCTCGTGACTTCCGGCGACCACATCATCGCGGTCCGCCAATATTCCGAGCAGCCCATCTCCGGCATGAAGATTCAGGACTATTCGCAAACCGGCACGGTGCTACTCACGCAGTCGAAGCCTCCGCAGTCGACCTCGCCTCTTGCGTTTTTTGATGACGGAGACGTGCCGCTGTTCATCGCGGCCGGTGGAACGAACCGCGTCGCCATCGCCGGCATGTACGGATACACGTACCCATGGATTCAGGTGTTCGATTTGCCGTAGCGGTTCCCCGGTCGGTTGAACATCGCGGCGACATTTACTACTAAGCCTCCCGTGAACATCGCCGTCATCGGAACCGGTTATGTC
>Ga0157376_10003000_pt1 | contig 11581 bp, 9 predicted proteins | sample M45metaG_FD_121801 | JGI IMG/M metagenome (GOLD analysis project Ga0157376, IMG submission 121801) | Miscanthus rhizosphere microbial communities from Kellogg Biological Station, Michigan, USA - M4-5 metaG | ecosystem: Host-associated > Plants > Roots > Rhizosphere > Soil | place: USA: Michigan... | reverse complement strand
GTCTCCATGTCCGCGCATCATAGTGCCGGACGATGGCCTTCGCGGGCCTTCTGCCCTTTGCTCTTTGCCTTCCGGCTACCGTTCAGACACGACCGTAACTGGGGAGAGTAGCCGGATCGTCATCGGTTCGCCCGCGTGCAGCGTGGCCACGCTGCGGTCTCCTGCCGCCACGACGCCCGCACCGGCGCCTGCGCCGGCCATCCCGCCGATGGCCGCGCCTTTCCCGCCGCCGATGATCGCGCCCAGGATGGTCCCGGCGACCGCGGCCCCGCCCATCTTCTTGGCGGTGTCGTTGCCCGGCGACGAGCCTTCGCGAATCACCGCGTCGGTCGAAATCGGCAGCCGCGTGCCGTCGGCGAGTACGACCGTCTGGAACCTGATGGCGATTCGCCCGCGCTCCTTGAACTTGCCGCCGTGCTCGACCTGCGACACGGTGCCCAGCGCGCGCGCGCCGGCCGGAATGGCCACGCGGTTGCCGACCTTCACGTCGCGGGTGACGCGCGCTTCCACGCGGTCCTCGACCCGCGCGCGATCGCTCGAGATGGTCGTCTCGCTCTGCAGCCCGATGACGGAATCCGCCGAGACGATGAGCTCGTCGTACTGGACCTGGCTCTTCTGTGGCGCCTCGGGAAGCGCGGACGGCTCCTGGCCAAATCGCTCGACCGTTTCGAGCGGGCGCGCCGGCTGCGGTGCCGGGGGCTCGGCCGTGGGAACTGCGGCGGGCGCCTGCGCGGGCGCGGCGTTGCCCGGCCAGCTGCGTTCGGCAGGAGCCGGCGACTCGGCACGGGCCGCCGTATGGGACGGCGCGGCCCGCCCTTCACGTTTGGGGACGGCCGGGGGTGTGGCAGCCTTTACCGTCGGCTTCGCCACCGCTGGAAGCTCCGGCGGCACGATGGCTTCGGTTTCCTGGACGGGCCGCTCGGCGGACACCAGCGAGGCCGAATCCGCCGAAGATGCGATCGCCGCAGGCGCTGGGGGAGTCGCGTTCTGGCGGAGCGCCAGGAAGCCGCCGCCGCCGGCAGCGGTGATGCACGCGGCAGCGACCAGTGTGAACGCGAGCTTGTTCGAAAACATGACCTGACTCCTTGCCCTCCCCACCTCCGAGCAAGCGCCGTACCTCTGGCCGCGGTGCCCAGTCCCATCCGGTGGCCCCGCAACCCCCTGACAACGCTGCAATTTACAGGATCGCGCCCCGGAAGCCAAGCGGCCCCGGTGTCCCATCCCAGTGAACGTGTCCTGCGCCGAGAGGACAGGAAGACCGTGCCCGGGCCGCGGCCCGGGTGCAGCGTTGTAAACTCGCGCGATGACCTGGCGCGGCGTCACGCGCTGCGGCGCGATCGTCTCGCTGGTCGTTTCGGCAGCTGCGTTCGTACCTCAGCTTCGCGCGCTTGGCGGCCAGCCTGCGCTTTCCTTAGGAATCGACGCCGAGTACACGCGGATCATCCGCCAGAACCTGGACGATCCTCGGATGACGACCGAGCTGGTCGATCACCTGCCCGCCTCCGACCGCGTTCCCACCCCGCTCGCGTTCCTCGGGCGCACCGTCGGCACTCCCGGCGAGCTGACGTACGCGAAGGATATCGCCCGCTACTACCGGGCGCTGGCCGCGGCGTCTCCCCGCGCGAGATTCTTTACGATCGGCACGTCGGAAGAAGGCCGCGACATCGTCATGCTGGCAATTGGGGACGAGGAGACGATGGCGTCGCTCGACACGTACCGCGGCCGGCTCGGCGCGTTGACCGACCCCAGGCGCACGACGGATGCCGAGGCGAACCAGCTGGTGAAATCGGCGAAGCCGATCTACTGGATCACCGGCGGCATGCACTCGCCCGAAACCGGGAGCCCGGAGACCCTGATCGAGCTCGCGTACCGCCTGATCGTCGAGGACACGCCGTTCGTGCGAAACATCCGCGCGAACGTGATCACGCTCATCACGCCCGTGCTCGAAGTCGACGGCCGCGAGAAGCAGGTGGACACCTACTACTTCAACAAGCGGCGCGCGCCGGGCGACGCCAGGCTGCCGCTCGTGTACTGGGGCCGCTACGTCGCCCACGACAACAACCGCGACGGCATCGGCCAGTATCTCGAGCTGACGCGCGCCGTCACGCGCACGACGCTGGACTGGCATCCGACGGTCGTGCACGATCTTCACGAAACGCAGGCCTACCTCTACGTGTCCACCGGCACGGGCCCCTACAACCCCGAGCTCGATCCGATTGTCCCGCACGAGTGGTGGACGCTCGCGGACAACGACGTGCGCGAAATGACGCGGCGCGGCGTGCCGGGCGTGTGGACGTGGGCGTACTACGACGGGTGGATGCCGAACTACATGTTCTTCATCGCTCACACCCACAACGCGATCGGACGCTTCTACGAAGTTCAGGGATACGGTCCTGATCCGTACACCGTTCGCCTGGACAGGGACGCCACCACTCGCGAGTGGTTCCGTCCGCTCCCGCCGGCTCCGACGATCAAGTGGGGGCCGCGCAACACCGTCAACCTCGAGCAGTCGGCGCTGCTGCTTTCTCTTCAGCACGTCGCCGACCACCGTGAAACGTATCTCGACAACTACTGGCTCAAGAACAGGCGTTCTGTCGAACGCGGCCGGACGGCCCCGCCGTTCGCGTGGGTGATTCCGGCCGGCCAGCGCCGCGGCGGGGACGCGGCCGATGCAGTCAACGATCTGCGCCGCCAGGGCCTCGAGATCTCGGTCGCGTCGGCGTCGTTCGAGGCGGGCGGTGTCTCCGTGAAAGCCGGTGACTTCATCGTCCGCGCCGACCAGCCATTCCGCACGCTGGCCGCGATGTACTTCGCGATCCAGCGGTTCCCGGCCGGCGCCCAGGCGTATGACGACACCGGATGGACGTTTCAGTTGCTGCGCGACGTCGTTGTCATCCCGGTCGGCGACGCGAGCATCCTGAACCGCGAGATGAAGCCGCTCGACGGCGAAGCCGCGGCTCGCGGCGGCGTGGTCGCGGGGGCCGGGCCGTTTCTGGTCATCGAGTACACGGCGGACACGCACCTCGCCGTGTTCCGGTTCAGGAATGCGAACGTGAAGATGAACGCGGCCGAGGAGGATTTCGAGATCACGACCGCAGGCGGTTTCTTGAGAATGCCTGCCGGATCGATCGTGATCCCGAACGCGGATCGCGCGAATCTGGCGCCGCAGCTCGAGGCGCTTGGCCTGGCCGCCTGGGCGCTGCCCGCGGCGCCGGCTGTCGCGACCCACGACCTCGATGTACCGCGCGTCGGCTACGTCCACAGCTGGACCCGAACCCAGGACGAGGGCTGGTGGCGCGCGGCGTTCGACGCGTACGGGGTGCCCTACACGTACTTCGCGGATCAGAAATTACGGGACGGAAACCTGCGCGCGAAGTACGACGTCATCGTGTTTCCCAACATCGGCGGGATGGCTGCGAGCCAGGTCGGCGGAATCGCCGTGAGCGGGAGCGCGCCGCTCCCGTACAAGCGGACCGCCGAAACGCCCAACTTGAGCCCGCTGGACTCGAGCGACGACATCCGTGGCGGCATGGGCCAGGAGGGGCTGGAAGAGCTCGCGAAGTTCGTGCGGCAGGGCGGGACGTTGCTGACCGAAGGGTCGACGGCGGCGCTGTTTTCCGCGCACGGCGTTGCCGCGGAGACCGCCGCCGAGGACGTCGCACCCGACCAGCAGCACGGTGCGGTGCTGCGAGGTGTTTTCACCGACAGGCGGAGCCCGATCGCGTACGGATACGATAAGGCGGACCTGCCCGTGTACTTCAACCAGACGCCGTTGCTGTCGGTCGACCCGAAGTCCGGGCGCTCCCGCGTGGTGATGCGGTTTCCGCAAAACCCGGACGACATCCTGCTCTCGGGATCGCTCGCGAACGGCCGGCGTCTGTCGAACCGCCCGCTGCTCGTCGACGAGCGGATCGGGAGCGGCCACCTGGTGATGTACGCGCTTCGGCCCTTCTGGCGCTGGCAGACGCAGGGCGCCTATCCGCTGGTCTTCAACGCCATTCTGAATTGGAACGATCTGGATTGAACCCTTCACGTCCCTCCAACATCATCGTCATCGGCGCCGGCGTCGTCGGATCCGCCGTGGCCTGGGAACTGGCGCGCCGCGGCGCAGTGGTGCGGACGCTCGACGACCGGCCTCCCGCCATGGGGGCCACGCAGGCGTCGGCCGGCATGCTCGCGCCGTTTACAGAATCCAAGGATCGCAACGACGCCTTCCTCGAGCTCGCCGTGCGCAGCCTCGAGTTGTACGACGGGTTCGTCAAGAACGTCGTGTCGGCGTCCGGCTTGCCGATCGGCTACCAGCGGACCGGCACGCTGGAGGTGGCCACGAGCCGCGAGCACATGGCGGAGCTCGAGGATCTCGCCGATCGGTTGAAGGGCCGCGGCGTCGCGCTCCGCCTGCTCGATGCGCGCGCGGCGCGAGCGGAGGAACCGCATCTGAGCGCGAAAGTCGCCGGCGGCCTGCTCATCGAAACGCACGGCTTCGTGAACGCGGTCGAGTTGACGCGCGCGCTGGCGATGGCCGCCCGCTGTCAGGGGGCCAGCGCGATTGAAGGCCAACGGGCGAGAAGAATTTCCCGTAGTCCAGACGGCGTCGTCGTGGAGACGTCCGGCGGGACGCTGTCGGCCGATGCTGTCGTGCTGGCCGCCGGCAGCTGGTCCGCGCAGCTCGAGATCGAGGGCGTCGCCAGGCCCCCGGTCCGTCCGGTTCGCGGCCAGCTGCTGCACCTGGCGTGGCGCGGCACCGGCTTGCGGCGCGTGCTCTGGGGCGAGCACTGCTACATGGTGCCGTGGCCGGACGGCACGCTCCTCGTGGGCGCGACGATGGAAGAGGTCGGGTTCGACGAGCGGACGACGGCGGGGGGCGTCCAGGGGTTGCTCGAGGCGGCCCGCGCGCTCGTGCCCGAGGCGGCGGACGCCGGTCTCCTCAGCGCGCGAGCCGGGCTGCGCCCTGGCAGTCCAGACGCAATGCCCGTCATCGGCCCGTCGCGGGCCATGGACGGCCTCGTGTACGCCACGGGCCACTTCCGCAACGGCGTGCTGCTGGCGCCGGTCACGGCGCGGCTGGTGGCCGATGCGATGCTGTCGGGCCGAATCGACCCCGCGCTCGACGCCGTCGGCCCGCAGCGATTCGAGGGGCTGTGAGCGACGCCTGGGCCCAATGGCAGCGCGATCACGCCGCAGCGCTCGCGGCGCTGCAGGAGGCGCAGCGCGCGTATCATCGGGTTGCAGTCAACAGCATGCAGTCGACAGTCGGCAGTCAACAGTCGGCAGTCGACAGTCAGCAGTCGCCAGTCTACAGTCGACAGTCGGCTGTCGACGGTCAGCAGTCGGCAGTCGGCAGTCGAGAGAGGGCGCTCGAGGCGCTCGAGGCGGCGCGGGTGAGGCTGGACGAGATCCGCGCGCGGATGCCGCGATGACACCATGCGTTTGAAGCGAACGTACAGCTCGCGGGAGGTGGCCGCGCTGACGGCTCTCACTGCCCGTCAGCTGCAGCTATGGGATGCGAGCGGGCTGCTGGCCGCGGCGATCCCGGCGCATCGTACCGACGCCGGCGGCTACACCGAACGGCGGTACACGCCCATCGAGCTGTTCGAGTTGCTGGTGCTCGCGGACCTGCGCCGGCGGGGCTTCTCCATCCAGCAGCTGCATCAGATCATCGCGACGCTGAAAACGCAGTTCGGCGCGCGCCTGTTCGAAGCCACCGGCGGTGGAGGACACGTCCAGCTGCTCACCGACGGCCACGAGATCTACGCGCGAACGGATCGTGGCGAGTTCTTCAACCTGCTCAGGGAGCCGGCGCAGCCGCTGCTGGTCGTCGGGAACGAGGGGCTGCTGAGAGAGCTCAGCTCGTCCCTGCGTCCCCGGCGAAAGACGAAGCGTCGATGAAAAAGAGAGCCGGACGCTGGCCGCGAGGGATCGTCCGGCTCCCGGTGGTGTTTACCCCCTGAAGGACCTGACGACCTCGCGCAGGGTTTCCGCGCTCGGCGGCAGGTACTGCGAGTCGATGACAGTGAACTGTTCTTGTTCGTTCCAGTTCAGCCGTCCGTCTTCATCGACGAACTGGCAAACCGGCGAGTGGCCAGGCATGTCCCCGGTCGCGATGATACGGACCGGGCGGCCTTTCAACGTCGCCAGAATACCGGGCGGCTGATACGAAGCGACATTACGCACATCACCGAAGCTTTCTCGGCTGCGCTGTTGTTCACGTTCACGTTCAGCAACACTCATGGTGCCTCCAATCGCGCGGCCAGATCTGTACGATAGGAGGCTTTTGGCCCGGATGCCAGCCGCTAAATGTGGTACTAGAGGTCAGCGATCCGCGCACCATGGGGCGCAGCGGTAAACATTCTGTTTTGGATGAGGATCAGCGGATCGGAAAGATATCCTCGAGATCGTCGGCCGGACGAGGAATGACGTGCACGCCGACGAGCTCGCCGACGCGGCGCGCAGCCGCGGCGCCCGCGTCCGTGGCCGCCTTGACCGAACCCACGTCGCCGCGCACGATCGCGGTCACCAGGCCGGCGTCCACCTTCTGCCAGCCGACGAACACGACGTTCGCCGTCTTGACCATCGCGTCGGCGGCTTCGATGAGGCCGATCAGCCCGCGGGTTTCCACCATCCCGAGGGCGTCGCCGACTTCTCGTTTGGGTTTGTCTTTTTCAGCCATGGTGACAACGTTGAACGCAGAACTCGCCGAGTTCGCAGAGAACTATAGTCCAAAAGCGAAGAAATAGCCCTACGCGAAGAGCCCGGGAAACCTGGCCGGGTTGATTGCGTAGCCGGGAAAGATCGGCCGCGGATCGCTCACGCCCAGATGGCGGACGACGATCTCGCCGAAGACGTCGCGGAAATCGGTCGTGACGGCCAGGTCGCGGCCCTCGTAACGCTTCTCGGGCGCGAGGCCCGGCCACGCGCCGAACACCTTGCCGCCCCGGACGCCGCCGCCGATCACCATCATGGCGTTGCCGTGCCCGTGATCCGTTCCGCGATTGCCGTTTTCGCCGACCGCCCGCCCGAACTCCGACATCGTCAGGATGACCGTGTCCGCCATGCGGCTGCCGAGATCGGTCACGAGCGCCGCGAGGCTGTTCCCGAAATCGCCGAGGCGATTGGCGAGCTGACCCTGCGACGCCCCCTGGTTGACGTGCGTATCCCACCCGCCGACGTCCGCGAACGCCACCTCCAGGCCGACGTCGGCCTTCGCCAGCTGTCCGATCTGTTTCAGCGCCTGGCCGAACGGGGTGCGCGGGTACTCAGCGCCGTTGTCCGGCTGATAACTCGCGGGGTTGGTATCCTTGAGCATCCTGATCGCGTCGAATGTTTCGCGACCCGTGCCGTTCAGCACGCGGTCGGCGGCCGCCGCGTACTGCGCTTCGAACGACGCCCCCGCCGTCTGGCCCCCGCGGATGCCGAACTGGCTGATCTGGTTCATGGCCAGCGCAGGCGCCACGCCCTGCAGCATCCTCGGCAATTGCTGCGTCAGCGACACGGCGCGGAAGGGCGTCGCCTCGCCGCCGTAGCCAGGCGCGTGGTTGCCGGGCGCAGACGGACGGACCTGCAGGTACCGGTTCAGCCAGCCATCTGCCGTGCTCTTCACGCCTGGCGTCGCGGATTCCATGTAGTCCTGCGCGTCGAAGTGCGACCGCGTCGTATCGGGCGATCCGCACGCGTGGACAATGGCCAGCGCCCGGTTGTCCCAGAAGGTCTTCAGCGGCTGCATCCGCGGGTTGAAGCCGAAGAATCCGTCGAGGTCGATCGCGCCGGCCTCGCCGGATTTCGGCCGCGCGACGGCGATGGTCGGCCGGGCGCGGTAGTACTCATCGTCTCCGAACGGCACGACGACGCTGAGGCCGTCGACGGCGCCGCGCTGGAAGATCGCGATGAGCCGTTTGGCGTGCCTGGTCCTGTCTTGCGCGTACGCGGTGCGCGCGAGAAAAGACGGCGCGAACCCCAGGCTGACCAGGGCGAACGCGCCGTTCCTCATGAAGACTCTTCGCGAGAGCATGGCCGCCTCCTAGCGCCGTTGAAATTCCGGTGACCCGAGGACGAGCGCGATCTTCTGAGGCCCGCTCGTGGCCCGTTCGACGGTCGTGCGGGTGGATTCCGACAGGTCGTGCCCGACGAACGTGGCGAGCCCGCCCTCGGCCAGCGCGTCGCGGTTCTCGACCGCGATCGCGCCCACCTTGTTGCTCGCGAGGTCCAGTGCGAAGTTCATGCGGCCGACGAGCGCCCCTGTGTTCACCCACGCGTCGGCCGTGTCCTTGTATCCGGTTGGCGGCTGGCAGGAGTAGAGCGGCATGCCAAGCTCGCGCAACTCGCGGACCAGCGGCAGTGCGTCCTGCGCCGTGGCCATGACGGCGCCCGTCGCCCTGATGGAGCTGACGACAAACTCGAGCGGCGTCTTCGTCTTTGCGGCGTACGATTCGGGGGACAGGAATTCGGGCGACGTCAGAATCGTCCGCATCACCTCACGGAGATCGCCGTCGGTCTGCCGGAATCGCGCGGCCGCCCGGTCGACGAGAACCGGTGGCGGCGTGTCGCTCACGAACCGCCGGACCAGGGCCGTCGAAATGAAGCGGGCGGTCGACGGGTGCCGCGCCAGGATATCGAGGACCTGCTCGCCGTCGCCCTCGCCGCCGCCGGGTTTGATGACGTGGCCGAGCACGATCTTCTCGCCGGGATCGTGCAGGCGCGGATCGAAGTGGTAGCTTCCGCCGAGTCTCGGCGTCTGAATCGTCCAGCCGGTGAGCGCTCGCGCCACCTCGGTCACGTCCTTCTGCGTGTAGCCGCCGTCCACCCCAAGCGTATGGAGCTCCATCAGCTCACGCCCGTAATTCTCGTTGAGGCCCTTCGGCGCGTTCTTTTTCTGCGCGGCCAGCTGGTCCATCTGGGGAAAGCGGCCGCCGAATCGCTCGCGTCCGAAACGGTTCACTCGAGACGTGCCGGCCCGTGTGTCGGCGTGCGGGCCGTTGGGGTCCGCGCTCATCCAGTTGTCGAGGTAGAAGAGCATCGCCGGACTCTTCGCGGTCGCGCCGAGCAGGTCGCGGAATTTTCCCAGCACGTGCGGACGGATCGTCTCGCGCTCGTACTCGGTCAGCAGGAACCGGTCGGCGCCCTTGCGCGCGTCGACGTTGAAGTGGTTGAACCAGAAATCGACCAGCACTTCCTGCAGCTGGCGCTCGCTGTACGCCGCGCGGAGCAGCTTCTGCTGGGACAGCTCGATCACCACCAGGTTCGCGCGCCGTTGCTGTTCGGGTGAAGGCGGTTCGGGCTGGTCGCCGTCCTTCGCCCCAGCCTGCCGTTTGGCCAGCCGCGCCTTCAGCTGCGGAATCTCGTACTGCTCGGCGATCTCACGCGATGTCATGCGGAGCGTGTCGAGTCCGGCGAGCCGCGCTTCCATCCCGGCGTCAGCGAGCCGATCGGGGTGAAGCTGTTCGTCGATGTAGCGCGAGATGCCGACCGCGCGGACGTGCCCGGTGTCGCCCGGACTCGGACCGAAGGCCACCCGGTTGAGGACGTGGACGATAGCGGCGGGGTCGGCCGGGCCGGGCGGGCTGGCCAGGCCGGACGGACCGGCGAAAACCGCGAGCGCCAGGCTCAGGAGAACGGCGTGACGGGTCGCGTTCGTCATGCAGGTTTAGACCGGCCGGCGGCCGGTACGTAAAACCTGCAAGGTCAGGCGACCCTGGGCGTGGCGATTCTTACAATCCTGTGACCAGCTTCAGGCTGAGCGTTTTGGTCTCGCCGTCGGCCATCGAAAATTCCGTTGCGCGATCCTTCACACGGTCGAGAAACTCCGGGTCGGTTCCAGCGCCCTGCTCGACGTAGTCCAGCGCGATTGCGTAGTAGTTGCCCGCAGGCAGGTTGCGCACGCGATACTTGCCGTCCTGATCCGGCCGGCCGCCGCCGAGGTACCGGGACCCGAATCCCCACCGATCGCGATCGCGCGCGAAGACGACGATTGAGTAGTCCTTCACGTTCTCGCCGCGCGCGTTCGACACAAAACCTGATAGATCGCTCAACTGCGTCGTCAGCTCCACTTCGAGACCGTTGAGATCCTCGTTGGCACGGACGTCGAGGCCGGAGTCGATGACGTCGGTTCCGTTCAACCGCACAGCTTTGATTCTGACGTTGGCGAAGTTGCCCTGAGGGTTCATGCGAATCACGTAGTTTCCGGGCTGTGCCTTCATTTCGAACGTCGCATCGTCGTTTATCCGGGCCGCGCCCGGGTTGTTCAGCATTTCGAACGTCGAGGGTGTCGCAAACAATTGAAGCCCCGAAATGCTCATGCCCGTGCCGGCCTGCGGAAGGATGATGCGTCCGGCGACCGTCGAGGACTTTACGCCGGTGAGCCTGACGTCGAGGATGTCTTCTCCCGCGACGGTGACTTTCGCCTGAGCACGCTCGGGGCCGGGGCCCAGGCCGCCCGTGTTGCTGAGAGCCTGCATCGTGTAGTCTCCCGGCGCCACGTTGGCGATCGAGAAACTGCCGTCGGGTCGAATCTGACCACCCGCGGTGCTCATCATGAACGCACCCGATGTCTGCATCATGATGATCGTGCTGCCGGAGAGCGGCTTGCCTTCGGAGTCCACGGCCGTGCCGGCGACGCGCGCGAGGCGCGTCGGCGAAAGCGCGAAGTTGATGTCGCTCACGGCCTGGCCGACGCCAATCGAGAGGCGCTGGGCGTCGGCGATGCTCGCGCCGTTCGGATAGTACGTCGGCGCGTAGCCGGATCGATCGTCGGACGCCGCGTCGAAATTGAAGCTTCTCAGCGTGGCCGATACGAAGTACTGCCCCGGAGGCAGCGCGTACACACGGTACTCGCCGATGTCGTTGGTCGTGGCCACGCGGCCAACCGGCGTCAGCTGGCGTCGTCCCTGGATGAACTGGTAGCGCATGGCCATCACCTGGACGTCGGAGGCCGGGTCGCCGAACTCGTCCAGGATGCGGCCCGTGATGATGCCGCCGCGCGGCAGGCTGAAATCGACCTTCTCGATGGTCTGGCCGTTGGCGACTTCGAGCGGCTTGCCAGGCTCGAACGGCCGCAGCTGTCCGTACTGGAGCTGAACGAAGCTACCCTTGCTCGCGTTCAGTTGATACCGGCCCGCGACGAGGTCCTTGATCTCGTAGCCGCCGTCCGCGCCGGTTGTGGTGAGGCGGTTCTCGCGCAGCTCGGGCGCAAAGATGCGCACCTGCGCTTTTCTGAGCGGCCGGCCGCTGCCGGCGTCGAACACATGTCCGCGAATGACGGCAGTGCCGACCTTTGTGGCGTCGCGCGGGGGCGGGGGGAGAAATCCCGGCGGCGGCGGGATCGGGGGCGCCTGCGCGGCGGCAGCCGCGGACCAGAGCAAAATCGCCACGAGACCGGAAATCACTCGCGACATGTCGGCCTCCGAAGATGGGTCAGAGCAGTCTATCGGATTCTGACGCGGCTCTGCTCACGCATGAACTGCTGGACGTAGTATGGGCCGCCGGTCCCGCGGCCGGTGGACCCGCTGGCTTTCCAGCCGCCGAACGAGTTGATACCCGGCCACGCGCCCGTCGTCGCGCCCGCGCGGCGGTTGACGTAGGTGACGCC
>Ga0157376_10002998_pt1 | contig 11583 bp, 9 predicted proteins | sample M45metaG_FD_121801 | JGI IMG/M metagenome (GOLD analysis project Ga0157376, IMG submission 121801) | Miscanthus rhizosphere microbial communities from Kellogg Biological Station, Michigan, USA - M4-5 metaG | ecosystem: Host-associated > Plants > Roots > Rhizosphere > Soil | place: USA: Michigan... | reverse complement strand
TCCTGCGCCAAGCGAGAGCCACGGCGACACCGCGTATTGCACCGACAGCACGGCCGTCGTGTAGGCGCCCAGGCCCACGAACGCCGCCTGCCCGAACGACGTCTGGCCGGCCACGCCGGTGAGGAGCACGAGACCCAGCGCCACGATGCTGTAGAGCCCGACGTAGTTGCCGAGCGTCACCCAGAATTGCGGCGCGAAGAGCGGAACGCCGACCAGCGCCGCGACGAAGGCCACATACCCGAGCGCGCCGAACGGCAGGCGACGGCCCGTCATTCGTCATCCTCGTGATGATGCGTGGCGAGACTGCGCCACAGCAGCACGGGAATGATCAGCGTGAAGACGATGACTTCCTTGAATGCGCTCGCCCAATAGGACGCGAACGCCTCGAGCAGGCCGACGAGGAGCGCGCCGGCCGCGGCGAGCGGATAGCTCACGAGGCCGCCGATGATCGCGCCGACGAATCCCTTCAGGCTCACGAGGAAGCCCGAATCGTAGTAGACCGTCGTGAACGGTCCGATCAGGACGCCGGCAAACGAGCAAAGCAGCGCCGCGAGCGCAAACGTCAGCGATCCTGCCAGATTGGGCGGAATGCCCACCAGCCGTGCGCCGACGCGGTTCAACGCCGTGGCGCGCAGCGCCTTTCCGTACAGCGTGTAGCCGAAGCCAACGTAGAGCATCACGATCAAGGCGATGCTCGTGAACACTACGAGCAGGCTCTGCACGCTGACGTTGACACCGGCGACTTCGAACGAGCTCGCCGAAAAAGCCGGCGTGCGGGAGCCTTCCGCGCCGAAGAACCACAAGCCGAGCCCGGTGAGGGCGAAATGCACCGCGACCGACACGATGAGCAACACGAGCACGCTCGCCTCGGCGAGCGGCTGATAGGCGATCCGATAGAGCAGCGGACCGAGCGGAGTAACCAGCATGAGGGTGACGAGGATTTGCGCCCAGAAAGGGAGCTCGGGGGTTGCGAGCCACCACCCGATGCCGGCGAGCACGCAGGGGATTCCGCTCCACGCCGCTACGCGGCGAGGTATTCGGCCTGCCTCTCCGTTGCGAACGCAGGCAAAGATCTCCATGGCGCCCGCAACCACCCCCATCCCGACCAGAAGCCCGACTGTGGCCGGCGGTTTCCCCAATTGCAGGCCAGCGAGCGTGAGCGTGCCGTAGGCGACGAACTCGCCCGAGGGCACGAAGATGACGCGCGTGACCGCAAACACCAGCACCAGCGAGAGCGCCAGAAGCGCATAGACGGCGCCGTTGGTGATGCCGTCCTGGGCGAGCAACGCGAAGATGGGGAGATCCATCGCCGGGGACGGGTCGGGATGGGTGCGCAACAGCCGGCCGCGGAGGACGCCGCGACCGGCCCGGGGCGTCTTCAGCGCCGCATCACTTCGCGAGAACCCACTTGCCGTTTTCGATCTTGATCATGGTCCGGGCCCGGTTGTCGAGCCCATTGTGCTCCGCCGCCGACATCGTGTACACGCCGTGAGTGGCCACGAGCTCCTTCGTCGCCTCGAGCGAGTCGCGGAGAGCGAGACGGAATTCCTTGGTGCCCGGCTTCGCCTTCTTCAGCGCTTCGGGGATCGCCGCCGATAGCAGCAGGTACGCGTCCCAGGCGTGACCGCCGAAGGTGGAGCGCGAGTCCTTGCCGTACTTCGCTTCGTACTTGTTGATGTACTCCGCGGCGGACTTCTTGAGGGGGTTCGAGTCCGGCAACTGCTCGAAAACGAGCATCGGGCCGATCGGAAGTATCGTGCCGTTGCCGTCCTTGCCGACCACGCGCAGGAAGTCGGGATTGGCGACTCCGTGCGTCTGGTAGATCTTGCCCTTGTAGTTGCGCGCGGCGAGCTCCTTCTGCGGAGTGGCGCCCGGCGTGCCGGCAGCGGCGATCAGGATCGCATCGGGATTGGCGGCGACGAGTTTCAGAACCTGGCCCGTGACCGAGGTGTCCGTGCGGTTGTACTTCTCCTCGCCCACGATCTTGATGCCGGCCGTCTGTGCCGAACGGCGCATTTCCGCGAGCCAGCCGTCCCCGTAACCATCGGCGAAGCCGATGTAGCCCATCGTCTTGACGCCGTTCGCCTTCATGCTGATCGCGATTGCGTCGGCCATCAGCGAGTCGCTCTGCGGCGTCTTGAACACCCACTTCGTCTTGGGATTCGCGGGATCGACGATGCGCGCCGACGCTGCCATCGAGATCATCGGCGTCTCGGCGTCGGCGACCACGTCGACCATCGCTAGCGAGTTCGGCGTGATCGTCGAGCCGACGATGACGTCGACCTTGTCTTCGGAAATGAGCTTCTTGGTGTTGGTGACCGCCTTGGTGGTGTCGGAGCCGTCATCGAGCACGATCCAGTTCACCTTCTGGCCGCCGATGGTCGTGGGCAGGAGCTCGAACGTGTTCTTCTCCGGGATGCCGAGGGACGCGGCCGGCCCCGTCGCCGACAGAGTGACTCCGACGTTGATGTCGGCATGCGCCGCTGTCGCGATGAGCGCCAGCGCGCCGGCGAACGCGGCGCAGGACTTGCGATTGACCATCTCTTTCCTCCTCGAGAATCCTTGTTGAGATGCATTCGCCACGCGGCCGAAGCTCCCGCGGCTATTCGAACGATTCTGGCAAACCAGCGCGGCGCGGTCAACGCGCGCATCGCGCGCGCTGACCGACATCGAGCTTGGCGTCAGGACGGAACACGATACGCCACGACCATCATGGCGATCCAAAGCCTAACACGCCGTGCAGCGAGTGCCGGCCCGCGACGCGGCGGTTGCAGCAACCGATACGCTGCGGCCGCAGGCAGCGCCGCACGATCACGCCAACCGGCATCCCATGGCGATCGCGCCAGATTCGGATTCACCGGGTTGGCGTGGTCGGGCAGGAAACCAGGGCGCTCAGGGAATCGCTACGGAGATCGGTGGATCGCCGAGCGGCTGCCCGCCGGGACCTGCCGCATAGGTTGTCCACGGAGTCACCGCCACCTGGCTCACGCCAGGCTTGCTCCAGTCGCAGACGCCACCGGGAAACACTGCAGCGAGTCTCGCTTTCTGCTCCGACGTAAAGGCGATCCCGGCGTAGTCAGGACTGGAAAAATCCAGTGGCTTCAATTGGCACTTGAAGATGTTCTCCGCCCTCGGCCCACCCGCAACTTGATGCGGCGATCCGTAGTACTTCACCGGACATGCAGGATCCATCAAGCCGACCCGGGTGCCTCCGGGCGTAAGCTCGCAAAAATCAGCGGTCCCGGGGGGTTTGTTGGTCGCCACCTTCACCTCGATGGGGTTGGCGCTGTGATCGTTTTCGATGTTGGTGAGCCATGTGTCCATCCGCAGGAAAGCCTCGGGCTGGAAGTTCCCCGAATCCGACGCCCAGATCACTTGATTGTCGTGACCACCGTGGTCTCGATCGAGCCTGTCTCTGGTCTGCAGCGAACGCCAGGTCATATGCAGATTGCCCTCGGCAGGTTGCTGGGGACGCATGTCGATGATCGGCACCTTGGCGAGTTGCCGACCATCGGTGACGACGGAGCCGCCGGAATAATAGTTGCGGAGCACCGCCGCGCTCGCCTGCATGCGGCTGGGCTGCCAGATGAGATCCACGTTATACCCCCCTACTCCTTCGTTCAATTGCACGAATAGCTCGGGGTTGATGGCAGAGGGATCGTTCTGGTTCACGGCCCAGGCCTGCAGTGGCTTCAGGCCGTATTGCACTCCGACGTTGTCCCGCGGCGTATTTGCTTTCGTGACGCCATCGGTGTCGACAAACGTACCGACGAGTCCGGAGATCTGTTCGTGGACGCCGCAACGAATCCCACCCGGGTTCGAGACCGGGTTATACAGCAATGCGGTCGGAAACCCTGAGCCGCAATTGTTCACTGCGGGATTGCCGAACGCGAGGAACGACGTGATCCACGCATTGCAGAACCCGAGCTTCGACGCCCCGGTGCTCGCCGCGTGACCGTTGATCGCAAGTTTCTGGTCTTCGCTGAGCGAGGACTTCGGATAGTAGACGTTCTGGAGCAAGCCGCAATCGTTGACCTCGAGGAAGATGGGCTGCATGTCCGGGAACTGGGCACCCGGCGTGATGCCGTTCAACAATCCCGGATACCCGGACGCGATGGAGTTTTGCATCACCGAGCCGCCCGAGCTGCCTTCGCTCATGGTGTAACGGATCTCGCCGTAACTCTCGATGATGTGCTCCTTGATCATCATCAGTGTCTCGGCGCCCAGCGTCGTATTGATGTTGTTGCTGCCGTCCGTCAGCGAGGAGCTGGCGACCATGAATCCGCGCGACAGCGCCTTCTCGTCGATGATGGTGGCAACGGCGGGAATCGTCTCGAAACGGGGGAATCCACCGCCAGGGCCATGCTTCGTGTAGAGCTTGCCATTCCACCCCTTTGGCGGCGCCCACGGGACGTTGGCATCGCGCGGGTCGAACAGAGTCACGAGCTGATAGATGCCGCGATTGATCGAGCCGCGCTCGACCCGGATCAGATACTTGACCGTATCTCCCCTGTCGTTCGTAAAGTCCGCAGCATCCGCAGGCACGGTGACGGGGTTGCCGGGCGTGTAGGCCGTGAAGCAGGCGTTGGCCCCGGCTACCGCGAACGTGCAGTTAGCCGGAGCGGTGACCTTCTTGTAGTAGTACGTGTAGGTGGGCGGCGTGTCGCAGTTCGATACGCCGGCGGGGTAGTTCACGACCGGGTCCGAATTCAGCAGGCTAGGATTTCTCGTCGTTGCGGTCGCGGTCTGGCCGGCGTTGCCCTCGACGGGCACGGTCTGTGCCGCCATCGTTGCGCAAATCCACGGCTCCAATTGCGCTCCGGAGAATACCGGTCCGCCGATCGGATGATTGTTGATCGTGATCTGCGAATACGCTCCCGGAACCCGCACGGTCAGCACATTGTCACCCACGTTGAGGCCCGTGAGCACGCCCATGTAGCGGCCATTGGCGCGCTGCGCGAACGTCGAGTTCACGTTGACGCCGTTGACGGCGATCTTCGCGAACTGAACGAGCGCGCCGGCTGGCCACTTGATCTCGACCAATGCGTCACCCCCGGAAATCAGGTCCGCCCTGTTCGACAGCACTTTGATGTCCGCCGGCGCGGCGACCGCGATCGACGCAAAGATGCCCGCGGCCAGTGCAGCAACCATCCGTGATGCGGATGCAATCCCTGCGCCGCGTGCGGCACAGCTGTACCCGTTCGGCTTCATGACTCCTCCTTGCATAACGATCGTTTTAGCGGGATGCCGATTGACTGACCGGCAATAACGCTCACGAACATTAGCAGCGGGTTTTATGCGATGCAATACATTTTCCGGAGCAATGCGTGAAAATATGTATCGCGTAACATCGAGTCATAATGCAGGTCGACACACGGCTCTGTATCATTTAGAAAGGCTAAGATCCGACACATTCCGCCACATGCCAGGCGGTTTCATACCGGAGTTCCGATACGGTTCTGTGTCAGAGTGTTTCAATAAAATTGTCATCATGTATCATCTGGGTGCCCCCGCGCGATATCCGCCAAGCACTACAAAATGGACCAACCCGTAGCCCAGTGGATCCAGAACACGTGGACTGCGTCTAGACCAAAGACGAAGTCACTGATCATCACGTTGTTCGGTGATGCCATTGCGCCCCACGGCGGGGCGATGAGGCTCGGCGACCTGGTCAGCGTCTTCGGGCAGTTCGGTGTCAACGAGCGGCTCGTGCGGACGTCTGTCTTTCGCCTCGCGAAGGAAGGATGGCTAGTCGCGAAGCGGCAGGGACGGCGCAGCGTGTATTCGCTGACGCCCAATGGAATGCTGCAGTTTCAGCGCGCGTACAAGCGGGTGTATTCGGATCAATACCGGCAGTGGGACGGATCGTGGACGCTGGTGTGCATGCCGCCCAAGCGAGATGCGAGCCCTGTCTGGGCGAAGCTGGGGCACGAACTGGAGTGGGAGGGCTTCGGCAGGATCGCCCCGAACGTCTTCGGCCATCCATCGCCGGGGCTTGGAGCTTTGCGCGAGCTACTGGACAGCCTGCAATTGTCCAATCGCGTTTTTGTTCTGTCGGCACGTTCCCTCGACGTGTTCGCGACGCTGCCCTTGACCAAGCTCATAGACGAATCGTGGGACCTGCAGAGTCTCGAGAAGGGGTATCACGAATTTACACGACGGTTCGCCCCATTCGGAAATTCCCACCCCGCTCCAAAGCTGACGCGCTCCGAGTCGTTCATCGTGCGGACTCTGATGATTCACTGGTTCCGGCGGGTGACCCTGCATGACCCGCAGATTCCTGCCGAGATGCTCCCCGATCAATGGCCGGGCCACTTCGCCTACGAGCTGTGCCATCGCATCTACCAGATGATCTATCGCGATGCGGAGGACTTTCTTGCGCAAACGGTGAATGCGTCCGGTGGCGTCTTGCCCGAGCTATCGCCGTGGTTCTATCACCGCTTCGGGGGGCTCACATGAGCCGCAGGATGCCCATGCGGTAGCGCCTTCCCCGGCGGGTTCGCCTACCGCTTCACGGCATCGCGAATTTCGCGCAGCAGGACGATGTCCTCGGGGGTGGCCGGCGGCGGCGCGGGCGGCGCCGCGCGTTTCATCCTGTTGACCTGCCGCACCATGAGGAAAATCACGAACGCGAGGATGATGAAGTTGATCGCGATCGTGATGAAGTTGCCATACGCGAAAAGCGGCACACCGGCCTTGGTGAGCGCATCGTAGGTCATCGGACCGCTGTAGGCCGCCGGCGGGCTCGCCAGCAGGATGAACCAGTTCGAAAAATCGAGCCCCCCGAAGACCCGGCCGACGATCGGCATGATCAGGTCTTTCACCAGCGAATCGACGATCTTGCCGAAGGCGGCGCCGATGATGACCCCGACGGCGAGGTCCATCACATTGCCCTTGACCGCGAACTCGCGAAACTCGGTTGCGAATGACATGATGGAGTCTCCCTCGTGAGATGTCAGGTCCGCGGCCAGCGTCCGCCGGAGTGAGCGTGGGGGCTCTTCATACCGCGGCTTCGCCGCTCTCGCCGGTCCGGATGCGAACCACCTGCTCGACCGCGGTGACGAATATCTTGCCGTCGCCGATCTTGCCGGTGCGGGCCGCCTTGATGATCGCCTCGATCGTGCGCTCGACATGGTCGTCCGCGATGATCAGCTCGACCTTGATCTTGGGCAGAAAATCGACGACATATTCCGCGCCGCGATAGAGCTCGGTGTGCCCCTTCTGGCGGCCGAATCCCTTCACTTCCGATACGGTAAGGCCCGTGACGCCCATCTCGGACAGCGCTTCACGCACCTCGTCCAGCTTGAAGGGCTTGATGATCGCTTCGATTTTTTTCATGGCGGTGGAGTCCGACAACCGGCGGCGCGGCGACCGAGGTAGCTTACACGATGAGAGGCACGGCAGGGTCGAACGGGCCCTTTCCTTCTCGCGGGTGTGACACTCCCCATGGAGGCGGGACGCCCGCCATTGGGACGGGACGAATTCCCCGGGGCGGGACGGAGTTCTTCAGGGAGCGACACTCTCCCATTCGTGCCACGCCGACGTGACGGGATAGCGCCAGTCGCGGCCGAACCCGCGCGCCGTGATGCGGATGCCCACCGCAGCCTGCCGCCGCTTGTATTCGTTGATCTTTATGAGCTTGACCACCCGCCGCACATGCTCAGGGGCATAGCCCATCGCGACGATGTCGGCCGGGCTCTTGTCGTGCTCGACGTACGCCTCCAGGATCGCATCGAGTGCGTCATACGGAGGCAGCGAATCCTGGTCGATCTGGTCGGCCCGCAATTCGGCCGACGGCGGACGCGTGATGATCCGCTCCGGGATCACGCGGCCAAGTCCGTTGCGGTAGGCGCAAAGCCGGTACACCAGCGTCTTGCTGATGTCCTTCAGCACGCCGAACCCGCCCGCCATGTCCCCGTACAGCGTCGCATAGCCGACCGCCATCTCCGACTTGTTGCCGGTGGTCAGCACCATCGACCCCAGCTTGTTGGACAGCGCCATCAGCAGGGTGCCGCGGATGCGCGCCTGGATGTTCTCCTCCGCCGCGTCGGGTGGCAGGCCCTTGAACTCGTCGGCGAGCGCCGCGCGGAACGCTTCGAACATCGGCTCGATGCGAATCTCGCTGTACTCGACGCGAACTATCAATGCCATTTCGCGCGCATCCTCGAGGCTGATCGACCGCGTGTACGGCGAAGGCATCATCACCGCGTGCACGCGGTCCCGCCCAAGCGCGTCCACCGCCACCGCGAGCACCAGCGCCGAGTCCACGCCTCCGGACAAGCCGAGGAGCACGCCCGGAAACCGGTTCTTCGTCACGTAGTCGCGCACGCCCATTACCAGCGCCTCGTACACGTGGTACTCGAGCCGCGGATCGAGCGTGCCGCGCACCGGGCGGGGCGCGCCTCGATCGAGAGTGACGAGCGCAACGGTCTCGTGCCAGCCCGGCAATTGCTGCACGACGTCGCCTTGCGCATCCATGACGAACGACGCACCATCGAACACGAGCTCGTCCTGCCCGCCCACCCGGTTGACGTAGACGAACGGAAGCCCGGTCTCGCGCGCCCTCGCGCCGACCTGCTCGCGCCGCGCCGCGTGCTGTTGCGTGTGATAAGGCGAACCGTTGGCGACGACGATCACCTGCGCGCCGGCTTGCTGCGCGCGTCTCGCCGGACCGGCGAACCAGACGTCCTCGCATATCAGGAGCCCTACCGCCGTGCCGTCGACATCGAGGACGCTCGGGGTGGTTCCCGGCTCGAAATACCGCTCCTCGTCGAACACGGTGTAGTTCGGGAGCTGTTGCTTGCGGTAAACCGCGGTGACCCGACCGTCGGCGAGCACGGCGAGCGAGTTGTACCGCGCGCCGCCGTCGCGCTCCGGAAATCCGACGACGACCGGCGTGCCGCGCACGCCGGACGCGAGGGAGGCGAGCTCGCTCGCGCAGGCATCGAGAAACGCCGGACGCAGTACGAGATCTTCCGGCGGGTACCCGCACAGCGAAAGCTCAGGGGTGACGACGAGTCTCGCCCCGGCGCGGCCGGCCTCGCCCACCGCCGCCAGGATCGCCGCGCCATTGCCGCGGAGATCCCCCAGCACCTGGTTCAGCTGCGCGATGGCGATGTGCATGGCGCTCGAATTTTACCATTCGCATCGAAGCGGCCTCGCGCTGCCGGTACGCAGGCGCGTCCCCATGGCATAGCGATCCTTGCCGCGAGCAGCCGCGCACGCGAGAATCGGGACTTGCGCATGGATGCCGAACGCCCTTCGCCCGCCGATACGTCGATCGACCCCACCGTCACCGTGCGCGACGATGTCGGCATCGAGGCCATCGCCGCCGCCGATTGGAACGCGCTCTCCGATGGAACGCCGCTCCTCTCCCATGCGTTCCTGCGCGCACTGCACGAGACAGGCTGTGCGTCGGGCGCAACCGGCTGGACCCCTGCCTATCTCAGCGCGTGGCGCGGCAACACCCTCGTGGGGGCGATGCCGCTTTACGCCAAGGCGCACTCCTATGGCGAGTACGTGTTCGATTGGGCTTGGGCCGACGCCTACCGCAGGCACGGCCGCCGCTACTATCCGAAGCTCGTGGCGGCGATTCCATTCACTCCGGCGCCAGGACATCGGCTGCTCACGACCGACGACGCCGTGGGTGCCGCCCTCATCCGCGCTGCGCTGGCTCGACTGCACCCGCGGCGCCGCGACCGTGATCCACCCTATTCGTCGCTGCACGTCCTCTTTCCCACGGAGGCCGAGGCCCGCGCCTGCGAAGGAGCCGGGATGATCGTTCGCAACGGTCTCCAATTCCGCTGGGAGAATACGGGCTTTCGCGACTTCGCGGATTTCCTCGCGACATTCAGCCACGACAAGCGCAAGAAAGTGAAGCAGGAACGGCGCAAGGTCGCGGCCGCGGGCGTCACGTTCACCCGCAAGGTCGGCGGCGAGATCACTTCCGCCGACTGGTCATTCTTCCATCGCTGCTATGTGCGCACTTATCGCGACCACCATTCTACGCCGTACCTCAACCTGGAATTCTTCCGGCGGTTGGGCGACGAGCTCCCCGCGAACGTAATGCTGGCGGTGGGCAGCCGCGACGGCACGCCGCTCTGCGCTGCACTCGACATCTTCGACGCCGACACGCTGTGGGGACGTTATTGGGGCGCGACCGAATACGTGCCCGGACTGCATTTCGAGGCGTGCTATTACCAGGCGATCGACTTCTGCATCGAGCGCAGGATCGCGCGCTTCGAAGGTGGTGCCCAGGGCGTGCACAAGCTCGCCCGCGGCCTCGTCCCGGTGACGACGTGGTCCGCGCACGCGATCGCCGATGTCGACTTTGCGCGCGCCATCGCCGAGTTCTGCGCGCGCGAACGCGTGGACGTGGCGCACGCCATCGACGAGCTTGATGCCGCGCGCCCCTTCCGCGCTTCCATGCCGGACAAGGGGGAGACGAGTACGCCCGAGTGAGCGCCGCCGGGCCGCAAGGCGCTCGCCCCTGGGGGGAGCGGCGCGCAGCGCCGTTCGGGAGGCCTACAAATTCCGCGTGCTAGAATTTTGGGCGCCTTTCTCTGCCCCCGCCCGGCGCGTTCCCCCTCATTCCGACGCGTTTCCCGCAATCACCGCCGACTGCCGATGAACGACACCGTGCTCCTTACCCGCGACGGTCCTGTCGCGACGTTGACGCTCAATCGCCCGCACGATCTCAACGTCCTCGACCACGCGATGGTCGAGGCACTCGTCGCGCACACGACGGCGATCGCCGGCGACGACAGCCTGCGCGTGGTCGTGCTGCGTGGCGCAGGGCGGCACTTCATGGCCGGCGGTGACATACGATCCTTCGCCGCAAGGCTTGGCGAAGCGCCGGCCGCGCGGAGCGAAGGCTTCGCGCAACTCATCGGACACCTGCACGCGGCGATCGAGCATTTGCACCGAATGCCGCATCCGGTCGTCGGCCGCGTCCACGGCGCCGTGGCTGGATTCGGTCTGTCGCTCATGAACGCGTGCGATCTCGTCGTTGCCGCCGACGACGCCTATTTCGCGTCGGCGTACCGGCAGATCGGGCTCACGCCGGACGGCGGCGGATCGTGGTCGCTGCCGCGCTTGGTCGGCGTCCGCAAGGCGATGGAGATCTTCCTGCTGGGCGAGCGCTTCGGAGCGGCCGAGGCGCTTTCGCTCGGCATCGTCAATCGGGTCGTGCCGGCGGCCGAGCTCGACGCCGCCACGGACGCTGTCGTCCAGGCGCTCGCGACGGGTCCCGTGCTCGCGTTGCGCAACGCGAAGCGGCTGGTGCGCGAATCACTGGCGCGCACGTTGTCGGAGCAACTCGACGCCGAGGCGGCGAGCTTCGCGGCCTGTGCGGGTACGGCCGATTTCGTGGAGGGCATCAGCGCCTTCCTTGCGAAGCGACCGCCGCAATTCGGGCGTTAGACCGATGATTCCGCTCGCCGGCAAGACCCTCTTCATCACCGGTGGCTCGCGCGGTATCGGTCTCGCGATCGCGCTGCGGGCCGCGCGCGAGGGCGCCAACGTCGCCATCGCGGCGAAGACGGTCGAACCGCACCCGAAGCTTCCGGGCACGATTCACTCCGC
>Ga0157376_10002997_pt1 | contig 11584 bp, 11 predicted proteins | sample M45metaG_FD_121801 | JGI IMG/M metagenome (GOLD analysis project Ga0157376, IMG submission 121801) | Miscanthus rhizosphere microbial communities from Kellogg Biological Station, Michigan, USA - M4-5 metaG | ecosystem: Host-associated > Plants > Roots > Rhizosphere > Soil | place: USA: Michigan... | reverse complement strand
TGGGTACGACCATCAATCCAAGCCTGATCGTATTGGCAACAGGTGCTGGAAGTCTCATGTTTTCTCATGTGAACGATTCCGGCTTCTGGCTGTTTAAGGAATATTTTAATTTAACCGTCAAGGAGACCATTAAAACCTGGAGCATAATGGAATCCATCATATCTGTCGTTGGGTTGCTGATGGTTCTTCTGATTTATCTTGTCACCCCCCATTAAAATAACTTTATGTCAGCCGAAGAAAATTTCAAAAAACTGAATCTCGAATTACCTCCTGCACCAATACCCGTCGGTGTATATGTGCCATTCGTGATCGAAGGCAAACATGCATATGTATCGGGCCACGGTCCCCTGTTACCAGATAAAACATTAATCCGGGGTCGTGTCGGGGAAGAAATCGATGCAGAACAGGGAAAACTGGCAGCGCGCCAGGTTGGTCTCGCGATACTCTCCACTCTGAAACACCACCTCGGAAGTCTGGATAAGGTAAAACGGGTAATCAAGGTGCTGGGAATGGTGAACGCAAATCCTTCTTTCGAAAAACATCCTTTTGTGATTAACGGATGCAGTGAATTATTCGCTGCAGTCTGGGGAAGAGAGAACGGAATAGGAGTAAGATCCTCTGTTGGCATGGGTTCTCTACCGGATAATATACCGGTGGAAATTGAAGCGATGTTTGAGATAGTCTGAGAGTATGGGAGTGTGGGTTTGCTGAGTATTATGTCATTGAGAATCTTTCATGGACGACAGAAAAATTATATTAAGTAAAAACTTTTTATAATGAATAAACCCTGGTATGAAGCAGTTAATGTTGACGAATACGATTCGCCTGCACTCTTTATTTATCCCGACCGCATAAAGTATAATATCGCCACCCTGCTCGAAAAAGGAAAGGCAGTTGATTTTCGACCGCACGTGAAAACAAATAAAATAGCTGAAGTATGCGAGATGATGCTAGTGGCCGGGATCAAAAAGTTTAAAGCAGCCACAATTGCCGAAGCAGAAATGCTCGCCATGATAAAGGCACCCGACGTATTGCTTGCTTACCCGGTCACGATTCCAAAAATAAAAAGGCTAATCAGGCTGATTGAAAAATATCCGGACACCCGATTTTCCTGCCTGATAGATCATGCCGAAGGGGTAAAGTCAATTTCAGATCTATTTACTGACGCAAATCTGAAGGCTGCTGTTTACATGGATCTTAACCTTGGCATGAACCGCACCGGTATCTTACCGGAAAATGCTATTGCCCTGTATCAAAAAATGAAATCACTTCCTGCAATACAACTGATGGGTCTGCATTCTTATGACGGACATATCAGGGATCGGGAAGTAGAAGAACGCAGGAAAAAAGTTGAACAGGCTTTTGCACCTGTTCTTGTTTTAAAACGAGAGCTGGAAAAATTTGAAGGGCGTCCCATGATCCTTATTGCCGGAGGAACGCCTACTGGCCTCATTCATGCCGCTGAGGGCGACAGGGAAAGCAGTCCGGGCACATTTATTTTTTGGGATAAGGGATACGCCGATCTATTGCCGGAACAAAATTTTGAATGGGCAGCCGTCGTAATCTGTCGCGTAATTTCAATTCCCGCTCCAGACATGATTTGCGTGGACCTTGGGCACAAATCCGTAGCCGCAGAAAATCCACAGCCTCGAGTATTCTTTTTAAACGCTCCCGGTGCTGTGCCTGTTTCGCAGAGTGAAGAACACCTGGTACTTAAAGTTCAGGACGCCACAACATTCAAACCCGGAGATGTATTATATGGAATCCCCTTGCATATCTGTCCCACGGTAGCCTTATACGAGAAGGCGTATTTGGTGGAAAACAATCGTGTGAATGGGTATTGGAAAATCATTGCAAGGAACAGGGAAATTACCATTTAAGCTGAAAGTAAAGGCACAGGTTTAAGCATCATCCGTAAGCTGTCATCCTTCCTCTATCTCTTCACTCCCTCTGAGACCCAGGTAATATCAGGGTTATAATATTTAAATAAAAGTGCGGATAATTTTCGGGTGAGTACCCAAGCCTCATTATTATATTCCCAGCTCTGATCTATATTATTTTTTGTAAAAATGCTGAAGATATAAGGATGTGGTGCATTCACATAAAGGATTTCATTCCGGCTCTCATCTACAGCCCCACTTTTCGAAGCAACAAAAACATCCGGAGGAATCTGTGAAATTGCCACTTCATCCCAGTATTGCCTTCCGAGAATTCTCAACATGCGATCGCTACTGCGCCGGCTCAGCACTTTACCGGTCTCAATCTGCTCCATAAGGCGGGCAATTTCACGGGGAGTTGTCTGACCCCATCCATATTGCTCCCTATCTTTTTCGCGCCCGGGGGTACGACTGTTTACACGAGTATATACATAGCCGAGACTATCCATGATCTGGTTTATGCGATTTCCTCCACCTGCTAATCCCTGTAACATCAAACTCGCCGTGTTATCACTGAGTGAAATGGAAAGAAGCATCAATTTGCTCAACAAAATTTTTTCATCCGGTTTGAAAGAAGCAAGTACATCTTCTCCCGGATCGTATTTCAGGGTATCCTTATAGATCATCACTTCATGAAAATCCAGTTCGTTCAGATAGATTTTATCCATAATGCCGATCATGATTGGAATTTTTACCACACTGGCTGTCGGAAAAATGGTGTCGGCGTTTACAACAGCGATCCGGTCTTTTTTCAGGTCATGAACGTAAATACCCACCACTCCCCGGAAGCCTTTTACCAGGATTTCGATTTGATTCTGTAGGTCCTTGTCAATTTTTTGCGCGGTGGCCGAAAAAAACAGGAAGATGATCGGTAGGAAGTACAATTTTTTCATTTGATCATTTTGGGTATTAACAAAAATAAGGAATGAAGGAACAGAGCAGCAAATTAGGGGACCATAAATCCATCAACTGAATTAACTTGCAAGGCTGAAAATTACGGCTGATGCAACACACTATTGAAAAACAAATTTCCCATACCCCGTCACCGGCCCTGCTTACCACTACGGCCTATCCGATATTACTGATGATCAGTATCTCCCATTTACTGAACGATACCATACAGTCACTGATTCCTTCCATTTACCCGTTGGTAAAAACGAATTTTCATTTAAGTTTTGCCCAGATAGGATTAATTACACTCACGTTTCAGCTCGCCGCTTCACTGCTTCAGCCACTGGTCGGTTTATTTACAGATCACAGACCACAACCGTTTTCGCTGGTGACAGGCATGGGGATTACATTGGTAGGTCTAATATGTATGTCGGTAGCCGGTCATTTTCATGTATTACTTTTTTCCGTTGCCCTCATTGGTATTGGTTCATCGATTTTTCATCCCGAAGCATCCAAAGTTGCTTATATGGCTTCCGGCGGAAAAAGAGGTCTGGCGCAATCTATTTTCCAGGTGGGCGGTAATGCAGGGTCTTCACTGGGTCCGTTGCTTGCAGCCCTTATCATAGTGCCCCTGGGACAAAGCAGCATCGGATGGTTTGCTATCCTTCCTCTGATCGCCATGGGTGTACTAATTTTTGTTGGCCGATGGTATAAAATACACCTGCCTTCGATTAAACAAAAAATAAAATCCAGGGATACGGAAAACCCACTCCTTTCAAAAAATAAAATAATCTGGTCAATGTTGATTTTGGTAGTGTTGATTTTTTCAAAATATTTCTATCTGGCTTCCATGGTGAGCTATCTCACATTCTATATGATTGCCAAATTCCAGGTCTCTGTCCAGCACGCCCAGATTTTTCTTTTCATATTTTTATTTTCTGTGGCTGCGGGAACGCTTATGGGCGGACCTATCGGAGACCGTTTTGGAAGAAAATACGTTATATGGTTTTCAATTTTAGGGGTGGCCCCGTTCACCCTGCTATTGCCTCATGCAAATCTTTTCTGGACTGCAGGTTTGACGGTAGTGATTGGTTTTATACTTGCTTCTGCATTTTCCGCCATCCTGGTTTATGCACAGGAATTGTTACCCGGAAAAGTAGGCATGGTTTCCGGTCTTTTTTTTGGTTTTGCCTTTGGCATGGGTGGACTCGGATCTGCCCTGCTCGGTGTGCTGGCCGACCACAAGGGAATTATTTATGTCTATCAGGTATGCGCATTTCTGCCTTTGATTGGACTGCTTACCGGCTTTCTTCCTGATATCGGTGGAAAAAAACGATCAAACAGTTCTTAACTTGTAGAGAAGAACATACTTTTCTTTTAAAACTCCTGCTTCAATGAATCATTTTACACTCATATTGAAATTAAAAAACCGTCCGATTTTAGTTTCAATATTTCACATTTGCCTTATCTGCCTTCTGTCTTTTACAGGAATTGCTCAAAACAAAACATCCGATTTCAAGGTAATCGCTTTCTATACCGGCCGGGAAGATCAGGCACATATAAGCTTTCTGCACGAAGCTAATCGTTGGTTCCCGGCAATGGGTGCAGCCAATCATTTTACCTATGACACCACAAGTGACTGGAATAACCTGAATGCAGATTTTCTTTCCCACTATCAGGTGGTTATTTTTCTGGATACAAGACCAGACAGTCCGGTCCAGAGAAAGGCTTTTGAAGAGTATATGAAAAAGGGTGGCGCATGGATGGGTTTTCATTTTTCGGGCTTCGCCTTAACGCCTTCAGCATTTCCACAAAACTGGGAATGGTATCATAATGAATTCCTTGGCGCGGGATCTTATGTGAGCAATACCTGGAGACCAACACCCGCCGTGCTCCGTGTTATGGATAAGAATAGCCCAGTTACCCGGAATCTGCCGGACACGTTTCGGTCAGCGGCTAGCGAATGGTATCGTTGGTCGAATGACCTTCGCAGGAATTCCGATATTGATATACTATTAGCGATCGACAGCAGCAGTTTCCCACTTGGAACCGGGCCCAAACTGCATGAGATCTGGCATAGCGGATTTTATCCTGTAGTCTGGACAAACAAAAATTATCGGATGGTATATTTTAATATGGGACATAATGATATCGACTATGAACACCATACCAATAAAGAACTTTCATCGACTTTCAGCAGTCCTGATCAAAATCACCTCATACTGAATGCCTTGATCTGGCTCGGGAAAGGCACCAGATAAAAAATATATTCCAATGAAAACAGTTATCATAACAGGAGCCAATGGAAATTTGGGCAAAGCGGTTACCAAAGAATTCCTGGATAAAAATTACCGGGTCATAGCAACGATCGCAGGTGAAAATACAAGATCAGAATTCCAGGTGCATCCTAATCTTGAACTGTCAGTGGTTGACCTGACTAGCGAAAATGAAACAACCGTGTTCGTTGAAACCATCATACAAAAATATCAGGTTATTGATGCCGCTTTATTACTGGTCGGCGGATTCGCAATGGGTGACCTGGCGGCTACTTCGGGTGATGATTTGCATAAACAGATCAGCCTGAATTTTGAAACTGCATATTATGTAACACGCCCACTGTTTGCCCATATGCTGGCTAATAAAAAAGGAAGGATTGTATTTATCGGTGCACGTCCGGCTATTAACGCAGTGCAGGGAAAAGGTCTGATTGCATACGGACTTAGTAAATCACTTTTATTTAAACTCGCCGAATTTCTGAACGAGGAGGCCCGGGGAACAAAGCTGACTGTTTCTGTGGTTGTTCCAAGTACGCTGGATACAGCCTTGAATCGAAAGTCGATGCCGGATATCAATCCCGACAATTGGGTAAAGCCCGGAGATATTGCAGAAACATTGGAATTCCTGGTCTCCGATAAATCCAGCACGCTCAGGGAAACGGTGCTGAAAATGTATAACAACGTTTAAGGCATAAAATAATCAACTGGTACTTGATTTTCTTCTTCGGACAAAAATATAAAACTCTGTCGCACCCAGCATTCCCATAAGGGGCATGAATAGATAAATCCAGAATGAAGTCCAGATATTTGCCGGCAATGCACTGGCGAAACTCCTGGCGGGGTTCATACCAAATCCTGAAACCGGTCCGGCTACTATCACAAATAAACAAACCAGCATGGCAGCAAAAATTCGGGAATATTTTTTCAGCACCCGGTGGTCTGCTGTAAATAATACCATTCCCATCATGATAAATGCAATCAGCAATTCCGTGAAGGCAGCTGCAGTCGTCCCGTATTTACCTGGTACGGTTACCACATCATGCACGGGGGCATTACTTAAATTCCCCTTCATCAAAGCTGCCATCAGATATACAGTCAGCGTTGCTCCGGCGAATTGAAAAGCAATATAGAATATGGTATCCGGGAACCCGATTTTCCCCAACCTGAAAAACGAGAGGGTCACAGCAGGATTAATATGAGAACCGGAAGGACTGGTAAGGGGTGAATAAAAAATATATAAGGCCGTTAATCCCATCATCATCCCTAGCAGAATTTGACGATAGTTAGCCGGTAAAATTGTAACCAGATAACCATTTTCACCAAATAATACACCGCTGAAAAAACAGGCGGAAACCATAAATATTGCCAGTCCAAGTGCTTCCTGCGAATAGAACTTCAGATTATTTCTGAAGCAGTCTCGAAGCATGGTTGATCCTCCCGACACCTTTTTAATTCTGATGTCAACTGCCCGCATGTAATAAGGAATAAGTTTTAATAACCCTTAGTATTTCAGCCACCCCCCAGGCCTGGGCCACGCAACCTCTCGGATGATGAGGCGCATCCCCATCAAAGATCTCGGCAACACTTCCGATACATCCTTCATTCAGGTGATAAGCGAAATGATCGATCATCGCAAGCGCTTCCGGCCTGAATGTATCACCGAGTATCTTAATTTTAGCTTCGATGAAAGGACCTAGGAGCCAGCTCCAAACCGGTCCCTGATGATATGCAGAATCCCGTTCAAACAGACTTCCTCCATAATGCCCTTTATAACGGTGATCGTCAGGTGAAATGGACCGGAGGCCTACCGGAGTATACAATTTCGTCTGAAGGATTTCCAATACCCCCCGCGCCTTATCTCCGTCTAAAAGATTAAAGGGGAGGGAAATTGCAAAGACCTGGTTAGGACGTAGCGTTGGATCCGGATTTCCGTGTTCATCTATATTGTCATATAAGTAGTTGCCCTCTGCATACCAGAATTTTTCTTCAAAACTTTTTTTAGTGAGTTCCGATTTTACCCTTATTTTTTCTGCTAAATCTGCTTCCCCATGCAGGGTCAGCAATTGTTCAAATATCTTCAACGCGTTATACCAGAGGGCTTCTATTTCTACCGGCTTCCCCATGCGAGGAGTAACCACCCAGTCACCAATCCGGGCATCCATCCAGGTAAGCTGCTGTCCGGTTTCCCCGGCATACAGTAAACCGTCCTGGTCAACATGAATATTGTAACGCGTGCCTTTAAAATGCCATTCAATAATATCTTTCAACACCGGAAGAATTTCATACAGGATGAAATCCTGGTCATTGGTTTTTTGTAAGTAGGAATAAACGGCATTAAAATACCAGAGCGTACCATCTGCGTTATTATACTCAGGCGGTTCGTTGTTGTCACGGAATCGGTTCGGCAACATACCCATGCTCACGGATTTGGCAAAAACAGCAAGAATTTTTTTTGCATCTTCATGCCTGCCGGTCTGCAGACAAAGACCGGGCAAAGAGATCATGGTATCCCGGCTCCAGTCAGTAAACCAATGATAACCTGCAATAACAGTTTTCAAAGCTATAGGGCTCCCACCAGCTTTTTCCGGAGGTGTTTCCCGATTTACAATAAACTGATCTGCCGCCAATACCAAATTTCGGAGAATATTTCCGGGAAAGCCTGTAATAAGAGACATTTTCCGGTCCTTTTCAATTTCAAATAATGTCTCTGGGTTTTTCCCCGACGGGTCTTCAGTAGAAATTATAATATCCAATGCATCTCCGTCCTTCAGCTCGACACTGAAAAACCCATGGTTGAAAAGGTCTTCCTCAAAATCAAGCCCGCGATATTTTTCCTGCAGATAATTAAATTTATAATACCACTTTAGCACGGGCTGCCAGCTGGACCCGGGTACAGAAATATATATATTTGGAGCCCCCTCAAAAGGTTGATTATGGAAAAGCCCCTTATGAAAATCAACATTCCAAAAAATATTGGTTTGTGAGTGCTGTAGCTGGTGATATCCCCGGGCTGCTACTAACGGACGAAGTTCCAGGGTAAATTTCTTTTCGGACTTTAATATTTCATACCGTATCAGGGTGGTATTTTCATCTTTTACCATCGTGATGGTCTTCCTGATGCGGATGCCGGCAACTTCGTATATCCATTCCGGAAAAAAATCCTTCCTGAATGAACTCAGATAAAGAAAACCTTTCGGGAAAATGACATCTCCGTAATCATTGGTTCCTAATTCGTAGCGGTTTCCGTCCAACAAAATGGTTTCGTCCAGTTTTGAAACCAGGAGCATTCTTTCGGCAGGTGGGTGAATGGCGGCCATAAGCAGACCGTGATAACGACGGGTATTACATCCCGACAAACTGCTACCCGACCAACCTCCAAGGCCGTTGGTCTCCAGCCATTCCATCTGACTTACGTCATAAAAATTCGACAATGAAGTTTTATCCCGATTTAACAACATAAGGTTCCACAATAATTACTTACTTTATGCAAGGTAAGTCAGCCATTTATGACCATCTGTCATTCTTTTTGCTTTCTTCTTAAGAAATAATTTTGAAAAAAATTTATCTACTGGCTTCATTTATTCTGATGCTGGCAGCTTGTAAAAATAAACATGGCAACAGCCTCAGTTTTTCTCCGCCAGTTGTGGGTGGAGGAGATTCGATATTTATCCCGGCGGTTGTTTTATCCGACAGTGGCTGGACTTCTTTATCTGGTGGGAACACAATCAGCAACTGGCATACATACGGAAGAAAAACTGCCGGTGCTGCATGGAACATTGACAGTAGTTCGATCCATTTAAATGCCGGAGCTAAAAACGGTTACCAGACACTGGGTGGCGGCGATCTGGTATCGAATGACACATTTAGCAATTTCGATCTTAAACTGGAATGGAAAATTGCCCGGAAAGCTAATAGTGGTATCATGATCTTCGTACAGGAGGACACGAGTCGGTATAGGGAAACCTGGAACACGGGCCCTGAAATACAGGTATGTGATAAGGATAGCAATGAAGACGCTCACAGCTTTAAACATGAAGCAGGCGACCTGTACGATTTGGTACCTTCAAGAACAATGGCGGCAAAGCCTGCCATGGAATGGAACCAGGTGGAGATTGTAAGTAATAACCAGCGGCTGGACCTCTATCTCAATGAGGTGCACATAATTTCTTCTGGTCTCTGGAATGAAACCTGGAAAAAGCTGATAGCATCCAGCAAGTTTAAGGATATACCCGGATTCGGAGTTTTTCATTCGGGTCATTTGGCTTTACAGGATCACGGGGAGGAAGTATGGTACCGGAATATTAGGATAAAAAAAATCGCGACGCCGGAATAGTTACTTCAATTCAAAAAAAGCAAATTCGGCTTTCGCGGTTCCCTCGTTTCTTATATCTACTTGTGTACCCGAGCTGATGTAAAGGAATTCCCCTTTTAGATGGATTGATTTTTCGTTAACCCGGACAGCAACCGCGGAATCCGCCAGCATGATCATCAGTATATCTCCTTTTCGCGGCGATAAGGAAATCTTTCCGTCTGCACTCATTGTTAACCGGTAGGCACGCACGGGCTTTTCTTCAAATAAAAAAGTAAAATCAGTCATATTTATGGGAGAATCCAGTACTATATAATTTTTGTTCGTCAACTCGATATCCATTACCCGATATTCATGGTTATCGCGGTTATAAACCCGATGAATCCTGGGTTTGATATAAAATCCTTCAAACCAAATATTTCCGTAATGTGGGATTGGCGTATTCGACCGGTTTTCTTCACTGATAACCTGGGAACCGGTGTTGGCCTCCCTTAAAAGCAGAAATACCGAAGGAGTGGCATGTACATGAAACAGGGTTGTATCTCCGGCCTCAATATGTACATCCAGGAGCCGCACATGACCGTTATCCAGGACTTTATGGTGTCGTGGCTCCTGACTGACGGGTACCTGCGCCCGGCAAATTCCCACGCCAAGGAAAATAACCGGAATGAAAAGAAAATATCTGCGCATAAAAAATATTAAGCAATTCTGTTTTAACAAGTTAACCAGTGTTTTATGAATTAATTCAAAATATTTATGTCCTGGTGGATTTTTAATTCTGTTCTAATTAGTAGCTTCATAGTTCCTGCATCCACGAGCATTATAGTATTTCCTCACGTCCATTAAAAAAGGGGATATGTTTCATGTGCATGCATTTAACCCTTCACCATTGCTGCGGCATTGTGTTGAATCCTATCTGATCGTTTCTGCGGAACAGCAGATAGGTTTTATTGAAAATAACTTCTTTCCCCACGTTACTCAAAGTCTGGTTTTCGGACTCGATGGAGGAGAAACGGTATATGATTGTACCCATTCAGAATACAGTGCACCTCATTTCATTGTAGGCCCCAATGATGAAGTCTGTCGCGTGAAAATGTATGCCGGGATGAAGAAAATGATCATCAACTTCATCCCTGGCGGGTTTTATAAAATTTTTCACCAGCCAGCCAATCAATTTAACAACCGCAGCCGGGATGCGGTGAATTATTTGGGAGAAGAGGTGAACGAAATCGGGAGACAGCTAAGAGAAACACATCTATCGAATAAGATCGACATAGTTGATAGCTGGCTGATAAGGCATTTGGCAGGCCAAAAAAAAGCGGATCGAAATATTGATGAAGCTATCCGTCTGATCGAACGATCCCGCGGAAATATTTCACTGCGTGAACTGGAACTGGCTACGTATACCACCAAGCGGACATTGGAAAGACATTTTCTGGAACAGGTTGGTTTACATCCGAAGACTTTTTCCCGGTTGGTTCGATTCAATGGGGTCATCCGATTTATAGAATCCAACCTGAATGTAAAATGGCGGCAGCTGGCAGATCTCTTCGGGTATTACGACCAAAGTCATTTCATTCACGAGTTTAAAACATTGACCGGCGGGCTGCCCCAGGATTATTTTTTGCTTAAAGCTGACTTCGAAAAAATCCTTCAGGTTTAAATTTTGTCACTTTTTTCCAATAAATATCATTCCCGGGCAAACTAGGTTTGCTAACCGGAAAATCAAGATTAAAACACCGGAATTAACCACTAAAAACTTTTAAAATGGCTCCAATAAGATCTGCCAACAGACGTGATTTCATAGGTAAAGTTACAGGTGCCGCTGCCCTGATGGGAGTGGCCTCATTGGTAAACCCTGCCAAAGCAAGTGATTCTATCAGGCCTTTTTCCGGAAATTCGGACGATCCGGAAGAATGGTTCAAGGGTGTTAAGGGCAAACATCGCCTGGTTTTCGACTGTACAGAACCAAAGCAAATTTTCCCTTTTGCCTGGCCCAAAATCTACATGATGACGAACGCAGCCACCGGGGCGCCGCAGGCTGATTGTACTGCGGTGGTCGTATTGCGCCATGATGCAATCCCATTTGCCCTGCAGGATAGTATGTGGGCAAAATACAAATTGGGGGAAATGTTTAAAATCGATGATCCTCAAACGAAGGCGGCAGCTGT
>Ga0157376_10002995_pt1 | contig 11586 bp, 9 predicted proteins | sample M45metaG_FD_121801 | JGI IMG/M metagenome (GOLD analysis project Ga0157376, IMG submission 121801) | Miscanthus rhizosphere microbial communities from Kellogg Biological Station, Michigan, USA - M4-5 metaG | ecosystem: Host-associated > Plants > Roots > Rhizosphere > Soil | place: USA: Michigan... | reverse complement strand
TAGCTGCCGAGCCAGCGCCAACCGGCCAGCCGACTTTCGATGCGCTGCCCGGCGGCCAGCCTGGAGCGCCGCCGACCACCGACGACGCCTCGACGCCAGGCGGCGATCCGGCGCTGTCGGGTGCCGCAGCCGATGCCGCGCAGGGTCAGCCAGCCACGCAGGGTCAGCCGGCCGTCGCGCCTGCACAGGGCGGCCAGACCTTTGTTGCGGATGCGGCGGTCAATGCCACCGTCAATGCGGTGTCTGTTGCATTGGACAAGGCTGGTGTTGACCCGATTACACAAGATGCCGTCACGCAAGCCGTGTATGACGCCGCGCTCAATCTGGCCAGTCCAGCCGACCAAGCCAATGCGGCGGCCACCGCAGCACTCCAGACCGGCGCTTCGCCGGCACAAGCCGCGGCGATTGCCAATGCGACCTACAATGTCGCCATGGCTCAGAGCGCCTTCGCCCCCGGCCAGCCTGGGCAGCAGCAGCAGGCCCCACCCGGCGAGCAGCAGCCGGGCGCACCGGAAGGGGAACAGACGACCAGCACCACCAGCGCGTTTATCCCTGGCGGTCTGCAGACCAATTTCGAATATGCGCCATCGCAGCCAGCACCGCAGAGCCTGATTGAACAGGCGCAACCGACGCCGGGTACGCCGCAGACGGCCCTGCCGCCGCCCACGCTGACGCCGCAGGATGTAGCACCAACTACACCGCCTGCTGACACTGGGCGTAGCTATCCCACGTTGGGGGAGCCCGGCGCGGTCCCTGGTCCGATCGATGTTTCGCGGCTCACGCCGGCGGACGTGACCGCCGCTCGCGCCTACTTGGCCGATACTGCCCGCGCGGCCGGCCCCGGCGGCACTATGCAGCAACAGGGGGTGGACGTTGCCGTTGGCAGGCTTGCGCCTGAATTTGCGTCCCGTCTAGCCGCCGCCATTCAATTTGCCAGGGCGAATGGACTGCCCGGCGCCGCTATATTCTCGGCATTCCGGTCGCCCAGCATGGGTGCTAATCCCGGTTTTGCCACTCGGTCCATGCATGGTCGCGGTGGTGCGGTCGATATGCAGGGCATCGGTCGCCCAGGCTCAAGGGAGAGCCAACTCTGGTTTGATATTGCAAACCGATACGGGATTGTGAACCCCTACGGACCCAACCATAGGGCGGAGTGGAACCACTATCAGGCTGTTCCTTCTCGAACCTCGCCCGTGCCCAATCCGAGGGGGCCGCCGGTAACTCCGCAGGAAATGCAGGGGCGATGGTCAACGATCCAGCAGGGGCGCTACGGTGTTGATCCGCGACCGCCAGCGGATATTCCCGTCAGGACGGGCCGCCCAGGGGGCATCGGCAGCGACCGCAGCGACGTGCCCTGGTCAGAAGTCGCGCAGCCTGATGTTGCACGCCCGCCTGCCGATATACCTGCGGCGCTGCCGCCGCCGACCATGCCGCTCGCGCCTGAACCGGCGCGACCGCCGGCCGATATTCCGGCTCCCGCACCGTTCATGACGCCGCCCGCGCGCGGCCCCGCAGACCCGGCGATGCTGGCTCGCACGATCGCAAGCATTCAGCAGATGGTCTTAAAGGGAGGGAAGGGGGAGGCGCCCATTGGTCTTCAGACCACCAAAGATGAGGCCATAGCAAGAGGGAGCAAGGGCAGAGAAGCGTTGATTGCGGCCGGCATTCCTCCTGCCATGGCTCGCGCCGCGATAACGGACACAGCTAACAAGATCGCCCATGCGATGGGTTATTACCCTGGCGGCCCCAACGCTACTGTGTTGGGGTTTAGTATATTGGGAAAGGTTCAAAGCAGCATTGCCGAAGGTGTCGCCCAGGCGATGCAGGGCTACCATCCCAAGTCCGGCGAGGTGCAGGGACCGTATGGTTTCCAACCGGCCGCACCCGCGGCCGAGGCCGCCACCCCCGGCAAGCAGGGCGCACTGCCATCAGGACAGCAATACGCGGACCTGTCGCAGTCGGTCGGGCGGGTTGCACCCAGTGGCATGACGGGCCGCCCCGGCGAAGTCGGCTCGCAGCAGCCCATGTTCAGTATTCCCGGCCTGGATCGGTTGTCACCAATCACTGCGCCGCCCGCGCCGCCCCAACCCGAAGCGCCCTCATCGCTGTTGAGCTTCCTGCAGAATTTCAACCCGATCAGCACGGCCGAGGCGCGCGGCGGAAGAAGCCAAGCCGGGAACCTGCAGGCACCACGGGCCGATCTCGGCACGATACAGAGCAGGCTTTCGGAGGCGCGCTCCAACATCATCAATGAATTGCAAACCAATCAGGGCTTGAAAAATACGCTCGACCTTATCGTCACCGGCGAGGTTGGAAGCCAGGGCAAGGCCGCTGTTTTGGGATTTCTTGAAACCGCAATGAACAAGGTCGCGGCCGAAGCATCGCGGGAAGGACGAGCGCCGACCGGGCGCGATCTGCTCAATTATTTGAACGATAGAAGCTACTTCCCCGACACCTGGGGCAAGATTGAAAGCGGAAAGATCAAGGGCGGCGCGCTCACCGATGATCTTATAGGCGCCATCGCGGCAGGCTCGAATACCACGAAGGGATCGACCGGCAATTCGTCGGCAACCAGCCCTGGCTCACGTTTTGGCGGCAATCCAACCAACGTCACGATCGGTAAGGAGCATTACGGCGTCGAGAACTACGCCCACCATGCGGCTTGGTACAACGCGCTGGGCGCGCTGGCCGACATGCCCGCAGTGGGGTTCATGCCGCCAATGCCGCCTCCCGCGCCGGCCGAATTGCGTGGCCTGGCCAAGGGCGGCCATGTGGACAAGGACGAGCCGGTTGTGGTGGGCGAGGAAGGCCCGGAAACCTTCGTGCCGGATCAGCCGGGCACGGTGGTTCCCCACATGCCGCAGCCGGGAAAAGGTAAGAATGTCGATCGTTGGCCCAAACTGCCGGCCTCGGAATATCCCGGCCGCTATGGTGGCGTTGAGCGCGAGATCGAATGGCAGACGCGCCAGGCTCAAAACCCCGTGCCGAGCCTAATAGACATGATCGACAGCGGACGCTTGCCGCTCAATGCCGCCAACTGGCACGCAATGCTGAACGATCCAAGCCTGATCGCGCTGGGGCGATCGCGCTTTGAGGATAGAAGAAAAGGCATCGATCCCGGTGCGGAGCAATACGGCGCCTTCATACCGGTACCCGCGCCGGCCGCCGAGCCGCCCGATCCAACAAGCCCGATGGCGCAGGCGCTCGGGTACGGCTCGATCAAGCGTCGTCCGATGCAGATCGGCCGCCAGAGCTATTCACAATAGGAGCGGGTTATGCCCCTACGTAATGACCAAATAGGCCCGGATTTCGCATTGGGACAGGTGGGGCAACAGGCGCAGGCACAAGTGCCGGGCCTGCTGCAGATGGCGCAGGCGGCAATGAGTGGCGATGGCGGTGGCCGAGGCGGCGGGCCTATGGGGCAACAGTACGAGAACGCCTACGATAACCCGGCCAACTGGGGCGCACCCCCGCCGATGGATCCGAACCTGAACGCGGATAACTTCCTGCAACAGCAGGGCTGGTTTCCCAGCGCGTTCCAGCAGGGCCGCGATCCCAACGGGGGGTTCTGGAGCATGAAGGATTACCTGGGGCAGTATTACAAGAAGTTCGGTATTCCCGAGCCGGAATACATGCCGGGAGGCCAGGAGGACCGGCACATCAACACTCTCAATCCGGGTTTGCTCGGGGGCGCGCGCGGCGCGGCCGAGCCCGGCGCCTTCATGTATCTCGGGCATCACATCAGCCCGAGCCAACTGACCTACGATCTCAACGTCGGCAAGAACCCGCCAGCGGGCGCCGAGGGCGGCGGCAACCAATCGCCTATCAGGCGTATTCAGGGCTTGGGGCCCGCCAATCCGGCCTCGTTCATTCACGGTTCGAGCTTTGTCACCGGATTGCCCGGGCAACTTGAGAATTGGGCTGGCGGTCAGCCTTATTGGACATGAGTGGGAGAGCGTAATGGCCCCACGTAAGCTCAAACGCGGAATGCCGTTTCATCCCGACGAGGTGCGCGCGAAAATCCGCGCAACTGAACTGGTGAACCGACTGCAGTCCCACATCTTCGACGGATTGGAATTGAGCATGTCGCAGGTGAACGCGATCGGCCTTCTACTTAGAAAGTGCGTGCCCGACCTGACCAGCACCGCCGTTGTTGCCGATATCACACATCGCTATGTCGTGGAGCTTCCGCCCATGTTGAGCCGAGATGATTGGGAAAAGAAATATGGCGTCGATCACCTAGACCCGAAGCGTATAGTAGACGGCACCGTAAACGGAGGCGGAAACGGGAGTTTGCAGTGAGGCAAGTCTCATATAGCGAAAGGCTCGCGAATAGTATCTCGCCGGAACCAAACTCCGGTTGCTGGTTATGGGACGGTGTCGGCGTTCAAAATCAATGGGGATACTGCCGGGTTAGATCCGACGGCAGGAAGCAGATGGTTCATCGTGTTGCCTATGAGCACCATCGTGGCCCGATCCCGCCGGGCTTGTTTGTCTGCCACTCGTGCGATGTGCCGATTTGTGTCAACCCCGATCATTTATTTCTCGGGACTGGCGCTGAGAACACCGCCGATAAAATGCGAAAAAATCGACATATAAAGGGAGAGCAGGTCCACACCGCCAAATTGATGCCAAAGCAAGTTCTAGAAATCAGGTCAATTGCTGGAATGTCAATGCGAGCAATTAGCCGACGATACGGCGTGACGCATGGCGCGGTTAGCAGAATTATTGGGCGCAAAACGTGGACGCATCTGTAACTGAGAGAACTCTTTGGAGCCCCGGAGCCAACTGGCCTCAGTGGGCTTTAATTCAATGCCCAATTTTCGAGGTGTTCTTCGGCGGCGCCCGCGGTGGCGGAAAAACTGACGGCATGCTCGGCGAATGGATGGCGCACGCCGACCGATATGGCGACAAGGCCGCTGGCCTGATGATCCGGCGCACCCGGACAGAACTGATCGACACCATTGAGCGATCACGAGCGATCTATTCACCGCTCAAGTGGACGTATCAGGAGCAGGAGAAAATGTGGCGCGACCCGAAGGGCGCGCGGTTGCGGTTTGCCTACCTCGAACGTGACGCCGACGCCGAACTGTATCAGGGCCACAGCTACACCCGCGTCTATATCGAGGAATGTGGAAACTTCCCGAGCCCCGCGCCGATCATGAAATTGATGGCGACGCTGCGCTCGGGAGCAGGCGTTCCGGTCGGCATGCGGCTGACCGGCAATCCCGGCGGGCCTGGGCACCAGTGGGTGAAGGCCAGATACGTTGACCCAGCCCCCCTAGGCAACAAGGTCATCACCGACCCGGTGACCGGGCTCGCTCGGGTGTTCATTCCAAGCAAGGTCGATAACAACGTCTTTATTGACGCCGAAGCGTACAAGCAGCGGCTACGCGCCTCGGGCAGCGCGGAATTGGTGGCGGCATGGTTAGCCGGGGACTGGTCGGTCACGCTCGGCGCGTTCTTCGACTGCTGGGACACCGCTCGTCATGTGATCCGGCCGTTCGAGATCCCGAAGGATTGGATCCGCTTCCGCTCGATGGATTGGGGGAGCGCCTCGCCGTTCTGCGTGCAGTGGTGGGCGGTGGTGTCGGACGATTGGGAGGTGAACGGGCATGTCCTGCCGCGCGGGTGCATGGTCTGTTACCGCGAATGGTACGGGATGAAGCCCGGACAGCCTAACGTCGGGATCAAGCTGCACGCCGCCGAAGTCGGCAAGCAAATTTCCGAGCGCGAAAAGGGCGATGACATCTCCTACGGCGTGCTCGATCCATCGGCCTTTGCCCAGGATGGCGGACCGTCAATCGCCGAGAGCATGGGCACCGGCTCAGGCGGCAAAGTGTGGTTCAAGAAAGCGGACAATCGCCGAGTGCGCGATCACAGGGCTTTGGGCGCGAGCGGCACCATGGGCGGCTGGAACGAAGTGCGCTCGCGGCTGGTCGGCAACGATGACGGCCACGCCATGATGGTGTTTTTCTCGACCTGTGTGGACAGCATCCGCACCATTCCGTTTCTGCAGCACGATCCCGATCGGCTTGAGGATGTCATGACCGACAGCGAGGACCACGCCGGCGACACGGCCCGCTATGCCTGCATGTCGCGGCCGTATGCGCGCGCGAAAGAAGAAAAGAAGCCGCAGGACATCAGCGGCTATGCGCCGCTGCAGCCGACCGCGCAGCCGGGGGATTGGAGAACGTATTGATGGAAACCATTCAGCAGAAGTTCGCGATGTTCATTGGTTCGCTTTCGCCCGAGGAGCAGCGCGCGGTTGCGCCGCTGATGGAGGCGTTCGCCGGCACCCTGAGCGGGCCGCCCGGTGGGGCCGAACCCGGCGAGGCGCCGCCATTGCCACCGCCGGGGACGGAGCCGGCCATGAAACCTCCCGCCGCACCGCCGCCTACCGCCATTCCCGGCGGGCCAGCGTTGCCGCCGCCTGATCCGGTGGCGATGTCCATCGGGCGCCAGCAGTATTGAGGGAAGCAATTCTGATGGCCGATGACACCTATCGCCGAAATCTTCCATACGCTGGGCAGTCATCGATCCGTAATGCGCCGGTAGATTATCGGACAAAACTGTCGCCGCTCGATGAAATGGCGTTCCAGCAGTGGGTGAAGCAGAACAACGTCCCGCACGATGATAGGCCAACCTCCGACTACGATATGCGCGGGTTCTATCAGGCGCTGCAGCAAAGCGATCCGCGCGCGCGCAGCGAGGTGAACCCTAACGATAAGCGTTTGCATTTTACCGATGCGTTCAAGACGCCGTATCACGAAAGCTATTCTGGCGGGAGCCAATATGCCGGGCCGGTCGCGCCGCAATGGAATGAGCAGGATCAATTGATCTCGCCCGGCGGGCGCATTTTGGTGGATGAACCGAAGCAGCAGGCGGATCGCGGCAAACTGAACATCGGCCGGCAGTCTTACGGCAAGGATTAGCAAATGGTGGGCAACACGGTCGTCAGCTTCACCGGCTACCAGCAGGGCGGCTCTGCGGCCGGTGGCGGCCCCGCGGACCTGTCCGACAATCAGGAGAACAAGGACGGTTCATGGACACTGGAAAAATGCATCCAGGCATACACCACCTACCTCGACAACAAGACGCTGGAAATTCAGGAGCAGCAGAACGCGCGGCGCTATCGCCACGGTGCACAATGGACCGCGGAGCAGATCAAGACGCTCAACGATCGGCGCCAACCCGTCGTCACCTACAACAAGATCGGCCGCAAGATCGACGGCATCGTCGGGCTGGTCGAGAGATTGAAGCAGGATCCCAAGGCTTACCCAAGGACACCGCAGCATCAGCAGGGCGCCGACCTGGCGACCGCGGTGTTGCGCTACATCATGGATCGTAACAAGTGGAACGAGGTCGGCCCGATCATTGCGGAGGCGGCCGCAGTGGACGGCCTGGCCGGCATAGAGCTTGACCTCAAGGCCGTGCCGCCCACGGCACAGACGCAACAGCAAGGCAATCTCCTTCAAGGAAGACCGCCACCACCACAGCAACCCGACTATGATGTGATGTTCAGACCCGTCGATAACGACGGGTTTTTTTATGACCCGCGCTCGTTCAAGCACGACTTTGACGACGCCCGCTATCTCGGCATCGGCAAATACGTGGACGAGGAGCAACTGATCGAACTGCTGCCGGGCATGGAGGACGATATCAAGGCCGCGTGCGACAGCAGCGGCGAACTGACCAGCAATTCCGACCGGGATGCGAAGTGGTTCCAGGCCAATGGCGACTTCAAGCAGGTTCGGCTCGTTGACATTTGGTACAAATCGCGCGGCGGTTGGAAATGGGCGCTATTCACCGGTTCAAAGATATTGATGGCGGGGCAATCGCCATTCGTCGATGAGTTCGACAAGCCGTTCTGCAAATATCTGATGTTCTCGGCGCAGGTTGACCATGAGGGCGATAGGTATGGTTTTCCGCGCAACCTGCAAAGCGCGCAAGACGAGGTGAACCAACGCCGATCGAAGGGCCTGCACGAACTCAACAACCGCCGCATCATTGCCACCAAGGCCGCGGTGGCGGACGGCAATGTCGAGGCTCTGCGCCGCGAGGCCGCCCGCTCTGACGGCATCGTGCTGGTCAACACATCCTTGCAAGATATTACATTCGATGACGCTGCCAAGCAGGCGGCGGTCATGGGCCAACTCGAATTCATGCGCGATGCCGCGCAGGAGATCGAGAACTTTGGACCCAACCCCGCGCTGGCGGGTGGCGGCCAGGGCGCCGGGCTGACCGCCGGTTCATCCGGCCGCGCCATTGCGCTGCTGCAGCAGGCCGGGATCGCCGAGCTTGGGCCGTACATGCTCAACATGCGGGCGTGGAAAATGCGGGTGTATCGCTCGCTGTTCAACGCGGTGCAAAAATACTGGACGAACGAGCGGTGGATCAGGGTCACCGACGCCGAGGGGCAACCGCAATTCGTCAAGATCAACGAGACGGTGGCGATCGATCCGGTCACCGGGATGCCGCAGCTTCGTAATGCCGTGGGCGAACTCGACGTTGACATCATTCTGGATGAGGGCCCCGACAGCGTCACGTTGATGCAAGACACCTACGACGCGATCTCGCAGGCGCTGCCGGCGGTGGCGCCGATGCTGTCGCCCGGCAAGGCCGCGGCAGTGATGGACGTGCTGATCGAGACGAGCCCGCTCGCGGCCGACATCAAGAAGAAATTCCGCGACGCCGGCGAGAACGAGGCGCAGCAGCCCGATCCGAAGCAGCAGGAAGCCAAGGCCAAGCTCATGTTGGAGCAGCAGCAGGCGCAAGGCCGGATGGCGATCGAGCAGCAAAAGGCACAACTCGATCAACAGACCGAGCGCGAGAAGGCCGCCGCCGAAATGCAGTTGGAGCGCGAGAAAGCGCAAAACCAGATGCAGATCGAGATGTTCAAGGCCGAGCAGATGGCGGCGCTCAAGCGCCAGCAGACCGAGGCCGAGATCATGACCGGCCCAATGCATGAGATTGACGCGCAGACCAGCCAATTCCGCAACGGTCTGATCACCAGGGGGCAGGAGGGGCACCGCAGCGCGATGCAGAAGCAGGAGGAAATGCTGGCGGGGATGATGGAAGCCCTCACGCGGTCGCATCAGGACATCGGCCAGATGCACCAGAACGTGCTGGCGGCGGTGAGCAAGCCGCGCAAGGCGGTGATCCAGCGCGATCCGCGCACCGGCAAGGTGGTGGGCGCCATGTCGGTGTCGGACTGAAATGGCCTCGTATTACGTCTGGTCAGGGGCGACGGGCGCCGGCACGGGTGCCAACTGGGCCAATGCGTTCCTCAAACTTGAACCGGCACTGTCGGGCAAGGCGGCGGGTGATGTGTTCTATGTTGCGCACGACCATTCCGAGACTACCGCGGGCAACGTGTTTCTGTGGCCCGCGGGTACCGCCGGCAATCCCAACAAGATTACATGCGTCAACCGTCTCGGCTCGGTGCCGCCGGTATCGGCCGATCGCCGCGCAACGGCACAGGTGGCGGCAACCGGTAACGTGACGGTGCAATTTGCCAACGGCTCCGGTCATTATGACGGCATCATATTCATCACCGGCAATTCAACCGGCGCATCCGATTTCAATATGCAGGGCCAGGCGGAAGCCTGGACGCGGTTAGATAACTGCTCGCTGCGCATCGGCTCGACCGGCAACGGCCGGATAACCATGATCACGAATGCCACATACATCGAATGGAACAACACGACGCTGTCGTTCTCGGGGGTGGGTCAATCCGTACTGGTGGCGGGGTCGCAATTAAAATGGCGCAATACACCATCCGCGTTGATTGGCACCGCGGTTCCCACAATCTTGTTTATCCCCGGTTCGGTAACCTCGGGTGATATCGAGCTTATCGGCGTCGATCTTTCGGCGGCCGGATCGGGCAAGACGATATTCGGTACCACGACGGGCCTCAATCCCACGCGACACGTCATGCTGGATTGCAAGCTCAACGCCGCGGTCACTCAATCCGCGGTGCCATCGAGCTTCGGCGGCAACGAGGTGGATATCATTCGATCCGGTGCCTCTGGGGTGAATTACAATGTTCGCCGTCACCGCAAATCGGGGCTGCTGGTCGAGGAAACCACCATCGTGCGCACCGGCGGGGCCTCGGATGGCACCACACCGATCGCATGGAAGATTGTCACGACTGCGAATAGCTCCTACTCGCTGCCGTTCGAATGCCCGCCGATCGCGATCTGGAACGATACGATTGGATCGCCCGTCACCGCCACGGTTGAAGGTATCGGCGGCGCGCTGCCGACAGACGCCGAATGTTGGCTCGATGTGGAATTCCTGGGAGATGTTTCTTCACCGCAAGGTTCGTTCGTCAATGATGGCACGGCCAATCTGCTGGCCACGGCCGCCAACCAGACAGCTAGCAGCGCAACTTGGGGCGGTTCGACCACCGCATTTAAGCTCGCGGTTACCTTCACGCCGCAGCAGAAGGGCTGGATTTACGCGCGGGTCAAATGCGCCAAGGCGTCCACGACGTTTTACATTGATCCGCTCGTTACTCTGACCTGACATGACGACGGCCTATCTTCCTCTCGGCGCCGTAGTTGTTGCCGGGGGCAAGACCGCTTTTGCTGCCACTGCGGGAATGATCGTGCTGCCGGCGCCGGTGGTGGTGCCGCCGATCGAGCCGCCCGTGAGTGGCGGCGGTTATGCCGGCGGTGGTGGCGGTGGTGTGCGCCGCATCCGCCAGTTCGCGCCGCGCAAGCGAAAGCGCGAGGATGAGGAAGACCCGCTAGAAGTTATCGCCACGCCCGTTGAAGCACCGGCGCTGCCGCCAGTGCCGCCACCGCCCGAGGTGCCACCGGCACTGGGGCTGATGGCCGGCATACTCATTCCACCGATCACGGTCCTGCGTTCGCCTCCAGTGGAGAACGAGGACGAGATCGAAATAGCACTGCTACTTGAGCTTCTATCGTAGCTGACCACGAGACGGTCGGGCGCACAGGCGCGCGCGTAAGCCTGCCTCGCATCGTCCAAGCGATATTGGGCGTTTCCGTACAGGCCACGATACGGCCCAGGAGCAACCATGAGCACGCAACCTGCTGACGGTGGCGGTGGCAACACCATCACCGACCGACAACTATTTGACCAAGCCACCGCGCCCGATCCGACGCCGAGCCCGGCACCGTCGCAACCGTCACAAAGCCCGCAAACTCCGTCAGATGCGGGTGGAGCAACGGATGCGCCGCCGCCGTCAACCCGGCCCGACTTGCAGCCGGAACAACCCGCACAAGCGGGCCAGCAGCCGCGGACGCCAGAGGGGAAATTCGCCCCCAAAGGCCCACCGCAGCCGCAACAGCGGCAACCGGAGGATCATCGCGTTCCGCTTCGGGAAATGCTGGACGAGCGCGAGCGACGCCAGCGCATCGAGGCGGAATACAACCAACTGCTGCAACATTTTCAACAGCAGCAGAGGCAGCAGCAGCCCCCAGGCCCGGAAACCATCTTTGACGCGCCCGATGAATATCTCAATCAACGGGTGATCGCTCCACTGCGCCAGGAAATGCAGATGGAGATGATGAAGCGCACCGATGCGCAAAGCCGGGAATTTGCCAACGTGCAGTT
>Ga0157376_10002990_pt1 | contig 11592 bp, 10 predicted proteins | sample M45metaG_FD_121801 | JGI IMG/M metagenome (GOLD analysis project Ga0157376, IMG submission 121801) | Miscanthus rhizosphere microbial communities from Kellogg Biological Station, Michigan, USA - M4-5 metaG | ecosystem: Host-associated > Plants > Roots > Rhizosphere > Soil | place: USA: Michigan... | reverse complement strand
CCTTATCCTCAGAAAAAGCATAAGGAGAGTTATACTCGTATTTATCAGCCAGCGGATCGATCGACCAGAATCTACCGAGCTGCGGGTCATCGAAGCGATACTTAAACTCATACATCTCCAACCCACTACCATCGTTAAACTCCTTGCTTTGCAGCTCCTGTTTCTGGAACCGGTATTTATTCTCAGCGTAGTTCGACTTGAGGGCCTTATCACTAATCCCCACCATCGTCAATCCAAATGGGTAATACCTACCATCCCCTTTTTACTCCGAACCCGTTTTTGCTGGCGTTCGGATTTTGGTCTGTTCAAAGAACTGCTTATACCCCCAAGATAGCGGATTTTCTTTTTTCAATTGAAAGAAAAAAATCGCAGACATTGCCAGTAAAAAGATCAGGACGATTGCCAGGATGATAATGGTTTTCGAGGTCGGGTTGCTGCATCTTAATCGGAAGCCCAAAAAGGTGATCTCAATTTGTTCTCGATGGTTGGTATCCTTGTCCTGCTTGGGCATACTGATAGAGTTATAAAAGCCCCCCTCTCTACTATATATACCGCATCAGGTTGGCAAAACCCCTAACGAGATCGGACAATTATTTTTCCCTGCCCGGCTTTTACATAATGTGGTCTTATCGATTCGCTTCGCACCTCCTTCGTCGGTCCGATAAGCACATTATGTAAAGCAGCGGAGCTGCACTGCCGGGCAGGGAAGACATGACGGGAGAAGATATACCCGCCTTGTGGGGGGTAACCCCGAGAAGAAAAAAGCCGGATAGCATACTGCCGCCGGCGATCAGCTGCGGAACATTGTCCAGCTGGGGTAACGCCGTTGCCTGCGCCGCCCGTAGGTATAAACGCACGGCAGCAGTAGGAACAAGTCCAGGCGGTAGGATCGGCGTTTGATACCTCCGGTCCGCGGGCTGTCGTTGCTGCTCACAAAAAAATCCCCCCTATTGGGAGGATTCGTGCTGTTCGGGGAACTTTACCTCGTCGGGTAAGTCCTGGAACTTCAGCAACGCTTGCATCGTGGTATCTGCTTGTACCAGTATTCTGCCGGCATAGTCAGCCTGGAAGAAGGCCTCCTGGTGCGGCTGCACGGTAATGATCTTGAGCTTCTTTTCTTCTTTTACGATGTAGACTGCCATAGTAGTATCTTTTAAAGTGAATGAAAAAAGGGATCCCCTGTACCCGGCCAGGAGGGGGGTCCTTTTTTCACTTTACAAGAGGACAGAGGGCTGTCCGTAAAAGAAAAGGGGGGAGCATCTGGCAGGAGGATCAGGATGTGGTTATGCGCTATTAGCTTCGATTTGCAGCCCGATCTCCGGAGGGGAGTGCACGACTCCGACGACCGCTATAAAAGCCCCATCGGGATTCTAAAGAGCAAAACAGCCCCTAGGCTTTTATGGCGGGCGGCGGGGTGGCCAACGGCGTACCCATCGCTCGGCTTTACTCTGCTGCTCATCGCCGGCGGCAGCGTATTTTGTTCCAGTGTCTCATCACAGATGATCTTACCGAGGAGGGAACTGGCGCCCGCCACCACCGCCATGTGACCGGCCGTGGGGCACGGAGAAAGGCCGAGGTACGAGGCCGCCGGGCCCCTACCCGCGGTCGGCCCTGGTTGTTGTGCCGCAGCAAAGCGGAGGCAGTAATAGTGAGATGAAGCGGCCGGTCACCGGCAGGTGGCGGACAGATGTGAGGCAGCGGGTGACGGCCTCCGGCCGGCACGGACAGCTGCCCGAACGAAGGCGGGGTGAGTTGCAACGGGGCGTGACAGGGGCGACGAAGGAGCCAGGCGAAGCCGGCCTGGCGCGGCACTTGCCGAACCCCGCCGCAGAGAGACCGCTTTTCCTGGTGACAAACTTCATTGTTATAACACGTATATTCGCTGAACAATGGGAGCCATCAGAGATATCGTTATTAACCTTCTTGCCAATGCCATTTGGGTTATTGGAGGCTATATGATTACCCGGCTTCCCTTTTTTAAAAAAGCCAGTCAAGTTCGACTCCTCCGGAGATTCGAACGCCTCTTTAAAACGTTCTGACCCAAGTTCTTTCCCCACTCATTTAATCGGACTAACACAGGACTAACGCCTATTCATCCCATCGGGTGATATTTCTGCAGCTCGCTTTGCCAGTCATCGGCATTCAACACCTGGTAGCGCTGCGTGCTGCTCACATACTTGTGACCGGCCATGTACTGCACCTGCCGCAGATGGTGCCGCCTGAGCCATCCCGTGATGACACTGCCCCGGATCTGATTCGCGTTGATGATCTTCGGGTTGAGCTGCTGCAACTGCACGATCATGTGCCGCATCCGGTTACTGATGTTGCGTTGGCTGGCATCGATCCGTACCCGCCGGGCCAGGAAGGCTCCTTCGGTGAACCGGCCACCCGCAAGGTACTGCTGCAGCCCTACCACCTGGTGGGCTTGTAACGGCAGCCACCGTTCATTGCTGTACGAGGTCCCTTTGATAAATACTTTGCCTTCGGTCAGGTGGATGTGAGCCGGCTCCAACCGGGTGATCTCTTCGGTCTGCAGGCCCTGGTAGACGAGCAGGCCCAGCATGATCTTTTTGGCCGGATCGACGTTCAGTTGCAACTGGTAGCGCTGGTAGAGTTCTTCCAGTTCCTCCATCGGGATCAGGTTACTGGGCAGCTTCCGGACAATACCCTGCAGAAAAATTCCTGCTGCCGGGTTATCCTCCCGCTTGCCTTCGGCGATCAGGTAGGTAAAATAATGCCGGATGACGTTCAGCTGGCTGTGTATCCTCTTTTTACTTTTGCCTTGCTCATTCAAATAGCGCATAAAAGCGATCACGTCGTTATAGGTGGCCTGTTCCCCTGCCAGTTGCTCCTGGGCCAGCCAGTCTGTAAATAGATCAGCATACAGCCGGTAATGATGGATCGTATGCCGGCTATAGCGTTTGTCCTGCAGATACTGCTTAAAGGTCATCGTGCATTGTTTGAGGTTCGTTGATCAGATGGGTATAGAGCTGCGTGCTGTCCAGTACCGCATGGCCCAGGAAGACGGCGATCCGTTCCAGCGGCATCCCTCCCTGCAGCAGGTGGGTGGCAATGCTGTGGCGAAGGGTGTGTGTCCCCACCCCCTTCGTGATACCTGCTTTGTGCACCAGGGCCTTGATCCGCAGGTACAGGCTTTGCTTATGGATCGGCCTGCCCTTGTTCGCATCGAGGAACAGTGCCGAACAGGGTCGTTGCAACAACTCGGGCCGTCCCTGTTCGATGTAGTCCCGGAGGTCCTGGTAAGACCCTTCCGCTATGGGCACATATCTTTCTTTATAGCCCTTTCCGCGGCGAACGTAGAGCATCCGTTTGTCATGCCCCACATCACCCAGGTCCAGACTGGCACCTTCCTGCAGGCGGAGCCCGCAGCCGTAGAACACGGCAAGCATCGCCCGGTCCCGCAACCCGAACACATCCGCTCCGGTCACGGCATACAGCCGGCGGATCTCCGCCCGGGTGAGCCAGGCCGGCATCGATGGAGGTATCTCCTGCCACTCAAGGGTAAAGCCGATGGGGCTTTTGCCCGTCTGACGGATGTAGCGGCTGAAGAGTTGCAGCGCCTGGATGTATTTGTTGAGATAAGCGGCGCTGAAGCCTTGCCCGGTGCGGATGCCGGTCCGTCCTTGAAGATGATCAATGAAGCCGGTGGCATCGGTCGCCGCCAGCTGCGCCAGGCAGTATCTACCCTTGCTCTCCTGGTACTGCAGGAACTCGGTCACGTGCCTGGGCAGATTCAACACGCTGGAAGAAGCATACCCCAGGACATTCAGCCATTCGGCAAAGCCCTGTTGCAGGAGATTGTGCTCATCACTACGTAACAAGTAGAGGTTATTCATTGCCTGTGTTTTTTTGCTATTACTACACTTTCCCGGGCCGGTGGGCCGGTTCATGTAAAAACCTGAAGAAGAAGGCCGTAGGTGGTCCACTACCGTTAGTGGGCCAGGGATGGTCCGGTGGTCCGGCTCTTGATCTGGTCCAGGAGGGTCTGCAGATGCTGATCGATCGCAGATCGCAGCCGGTCGTATTCCGAGTGATCGGTGATGCTATACTCGTATTTCGCCTGTCGGCCGGGGCGGCTCACCTTCAGGTAACCATACCGCTCGAGCTCCACCAGGTAGCGTTTAAGAGTGGTGGGCGCCAGCCGCAGCTGCCGGCGGATATCCCGGGCGTGGAAGTGAGTCTTTCCCTCCTGCTGCAACAGGACTTTCAGTCCTTCCAGGAACGTCCGGCTGGCCTGGGTCAGCTCATCGCTCTTGTGGAAGAGAACGTCCTTTAACAGGCTGAACGCGGCCTCGATGTCGCCGGTGGTGGTCTCCACATAGGGATGGCCCTGGGCGTCGCGTTTCAGCGGTCGCTGGTACTGGTGATAGAAGGTGATCGCTTCGATAAAGGCCAGCAGCAGGGTCATGGTGCGCCGCGGCTTGAAGACCTGATCAGGGAGTTGGAGATATTTTGCGTAAGGGTTGATCACGGTTACGGGCACAAGTACCCGCTGGACGTTCTGCAGCTGCCGGCGGATGTGCTGTTCGTTCTCGCGGTTGATCTCTCCGGCCGCCGCCCTGGTCTGGTAGTCGAGTATCCGGTGATCCTGCTGCCTGCTGGCATCGATGTAGAGCAGCAGGCACCGGTTGGCATTGTCCTCGTAGACCTTCTCCCGGGTGGTGCAGCCGCTGACGGAGACCGGGCCTTCCACTGTGAGGGTGATCGTCTTGAGGTTGCCCTTGCTGTCTTTCAAAGTCACGGTCTTGCTTATTCGGCGCTTGCTCTGCAGCTCGCGCAGAGGATAAAGCGATGCTTCCGCGCCGTCCAGGTCCTCGATCAGCAGCAACCGGTGCCGCAGCTCGTCTTGCCGGAAGTAATAGAAGGCGTTCTCGGTGATCTGCGTGATCTCGATCTTGTCCTCGGGTGGGATCAATTCCGATACCCTTTCCTGCAGCCAGGTCTTGCCGCTGCCGCTCGCCCCCAGCAGGAGCAGGTGCAGCGGAACGGAGAGCTTGCGGCTGCTGTACACCAGCCAGGCGATGAGCCGGTTGGTCTCCTCCCCCACAACTCCCGATCGGCCGATGTCCTCCCCGGTACGCCCAAGCAGGTTGGCCTGCTTCAGGTACTGGATGGCCGCCTGTCGTTCGGCAGCACTGAGTTCGATGCGTTCTTCGGCCCGGGGTTGCAACGATTCCATGCGACGCGCCCGGTAGCCTTCCAGTTCGCCGGTGAGCGTGGCGATGGTGTGGGTGGCTACCTGCATCGGGAGATCGAAGCTCTCGGCGATCTTGTGGATCAGCTGTTCGGTATGCGGGTGGTTATACAGATCCAGGTGATGGCGTACCGGCAACGTCGGCCGGGCCTTGTGCTCTACCTTGAGGGTGACCTTCATGCGGTCAAGGCCGGTCAGCTTGATGCCGCCCAGCACGGTGATCAGCAACTCGCCGCTGTCGTAGACCAATAGCTCGGAGTTGGCCGTGATGAGTTTATTTTCCGCAGGCGGCATTTTTGAAGGAGGTGCTTTCGGTTGTTCAGGAGCGGTAGACTGATTAGAAGCAGGTTCAATTGAAAAAGAAAAGGCCGTCCGCTGTCCGATCAACTCCACCAGTACCCGCGGGTCGTCGTGCGACTGCAGCAGGCTATTGACGTCTTCACCGTCCGGCACCGGTACGATGGTGAGCGTCACCTCCGGCAGCAGGCCGTGTAGCGTAGCGCCGTGTTTGGTGGTAGCCGCCCTGCCGGCATCATCACCGTTCAAAAGGAAGATGATCTCTTCGAGTTGCTTCAGGGCCATGATCGCCTGCCAATGCTCGTCGGTCAGTCCGTTGGTGCCGTACAGGGCGAGTACGGCGTATTGGATCGCCAGTTCATGCTGCTGCAGAAGAGATGCCGCATCGATGATGCTCTCCACCAGGATCAGCCGGGTGGTCTCGGCTTTCGGATACCCTGGATACAGGCCTTCGCGCCTGCTCAGGTAAAAATGCCGCTGATCCGTGTCGTTCATAATACTGCGGCCATAGAAGCTCACCACCTTGTGCTCCCGGTTACGCAAGGGGAAGATGATACAGTCTTTAGCCCACACGCTGTACCCCTTAGCTGGCCGGCGTTTCACGAGGCCGTACTTTTCCATGCCAGCGACCCAGTGCTCATGCTTGCCCTCCAGGTGCCACCCGCCGCTGTTGTAGCCGATAGCGTGTTGGGTGTGATCGATCCCTCTTCCCTGCAGGTAGTCCAGCGCCTTGCGCGTCAGCGGGAGCGCTCTTGTAAAATAGCTGAACACCTTCCCCAGGATTGCTTGCTTCTCCAACTCGTCGCCGACGTCGATGAACAGTTTGCCTTTCGGCTCACTGGCTGCAGGAGTTGCGGCGAGAGAGGGATTCGACACCCCGGAACAAAGCGCGGTGGCTTTCACCAATGCCTCGTGCTTGTTGCATTTCTCCATCAGTTGGATGAACTGGATCACATCCCCGGTACCGGCCGAGCAGTTGCTGCTAAAGCAACACCAGGTATGGGTTGTCGGATATACCTGAAGGCTTGGGGTTCTGTCCGGGTGGAAGGGACAGTGCAACCGGTCGTGCTTGTCCGGCTTGAGGCCGTAATAGTGTAGCACCTGGTCGATCCCCAACTGCCTTTTGATCTCGGCTATTTCCATGTGGATAATTTTTGTTCTTGTCGCTGATCAGAGACAAAAATATCCCATTGTTATCAATTCAAGCGCATCTGATAATTTATTTTATCCCCAATAGTTATCTAAATTTGTGTAAAATCATTAAAAATAGCAGCCTAAAATCGCTTTTTGGATATGAACACCGGTAAGATCATCGCAGAACTGAGGGAGAAAAAGGGGATGAACCAGGGCGACCTGGCCAGCAAAAGCGGCGTGTCCCGGGTCATGATCGGCAAGTACGAACGGGGCGAAGCCTCTCCGTCCATCGATGCCGCCAAGAAGATCGCCGACGCCCTGGAGGTCTCCCTCGACCACCTCGTCGGAGAAGGCCTCTACCAAGGCTTCGATAAAAAGACCCTGCAGCGCTTTAAAGACCTGGAACATCTCGAAGACGACAAGAAGAAAACGCTCTTCGATCTGATCGATACCTATATCCGGGACGCCAAGGCCCGCAAGGCCTATGCCCATTAATGTGTAAATTCGCTATCGTATGTCCACCACTACTTTTATCACCGACGGAACAGGAAAAAAAATATCCGCCGTTCTTCCCATTAAACTCTATCAACAATGGTTGACCGAGTTGGAAGAGCTCGAAGATATCCGCGCCTACGACAAGGCCAAGGCCAAAAAAGAAAAACCCATCCCCCTCCGCCATGCCATCTCCCAAAGACGCAAAAGGCAAAAGGCCTGAGTACACCGTTCTTATCCTGCCCTCCGCACAAAAACAGCTGAGCAAACTGCCGGGCGCCATCGCCACCCGCATCGAAGATAAATTACTGGAACTCGAGCAGGATCCCCGCCCACCTGGTTGCAAGAAGCTAAGAGGCCGCGATGCCTGGCGCATCCGCATCGGCGACTATCGCGTCATCTATGAGATCAATGACGGACACCTCATCGTCACCGTAATTACCATCGGGCATAGAAGAGAGGTGTATGAATAGGGCAGGCGGCATTGCTGAAAAACATTCTGTCCCTATCATCATTTTTTGGGTGTTACATACTTAACTAATTCTCGATCTCTACTGTAGATGATGCACTCAATCGTCCCATTCTTCACAATATTCTCCGCAGCCTGAAGAGCAGTATCCATACTGTCAAAAATCGTATAGACAATTTGAGCATCGCCCAAGGCCAGATTGAGATCTTCATCCAATACATGGCCTGTATTAAATTCCGCTCGCAAAAGCGCGACCTGATTTCCTTGTAATATAGGGAACTGCTGCATACTATTATTTGGGTGTTACTGGTCGATATTGTATTTGATCTATCCTCCCTGTCAAAAGGACTTCAGCTTCGTTGACCACCGTGCCAGGAGACTGTTTTAAATTTACCCATTTCCCACTTGGGCTGGCAACTGTTGAACTTTTTGATACTGTTGTTTGCAAAACAGCACCGCTGCCTGTCGGTCGCAATGCATAATTTTCAGCAACATCAGGATTCGTAGTCCAAGATGTATATGGACTGTTCGTATTCCCTTCATTGTGCTCGGCCGGCGTGGCATTTCCTCCTCGAGGGGAAACTGTGCCATTCAAAGCATCTTCATATCCTGGATGATTCTCATTTACCCCTCTATAAAGAGTAACTCCATCTTCAGTTGCTGTTGTACCTCCGGCTTCTTCGACCATTGGTATACCACCTGTACCTAATGATCCTGCCATTGCTTGCGGCGCAGGTGTCACCGGAACGCCTGTCAACCAAGTAAGAGCAAGCGGAATTCCTAATGCCGGATTCGTGAACCCTATTATTCCAATTCCAATTACAGGTGCTACTTTAGCGTTAATTTGGTTGGCGGCTTTGTCAGTAGCTTCGGCCACTTTTACGGACTGTTCTGTTACCACTTTGGGATTGACAGCATGAGCAATAGTCGTAGCTTCAGAACTAGTTACGCTAAAGTATTCTGCTCCTTCCAAATCAATTCCATTGGTTACTCGGTTCTCCGCATAATCATACGTACTATTATATACGTAATCTTTTGCCAAGGGATCAATCTGCCAGAATCTACCCAATTGAGGATCCATTGTCCGATACTTCATCTGGTAGGTATCCCAATCAAGGTCATCATCATATAATTGACCGGTGAACCGGTACTTATTCTCAGCGTAGTTGCCCTTCAGTGCTTTATCACTTATCCCCGCCATCGTCAACCCAAACGGGTAATAATGATCCTCCTCCAATAAAGGTCCTCGCGTATGCGTCACCTGCAAATTATCAAAGAACACTTCAACGTTGGGCGTCTCGTTGCTCGTGTAAATATAAAGATATCCGCTCGAAGAGACCGGCATATCTGTGAATATGTGCTGTTTGAGCTGCCGGTCGGCTCCCACCTGGTCGTAGCCGCTGCTGGCCGCCACGTAGTTGAACTGGTTATCGAAGAGGATCCAGTTGAGGAAGGCATGGGGGTGGGTTTGGGTAATGGGGTTGCCGGAGGTGTCGTTCAGGAAGTTAGTTAGGTTGTCGCTGAGGATGCCGCTGTTGGTTTGCAAAGCCGGCTTTAAGGGGTGCCCTCCACCGGGGATACCGCCGACGCCGTTGATCAGGGCCGTGAGGAGGTCGGAAAGTGGGGTGACGGGGGTGCCGGGCGCGGTGCCGTTGAGCCTGTACCAGCTGGTGGCCCGGATGCTGAACTTGTCGCCGGCCATGACTTTCATGACGATCCCGGGACCGATCTTTTGGCTACCGTCAGCGCTGCTGAGACCGGCGACATAGTTGTTAGGTTTGGTGGTAGTGTCGGTCGGGTAGCCCGCGGGTAAGGACGTCCGGTAGGTGTCGAGATTGGTATAGTAGAGATTTTCGAGTGCGCTGTCGCCGACCTCCATGGTGGCCATGGGGTAACGGTCGGTCTCCTGCTCATCGGTGAGGACCATGCGGGTATTGCCGAGGTGATCCTTGATGAAATAATCGTATTTGAAGCCGGTGGTATTCAGGCCGCCTGTGGTGTCGGTCGTGATCCGTACCCGTCCCTCTTCATGGCCAAAGAATTGGAGGGTATCGGCGGGGGCTGTATTCAAGCCGAGGACATGTTTGCCCTGGTATTGGAAGGCGCCGATATAGGCCGTGACGGTTTGGAGGCTTCCGGCGCTGTCTAGGGTGGTTTTTGTCAGCTTGTTGCCGGTGGCATCGTAGATGTATTTGATGGTTCCCTTGATCCCCGTCGCCGATCGAACGGTGATCTGCCAGGGCAGATTGAGGTGGTTGTAGATAATGCCGTCGGTGGCTTGGGAACCGATGTCCTTATTCAGATCGCGGGTGAGGTTTCCGTTGACATCATAGCTGTAGTCGACGGCGCTTGTGGTTTTACCCGTGTTGTAGGGGCTTAGCACAGAGGTGCGGAAGTCGCCGAGGGTGGTCTGGGGGTTGTTCTGGCCGTCGATAACGTTCTTCAGCTTGTTGCTATTGGCATTGTAGGTGTATTTGAGACTATCGATAGTTTGACTCCCACCCAATTGCCATGCCAGCTGCCGCATCGCCAGGATATTGCCGTTCTCGTCGTATGCGGTTGACTCATTGACGCCATCGCCCATGGTCGAAGAGAAGTCGACCTTGTCCGTCTTATCCCAGGCGCTCGCATATTGATTGAAGTCAGCAAACAATAACCGATTGGCATCGTCATACCCGAAGCCATAGGCCCGTTGCTTTCCGTCACCTTTACTGCGCCATTTATTACCAGCGATATTGCCATTAAGCTGGTTCGTTCCAAAACCCCAGTCATAACTCAGATCCATACCGAACCAGCGGCTATTACCACCGCGGCTATTGTCGTTGTTGGCATAGTCCTTATTGATGCCTTTGAGCCAGCCGCGGATGTTGTAGCTATAGTCCTGGGTCTCCAGGAAGCTGTTGTCGCTCAGCTGACCCAACTGCTTTTGCTTCATCTGACCTAACTGGTCATAGCTGTGCTGGGCAAGGAGGCGGTAGGTGCTATCAGCGTCGTTGATGGTTTTGTAGACAGCGAGCAGCCGGTTGGATTCGTCATAGACATTGTTAGTCTTTATACGGGTGTTGCCATTCCGGGGCGCCTGGGGATTGCCGTGGGCGAGATAGCTGGTAAGTACTTGGCCAGTGAAGTTGTAGAGATTGGTGAGGGTATCCTGTCCGCCGCGGTAGTTGTCGGCCTGGGTTTGGATTACGCGGGCACGGTCATCATAGTAGGTGGCGGCGGAGAGCCAGGCGCCCTTGTTCAGATCGGTAGGGTCTTCCAGGACGCGGACACGGGTTCCTGTAACCATTCCGAGAGTCTGTACGGTCGACTCGTCAGTATTAGTAGGCAGGGTTTCGACATGCGTATTCGTACCAGCATCCAGACGGTTATTGTATGTCGTCGCGTATTGCTTCTCCGGGCTGTTCGCATAGTCGTCGTAGAAGGTCATCGTAAGGCCGATAAAGCCATTACCCGGCGGCAGCGGATTATCGACCACCATCAGGCTATCGCTGAAGGGCGTACCGGTAGCCCCACCGGTAACAATCTCGGAAGTAAAGTCGACAATATCCGGGGTTTCAAAGCCAGGACTCCAGTCGATCTCCATCAAGGCCTGGTGATCGCCATTTTGACCAGTGGTGGCCAGATCGAGGATAGGAGGTAAGGAGCCGGTGCCCGTGCCGGAGACCGTCACCGAAGTAACAGTGCCGCCGCCCGTATTGGCCGTGACATAGGCTTGCAACTGACTTCGGGTTCCGGAATAGGTAATCATTCCGGTGGTAGCCGGACGGTTGATGACGTCATAGAGTGTCGCCATCCACTGGTTGCGACCCCGCATGTTCGCGTCCTGCGTATAGACGAGCCGGTCTCGGGCATCGTAGACCATGTACACCCAACCAGCGCCGGGAACTTTTTTGGCGATCATCCGCCGGCGGCCGTCATATTCGTAGCGGAAGCAGAGTTCGCTAATGGTGGTGGTATCGGCCGACACGTTCCAGCTATTGTG
>Ga0157376_10002988_pt1 | contig 11596 bp, 10 predicted proteins | sample M45metaG_FD_121801 | JGI IMG/M metagenome (GOLD analysis project Ga0157376, IMG submission 121801) | Miscanthus rhizosphere microbial communities from Kellogg Biological Station, Michigan, USA - M4-5 metaG | ecosystem: Host-associated > Plants > Roots > Rhizosphere > Soil | place: USA: Michigan... | reverse complement strand
GCTCAATGATCTTAGCGGACTCACGGCTTTTCGAAGTGTAGTACAATAGCAGGTTATTTTCCAGCTCAAACAAATATTGTTGTTTTATGCGCAGCGGGTTTACGATCACTTTGTCTCCGTCATAAAATTCCATATAGTTCACTCCCCCGAAGGTAGCAGCGTACTGATCCTGCTTTCCACCGGCAAGTCCAAGATCCTTTCTTTCTATTTCATAAGCGTAGTGCGCGACATCATATTCTCCCAGTGGCAGACGCAACATTTCTGCAAAGGCGCCAACAATAGCCACTACCAGTGTTGAAGAAGTGCCGAGCCCGGAACCAGCCGGAGCATCAACAAATGTGGACAACCGGAAATTCTTTACAGGCACCCCGTAATCTTTCTGTATCCGGTTATAAACACCTTTCAATAAGATCAGTTTACCCTCTACAGGCAATTCATTGATACACTCCATGCATTCTTCTTCTTTCTGGTCGATTGCATGCAGTATGATCTGGTTTTTTTCGATCGGTTCAATAGTTGCGTGTGCATACAAGGAAAGGGTGGCATTTAAAATGGCGCCACCATAGAGGTCGCTGTATGGACTCACGTCAGTGCCGCCACCGGCCAGTCCAATCCGTAAGGGTGCTTTGCTTCGATAGATCATGATTAATTCAAAAGTCCAAATACAAAAGTCAAAAAAAAATCGCCTTTGGTTTCTTAATTTTTACTTATTTCTTTTATAGCATTCGTGAGGTTACTCCAGCTATACTTTTGTTTTTCGCTGCGAAGATGCGGTAAAAAATAATTTTCTCCTAATTGATAGAACCGAAGAATGGCATTGGCAACAGATTGTGCAGTTGGTTCTGTGACAAGCCCCGCTTTTTCGTTTGGCACCAGTGATGGTAAGCCGCCCACATTGGTTACGATCATTGGCTTTTCAAAATAATAGGCGAGTGGTGTGACGCCACTTTGGGTTGCATTCCGGTAAGGCTGTATCACAGCATCTGCCGCGCATAAATAATATTTCACTTCGCTGTCAGGAATAAAATCTGTCCGTAATATCACATCATCGTTAATGCCAAGCCTGTTGATCTGTTGCAGGTAAGATTTTTCATCGTCATAAAATTCTCCTGCTACAAGTAATTTGAGATTTGATATTTGAGATTTGGTATTTTCTTTTATGATTTTCATCGCGTCCAGCAGTATGTCAAGCCCTTTGTATTTCCGGATGAATCCAAAAAAGAGAATTATTAATTCGTCAGTTTTAATTTTTAATTTTTCTCTCGCTTCAATTTTTGAAATGATCTCTCCGAAATTATCATATAAAGGGTGTGGAACGAGTTTCACGGGTTTGTCCCGGACGAACTTAAGCAGATCATTCATCACCTGTTCGCTCATGGTAATAAATCCATCACATCTTTTTACAAAAAAATTTGTAAAAGCTTTATCGCCCGGCCGATGTTCATGTGGAATGATATTGTCAGCAATACAAATGATCCTGGTATGTTTATTTTTTTTTATCCTCCTGAGAATAGTTCCCAATGCCGGGGCCATAAAAGGAAGCCAGTAACGAACAACAACAATATCCGGTCTTTCTTTCCCGATCCTGTTTCCGACCCTTATCCAGTTCAATGGATTCACAGAGTTGATGACCGAGAATATTTTTAAATTTTCCGGGGCCGGCTCATCAGTATATTGTGTTTTGCCGGGGAATAAAATTGATGGATACTGCAGTGAAAAAGAATAGATGGAGCAATTATCTCCGCCGTCGTTGAATTCTTTTGCCAACCTTTGGTTAAACGTAGATAATCCTCCTCCGCGTAACGGATGTGCGGACCCTACTATAATGATTTTCTGCATTACAATCCCAGTTTCTCTTCTATAAGGTAACTATTTCTGCCGGGAGCATTCCGCGAGATGAGTTCAGCAACAAAACCTGTAACAAAAAGTTGGGTACCGATGATCATTGCCAGGATGCCAACAAAGAATATAGGACGTTGTGTCAACCCTGTCCTGTCAAAAAAGAATTTGGAAATGGTGAGATATAGGGAAATGATCGATCCTAAAAGAAATGCAATTACACCCCATGTTCCAAAAAAGTGCATGGGCCGTTTGGCATACTTACCGACAAATACAATGGACGCCAGGTCTAAACCCCCGGTAATTAATCGGCTCATTCCAAATTTTGACTTTCCATATTTCCTTGGGCGGTGTTCAATTACTTTCTCACCAATTTTTTTAAAGCCTGCCCATTTTGCAATTAATGGAATATAGCGGTGCATTTCTCCGTACACTTCAATGCTTTTTACCACTTTTAGCTTATAGGCTTTCAAACCGCAATTGAAATCATGCAGTTTTATTTTGGAAACTTTTGTTGTAAACCAGTTAAAAAATTTTGAAGGTATTGTTTTTGAAAGGGGATCATGTCTCGTTTTTTTCCAGCCACTAACAATATCGTATCCATCCGCGATGATCATACGCCGCAGCTCCGGGATTTCTTCAGGGCTGTCCTGCAGGTCAGCATCCATTGTAATGACCACATCTCCCTGGGCAGCACGAAAGCCCTCATTTAAGGCCGCTGACTTACCATAGTTACGCTGAAATTTTATGCCCTTGATGCAGGGATTTTTTTTTCTTAGGTCTTCAACTATTTGCCATGAATTATCGGTACTGCCATCATCTATCATTAGTATTTCGTATGACAAATGATTTTGATTGGCCACACGCTGGATCCACTCCGTCAACTCCGGTAAAGATTCTGATTCGTCTAAAAAAGGGATGATGATAGAAATATCCATTACACTGACAATTGATCCAATGGGTTAACCGGTTTCTTTTTAGCTACGGCGGCTCCAATTAACGAAGCAATTGCCCCCACTACCAACGTTCCAAATAAGATTGTTCCGATAACAATCACAAGAAAGAATTTTCTGGTTGCCTCCATTGCCTGGTCAATCTGTGAATCGCTCATTTTACCTCCATCTTCCATATTTTGACGAGCCATATCCAGCGCTTTTTCTTTTGTTTCGGGAAATATCAGTGTCATAGAGAGTACAGTCCACAGTATTACAATAACAGTAATTACTGCACTCATTTTAAAACCGTGGAGAAATAAATTGCCAAAAGTTACCTGATTATTCATCTGACTAGAATAAAAGACACAGGCCCATATAATCGCGGCTAGTAAAATAATAGAAGGCAACCAGCGATACCACCCTTCGTTTTCAATCCCTGCAAAATGAGCGATAATTCCTACAACAATTAATATGAGCGACACAAGCAAGCCTTTCTGTACATGTGTCATTACCTTTTTTTCTTCCATAAAAATATTTATTTGTTCAAAAATAGTTTCTCCTTATTTATGATGCCTATCACTTTTCCGGTTAACTCTTTACCAATGAAGGGTGAATTTTTTGATTTGGACATTAGATCAGAACCTGTAACGGTCCATTTTTGTTTTGGCGCAAACAAGGTAAGAATTGCTTTTTCATTTTCACGAATACCCCCTATTTCTTTTTTAAAGATTTTTCTCGGATTTGTTGAAAGCAACTCTGTCAGCCTTTCCTGGCTTATCTTTTCAAGACATGTATTCAATACAGCGTAAGTTGTTTCCAGGCCGATCATTCCATATTTAGCATATTCAAACTCCAGTGTTTTGCTGTCGAATTCGTGAGGCAAATGATGCGTGGCAATGCAGTCCACTGTTCCATCAACCACTGCCTTTCGCAAAGCATCACGATCTTCTTTAGAACGAAGAGGCGGATCTACCTTCAGGTTCGTGTCGTATTCCTGCATGTCCTGATCACAGAAAAATAAATGGTAAGGGGTTACAGAGCAGGTAACCGACGCATTCACTCCAGGGGAATCGTTTTGGTCCTTTCCCCTCTGGACGTACTCAAGAGATCTTTTTGTACTTACGCCGGTAAAATGAATTTTCGATTCAGCGTATCCCGCCAGTTTGATGTCTCTTGCGATCACCAGTTCTTCTGCAATAGCAGGTTTGCCAGGTAAACCCAGTTGTGTCGAAATAATTCCTTCATTCATCAATCCCTGCGGGTTGATGGTTTTATCATCGGGTAGTTGAATGATGATCCCGTCAAAAGCTTTTACATATTGAAGTGCTTTTAAGAGTAAGCCTGAAGATTGGATTGAATTGATCCCATCAGTAAAAGCAACGGCTCCGCTGATCTGCATATCAAACATCTCTGCCAGTTCTTTCCCTTCCGTATTTTTTGTGATGGCGCCGGCCGGGTAAATATTTACAGGCAGCGATCTTGATTTTTGAATGATGTATTCAATATTGGCCTTATTGTGAATGACAGGGTTTGTATTTGGAATGACGATCACATCAGTATAGCCCCCGGTAGCCGCAGCTTGTGCGCCCGTTTCCAGCGTCTCTTTAAATTCATAGCCGGGGTCTGCAAAATTTGAGAACACATCCATCCATCCTGGTGAAACGTGAAGTCCTTCAATATTGATCTCTTTATCGGCGGAAACAGAAAGGTTTTTTCCTATTTGTTTAATAATCCCGTTCTCTATAAAAATATCAGTGATTTGTCCGTTGAGCGAAGAAGGAGGATCAACGATGCAAGCCTGCTTAATGAGTATTTTCATTAAGGGGCGAAGATAAGGTTTCTGAAATTTATGGCTTAAAAATAATATTCAGTCAGCACACTGACCAATGATTAAGTTTCCCGGGTGTTTCTTAATGAGAAAAGCTGTCTCATTTTACTGAGACAGCTTTTTAAATGGACAGTAATTATTGGTTTATCTGTAGAAGTTTACCAGATATTTTTTTATCACCGATCCTCAAAACATAAATCAGACTGGCTATTTGCCGAGTGGGCAGATTTAGCTCAAAAGTTTGTGTACCAGAGGAAATAAAACCCTTGTAGATAGTTTTCACCCGTTGGCCCATCATATTATAGACTTCCAGGTTGCCGTTGCCCGCGACCGACGAGGTTAATTCAAATCTTACCTTATCACTGAAGGGGTTTGGATAAGCTTTTACAGTGGTTTGTGACGCTGTAATGTTTTCTGTGGTGACTGAAACCTTGGAAGTAACTGGCGAAAGACAGGTTGGATCAGCGCTACTGCAACTGGTAGCCGCAGAAATACAGCCATCTGCATTTTTAACTATGATACTTGGATTAGAGCCGGCGGCTAAACCGGTAAAATCGGAATTTGTTTGCCAGTTTGCGCCATTATCCTTGCTGTACTGATAACCAGGGCCTGTTGGATTGGTAACTCTGAGTGAGCCGGTTGAGTTGCCACACAAGTCTGGTTGCTGCAGGATACACAGGGATGGAGCAAGTGCTGCGGGAGGTGCGGAATTGATGGTCTTGGATGTTGCAGACGATGTACAGTTATTTGATTTTGCAGTCACATTGTAAGTACCTGGAGACACATTGCCGAACGTCGCCGATGATTGATAATTTGTTCCATCAATACTAAAAGTGATACCAGCACCGAGGGGCGATGTCACCACTATAGTTCCCGTGGAAACTGAACAATTGGGCTGCGTTAAAGTGGCTTGCGGCGCTGCAGGTGTGATATTGACTGTTGCTATTACAGATTTTGCGTTGATGCATTCAGGGGTGGTGGCAGTAGTCGCTTTTATCCAATATTTACCATTGCCCAGACTTTGCGCGGCGGCGCTCGTAATTTGAGTGCCAGGACTATTATTATTGTCCGTGTAATAGGTAAGGCTGGTACCAGCGGGCAATATGCTTCCGGTTGTTATGGCGGCCGCTGTAATATCAATTGTTGCGGGAGAACACACCGCGGTCGGGTTTGTGATAGTTAGATTAGGAGTCTGATTTACGACTAAGGTTACCCTGGCTACAGTAAAAACGTTGTTATCGGCATTACTTGTAATTTTTGCATAGATAATTTTGCTTGCTGAAGAATAACTTCCCAAATTCTGACTTAGGATCTGGTTAGAAAAAGTGCCGGGCGATGTAAAATTCTCCCACCATGTAATTGTTACATTGCTCGAATTTGTAACTGAAACATTGCTTAGATTAAAGGTAGAGGTGCTGCCGCCTGGTTGATCTGAACACTGAGTAATTGTTTGGTCTTGCGGAACCGGAGTCTCGATGGCTATATATTGCCCCGGGGGTAAAGAATAGCATTTTGATGAGGTGGCGGGACACTGAAACCCTGAACCTGTGCAAAAATTTGTATTACCGGTTCCCCATCCCAGAAATACGTCAGTCATGGCAATAGGGGTTCCGCAGGGCCACGCAAAAGAGTTCTGGAATGTAACCTTATTTGTTGGTTGGTTCAGCGCTACGCCAAAACATTGTGAAGGAGTTGCTATTATGGAACCGGGAGTTCCTCCAGTAAAATTTTTTATGTTGGCATATATTACAACTCCAACACGCGGTGTTTTAGTTGTAAGCTCCAGGGTGAGATAAACAGCAGCGCTACCACTGGGTGGACAAACAAAGCTCGCAGATAATTTATTGCCGGATGCGTCTGATAGATACGCTGCTTTGATCTGCACGTCATTCGACGTACAGCCTAGTTTACAATCAGCTGGAGATGATTGAGCTTTTGTCGCAGAACTAAAGAATAACCCAAGTCCAAGCAGACATAAGGTTATAAATTGTTTAGGGATATTCGTCACCGGAACCTTTAAAGGATTGCGATACTCTCTGAAATTGATAAAAGAGGCGATGTCAATTCGATGACTTGGTAATAGTAATTTCATGATCAGTGGTTTGAATTGATAATAATGATGCTTGTTAGGGCCTCATAGTACTGGACCACCACAAACTACTGGAATGCAGTTCTAGTCTAGATTAAACATCAAGCATTGGATAGACCTGGAATCTTGAGGAGTTTCAGAATTGGAAGTTTATAAATGGGGCGGAACGGAGTATTTAGGGAGATTTCAGGAGTACGAAATTGAAAATTGTTCAGAGCATAAGAATACAAAATAAAATTTGGAAATTAAAAGGTTTGCAAAGCTTTTTACAAGAATTGATAATGAAATCCAAAGACTGGATAACATCATCGCTAAAAAGCGCCAAATTCAGCCGTGGGCAATTGGTCTCCTGTTAATTCTCCACGGATGTAGTAATGAGATTCTTTGTAACCATCCATTTTATCGTATAGAAACAACTGCACAGCTTTATCTTTCCTGGCGCATGTGGAATCGTAAACAATTTGTTTTTGAAGGATCCCCGCCAACGTTTGTGCGGCCCGCAGCAATGAATCTTTATTGTGAGTTTTTAGTTCAATGAGCAAGTCGGCTTTTTTGTAGTTGCATTCGTCATAGATATCAATTTCCTTGATCACCCTGATAGAAGCATCCATCAATGCAACTGAGTTTACTGGCTGATCAGGCGTTTTGCTTTTGCAGGAGATGAGTGCAAGTATTATAAGCAGGTATTTCATTATGGCTATACTAATGTATGCCATTTTTGCGGCTTATGAATAAAAAGCCGGATTCTCTTCCGGCAACGGTTGTAAAAATACAATTAGCCTCACGGGCATCGTGCTTTTACCATTGATAAAAGTCAAAAATAACCAGGCTTCTTGGGCAGGTTGATAAGAACTTATATTTTACTGCGTCACTTCTCATGTGATATTGACACATTACAGATTAACCCCACCATTGGCTGGGGTTTTTTGTTTTGTAAGCGGCTTGTAGAAGGAATTTCCCATTCTTTTAGAGATTAGTGCTGCGCCTCTCTTTAAAATGATTCTGCACAGAAATTGCAATACTTCGAGTGTTGATGTTTTTAACATTTTCATTTTAATAGAGGACAGGGGCTACTCCGGCCCCTTTTTTATTTCCATGGAGTTTTCCCGTCGCGCGAATGCTGAGCGATGAGACATACATTTCCAACTCCCATTAGTGCCGGGAGTTCAATGTGGAACCGGTTTACCTCCAAAGAAGGTATCAATTCAATTTCTCTCATTCAAACAAACCTGTGATTAAATTATTATTTGATGTAATCAGCGATTATATTCTGAAATACTCCAGTTGTTTTCCGGAACTTAGAGCAACAACCTGTTCTATCTTTTTGCCGCTGACATATACGACAGTTGGATAATTCATGTTAGTGATGTTTACATTAATGATACAGCCATTATCAACCTTCTTTACCCTTACATTCCAATCTCCGTATGCTGGCTTCCCCTCGTTTGAGCTCTGGAATAAATTTTCGATTACGAAAAAAATAAAATCAAGGACAAAACGAGACGAAATCATCAAATGGATCTCACTGGCATTATCTATCGCTGCAATCATAATATCGCTGATATCAAAAAGTCATGCTAGTAATTAATAAAGAGGCCAGGATGTCTCCCGGCCTGCAAATATTAAGTATGTAAGATCTGATGCAAGGTAGTGTAGCAAATCGGAAAATCGGACTAGCGGAATTGCTACACAAATTAGATAGTAACGATGAAATCCGCTACAGATAATAGTTTCATGCAAATGTTGGTCGGGCAGACTGGATTCGAACCAGCGACCCCTACGTCCCGAACGTAGTGCGCTACCGGGCTGCGCTACTGCCCGCTCGTTCGCCGACGTTTGCACCGCCGCTATAGCTTAGCGCACGCGGTTAACGAAGGCGAATGAACGATATAAAATGTCCGCCTTCGCCAGGGCTCGGCGGACGATGTCGGGTGGACTGGATTCGAACCAGCGACCTCTTGCACCCCATGCAAATGCGCTACCGGGCTGCGCCACCACCCGAAAGGATTGCAAATCTACATGAAATTGGCCTTAAAAATCTGGTTTATTACTGCACAGAAATGAGAGTTTGATGAAGGCAACTATTTTCCTTTCGAATAAATTTGCTCATCAATGTAATCGCCAATAATTGAAGCCAGGTCGTTATTGCCTTGTGGAATCGAAACCCAGCAAGGTTTATTATTCTTATCTCTTATCCTTGTAATAAAAATAGGTTCATGACCGGGTAACTCTACGACACAAATTTTATTTTGTAAAGATATGATCTCGACGTATGCAATTTTTTCCCCGATGCGTATTTGAAACTTTCTTTGCTCACCGCTGGTACTGGCCTCTTCCTTCTCCATTCTTTTTAAATCACAAAAGCTATACCCTTAATCACATTGATATAATAATAAATGTGTGAATGAATCTCATAAAAATTATTTTCAAATGATGATTATTCATTTGGCTTATCTATCTTCACGTTTCTACCGCAACAAGCCGGAAATTTTACATACCGACATTACCACGTCAGCAACTTAACCCCTGTTTTTGAGATATCCCATATTAATTGGTTAAAGAGAATGTTTTTGTGCCTGTAATAGGTTGTCGGCACAATTATTTACACAGATAAATGATAAAAGTTCGTTTTTAAAAAATGAGTTTGAATTTAGACAGCGACTTACTAGAAACATTGTTCGAAACAATTTCGAATGATGTGCACGTATTTGAAGCGGTGCGAAATTCTGACCATATCATTACCGATTTCAAAAGTTTAATAGGAAATAAGACAACTGGCGTCAGCAATGAAAAGTTGTACAATAAGTTGTTTGATCAATTTGTGAATGTCATCGAAACCGGGGAACCTTTGGATATGATCTTTCAGGACCAGGACAGGTGGCATCATGTAAGAGCACAAAAATTCAATAACGGGCTGATCGTTTATCGCGAGGACATAACTGTTGCAAAACAAGCCGAAGAAAAGATCATGCAATTGAACATGGCTTTATTTGCAAAAAACCGAAAACTTGAAGTGTTAAGTTCTGAATTGAAAACGTTCAACACCATCGCAGCCAATGATTATAACGAAACATTGAAACATTTGTACAATTCGATGGAGTTTATCATAAACAACGATGCTAAAAATTTATCAGATGCCGGAAAAGCAAATATCAGGAGGGCCCAGGCTGCTATACAGAAAACAAGGTTACTGACTGATGATATCATAGCTTTTTCAAAGATCCATCCGGATGAGCAAATGACCGAGGTTGATCTGAATGAAATATTGGTGGCTGTTTTGAACAGCCTGGACGAAAAGATCAAAGCGGCGAATGCAAAGATCAGTGCTGACAAGCTGCCCACCATAACCGGCTATCCGCCGTTGGTTTCATTGCTGTTCCATCACCTGATCAGCAATGCTCTTAAATTCAGAAAAGACGAATTATATCCTGTCATCGATATCAGGCATTCTGTTAAAAGAGGTTCCGAAATAGAACATTCTGCAGTGCTCACCAATGATACTTATAATCTTATTTCGGTCATTGACAACGGGATCGGTTTTGATCCACAGGAAGGAGAAAAAATATTTACGATGTTTTACCGGTTACATGAAAAGGGAAAGCAGAAAGGAGGAATAGGACTTGCTATTTGCAAAAAGATCATGGACCTGCACGGTGGTTTTATTGCTTCGGAATGTACGCCCGAGTGTACGACATTTAAATGTTATTTCCCGATTTAAAAGATCAGTGATTATTAAGTATCTCTTTTAAATTTTTTATAAGCACATTTATCATATTGGGCTTTTTCACGCATTTGTAAGCCCCTAACGACAAGGCCTTTTCATTCATTTCTTCACTGATGTAGTTTGAATACAGGATGATCTTGCTTTTTTCAAGTTTATCAATTTTTTTTATTTCCGCAACGCATTCCAGGCCATTGACCTTTGGCATGTTATAGTCAATAAAAATATAGGCCGGAGAGCTGTAATTTAAAAATTCAAGGGCCTCATTCAGGTCTTTTGCCTGGCTGCATTGAATGTTTTTATCAACGGAGCGGAGGGCCTCTGCGAAAACTTCAAGTTCATCGGCATCATCATCGATCAACAATATTTCTTTGGTCATGGCAAGTAGTCAGTTTTTATTAAAAGCTGTGGCTAGAGATTAATAAGAAAAAAGGAAAATCATGCAGAAATGTAGTGGCAAACTCCCGGGGGACGCATTGTCGAGTTCGTGAAATAAAAATAGAATTATTTTTTATCAGAAAAAAAATTTGATTTTTAAGACTCAAATAAATTTTTTCTCTAATTCACATGTTCGTCTGCAATTTTTATCGCTTCGCTGATCAATGCCAATCCCTCATTAATTTGTTCTTTCGTGACGCAAAGTGGTGGTGCAATAAAGACAAAACTCCATCTTACCATTGTGTGAAGACCCAGTTCTCTCAATTTTGCGGCTACTTTGTTCATTACGGTCATCTCATCCGGTTTCGCATTGAATGGAGCCATTGGCTCTTTTGTCTTGCGATCTTTTACTAATTCAAGGCAACCCAACAAACCTGTATTTCTCCAATCCCCGATGCTTGGATGGTTTTGTTTTAATTTTTCAATTTGCTCATCCATATACTTCCCCATGACCGCGGCATTTTCAATCAAATTATCATCTTCATAGATTTTCAGCGTTTCAAGCGCTGCAGCACAACAGACGGGATGAGCTGAATAAGTAAGACCTAACGGTAGCACAACGTCATTGTACTTGGCAGCGATCTTATCGCTCACCATCAGGCAACCAAAAGGCAAATAACCCGAAGTAAGGCCTTTTGCCATCACGATCATATCGGGAACAATATCATGATGCTGAAATCCGAACCATTTTCCCGTGCGTCCAAAGCCACTCATCACTTCATCAATGATCAATAGTATCCCATTTT
>Ga0157376_10002986_pt1 | contig 11597 bp, 9 predicted proteins | sample M45metaG_FD_121801 | JGI IMG/M metagenome (GOLD analysis project Ga0157376, IMG submission 121801) | Miscanthus rhizosphere microbial communities from Kellogg Biological Station, Michigan, USA - M4-5 metaG | ecosystem: Host-associated > Plants > Roots > Rhizosphere > Soil | place: USA: Michigan... | reverse complement strand
ATCGAGGACGACTACGAGAAGGCGCTCTCGCTGGCCAAGCAGAAGAAGGTGCCGATCTTCGTGGAGGCCTGGGCGCCCTGGTGACACACGTGCCGCTCGATGAGAGCCTTCGTCTTCACCGACAAGGCCCTCGCGAAGCACGCCGGGCAGTTCGTCTGGCTCTCGATCGACACGGAAAAGGCGAAGAACGCCGCCTTCAGTAAGAAGTACCCCATCCGGGCCTGGCCGTCGCTCTACGTCATCGACCCGGCCCGCGAGAAGATCGCCCTGCGCTGGGTCGGCGGCGCGACCGTCCCCCAGCTCGAGAAGCTCTTCGCCGACGGCACGAAGGCGGTCAAGGGCGCCGGCGCCGGATCCGGCTCCGCGACGCTCCTGGCGAAGGCCGACGCGCTGTACGGGGACGGCCACTACCCGGAGGCGGGTGAGGCGTACAAGAAGACCCTCGAGACGCTCTCGCCGAAGGACCCGCAGTACCCGCGCGTCGTCGAGTCGCTCCTCTTCTGCTACCAGACGACGCGCGACCACTCCGCCTGCGCCGCGCTCGCGCGCTCCCGCATGGCGTCGCTCCAGGGAACCCAGTCCGGCATGAACCTGGCCGGCTCGGGCCTCGACTGCTCGCTCGCGCTGCCGCCGACCGATCCCTCGCGCGCCGAGTCCGTCGCCGCGTTCGCGAAGGACGTGCGCGCGGTGCTCGCCGATCCTTCCCTCAAGCTCGCGGAGGACGACCGCTCCGCGCTCTACTCCTCGCTCTTCGAAGAGCGCCAGGACGCGAAGGACCCCGAGGGTGCGCAGCGCGTGGCGGACGCCTGGGTCGCCGACCTCGACGCCGCGGCCGCGCGCGCGCAGAGTCCGGAGCAGCGCACCTCGCTCGATCCCAATCGCCTGAACGCCTTCGAGGCGGCGAACCGTCTCGGAGACGCGATCCCGATGCTTGAACAATCGGAGAAGGATTTCCCGAAGGATTACAACCCGCCCGCGCGTCTGGCGCTGGTCTACCTGAAGCTCCAACGCTACGACGACGCGATGACGGCGGCGAACCGGGCGCTCGAGCGCGTCTACGGACCGCGCCGGATCCGGGTGCTGTCCACGATCGTCGACATCCAGCTCGGCAAGGGCGATCGCGCCGGGGCCCGCAAGACCCTGGAGGATGCCGTCACGTTCGCGGACGGACTGCCGGAGGGGCAACGCAACGAGGAGCAGGTCGCCTCGCTGCGGAGAAAGCTCGACGCGCTGTAACTCGGAGCGGCGCGCTCCAGGCGGCGTTCCGCGCCGGCGCGCTCCGGGCGGCGTTCTGCGCCACGGGCTCTTCGCGCCGCCGCCGCCGAACGCAGGCGTTCTGCGCCGGCGCGCTCCGGGCGGCGTTCTGCGCCGCCAACTGCTACGATGCCCGCCGACGTGCGCGTACTGGCACTCGCCCTGATGTTGCTGGGAGGAGTAGGGGCCGGGATCGTCTCCTCGCGGAGCTCGGCGGCTTCGCCCGACCCGGCGCTCCAGGCGCTGTTCGACGAGGCGTGGGCCTTCCGCCTCGCGGAGGATCCGCTCTTCGCCACGTCGGCCGGCGAGCACCAGTACGACGACCGCCTGCCCTCCGCGACGCGCGGCGACTGGAACCGGCGGGCGGAGTTCTCCCGCACGATGCTGAAGCGCCTCGCGGCGATCGACCGCGCGGGCCTCCCGGCGGCCGACCGGATCAGCTACGACATGCTGTCGCGCCAGCTCTCCGACACCGTCGCGGACGTCGACTTCGGCGCCTGGCGGATCCCGCTCAACGCGGACAGCGGCTTCCACACCGACTTCGCGGACCTTCCGGACCGCGCGCCGTTTCGGACCGTGCGCGACTACGAGAACTACATCGCCCGCCTCCGCGCGTTCCCGCGGTGGGTCGACGAGGAGATCGGCGCGATGCGCGAGGGACTGAAGGCGGGATTCACGCTGCCGAAGGTCGTCCTCCAGGGCATCGACGTGACGATGACGACCCACGTCGTGGACGCGCCGGAGAAGAGCGTCTTCTTCGCGCCCTTCCGCCGATTCCCGGTCGGGGTCCCGGAATCGGAGCGCGCCCGGGTGACCCAGGAGGGCCGCGCGGCGATCCGGGACGGCGTCGTCGCGGGCTACCGCGCCCTCGCGGACTTCATGCGGCGCGAGTACGTCCCGGGCGCGCGCCACTCCGTGGCCGCCTCGAGCCTCCCGCGGGGCCGCGAGTACTACGCGCACCTGGTGAAGTCCTTCACGAGCCTGGACGTGACGCCCGACGAGGTCTACGAGACGGGCCGCCGGGAGGTCGTGCGCATCCGCGGCGAGATGGAAGAGGTCATCCGCAAGACCGGCTTCGAGGGGAACTTCGCCGCGTTCCTCAACACGCTGCGGACCGACCCGCGCTTCTACGCCAAGACGCCCGAGGAGCTTCTCCAGCGGGCGGCGTTCATCGCGAAGACGATGGACGGTAAGCTGCCTTCGCTGTTCGGGAGGCTCCCGCGCCTGCCGTACGGCGTCGAGCCCGTCCCCGCCCACCTCGCGCCCAAGTACACCGGCGGGCGCTACGTGGAGGCGCCCGTCGGAGGGACGCGCGCGGGGACCTACTGGGTCAACACCTACGCGCTCGACACGCGGCCGTTCTACACGCTCGAGTCGCTGACGCTGCACGAGGCGGTTCCCGGCCACCACCTCCAGATCGCGCTCCAGCAGGAGCTGACCGGTCTGCCCGCGTTCCGGCGCTTCGCCTCCGAGGGCGCGTTCGTCGAGGGCTGGGCGCTCTACGCGGAACGGCTGGGCCTCGAGGCCGGCTTCTACAAGGACCCGTACAGCGACTTCGGCCGCCTGACCTACGAGATGTGGCGCGCGTGCCGGCTCGTCGTGGACACCGGGATGCACGCCAAGGGCTGGACGCGCGAGGAGGCGCTCGAGTACCTCGAGAACAACACGGCCTTGTCCCTCCACGAGGTCCAGACCGAGACCGACCGGTACATCTCGTGGCCCGCGCAGGCGCTCTGCTACAAGATGGGGGAGCTCAAGATCCGCGCCCTGCGTCGGGAGGCCGAGCAGGCGCTGGGCGAGCGCTTCGACGTGCGGGCGTTTCACGACGCGGTCCTCGAGAACGGCGCCGTTCCGCTCTCGGTTCTCGAGGAGCAGGTGCGCGGCTGGATCGCGAGGGCGAAGACTTCGTGAGCGCACCCGCTCCGCGAGCCGCGTTCCGCGCGCGGAATCCCGCGACGGGCGAGACCCTCGACGGCGAGTACTACGAGGCGTCGATCGGCGAGATCGACGCGGCGGCGCGCGCCGCGGACCGCGCCTTCGAGCCGTTCGCGTCGCTGCACCCGATCCGCCGCGCCGAGTTCCTCCGCGCGGTCGCGCAGCAGCTGCTGTCGCTCGGCGACCGCCTGCTCGAGCGCGCGGGCGCGGAGACGGGGCTGCCGCCGGCGCGGCTCGAGAGCGAGCGTGCGCGCACGGTCAGCCAGGTCCTGCTCTTCGCGAGCCTCCTCGAGGAGGGGTCGTGGGTGGACGCGCGCATCGACCGCGCGCTGCCCGACCGCAAGCCGCAGCCGCGGCCGGACCTGCGGCGGCTGCTCGTTCCGCTGGGCCCGGTGGCGGTCTTCGGCGCGTCCAACTTCCCGCTCGCGTTCTCCGTGGCCGGGGGCGACACGGTCTCGGCTCTCGCCGCGGGCTGCCCGGTCGTGGTCAAGGCGCACCCGGCGCACCCCGGGACCTCCGAGCTCGCGGCGCTCGCGATCCGCACGGCGGCCCGCGAGACGCGGATGCCCGAGGGGATCTTCTCGATGGTCCACGGCGCCGCCCCGGAGATCGGCATCACGCTCGTGACGCATCCGCTCATCCGCGCGGCCGGCTTCACGGGATCGCTGCGCGCCGGCCGCACGCTCTTCGACGCCGCCGCGATGCGGCCCGAGCCGATCCCCGTGTACGCGGAGATGGGATCCTCGAACCCGGTCTTCCTGCTGCCGGGCGCGCTCGAGGCGCGCGGCGACGCCATCGCGAAGGGCCTCGCGGCGTCGGTCACGTTGGGCGCGGGCCAGTTCTGCACGAACCCCGGACTGGCGGCGCTCGTCGACTCGCCGGCGTCGAGCGCCTTCCTCCAGGCCGTCGGCGAGCTGCTCGGCGGGTCTCCGGCGGGCACGATGGTCCACGCCGGCATCAAGACCGCCTACGACGAGGAGATCGCGCAGCTCGCCCGAATCGCGGGAGTCGCGATCGCCGCGCGCTCGGAGGCACCCGGCGTCTGCGCGGAGACGCAGGCGCACCCCGCGCTGATGGTCACGGACGTCGCGACGTACCGCGACCATCCCCGCCTCGCGGGGGAGATCTACGGACCCGCGACGCTGGCGGTGCGCTGCGCGTCCCGGCCCGAGATGCTCCAGCTCGCCCGCTCGCTGCGCGGCCAGCTCACGGCGACGATCCACGCCGCGGGCCGCGACCTCGAGGACTTCGCGGACCTCGTCGCGATCCTGCGACGCAAGGCGGGGAGGCTCGTCTTCAACGGTTTCCCGACCGGCGTCGAGGTCTGCCACGCGATGCACCACGGCGGGCCCTATCCGGCGACCACGGACTCGCGCGCGACCTCCGTCGGGACGGCGGCCATACACCGCTTCGTCCGGCCGGTCTGCTACCAGGACTTCCCCCAGCCCGCGCTGCCGGAGGAGCTCCAGGATTCCAACCCGCGGGGGATCTGGAGGCTCGTGGACGGCGCGTTCACGAAAGACCCGCTGTGAGCGGCTGGCCCGAGTCGATCGAGGTGATCGACTCGCACACGGAAGGCGAGCCGACCCGGGTCGTCATCGCGGGCTGGCCCGACCTGACCGCGACCGAGATGCGCGGGCGCCGGGAGCAGCTCGCCAGCCGCGACGCCGCCATCTGGCGCGGCGTGGTCCTCGAGCCCCGCGGCCACGACGCGCTCGTCGGCGCGCTGCTGACGCCGCCCGTCGCCTCCGGCTCGGTCGCGGGCGTCGTCTTCTTCGACAACGTCGGTCCGCTGTGGATGTGCGGCCATGGGACCATCGGCGTCGTGCGCACGCTCGAGCACCTGGGCCGCATCCGCCCCGGCTCCGTGCGACTCGACACTCCGGTGGGGACCGTGGGCGCGGAGCTCGCCGTCGACGGCACCGTCACGATCGAGAACGTTCCCGCGCGCTGCCTCGCGCAGGACGTCGCGGTGGAGGTTCCCGGGATCGGGCGCGTGGTGGGCGACGTCGCGTACGGCGGCAACTGGTTCTTCGTCGTCCGCCTCGAGGAGTCGCAGCCGATCGACCCCGCGCGGCTTGAGGAGTATCGCGATCTGACGCTCGCGATCCAGCGGGCGCTCGCGGATCGGGATGTCCGCGGAGACGGCGGCGACGCGGTCGACCACGTGATCCTGCTCGGCCCCCCGGCGCGCTCCGACGCCGACGCCAAGAACTACGTGATGTGCCCCGGCGGCGCCTACGACCGCTCCCCGTGCGGCACCGGCACGTCCGCGACGATGGCGTCGCTCTCCGCGCGGGGAGCCCTCGCCCCCGGCCAGCGGTGGCGGCAGGAGGGCATCACCGGGAGCCTCTTCACGGGCTGGCTCGAGGAGCGCGGGGGCGCGCTCGTTCCGCGGATCCAGGGCCGCGCGTACGTGACGGGACGCGCCACGCTCTACTTCGACCCGCGGGATCCGTTTCGCCACGGCCTGACGTGGTCCCCGACGTCGTAGTCGTCGGCGCGGGCATCGTCGGCGCGGCCTGCGCGGACGCGCTGTCCGCGGAGGGGCTGTCCGTGCTCGTCCTGGAGTCGCGCTTCTGCGGCGGCGGAACGACGGCGGCCGCGATGGGCCACGTCGTGGTGATGGACGACTCGCCCGCGCAGTTCGCGCTGACCGCGTACTCGCGGCGGCTCTGGGAGGACCTCGCGCCCGAGCTGCCCGCGTCCTGCGAGGATCGCCGCACCGGGACGCTCTGGATCGCCGCCGACGCCTCGGAGCTCGCCCCTCTCCGCGCGAAGGGCGAGGCCCATCGCGCGCAGGGCGTCTTTGCGGAGGAGCTCTCCGAAGGCGATCTCGCGCGCGAGGAGCCGAACCTGCGCCGCGGGCTCGCCGGCGCGCTGCGCGTCCCGGAGGACCGGGTCGTCTATCCGCCGGCCGCGGCCCGGTGGTTCCTGGAGCGCGCGGAGCGCCGCGGGGCGAGGCGGCGCGAGGGCGTCGAGGTCGTCGCGATCGGGCCGGGGAGCGTCCGGACGCGGACCGAGGAGATCCCGGCGGGCACGGTCGTGAACGCGGCCGGGGCGGCGGCGCCGCTGCTCACGCCGGGGCTCGCGATTCTTCCGCGCAAGGGACACCTCGTCATCACGGACCGCTATCCCGAATTCTGCCGGCACCAGCTCGTGGAGCTCGGCTATCTGGCAAGCGCGCACGGTGCCGGCATCGAGAGGCGCTCGGCGTCGGTCGCGTTCAACCTCCAGCCGCGCGCGACCGGGCAGATGCTGCTCGGCTCCTCGCGCGAGTTCGCCGGCTTCGACGGCTCGGTCAACCGCGGGATCCGGGCCCGCATGATCCGGCGCGGGCTCGCGTTCATGCCCGCCCTGGCGGGTCTGTCGGCGATCCGCACCTGGGTCGGCTTCCGGCCCGCGACGCCCGACAACCTTCCGCTCGTCGGGCGCTGGCCCCGGACCCGGGGGCTCTTCGTCGCGGCCGGGCACGAGGGGCTCGGCGTCACGACCGCGCTCGGCACCGCGCGGCTCGCGGCCGACGCGATCCTGGGACGCGAGAGCGCGATCGATCCCGCCCCGTACGCGCCCGGACGGCTCTTCGACGACGAGGAGTCGCAAGACGAGGAGCCCGGCGCCCGTGCCTGAGACGGTCGCCTTCACCTGCGACGGCCGGGCAATCCAGGCGCCGGCCGGGGTCACGCTCGCGGCGGCTCTCGAGGCGCTCGGAGCGCGCGAGGGCTCCGCCGGCGGATGCGCCGTGCTCCGGCGCTCCGTGACCGGCGAGCCTCGCGGGGTCCTCTGCGCGATGGGGATCTGCTTCGAGTGCCGCGTCACGATCGACGGACGCGCACACCGCCGCGCGTGCATGGAGATCGTGCGCGCGGGGATGGACGTGCGGACCGGCGAAGTCGAGTTTGCCGCTTCGAGTCTCGAGTCTCCCGGGGAGGAACGCATCGACTGCGACGTGGCGGTCGTCGGCGGCGGACCGGCGGGAGTCGCGGCCGCCTGCCGCGCCGCGGAGGCCGGCGCCCGCACCGTCCTGCTCGACGAGGGCGCCGCGCCCGGCGGACAGATCTACCGTCACCTCCCGGGCCACGAGGCGCCTCCCGCGGCGCGGGCCTGGCTCGCGCGGCTGGCGCAATCCGGAGCCGAGATCCGGGCGGGAGCCTCGGTCTTCGACGCCGAGAGGACCGGGGCCTCGTGGCGGCTGCTCGCGCTGGGCGCGGGGGCGGGGGGCGTGCTCGCGGTCTCGACGCGTGCGATCGTCCTGGCCACGGGATCGCGGGAGCTGTTCCTCCCGTTTCCGGGCTGGACGCTGCCCGGCGTGTACGGCGCGGGGGGAGCGCAGGCGCTCTGGAAGTCCGGCGCGCCGCTGACGGGCCGGACGGCGGTCGTGGGCGGCTCCGGGCCGCTGCTCCTGCCCGTCGCGGCGTCGCTCGCGAAGGCCGGTGCGCGCGTCGCCGCCGTGGTCGAGCAGGCCGCGTTCCCCGCGCTCGCGGCGTTCGTGCTCTCGCTCGGGCGCTCGCCCTCGCGGATCCGCGAGGCCGTGCGCTACCGGCGCGGATTCGCGGGGACGCCGTATCGGACGGGAACGTGGATCGCCGAGGCGCGGGGGATCGGGAGGCTCGAGGGTGTCGTGCTCGCCGACGCACGCGGCGGGCGCCGCGAGCTTGCGTGCGATCTCGCGGCCGTGGGCTGGGGCCTGACGCCCAACACCGAGCTCGCGCGGCTCCTCGGCTGCGCCGTCGAGAGCGGCGCGGTCGCCGTCGACGGCCGGCAGGAAACCGGCGTGCCCGGCGTCTTCTGCGCCGGGGAGCCCTGCGGGGTCGCGGGCGTCGAGGCGGCCGTCGCGGAGGGACAGATCGCCGGCGCGGCGGCGGGCGGAAGGATTGCCCGGCTCGAGGACGCCTGGGACGGGCGCCTCCTCACGCGCGCTCGAGATCGGGCCCGCGCGGTCGCCGTCCGGATGCACCGGAGCTTCCGCCTGCGCCCGGAGCTCGCGCGTCTCGCGCGGGAGGACACGCTGGTCTGCCGCTGCGAGGACGTCCCCCTCGGCGCCGTGCGGGCGTGCTCCGGCTCGCGGGAGGCCAAGCTGGCCTCCCGCGCGGGCATGGGCCCATGCCAGGGACGAGTCTGCGGGCCGGCCCTCGCGTTTCTCTTCGGCTGGGACTCGGATACCGTTCGCACGCCGGTCCTGCCGGCCGCGCTGGGAGCGCTCGGATTCGCCCCGGCCGAGCGGGCTCCGGAGGAGGAGGGTCTCGGATGAACTGGCGGGGAGTCTTCCCGGCGATCACGACGCCGTTTCGCGAGGACCTGGCGGTCGACCACGAGTTCCTGGCGCGGCACGTGGATCGCCTGATCCGCGCGGGCTGCACCGGGCTCGTCCCGATGGGCTCGCTCGGCGAGTCCGCGACCCTGGAGCCCGAGGAGAAGCGCGCGATCCTCGCGACCTGCCGCGCCGCGCTCGCGGGGCGCGCGCCGCTCGTGGCCGGAATCGCGGCGCTCTCGACCGCGCAGGCCGTGGCGACCGCGCGGCTCGCGCACGAGCGGGGCTGCGACGGGCTGATGGTCCTGCCGCCGTACGTCTATCGCACCGACGCGCGCGAGACCGCCGCGCACTTCGCGGCCGTCCTCGAGGCGACGCCGCTCCCGTGCATGCTCTACAACAACCCCGTCGCCTACGGCACGGACGTCTCGCCCGAGGCGCTCGCGGAGCTGGCGGCGCGGCACCCGAACCTCGAGGCGGTCAAGGAGTCGAGCGCGGACGTCCGCCGCGTCAGCGCGATCCGCGCGCTGCTCGGAACGCGCCTCGCGATCTTCGTGGGCGTCGACGATCTGATCGTCGAGGGCGTCGCCGCGGGCGCCGTCGGCTGGATCGCGGGGCTCGTGAACGCGCTGCCGGAGGAGTCGGTCAGGCTCTTCGACCTCGCGTCGATGCCGGAGCGCTCCGCCGAGGCGCGCGCGCTCTACGAGTGGTTCCTGCCGCTCCTGCGGCTCGACGTCGTGCCCAAGTTCGTCCAGCTCATCAAGCTGGCGCAGCAGGAGGCCGGGCTGGGATCGGAGCGCGTTCGTCCGCCGCGCCTGCCTCTCGAGGGGAAGGAACGCGACGAGGCGCTCGCCCTGATCCGGGAGCGCCTCGCCGCGAGGCCGTAGACTTCCTGACGCCTACTGGCCGACCTGAAGCGCCGGCATGCCGTCGAGCATGGACAGGCGGAACAGGGTCGAGAGGTAGTCGTCGATGTGGGCGAAGCGGCCGGCGGCCTTCGCTCCGAGCTTCTGGTTGAGGATTCCGAAGTACTTCATCCGCAGGTCGAGCGTCTGCTTCTGGATCGCGGCCGATTCGTTGGCGATCTTGACGATGTCGGCGTCCGTGAGCGATGCGTAGTTCTGCGTGTACTTCTTGAGAAGCGCGAGGCGGTCCGACATGTTGGCGTCCCGCTCCTTCTCGAAGTCGCCGTAGACGGACCAGAACGTCTGCATCTGGTCGGCGGTCAAGCCGCCCATCGCCGAGGCCACGAGCTCGCGGCGCTTGGTCGAGAGCGCGTGCTGCAGCTTCGCCATGTCGACGTCCTTGGGCTGGAGCTCCGGCATCGACGATGCCTGCGGCGCGTTGCCGGAGGCGGGCTTCGACGAGGCCGGTTGCTGGGCGCGCGCCGCGGCGGCGATTCCGAGGAGCAGAGAGAGGGCGAGGACCTTCTTCATGGAATTCTCCTTTGGAACTCGGTTAAGGGTGTCGGAGCCGGTCGAGCCGGCCCTCACGAGCGGCGCAATCTATCACGGCCGCGCGGATCCGAGAGACTGGGCGCCGTCGCGATCGACTCTAGACGTGGCAGGAGCCGCCGCCGCGCTTCTCGAAGTAGCGCTGGTGGTACTCCTCGGCGCGCCAGAAGGGCTGCGCGGGGGAGATCTCGGTCACGATCGGTCTCGCGAACTTGCCGCTCTTCGCGAGCCTCTCCCGGGACGCGCGTGCCTCGGCCTCCTGCTCCGGCGTGTGGAAGAAGATGACGGAGCGGTATTGAGTTCCCACGTCGGGACCCTGGCGGTTCAGCTGGGTCGGGTTGTGGCCGTTCCAGAAGACGTCGAGGAGCGAGTCGTAGGAGGCCTTCGCGGGGTCGTACTCCACCTGGACCACCTCGGCGTGGCCGGTCCGGTCGCTGCAGACGTCCTCGTAGGTCGGATTCGCGACCGTCCCGCCGCTGTAGCCGACGGCGGTGGCCGTGACTCCCGGGACCTTGCGAAAATCCTCCTCGACACCCCAGAAACAACCGGCTCCGAACGTCGCCTTGGCCATGGTCTTCTCCTCGGTTCGCGTATTACAACACGCGCGTATTCCCCGGCGTGGCGTGAAGGCGCTTGGAATCGCGGCGCCTCGCCGCGGCATCCTCGGCGGCGTGGGATAACGTTCCGGACATGCCGGTCCGGCAGGTGCTGAACGGTCGCGTGCCGGTCAAGGTCTGGACCGCGGACCTCGAGGACTCGGCGCGCCGCCAGCTCCTCCAGACGGGCGAGCTCCCGTTCGTCTTCCACCACGTGGCCGCCATGGCGGACACCCACTGGGGCATGGGGGCGACCGTCGGCAGCGTGATCGCGACCGAGGGAGCGATCTGTCCGGCGGCCGTCGGCGTGGACATCGGCTGCGGGATGGCGGCGGTCAAGACGCGCCTCGACGCGTCGGCGCTCGAGGGGAAGCTCCCCGCGCTTCGCCACGCGATCGAGCGCGGCATCCCGGTCGGCTTCCACCAGCGCGGCGAGCCGCACCCCGCCGCGGCCGGGCTCTTTCAGGACTCAGGCGGACCCTCGGTGGCCACGGCGAGCGAGCGCAAGAAGGCCGCGCTCCAGTGCGGGACGCTCGGCGGCGGCAACCACTTCCTCGAGGTCTGCGTCGACGAGGACGACGCGCGCGTGTGGATCCTCCTGCACTCCGGCTCTCGCAACATCGGCAAGGTGACGGCGGAGCGGCACATCGACAAGGCGAAGGAGTGGACGCGCCGCTCCGGCGCGCGGCCGCCCAATCCGGAGCTCGCGCACCTCGAGGAGGGCAGCGCGGCCTTCGACGCGTACGCCGCGGACCTCCGGTGGTGCCAGGAATTCGCGCTGCGCAACCGGAGGATCATGCTGGCCGAGATGCAGAAGGACCTTCGCCGCGTCACGGGCGTCGACGACCTGGGCCTCGAGCCCGAGATCCACTGCCACCACAACTACGTCGCGTGGGAGCGGCACTACGGGCGCGACGTGATGGTGACGCGCAAGGGCGCGATCCGAGCGGGGCGAGGCGACCTCGGCATCATCCCGGGCTCGATGGGCACGGGCTCATTCGTCGTGCGCGGCCTCGGGAATCCCGAGTCGTTCGAGTCGGCGCCTCACGGCGCGGGCCGGAAGATGAGCCGCGGCGCCGCACGCCGCGCGTTCACGAAGGAGGACCT
>Ga0157376_10002984_pt1 | contig 11599 bp, 13 predicted proteins | sample M45metaG_FD_121801 | JGI IMG/M metagenome (GOLD analysis project Ga0157376, IMG submission 121801) | Miscanthus rhizosphere microbial communities from Kellogg Biological Station, Michigan, USA - M4-5 metaG | ecosystem: Host-associated > Plants > Roots > Rhizosphere > Soil | place: USA: Michigan... | reverse complement strand
CGGCAAACCGCACACGGTGCCGCTTTCTTGCCGGAAAACACCGAGGATTTTCGAAAGCTGCTTGATATTTTTCTCGTCGATAAGGCGCTGTACGAAATTCTCTACGAATTGAATGCACGCCCCGGCTGGGTGCGTATTCCGCTGATGGGCATCATGTCGCTTCATTTGTGAGCTCTGTTGCGCTTTTTTCCGTTCGAAGAAAGAGACCGTTCCCCTATGGTGGAATCAACGAGAGACGCAAACGTGGAAGCTGATCCAACCCTGCAGCAAACGGAACCAGCGGCCGAACAGACAGACAGCGCCGATCTGGTCGTGGGTATTCTCGTCGAGTTCGATTCCAACGCGATCGCAAAGATGTGTGATGCTCTCGGTATGCTCCCCGGCCCCTTACGAATAGCGGTGTTGCACGGCGATCAGCAGCAGGGTCCGGCCACGGTTAGTTCAGAGACCACGCGAGAGCGCGCATTGGTGTTCCATGTTCCCTCACCCTTAGCGAAGAGGGATGTCCACGCTATCGGGGTACAGGGTATGTCCGAAACCTATCAATCGGTCTTCGCGGCCGCTGAGAAACTGCAAGCTCGAGGCTGCTGCATCGTTGCAAGTAAGCTGGAAGTGGCGACACCGGCGTGGGCGTGGCGGATCGCGCAGCCTCTGTTCGAGAGTGAAGCTGACTTGGTCCTACCGCACTACGCGCGCCGCAAATTCGAGGGTCTGCTAAACGCGAGCATCATAGCGCCTATGGTGCGCGCTCTGTACGGAAAGCGAGTGAACAATCCGATGGGGCCGGATTTCGGCGTTTCACAGCGCTTGTTTCAAAAAATGCTGGCCGCCAAGGCGGGCGGGAAGCAACTCAACTCAATGGCATCCCTTACGCCCACGGCTCTCTGCCAGAATCTGCGGATTATCGAGGTGCATTTCGGCAGCCGCGTTTATCCTGCTACGGACTGGAGCAACATGAGCTCCGTATTGGCCGATGTCTTGAACCCGGTGTTTGTCGACATGGAACGAAATGCCGCTTTCTGGCAACGAAGCCGTGTTTCCGTGCCCGTGCAAGCAATCGGAGAGCCCTTCCCTTTGGATCAAGATTCGGCCGCAGTGGATACGCGGGCCATGGTCGACTCATTTCAATTGGGTAACAGAGAACTTCAGGAGATCTGGAGCTTGGTGCTGCCGCCTTCCAGCTTGTTCGAGCTGAGAAAACTTTCGCGCTTGCCAGTGGAACAGTTTCGAATGCCTGACGAATTGTGGGTAAGAATTGTTTACGATTTCGCTTTGGCGCATCGCCTCCGCACGATTAGCCGCGATCATTTGCTTAGGTCCATGACTCCCCTCTATCTGGGTTGGGTGGCTTCGTATGCACATGACTTGACGCTCGCCGGGACCATGTCCCCCGAACGCAGGCTGGAACGTCTTTCTGTCGCTTACGAAGCCGGCAAATCGTATCTGGTTTCCCGCTGGCGCTGGCCAGATCGGTTCAATCCTTAGAATTTGTGCGTAAGTATCGGAGGGTCTATGTGGGAACAAGTGAAGCAAGCCTTGGTGGACTCTACGGCCCGCTTCCTTACCAGGTTTGCAAACCTCCTGCCCGGATTGGCGGCGTTGATTATCGCGTTGCTCTTGTCTGCAGTCTTGGCGTGGATTCTGGCAGCGATCGTAAGGCGCGTCCTTGCGGGCCTGCATTTTGACGAGCGGCTCGGACGATGGGGTTTTTCTTCGTTGGCCGAGTGGTCGCCGATGAATAGTCCAACGCGTCTGATCTCTCGATCGGCCGCCGTACTGGTCATGATCAGCGGATTTCTCATAGGAATCGCCGCTTTCGATCTCGACTGGACCTATCTGTTCGTGCAGAAGATATTCGCCTACATTCCAGTTGTTTTGGCTGCTCTACTAGTCTTGTTCGTCGGTAACGTTCTCGCTCGGTTCTTGGCGCGGAGCGTGCTCATTGGTGCCGTTAACTTGAACCTTCAGTACGCGCGCTTCCTGAGCATCGGCGTGAAATGGATCGTGATCGTACTAGCCTTCGCCATGGCTCTGGAACAGCTGCGAATCGCTCCAGGTATCGTTCAGCTTGCTTTCGGGATTCTTTTTGGCGGTATTGTCCTGACCTTGGCGCTGGCGATTGGACTCAGCTCGAAGGACCTGATCGGAAAATCGCTCGAACGCGACGTCAAGAAAGCGTCTACCGAACCTGTGGAGGACCCACTGCGCCATTTATAGTCCAAGCCTTCGCGAGAGACCAGCACAGCGCGCTCCGTTGTGGGTGGGAAGAATAGGTTCCGATTCTTGAACGACAACGGCAGTCTTCTCCGAGGAACGATATAAAACCATGCGAATCGGTTTATTTACCAGAGAATTTCCTCCCCAAATATATGGGGGCGCAGGAGTCCATGTCGATTACCTGAGCCGCGAGCTGGCCAAGGAAATCACGGTGGAAGTGCATTGCTGGGGTCCGCAGAAGGCTGATCATGGGAATCTGCATATCCGCGGTGGCCTACCGTGGGAAGAGATTACAAACGGCACCGATAGCAAGTTCAGAAGCGCTCTTGAAGCGTTGAGCCTCAACTTGACGCAGGTGAAGTCGCTCACCGGAATCGATATCGTCCACACCCACACTTGGTATGCGTCGATGGCCGGCTATTTTGCCAAGAAGCTGTATAAAATTCCTTTTGTCCTTACGACGCACTCACTTGAGCCGCTGCGCGCATGGAAGGCGGAGCAGCTCGGCAGCGGATATGCTTTGAGTTCTTGGATGGAACGGACGGCTATCCTCGATGCCGACGCCGTCATCGCTGTTTCACGAGGCACCAAAGCGGACATCCTACGCGCCTACCCGGACGTGAAGGCCGAGCGCGTTCATGTGATCTATAACGGCATTGATCTTTCTGAATATCGGAAGAGCTCGGACACCAAAGCGCTGACGGACCATGGAGTCGATACGACCGTGCCCTATGTCTTGTTCTTGGGCCGTGTTACTCGACAGAAGGGCGTAACTCATCTTGTCGATGCAATTAAGTATCTGCCGCCGGACACGCAAGTAGTCCTTTGCGCTGGGGCACCGGATACTCCAGAGATCGCTATAGAGTTAAAGCAGAAGGTCGAATACGCACGTCGCGAACACCCACGTGTCGTCTGGATCGAAAAAATGGTGACCAAGCAGGAGGCGATCCAGCTCTATAGCCATGCACGCGTTTTCTGTTGCCCCTCAATCTACGAACCGTTCGGAATCATCAACCTGGAAGCAATGGCCTGCCGCACGCCGGTCGTTGCAAGCGCTACAGGAGGGATTAAAGAAGTGGTCGTTGACGGAGAAACGGGGTACTTAGTCCCCTTCGATCAGGACCTCGTCACAGGTTTTCCCACTGATCCCGAAAAGTTTGCGGCGGATCTTGCCTTCCAGATCAATCAGCTGATTGGGGATCCCGACCGATGCAAGCGTTTCGGAGACGCTGGGCGGCGGCGCGTAGAAGAGACCTTCAGCTGGACCGCTATCGCCAAGCAGACCATCCGCCTCTACGAACAGGTGATCGAACAGTGGTCGAAAGGCGTACGAGATTGACCATAAATCCCCCTTGCGGAAAGGGCGAGATGCACCTTCCGTGCGCTTGAGCGGAAGCGATAATTGTGAGCTCCCAAAGCCAGCACACCGTCAGTGCCAAGCCTCACGCTAAACGCAGATTCCTGAGCGATGCCCGAGCCGCGCTACTCTTGATATCAGGCACGATCACTAATTCAAGCGTTTTGACTCCGAGGATTTCCACCGCGTAGTCCTCTGTCTCGCGTACCGCGTCGGGCTGACTGAAATTCCATTGTTGGCGTACAATTTCTCGAAAAGAACTTTCGCTATCAGAAGACCATCGCAGGACAAATTCTTGCGTGCGTGTGCTTTCCGCGTCCTCGAAAACTAGCTGGATTCGCTTGAGTTTTTGCGGTTCATCGAAAATTAGTCTTATGACCTGGGTCCCCGGAGTCGCTGCACGCCAACCCCGCTTTTCGCTCCGTAACAGCGCGGATTCGATCGGATACCCGTGCTCTTCCGACGTAACCTCCAGTGAGGCAATTTGATCCACGTCCAGCCACTCCTGAGCAGGAAGCCCAGGACTTGGCAGAGTTTGCGAAATCAAGCGCTTGCGCATGTCCATGCTACTTTACACCGATTCCTCGCTCGCGAGAGCCGTGACTTCACCATGAAGATTGCAATGCCTTCATCGCAATTATTCTACGTCTGCAAACCATCGTCCTCGTGGTCAAGCGGCTTTTGGGCTCTATAGGTGAATATCGCAATAGTACAAATTTGGGTGCAATCGTTGACGAGCGAGCCCCGCAAGCGACATGATGGCTAAGGAAGTGATCGAGTGGAGTCGAACGCGGTTGCGGGCGCTCGATGAGTATATTTCTCGTCCTGCCTAGGTCGCCATCCCGCTAGTGGGAATTTCGCAGCTTCTGAGATCATCGCGGTATTCATAGTCATCTATTTTTAGTCAAGAGCGAGGATATTGTAGCCGTGCAGCTTGATAGATCTCTCGGTGCCATCTGGGTACCCGAGGGTGCGTGCAACTTTCTGCTCTGGGCGCCAAAGGCAGAAACCGTTGAAGTTCATATTGTTCACCCTTGTGATCGGAGGGTTCCCATGCAGCCTCTGGAAGGGGGCTATTTCTCGGCTGAGGTGGACAAGATCGCTGTCGGTGCCCGTTATCGATATTGTTTGGACGGTCAATGGGAGCGTCCCGATCCAGCCTCGCGGTTTCAGCCCGAAGGAGTGCACGGTCCCTCCGAGGTGGTGGATAGAAACTTTGCGTGGACCGACGAGCGTTGGTCCGGCATCCCTCTGGAACAGTATGTGCTATACGAACTTCACGTCGGAACATTTACGCCCCAGGGGACTTTCGACGCAATCATTCCCAGAATTAGTGAGTTACTCGCTCTCGGGATCACCGCAATCGAACTCATGCCGGTAGCGCAGTTTCCCGGAACCCGCAACTGGGGCTATGACGGCGTCTACCCTTACGCGGTGCAAAATTCCTACGGAGGCCCTGTTGCCCTGAAGAGATTCGTAAACGCATGCCATCAACAGGGAATGGCCGTCGTCCTCGACGTCGTTTACAACCATCTGGGTCCAGAGGGAAACTGCCTTGCGGATTTTGGTCCTTATTTCGCCGATCTTCACCGCACCCCGTGGGGCCAAGCGCTCAATTTCGAAGGTCCTAAAAGTGACGATGTTCGCCGCTACTTTGTCGAAAACGGTTTGCAATGGATCGTTGAATTCCACATTGATGGACTTCGGCTCGACGCCATTCATGCCATCGTCGACCGCTCTGCGCGGCCTTTCTTAGAGGAATTGCGCAGCGTGATCCACGCAAGGGCGAATCCGTTGAATCGGCACGTCTGCCTCATTGCGGAAAGTAATCGAAACGATGCGCGCGTCGTGAGTCCTAGCCACGCTGGGGGCTTAGGATTTGACGGTGTATGGAACGATGATTTTCATCACTCGTTGCACGTGTCGTTGACCGGCGAGCAAAACGGCTACTATCAGGACTTTTCCGGCCCTGAGGATTTGGCCCGCGCATTTCGGCAAGGGTTTGTGTACGAGGGGCAATATTCCAAGTATCGGCAGAGGCTGCAAGGGAGTTCTTCGCGGAGGATTTCAGGCCACCGCTTCATCGTGTTTACGCAGAACCACGATCAGGTAGGAAATCGCCCTACGGGCCAGCGTCTCACACAACTGCTATCGTTTGAGCAACTGAAGCTCGCGGCGACTGCCGTTCTACTTTCCCCTTATGTGCCATTGTTGTTCATGGGCGAGGAATATGGCGAACCAGGGCCGTTTCCCTACTTTGTCAGTCACAGCGACCCCGCGATCATCGAGTTTGTTCGCGATGGAAGACGAACGGATCTGGCAAGGTTCGGGTGGAACGAAGAGATGGCCGATCCTCAAAGTGAAGGCACATTTGTCCGGTCAATATTGAATTGGAAGTTGAGGACCGCTGGTCATCATGGCCTGCTGTGGAGATTCCATCAGGAATTGCTTCGCTTGCGGCGCAATGTTCCGGCGCTAGCCCGGCTCGATAAAGACGCTTTGGAAGCTACGGCGCTGGAAGAGAAAAAAGTGATCGTTATTAGAAGGTGGAACGAATCCAGCCACATTTTGGCTTTGCTCAACTTTGATGAAGAACCAATCCAGTCGCGATTTCTAGTTCCGGCGGGTCATTGGAAAAGGAAGCTGGATTCGGCCGATCCACGCTGGGGAGGCGGGGGAAGCCAAACCCCTGACGTTTTGGCGCCGCACGGAGTCGTGGAGATGATTCTGAGTCCGTGGTCTGCAATTCTTTACGAAGAAACGCTGAATGGTGCAAAGTAGGTTCGCTGCTGCTCAGAAAGAGCACACCGCATGCTGCGGACGCCCGATTCTTGCCTCATCTAGTATCAGCGGGTCCAGATCATCTTTCTCCATCTGTCTTTTAGGGCCTGCGGCCCGCGAAACCTCATGAAAGCCGTGCAGTGTGAGTGTGATTCATCCTCTCCGCTAACCCCTTAGTTTTCAGGTCATCCTTTATTGTGACCGTCCTTCTTTCGACCCTGGGTTTTGGGGACACGGGAATTTTGCGAAGTGCTCCGTCGCGTGGCGAGTGGGGCCCCACGCGAATCCTATCAACAGTTTGGATGCCCCTTGCAGTCAAAACGGACGGGAGTTCTATCAATCTCATTCGACTTTGGGCCAACCGGTACCTGCTGACCTGCGAGGTGTTCCCATTTTTCGGTCTGAGGAGTGTCGTGCTCGCCCATCGCACTACGGACCGGACCTAAGTGTCCAGGGCTTCGTGCGGGCCTTCGTTGTTGAACACAGCCACTGAAACTTAGCACCTAGCTCCTGCGTGTGAGCTTAGATGGCGTATTCCAAAGATGCGTTTATTTCTGACGATCATGATGTCTCTCTTCTTCCGGCGTGGGGCAAAGCAACGAAGCGAACCACCGATGGCTGGAATGTTGGAGTTTGACGGCATGTACACGATCGACGGGCAGGAACGGTAGCTAGCCTCGGCGAGACTGGTCACAGAGACCTCCACGTCATCGCTAATTTCCAGTCTGTACAGCAAGCTACTTCGTAAAGTAAATACTTGCCAGAATTGTCGCGGAGTGACTGTGCTGCCACTATGCCGTTTTCCAGTCAGTCCCGCAAACTCGTGCAACCAAAGAGCGTACATGGACTTTTTTAAAGGCTACCGTAGGCGCTGCACCGCTGCCATTCGGCGTGGGCTGCTGCCCTGAGCGCATCCAAACCAGTTCGCAAGAAATTCTCACCGCTGAAATCGTTCGTTCAGAAACTCGGTCCAGGTCTTGTTTCAGGAGCCTCGGACGACGATCCGAGTGGAATCGCTACATACTCGCAAACTGGAGCTCAATTCGGATATCGCATGCTCTGGGTGATGTTGTTCTCCTATCCGCTCATGACCGCGATGCAGGAAATCTCCGCCCGGATAGGCAGAGTTACGGGGATCGGAATTGCTGGAAACATGCGCAAGCATCATTCTCGGTTTGTTCTCTACCCGGTTGTTTTCCTCCTGTGCTTGGCATGCATTTTCAATCTGGGAGCCGATCTGGGAGCAATGGGCGCCGCCACTCAATTGCTCTTCGGTGGACCGGCCCCTCCTTATCTTTTGCTTTTTGCCGTCGTTTCGCTCGTGCTCCAGATGTACGTCCGCTATACGTCCTATGTGAAGTATCTGAAATGGCTGAGTCTTGCAGTCTTTGCCTATGTTCTTGCCGCGTTTATGGTTCATGTTTCCTGGCGTGAGGTATTGAGCGCAACTCTTGTTCCGTCGCTCGCCTTCGACGGCAAATACTTCGCCACTCTCACAGCAGTATTGGGTACAACGATCAGTCCTTATCTGTTCTTCTGGCAAGCTTCCCAAGAGGTGGAGGAAGTTCGAGTCAACCAAAAGGAACAGGCTCTCAAAAAGTCACCTCATCAGGCTGAGGAACAATTTAATCGGATACGCGTGGATACCTATTTCGGGATGGGAATCTCCAATGTGGTCGCGTTTTTCATCATCCTCACGACCGCTGCAACTTTGCATAGAACGGGCGTGTTCGACGTACAAACGTCTGCGCAAGCGGCCAAAGCTCTGGAGCCCGTAGCCGGTCGATTCGCATTCTTTCTATTCGCGGCCGGGATTGTAGGCACAGGATTGCTCGCGGTGCCGGTTCTTGCCGGGTCGGCTGCCTATGGTGCGGCAGAAGCTCTTAAGTGGCGTGCCAGTTTGCAAAGCAAACCCCATCAGGCGCGGAAGTTCTACGGCGTCCTTGCAGCGGCCACGCTCGTCGGCCTGGGACTCAACTTCGTTAAGATCGATCCAATCCGGGCGCTCTTTTGGGCAGCCATCATCAATGGTGTCGTGGCAGTTCCGGTGATGATGGTCACCATGCTCTTATCGACTAGCAAGAACGTCATGAGGCAATTCAGAATTCCGTGGATACTCAGAATCGTTGGGTGGGCAGCAACATTGATGATGCTCTTGGCGTCTATTGGTTTGTTCGCGACATTGAAACAATAACGCTTCCGTGCTCAGCGCTGCATGGCTCCAAGGCGGTAGGATCTCTCCTTCAATTTCTCCGGACTTTTCTTTAGCTTGCGATGTCAGAGGGTGAGGTGAGCCTGTTTCGAGAGCCTCAAGCGTATGACCCTTCAGTCGATGGGGCGAAAGCTTAAGTAGGACCTTGCCATCCCGGCTGATGCCGACTCCGAACTGCGCTGAATGGAGTGCTAAGTTACGCCATGAAATGTCGGACTCGAGAGCTGCCGGCAACGATGCTCTGGCAACGGCTGTACACAAATGCATGCAGTCCCCTACGGGTTTCACCGGATGGCTAGGCGAGCTCAGACGTTGTCTCTTAGTAGTTGGAGCATCTCCCTCTAGATTGCGCTTCTCCGACGGCGCCATGTCCGGCCCGACGGTGCGGATAGGAGGGAGGGCTCAATGAGATTAAGTGTCATGGGAGACCTGCATGAAAGAAAATCGTTTGAAACATCTCTATGTTGAGGAACTGAAAGATCTTTTCAGTGCGGAGAATCAACTCCTCAAAGCCCTGCCGAAGATGGCCAAGGCTTCGACCTCGGAAGATTTGCGTGCTGCCTTTGAAGAGCATCTGGCGCAGACCAGGGAACACGTGGCTCGCCTCGAAAAGATTTTTAAAACTCTTGGAGAGACTGAGGGTGGCAAGAAATGCAAGGGCATGGCAGGGCTTATCGAGGAAGGCGCCGAGATGATCGCAGAAGATCCTGATCCGGAAGAATTGGATGCCGGACTTATCTCCGCTGCTCAACGCGTCGAGCACTATGAAATCGCAGGTTACGGATGTGTCAGCGCGTACGCAAAGCTTCTAGGAGAAGCTCGGGCACTGTCTCTCTTGAAACAGACCCTCGACGAAGAAAAAGAAACCGACAAGAAGCTGACTCAGTTGTCCGGTCGCATCAACGTGGAAGCCGCGGACTCCGAGGAGTCCGACGAAGAAGGGGGCAGCAAGAAAATGGCGGCGAAGGCCAGGGCGGCCCGAGCGTAATTCTCGGCATGATCAAGAAATTCCAAAGGAGAAAACTGAAGTGAAAGAAAACTCAAGAAAGTCACAATGGTTGCTTTTGTCTTTGGGCGGACTGGCTCTCGGAGCATCGCTGATGGGGACACCCGCGGTTCGGCAGCAAGACCCGCAGCAGCCGGCGCCGGATAACACGAAACGAAATAAGGACCAGACGGACCCTAGCGCGGATCAACAGAAAATGAATCCTGCTGACCGCGCCATCACACAGAAGATTCGAAAAGCGATCCACGAGGACAAGAGCCTCTCCACTTATGCGCACAACATCAAGATCATTACACAGGACGGCAAAGTGACACTTCGCGGGCCAGTACGGAGCGAAGACGAGAAGAGCAATTTGCAAACAAAAGCGGCGGAAGTAGCCGGCCAGGACAACGTCACCAATCAACTGGAAGTTGCACCACCAAAATAAAGAAAGTTTGGAATTCAAATTAAGGGAGAAATACAAATGTCAGGTAAAAAAGTAGCGGTCTTTGGAATATATTCAACTCGCACTGCCGTCGAAAACGCCGCGGATTCACTGGTGAGAGCGGGTTTCCCCACGTCAGACATTTCCGTGCTTTTGCCGGAGAGCCTTGGCGGGCCGAAGGAAATGGGAACCGAAAAGGCGACGAAAGCGCCCGAAGGGGCGGCAGCTGGTGTGACCACTGGAGGCCTTATCGGCGGCACGCTCGGTCTGCTGGCGGGCGTTGGGCTGCTGGCGATTCCTGGCCTCGGTCCTTTCATCGCTGCCGGGCCGATCATGGCCGGCCTTGCTGGACTGGGCGTCGGCGGGGCAGTAGGTGGAGTGACCGGAGCGCTAATCGGAATGGGCATTCCGGAGTTCGAAGCGAAGCGATACGAAGGACGTTTGCAAAAAGGCGGGATTCTTCTTTCCGTACATTGCGACACCTCGGACGAAATCAAGCGTGCCAAAGAAGTTGTGGAACGGACCGGTGGAGAAGACGTTTCCTCCACCGGCGAAGCGTCGGCGGATAGCAGCAAGACTAACCGCAACGTTGCCAGCAAGGCGGCCGGCGATAAAAGATAGCCAAGCTAAAGAGGAAGAAGCCACTCACGACTTCTTCCTCTTTCGTCATCGCCGAGCACTGCACTATCGAGCTGTAATATTCACAAAAGGAAGGACCAGATGAACACAAACAATATCTCTGGATCGCTTTTAACATTTGCCCTTGGGGTCGGAGTTGGCACGGTGGTTGCACTACTGCTGGCACCCAGGACCGGTCAGGACCTCCGCGAGGATATTTCCGAAAAAGTCACCGATGGCTTCGATGAATTGAGAGCGGCGGGCAAACATGTAAAGCGAAAAGCGCAGGGCTTCGTCACCGATGCGAAAGAGCGAGTTGATGAAGCAGTGCGGGCCGGCGAAGCCGCATTCGACGCGGCCAACAAAGAGTGAGAATCGCTAACCGCGAAATCTTGAGGCTGGGGGAGTTGATTTCAATCTCCTCGTCTCAAAGGCCATCGAGCAAGGAAGCAAAAATAGATTACCAGCACCGAGGGGTGACGTTAGCGAGAAGTTGAACACAGACTAGTTATGGCTCAAAGCTTTTCGGCAAACGAGTCCCGGATATCCGTGACGCTTGAAATTTTAAAGCATGGACTAACTCTTTGAGCTTGGATGCCAAGGCAATTTCTCCGCAGCTCGCCAGAACATCAGCTTGCTGATCTTCTAAACTCACTGCACCTGATCGTTTTCGCGTGTGATCAATGGGGTTTTTGTGTGAACTCTCAGGCGCTTCCTGATTTCGTCGCTTTGACGGTTCCGGAAATGGGAATGACCGCGCGGATCAGAGTACCACTGGCATCAGATTCGATTTCCAATCTTCCTTCCAATTCTCGCAGGCGCTCTCGCATACCTGCCAGTCCTATTCCGGCCCCTCCTCCACTCCGTTTGAACTGACGCAAGAGATCCGGGTCGATCCCCTCGCCGTAGTCTTTAACTTCAAGTTTTGCCTCGCTCTGGGTAATGGCAAAACGAATGTCTACAGTTGGGCTTTTAGCGTGCCTG
>Ga0157376_10002983_pt1 | contig 11601 bp, 14 predicted proteins | sample M45metaG_FD_121801 | JGI IMG/M metagenome (GOLD analysis project Ga0157376, IMG submission 121801) | Miscanthus rhizosphere microbial communities from Kellogg Biological Station, Michigan, USA - M4-5 metaG | ecosystem: Host-associated > Plants > Roots > Rhizosphere > Soil | place: USA: Michigan... | reverse complement strand
GAACGCGGCATCAACCTGCGTCACGGGTATTTGACAGAACATTACGTCGACGACGTTGAGTTCATCGTCAAAGTGCCGAAGGGACTGAAGCATGTCGGCGTATTGTTGGAGCCCACCACGGTGGTGGAAAAAGGAATCCACCAGGCATACGAGATCCAGCGACGCCTTAAGGTCTGGCATCCGCGCAAAGCAGCCGTCATGGGTGCCGGAACCATCGGCCTGCTCGCCACCCTCGTCCTTCGCTTAAAAGGTCTGGATGTCACTACCTTCGGTCGCACGCCCAAACCTTATCTGAACTCAGATCTGATCGAAGAGCTGGGCGCACGTTACATCTCGACCAAAGACGTTTCCGTTATCGACGCGGCCAAGGAGTACGGGCCTTTCGACATGATCTTCGAAGGAACGGGAAACTCTGGTGTCGTTTTCGACAGCATGCAAGCCTTGGGGAAGAACGGAGTCCTCGTGCTCGCCAGCGTCACCGGCGGAGACAAGATGATCCAGATCCCCGCAGATCGGATCAATCTCGAATTTGTTCTTGGCAACAAAGTCATGGTCGGGACCGTAAACGCCAATCGCGAATACTTCGAAATGGGTGTCGGTGACATGGCCCAGGCGGAGGCGGAGTATCCCGGATGGCTTGGCAAGCTCCTTACCGACCCGGTGAAGGGCCTGGAGAACTACACAGAATTGTTTAGAAAACTTACGTCGCCCAACGGCGCCATCAAGGTGTTCTGTGAAGTAGCGTAGCGCGTACTTCATGTCACGTACATCAACGGGAAGGGCACGACTTCAGTCGTGCCACTTCCGGCAGGAATATGAAAGGCTTTAGCCGCTGCGGTGTGCTGGGAAAACGCCAGCGAACCTCAGGCGCTGAAGCGCCAAGAGATCGAATGCGTCGTAGGCACGACTGAAGTCGTGCCCTTCCAACAACTTGCTGGAGAAACGAACATGATTCAATTCACGAAAGAAACCTGCGGCGATCTCGACGCAGCCACCCGCCGGGAGTGGCTGGAAACCAACGGGCTCGGCGGCTTTGCCTCCTCGACAATCATCGGGCTGAACACGCGCCGCTATCACGGGTTGCTAGTGGCCGCCACCAAACCACCAGTTGGCCGCGTGGTTATGCTCTCCAAGCTGGAAGAAACACTGTTGATCGAAGGACAACCATTCGATCTCTCGGCAAACCGCTATCCCGGGGCAGTTCACCCGCAGGGATTTCGATACCTCAAGCAGTTCCGCCTCGATCCATTTCCAGTTTTTACTTACGAAATCGAAGGCATCGAGATCGAGAAGACCGTATTCATGATTCAGGGTGAGAACAGTACGGTGGTGCAGTACGAACTGAAGAAGAACAATCATCCCGAACGACTCAAGAACCTGCAACTTGAACTCAGGCCCCTGATCGCATTCCGCGACTATCACAGCACGACTCACGAGAACGGCGCCATCAATTCGGAAGTGGACGTGCGCCCGGGCCTGGCAACAGTCACACCTTACGTGGATCTGCCTTCGCTTCATCTGGCTCACAATGGCAGTGGGGTTCGAAAAGCCGGCGACTGGTACAGAAACTTCGAGTATGACGCGGAACGGGAACGCGGCCTCGATTTCGTCGAAGACCTATTCAATCCGCTGGTCTTACGTTTTGATCTGGATGTGCGTCGCCCGGCGACGGTCATTGCCTCGACGGAACGGCGCGATGCCGCTCAAGCGTCCGAGTTTCGCAAGGCTGAGATCGCTCGCCGCCTGAAGATAATCGCCTCGTCCCCAGTTGCGGATACCTTTGCCAAGGATCTGACCTCCGCTGCCGACCAATACATTGTGGCTCGCGGCGACAAGAAGACTGTGATCGCCGGCTATCACTGGTTCAGTGACTGGGGACGCGACACCATGGTCGCCCTCCCGGGCCTCACCCTACCGACCGGAAAGCCGGAGGTTGCGCGCAGCATTCTGCGCACCTTTGCACAGCACGTGGACCAGGGCATGTTGCCCAACCGCTTCCCCGATGCCGGCGAGACCCCGGAATACAACACGGTGGATGCGACCCTGTGGTTCTTTGAAGCTGCACGCGCCTATCTTGCCTACACCGGCGATCTGGAGTTTGTGAGAAGCGAACTGTATCCAGTGTTCGCCGATATCATCGCCTGGCATGTGCGCGGCACTCGCTACGGAATTAAAGTTGATCCGAGCGGCCTGCTTTCTTCCGGCGAACCCGGAGTGCAACTGACCTGGATGGACGCCAAGGTCGGCGACTGGGTAGTAACGCCGCGCCGTGGCAAGCCCGTCGAGATACAAGCCCTCTGGTACAACGCCCTCTGCATCATGGACGATCTCGCGCGCACGTTCGGCGATGAACCCGGCCAGAAGCGTTACCGCAACATGGCGACGGTGGCAAGTTGGAGCTTTAATCGGCTCTTTTGGAACGAAGCAACCGGCTGCTTATACGACGTCACCAACGGCGCACCGCCTGACCCGTCAATCCGTCCCAACCAGATCCTGGCGGTCAGCCTGCCTTACACCATGTTGTCCTCGGAACGCGCGAAGCAGGTGGTAGAGAAGGTTCAAGAGCATCTGCTCACACCGTATGGCCTGCGCAGCCTGGCGCCCAGCGACCCGCAGTATCGTGGTCGATACACCGGCGGACCCCTCGAGCGTGATGGCGCCTACCATCAAGGCACAGTGTGGCCGTGGTTGATGGGACCCTTCATCACCGCATACATAAAGGTTAATCAGGGAAGTGAGGTTGCACGACGTCAGGGGGCTGAATGGCTCGAACCGTTGAAAAGTCATCTTTCGGATGGCGGACTTGGACACATCTCTGAGATCTACGACGGTGACGCACCGCAACGGCCGTGCGGATGCATCGCACAGGCCTGGAGTGTGGCTGAGGTCCTGCGGGCTTACGTGGAGGATGTGAAGAATATTCACCCAGCGCCGCCGATCGAGAACAGGGCGCCACAAGCTCCCGCGAAAAGCAAAGACTCACTCCCCACAAACACGCGGGAAGTTTCGAGGGTGGGAAGCCGCAGCTGACACGTGCGGCCCGGCTGCGAATCGATATTGCGTAATGTGAGTAAACGCGTCTCGGCCTTCGGGGCCAACAGTCGTCACACTGCGTCCGAGTTGGAGCGACTCTCAAACGGCGAGCTCCAGCACTTAACTGGTTCCCCGACTCACAGACTGCGCCTGATCATTCCGGGTAGCTTTGTGATAAGCGGGAATACTGGCGCGCCGCATTGATCAGTTCGCTGACAGAAGCTGGCCTGGTGCCCCGCCTGTAGTTGAGGTTTCCGATCTCGAATGCGATCCGCCATTGTCGGAACAGCACACTGTAGGCGTCGAAAAGACTGAACCTGGGATCGTAAATGTGCGTCGCTTCCGAAGTTACGCCATTCAACTCAACAATTTTGATATTGCGGCCCGCCATGAATTCTTGCCGCGAGGGAACACGAACATCAAAACGGCCGAAGAAGAAACCGTCGAAGCTCTTCGCAGCCCGGTCGATGACTGCTTCGAGTGCAGGAGTGATGGCCTCGCCCCCGTCCAGGAAGATTGCGCCTCGACAATGGGTTCCTATCTCGACCAGTTGCACTTTCGCTCCCGATGCGGGTATCTCATGAATCCGTTCTGAATTCTTGTCGAGATAAAAGTCTGCCATGCAGACGGCGCGGTCATCGGCGAAAATCAATTCTTCCAACGTCTGTTTTCCATCGCCGATAAGCACCGGCATTCGCTTCTCGGTCACGGAGAAGATTCGGCCCCGCTCGCTGCCCGGGTAGCGATAATAAAAGACCCCATACTCTTCTCCGGGCACATACTCCTGCAAAATCGCTGGGAACGATGAGCGCGTCAGATACTCGCGCAACTGCTCCGGCGAACGGATGATCGCCACGCCTGAGCCACGCTGTCCTGCGTCTGGCTTCAATACGACGGGAAACTGCAGCCCGTGCTGCCGTATGAAAGCTTCAGCTCCGGCAATGCGTTCGTCGGGCACGCCATCCGCAAGAAGAATGGAACACGGCAGCAAGGCAGCAGCGTCTTTCAGTTGATCCAGGATCTGGTGCTTGGACTCACCCACGAAACCGCCTGCCGGAATCGCTGGATTGGCCGCCGTAAATAACGTCCAACTTCGAAACCTGATTCCGAGATAAGCAACATAGGCCACCACCGGAGGATAAAACAGGTAAGGCGGCCAGAACTCCCAGCGGGACAAACGTTTCCACCAGCCCGCCACCTTGCGACGGCGATTCGTGGCTGCGGTGAACGCGGCTCCCGGCGGAATGGAATCAAGCTCGATTGCAAGCGGCATAATTTCAAATCCCCGGGCTGCTCAGGTCCGTAGCAACAGGAACCAGGCAGGCAGCTCTCTGAATTTTTGTTGCATGAATTTGCGCCGCCGAGCAAGGACTGCCCGTTGAATGTCCCATTTGTACCTGTCCAGCCGTGACTACGACCTCGCTGTAACTCAGCGTTCTGACATCCTCGCGATGGACACACAAGCTGAATGGTCCGGGACCACCCGCGTGCGAAGCGTGCAGCCTGCGCAACCATGGCGCTGAACCGGCATCTGCTTCGAACTCAGCTGCGCGGCGCGCTGCACCCCGCAAGCTCGCGGGTCGTTCGTCCGAGAGGCTTGACGAAAACCAGTGCCGTGGTTTCCACCCATGGGCCTGGGACTGCAGCCGAACCGAGTCCCAACTCCATTCTGAAATCTTCTGTTCGGACGGAAATACTCCGACGAGCCGAAACGGCAACATTCCATCCACGCCCAACGGGTCAAGCACACTGAGCAAATCCGATAGTGACCGCGAAGCGAAGAGTGCCGGAATCACCAATCCCCGGCTACACTTGCTGGCGGCAGGTGCTCGGTTTGGCGCGAAGTAATTCCAGTTCAACAATGCGAGGGTGACGCCAAATTCATTGGTGGCGATCCAGGTGCCGCCTGTTCCGTCACTGGGAAACATGACCTCAGCGCCATCGAACCGATGAATCTCCGGGAGAATGCCGGGGCCGCGTGCGATTCTTTCGTCGCGATTCATCGCCAGCAGATAGCCGGCGTTATTCGTTATGACACTCAGAGTGCACATACGCCCAACGGATTGCGGTTTGTGCGATTCGCGGCTGGCCGAAATCGTTCGAACACACCGATCGCAGTCTTGCCCACCAGCCATGGGGCGATCAGCATAAGTGCAGTTACGAGCCAGGGCAACACTTTCTGATGGCCCGACGGCGCTCTCGGAATGAATCGCCACACCGCAAAAATCGCGCAGACCCAGACAGCCGAACACACTGCCGTAGTCCTCGCAAACACCCGCACTGGAAGCCGCAGAGCTCCTGCAGCCAGATAGAGAGGCAACCGGCTCCCGGGAATCGCCCGGCTCATAATCAGGGCGAACGATCCATGCTTCGCGAACCAAAGCTCGGCTTTCACCAGCAATTCGGGTCTCAGATATTTCTGCAGCCAGGGTGACTGTACTGTACGCCGCCCAAACCTGGAGCCCAGCCCGTACAGTCCCATGTCTCCCACCCAGACACCCAGAAAAGTGGTCAGAAGTCCAAGCCACGGATCCAGGACTCCGCTCGCCGAAGCGCTGGCAGCTAGCAAAGTTGCACCATCTTCGTAAATGAATGTCGCCAGAAAGATGGCCAGGGCTAGCGCAGCTTGGGTTTCCGGAAGTGAGTGAGAGAGGAGCATGGTACGCCTAACCTCGCTCCGCCGCTTCAGCTTCCAAATGTTTCAGGGTTGAAGGAGCAACGCCAAACTCGTATGGCAGGTTCACACCGACTCCGGCACACAAGAGTCTGAGAATGGCGTAGTGGTGGATGGCGTGGCCGACACAGAACATGACTTCGCGCGCCAGGTTCGACTTCGCCGCTTCCGCCTCACTTTCGCCGTAGCCAACGCTGTAAATCACGGCACACTCCAGTTGATAAATCTCGGGAGCAAGGGATCCGAATTCATCGATCAGTGCTCCGGTGGCAAGACGTGCGCATGTCACCGAGTTCTCCAGTTGCGGATTCCGGCGGCGCTGGTCGTAGTTAACCTGTCCGGTACGAATTCCTTCCGCCAGACAGAGAAAGTGGTCGAGCACGTGCCGATAATGCGCACCCAGTGACGAGCCCGGCCTTCCATCCCCCGTACCATCGAGAGCGCGAGCATAAATCTCATCCCCAACAAGATCGAGAAAGATGCAGCCCTGCTGCAGGACACTGATCACCGCGTTATTCAGCGACCGGCTCATCATCTCAGAACCTCTTCCCCAGTACCGGAATATGCGTGCGGTGCAGGTACAGAGCAACCGCGCTAGTCGTGAATACAACGATAGCCAGCAAGAACAGGAGCCCCTTGTCCCCCTGTACCTCGATTCCCAGAAAGCTTAAGTGACTGAGGATCGCTCCGGCTGTAGCCGCCATCGCCAGGAGTGCCCCGGCCCAAACGAATCGAGGGGTCAGCAGGAGCACAGCGGCGATCAACTCCATAACTCCTGATCCAATCCTGCCCCAGACCTCTACGGTGCTAATCGCCGCGAACGGAACGTAGCCGTGGATGAACGTCCCCAGCCTGGTAAAGATGTAAACCGATTCCGGCGCCGCAGTGAACTTGAAGAACAGCGTCTGCAGCAGGATGATGGCCGCGACAATCCTGCATGCCCAGCTCAAAAGCAGGATTACTGTGGTCATGGGCCGGCTTATGGTCGAGATGACTTGGCTGCTCATGGACGCTCTCCTATTTGCCGTACTTGTCGATGAGGCCGGGCCAGTTCTGGTCCGCCTTGTTGAGATTGCCTAATGGGTCCTTGTTGAATTCGTCCTTCACCCCAAGGTCGTATTGCATCAGGAGCCTGCCATTGACGATTTGCCATGCCTCGATCTTGACCGGTGCCGTCTTTCCCCGGCTGGCGCCGTATGCGCAATAGCCGCCAAACTGTGGCTCATATTGCGCTGGGGCCTTGTCGAACGCGGCTTTGTGGTCTGCAGAGGCGAAGAAATATTTCGCGCCATGGTAGTCGGATTGAAATTGTGGATTTCCTTTGACCGGCTGGTGGTCCGTGAAGAATGCAACCGGATCGTAACCCTGGATGGCCACTCCATCCCGGCCGAGGTTGTGCAGGTCCTTGGCTGCCGCCGACATTACGCCTAATAGAAGAAACGCAAGCAACACTTTCTTGGTCACAAATCGCTCCATTCCTGGGCCTGAGCCCGTGTACAACGTGAGACGCGCCAGAGCGACCAAAGTGACAAGCGCCCGCCAGATTCTGAAAGAGCATCGCCTTGTCACCTTTCCATATGCCATGCATCAGACAATGAAGTTCGATACCCGCAGGTCTCTTCGCTTCAATTTCTTGGGACCGACGGAAAGTGGAGGCGTCACGCTTCATGAGCGCAGCGGCTTCGATAACGCGCGATCGGTTGGATCCATCCCTGCTATTCGCTGGACTCCAGGGGATGACATCCTCTTGCTCGCGTATCGACCTGCGGCAGGGTGCATATCATCTGCGGCTGGCATCGTCACGGGCAGAACGCATGGAGGCGTTCCGCTTGCGCTTTATTGTCTTCAATCTGGAGTTGGACGAAGGACTCGACAATTCCTACTCGACCGGCCACGACATCGATGCATTCGACGCGATCTGCGACCACCTGATCGTCGAACACGCTCCTAGTGGAAAAATTGTCGGCACCTACCGGCTGCAGCGCGGCGCGAAGGCAGCGGCCAATGCGGGTTTCTACAGTGAACTCGAATTCGACTTCTCACCGTACAAGCAGTTGGGTGACGCAGTGATCGAATTGGGCCGTGCCTGCGTACACCGCGATCATCGATCTACCGATGTTCTCTACCTGCTGTGGCGTGGAATCGCCCAGTATGCAATCAGCCACGGTGGACGATATCTGATTGGCTGCTCTTCCCTGACCTCACAAGATCCGGCCCACGGTACGGCAGTGTACGAGGCTATGCGCGAACACTTGGCGGATGATGGACTGCGAACCAATCCGCTGCCTGCCTTCGCCATGCCACTGATATCGTCAGAGGACGCAAGCGACAAGATCCCGAAACTATTGCGTGCTTACTTGTCGATTGGAGCGAAAATCTGTGGCCCGCCGGCGATCGATCGGGAGTTCAAGACGATCGACTTCCTCACGCTTTTGGATCTCGAAGCTTTACATCCACGGGTGCGCGCGCGTTTTGTGAAGTTTTGACGACTTGGTAGATTCGGATAATTTACACTCTGCGCCGGCATCGCGGACTCTACTCTGTGACAATTACTCGAGTGAAATGACGACCGGCGACGAAGGGATTTTTCCGGTGTCAGACGTCAACATCAGACTCGCTCAGCTATCGGATCGCGATCAACTGGTTCGCTTCCGCGAAGCCCTGTGGCCGAACGCTACCGTCAAGGAACATGCACAAGAACTCACGTTAATTCTCGAAGGCAATCTTCCCCTCACCATGCCGCTCGTCATTTTGGTCGCCCAGACGGAAGATCGAACATTGGCTGGTTTCCTGGAAATCGACTTGCGTTCACACGCAGACGGCTGCAACCCCTCGCGGCCCGTGGGATATGTCGAGGGCTGGTATGTCGCTGAGAGCCATCGAAACAGGGGGATAGGGAGGAAACTTGTGGCTGCGGCGGAAGACTGGGCCCGCAGTCAGGGCTGCGTGGAGATAGCGTCGGACACGTGGATCGAAAATGAAGTGTCCCAGCGCGCGCATAAGGCCCTGGGGTACGAGGTTGTGGACCGCTGTGTGCACTACCGCAAGACGTTATGAACCAGAGGCCTCCGTTTTTCCGCCGGGCGAACCCAAGCAGAACATTCATTGCCCGGAGGTAGAAACTACGGAGGCTGTTTGCAGCCCGACCGAAGTATGGTGTAACGCTTTCGGATCGATCTTCAGAAATCGCGTCGACCCTGTTTCCAGCAGTTGTCCCTCGATCTGAATGGGTTCAGCGATGAACTCGCGCAGGGCGTCGCGTCCAAGGGCGCGTCCATCAAGGCCGACCAGCAACAGTTGTTCATGCCCGCTGGTGGTAATGAAGATCGGCGGGATCCCTCCGCTGATACAACGCGCCGCGCAATCACGATGAACCTTTCCCTGGCCAGGATTCATCACTCCCAGGTAGCACTTGCTGTCCACGATCTCGCCGATCAGGGTCACAGGCCCCAAGTCGCGCGTCATCTCCTGAGGATGGAGCGAGGTATCTCCCAGAGCGATCGAGGTCGGTTCGATTTCTATCATCGTTCCACCTTCGCGATGGATCAGCTGGCCTCGCAGATGGACTTGCTTACCGTCGAATCCAGCCACCAGATCGTCAGCTCCATGTTTTCCGGGAGCAACCAGAAGATATCGCGAGTATTTATCCTGTTGCGCGATCTTCCCCGGACGCGCCACCAACAACGTGGGAAAGGGCCGAGCTGCCACAATGCCTTCAAAGGTCCGGACTTTCCCGTATTCGAAAGCGGAGTTAGCGAAAGGCATTTGTCCGAACAGAAGAACCAACGCCAGGGTCACAGCAACCAAACCAAGCCCAACAATGACTTTCCGTAGAAACCCAGCCAGCGCAGTCGGAGCCTTCGGAAGATAGCCAATGTAAAAGTCATTCATCGCGACGGCACCTCGAGTGACGACGATTCGATCTGAGCTGGCTGAACCATAGTTCCAGGTGGATTAGGGCGCGGATCCACGAACACACTCCCCTTCACAATCTTCACCTGGAAGGTCGGAACCTTTTCTTTGAAGGGGGCGGGAGCAGCTCCAGACTCCGGTCGATACTGGTAGCCATGCCACGGACAGGTGACGCAGCCGTCAATGATGCGTCCTTCGCCCAGCGGCCCGTTCTGATGTTGGCAAACATTCGAGATCGCCGAGATTTTTCCATCGTAGCGAAACACCGCCACTCGCTCTCCCGAGAGCGAAACGATCGTGGCGCAGTTCTCGGCAATACGATCCACTTTGCAGACTTCCACAAAGCCGTCCGCTGAGGCTTTATGTTTCGCCCGATCCAGCTGTCTTTCACGAAATGCCGCTGCCAAATGCAGCGAGAGCACGGTTGCGACTCCCATCACCAGGGCGGCAGCGAGCAACGGACTGGTCTCTGACTGCAGGGCTCCGAGGGTGACGTGTGCAACCAGCAGGGCGTACGCCACGTAAACCAGCATGTGCAGCCGCTTCCAGGTAGGAGCGGAAAGATTCCGCAACCAGAAATCGTGGCTTGTGGCCGCCATCAGAAAAAGAATCACTAACGCGAAGAAGCCCAGTGCCTGAAAGGGAAAGTCAGCAACACTGCCGTATCGAGGATTGCTGATGAACAGGCTCAGGAGAGGATTTACATTTCCCAGCGCGTGAAACTGGACCAGCCCGAACCCTCCGTGAGCCAGACCCAACACGAATGTAGTGACGCCCAAGTGGCGCCGGTTATATAGAAGCGGAAGAAAGCGGCGATCCAACCGGCTCAAGGGCCCGATGCACAGCACCAGATTCAGCAACAGGAACGCTGCCGTCCCCAACGCGCGGATCAGCAATGTCTCAACAGTTGCATTCGGATTCCGCCAGGCACCCACGGCGACGAAAACCGCAATGTACAGCGCCAGCAACGACACCAGCGTGACGTCATACACTCTCTTCTGCCGGTTCCAACTGATTGCGCCGTATTGGACGCTCATGGCAGTGTCTCTACATTGGCAGTATCGAAGACGATCTGTATAGGCGAACTGAACAAGATCAGGTGGCCAGCGCGTTTCTCAGTTACGGGAAGAAGAAAAGATTTGCCGGCAGCAAAGGCGCCGACAAATTGCGCATCCGCCGGCAGAGCATTTGCGAGCTGCGCGTCATTTGTCCAATAGAGCAGCAAGTCAGGTTCGTTGAAGTCGAGCGAAGGCACCAGAACAACATGGATCTCGTGCGGAAGGTCTGCCGTGCTATAGAACGTCGACAAGATCGAATGTTTCTGCCACAAACTGCTCGACTGCCTTACCACCTGCCAGTTTGCTGGAAGACTGGAAGCTTCTACCTTTGAACCTGGGCCACGCCGTGCACCGATTCCGATCAACAGGATCGTGGGTAACACGATCGCGAATGTGACAAACGTACGGCGATGCAAGGCTCTGAGCGGGCTAATCACGGCTTGCCAACCGGTGCGGATTTTCTTCTACAGGCGGTTCAGCCACCCCGCGCCACCAGCGAGAGAGAAACATCGGCCAGAAGGCGGCTACTCCCGGCAAGATCAGCAGGCGGAAACCTGCACCTGCTCCTTGAGCTTCTGTGTCCACCCGCTGAACCCCGAGCCACACAAAGGGCACGGCAAACGCCAATCCAACACCCGCATATAGCGTGAGGCCGTAAATAAACGCTTTGGCAAAGATTTCAAGCATTTTTGCGGGATCGCGGATCCTTTGATGAGGTTGCCAGCTTCGCCGACAAGTCATCAAACATCCAATCTCTCTGGCCATCAGATTCAGAGATTTAAAAAAGGTTACTCAACGCGCGGTTTGGACCACTCTGTACACCGGCGGCAATTGCCTCCATCTTCTTGATTTAGAATTGATACTTGTCAGGTTTCATGAGGCTCGATTGGATAGCAATAACCCGCCGCCCCCCAGTCATTATTG
>Ga0157376_10002981_pt1 | contig 11608 bp, 12 predicted proteins | sample M45metaG_FD_121801 | JGI IMG/M metagenome (GOLD analysis project Ga0157376, IMG submission 121801) | Miscanthus rhizosphere microbial communities from Kellogg Biological Station, Michigan, USA - M4-5 metaG | ecosystem: Host-associated > Plants > Roots > Rhizosphere > Soil | place: USA: Michigan... | reverse complement strand
GGATGCTGTTCTGTTTAAGAAATCCGATATCTCTTCTCTGCTCGCGTCTCTGCAATTTTCACTTAACAATCGTGATCAGCATCTACAGCTGGCAGAAGCGGCCAAAATAAGGATTTTAAGAGACTATTCCTGGGAAACCATCACTGACCAATACTTAGAACTCTTTAAAAAAGCTTCCAATTAGCTACTTATTATTTAATACAACTTCCCTGCCTATGACGAAACATCAGGACGCTAAAAGTCAACTGGCATATGGCAATGCTAAAATGAACACCAGGCTCTTTTTCTTTCTTATGTTCTGTTATCAAACCCTTCTCGTTTTTCAGGGAATAGATTTAGCGGACACCGGATTTTACGGTACATTTTACCAACAAATTTTCAATGACCCTCAGTCCGTTTCCTATTGCTTTATGTTCTGGTTGTCGGGAATTATAGGCGGTTTATTTTTGAAGATATTGCCGTTTGCCGGCCTGTTAGGACTGAGATTTCTATGGGTTTTTGTTTTTGCTGCCATTATAATCCTTACATATGACCTGTTAAAAAAATATATTTCACCCGGATATCTGCAAATCAGTTTGCTTCTTTTGACATTAAATTTAAACAATGACCCTAAAGAATTCTATTATAATAATTTTTCTTCTCTTTTATATTTAGTAACTGCGATCCTTTTATTTAATGGCCTAAAGAAAAACCGTCGGATGGCTATTCTCTGTAGCGGAGTAGTCGTTTCCTTAAATATGTTTAACCGATTCCCAAATATCCTGGGTGTGGGGCTGGTGCTTGCAATAATCTACTATGGATATATCAATAAAATGACGGTTAAATTTGTTTTTTTAAATATATTTTCCTTCCTGGCCGGGTTCCTTGTTACAACGCTCATAATACTTTTAATTATGAAATCTTTGGGCCACCTGGAGATTTATCTTGAAGCGCTAAAAATATTAAGGGGAATAGGTAAAGTCCCTGATGTCAGCAAAACTGCAGTGGATTCATACAGTATAATAAAATTAATCAGGACTATAATTAGTCATTGGGTGATTTCTGTTATAACAGCAGGAATAGTAATTGTCGGTGCATTTGTCTATTATGCCTTGGAAAATAAATTTAATAATCTCTTCCCAAAATATTATTTGAGATCAGTCATGGTTAAATATGCGATCGTCGCAATTGCCATTTTGTTAGTCATTTTTGGCAAAATCAACAATATTTCTATCCTGTATTTTTTAACTGGCTTATCCCTGATTGCCGGATGTTTCATGATTATCTTCAACGATGATACAGAAATAAATCTTTTGATGTTCATCGGGATTTTTATCCTTTTGGTACATCCGATGGGTAGTTCAGAGGGTATCCATACCGTAGAAATCTATTCTCTCTGGATCACATTTCCAATTGCTTTTGACAGAATTGCCAAAGCCAGTTTTGTTCGCTCCTCATTCAGCCTTGATATATTACAAAAATCCTATACTTTTTCCATGTTTGTTAACGAGAAGCAGCTAAAGGAAGTGAAACGGATTGTTTTGATGCTGTCACTTATCGTTTGCACGAGATATACCTACGATTTCCCCCATTCCGACTGGGAAAAAAGAACAGAAATGCGTTATAGTGTAAACAACAAGCACATGAAAGGTATATACACAACAAAAGAAAGGGCTGAAATACTGGACCAGGTACTCCAGGCGTCCTCCAAATATGTTCATCCGGATGACTATGTAATGGCATATGATTGTTTTCCGTTGTTTCACTTTATGACGGAAACAAAACCATATAGCCGAAACCCGTGGCCCTGGCTTTACCAAAGTAATACACTAAAAAAAGAACTGGAAGTCGCCTCAGCGAATAACACCAGGCTACCTGTAATAATTATGCAAACCGTTTTAACCCTTGGAAATGGTAAAGACTGGCCTGCAACAAAAATACCGCAAGACTATTCTAAACTGCCGATTAATTATGACCGGAATGAGGTTATGGAAGATTTTATAAAAATCCACAAATATCAGGAGGTATGGTCCAATGGCTACTTTAAAATATTGTTGCCTGCTGGTAAATCCATTTAAATTAAAAGTTAACTATTAAAAATGCAAGATATTAAAGTTGGAGTTATTGGTTATGGATACTGGGGTCCCAATATTGTAAGGAATTTTTTTGCTACTCCAGCATGCACGGTTAAAATGGTAGCAGACGGCCGGGAGGAAAGATTGAATATACTGGCCAAAACCTTTCCTTCTATTCTGGGAGTTAAAGATGCGGAAAATATAATAAACAGTAAGGAAATTGACGCCGTCGTTATCGCCACACCTGTGTATACACATTTCGCTCTGGCCAAGCGAGCACTTCTGCAAGGCAAACATGTTCTGATAGAAAAACCGATGACTTCATCTGTATCAGAAGCGGATGAACTGATCAACCTGGCCACCCAAAAAGGTCTTACACTGATGGCAGATCATACTTTTTTATATACAGGAGCTGTGCAAAAAATGAAGGAAATTATTGACACGGAGGTGATCGGAACACCTCTTTATTTCGACTCTTCACGTATTAACCTGGGGTTATTTCAACCAGACATCAATGTTTTATGGGATCTGGCCCCGCATGATATTTCTATTCTGTCTTATCTCATAACAGAGGAGCCCGAAAGCATCAATGCTACCGGTATTTCACATACCGGGAATAAAATTGAAAACATCGCCTACCTGACCGTGAATTACAATTCAAATTTTATTGCACATTTTGTCTGCTCCTGGTCTTCCCCGGTTAAAGTGCGTCAAACCCTGATAGGCGGGGACAAAAAAATGATACTTTACAATGACCTGGAACCTTCAGAAAAAGTAAGGATATATGATACTGGTTATAATCATAAGACAGAAGAAGACAGAACCCGAATCATGGTAGACTACCGGACGGGTGACGTGTATATTCCCAAATTGTCGAGTCGGGAAGCACTTGCCGGGGTCGCGGACGATTTTGTACAATCGGTATTGCATAAAAAAAACCCGCTGTCGAATGCTCTTCTGCGAAGAAGTGTGGTAAGAATCCTGGAAGCTTCTCAGGAATCCATAAAACGTAACGGAAAAGAAATCAGAATTAAATAGTGTATGGAACTCGTAACAATTAACAACGATAAACAAAGTCTGAATAATGTAAACCTCGGCAGGAATACCCGGATTTTTAATTTCGTAAATGCCTATGGATGCAGCATTGATGATAATTCAAAAGTCGGCGCTTTCGTAGAAATCCAGAAAGGTGCTTACATAGGCAAAAACTGCAAAATATCCAGCCATACTTTCATTTGTGAAGGAGTTCACATCGAGGACAATGTTTTTATTGGCCACGGTGTCATGTTTACAAATGACCTCTTTCCCAAGGCTACCAACATAGACGGCAGCCAGCAAACCGAAGCTGACTGGAAAGTCATTGAAACCATTGTAAAAAAAGGGGCATCCATCGGGTCCAATGCAACTATACTATGCGGTATTACGATCGGCGAAAATGCGCTTATCGGAGCAGGTTCCGTGGTTACTAAAAATGTTCCACCCAATACCGTGGTTGCCGGTGTGCCGGCAAAAATCATAAAATCACTTTAATCGCGTATCTTAAAAATCATGAACAAAAAAATACCCTGTCTTGATCTGAAGGGACAACATCAGCAAATTAAGAAAGAAGTGTTTGAGGCTTTTGAGCAGGTTTACGAGCAAACAGCATTTTCAGGAGGGCCGTTTGTAGAGAAATTCGAAAAGGAATTTTCTACGTTTTGCGGAACCGGATATGCGGTTGGAGTTAATAACGGCACTACGGCCTTGCATTTAGCAATGCTGGCTCTGGGTATCGGTGCCGGAGACGAAGTAATCATTCCGGCAAATACTTTCATCGCAACAGCCTGGGGTGTATCATATACCGGGGCTATTCCGGTATTTGTTGACTGTGATCCGCAGACTTGGGAAATTGATTCTTCTAAAATCGAAGCAAAAATAACTCGGAGAACAAAAGCCGTCATCGGCGTCCACCTTTACGGACAACCATTTGATCTGGATGCCGTTCAGGAAGTTTGTAAAAAGCATAATCTCTTCCTGGTAGAAGATGCCGCGCAGGCACAGGGCGCTTCTTACCGGGGAAAACCGGTAGGCAGTTTTGGCGAAATGGCCTGTTTTAGTTTTTACCCGGGTAAAAATCTGGGTGCCTGTGGTGAGGCCGGGGGAATTACAACCCATCGCGAAGACTACTACAAACATCTTTTAAGTCTGCGTAACCATGGCTCTGCGGTAAGGTATTATCATGATGAAATAGGCTTCAATATGCGGATGGGCGGTCTTGAAGGCGCTTCCCTGAGCATTAAATTGAAATACCTTCCCCAATGGAATCAGCGGAGAAGGGAAATTGCAAAACGATACCAGAACGCTATTAAAAATAAAAAGATCAGGATGCAGCATCAGCCTGGCGGACATGATTCGGTGTTTCACCTTTTTGTAGTAACCACGGAGGATCGTGACGACCTGATAAAATATCTTAACGAAAAAAATATTTTTCCGGGGTTGCACTATCCTGTTCCCTGTCATCTGCAAAAGGCATATAGCCAGCTGGGTTACAAAAATGGGGATTTCCCGCATGCAGAATACCTGTCCAGCCATTGTATTTCCCTACCGATGTATGCGGAGCTGACAAATGAAGAAGTAGATTATATTATTGATTCATTGAACAGCTACTAAACATGCTTATCGACAAATTAGTCAGACAGGTTGATGCGATTCAGCTCGATTTAAAAGACAGAACTGTTTTGACAGAAGCCGCCAATGGTGCCTATATTGTTACCCCCATACTGGCTGCCCTGGCAGGCGCAAAAGTGTATGCCTATTCAAAAACAACCCGGTATGGAACTGCTGATGAAGTATTTGAGGGAACCCGGAAATTAGCGGAATCCTTCAAAGGCTCTTCCCTTGACATTCATTATACACACCAACTCGACAAGAAAATCATCTCTCAGGCCGACATCATCACCAATTCCGGACACCTGCGCCCATTAAATGAGGAGATGTTAATGCATGCGAAAGATGAACTTGCCATACCCCTGATGTACGAAAGCTGGGAATGGAGAGAGGCTGACATGGATATCCAATATGTCCGCAGGCGTGGCTTTAAAATTGGGGCAACAAATGAACGGCATCCTGCAGTTGATGTATTTAACTACCTGGGTGATATGGCTCTGAAGCAAATATTTGATGCCGGTATCTGCCCATATAAAAACAAATTTATCCTTCTGTGCAACAACGATTTTGGACCTTTTATAGCAAAATTGCTCGCCCGGATCTGTGACGGTCTGGCTGTAGTTGATAAAAATGAAAATCGGGAAAAGTACAACCAAACAGAAATTGATTGGATCGGCGGTTTTCCGGATTTCCGGATACCTCCAAAGTATAAAAACGCGGAAGCTGTTATATTTACCGCCTATCCATTCGACAGGGATTGGATTGGGGAAAATACACCGGTAAGTATGCAACAAATTCAAGACCAGCTTTCAGATCCGTATATTCTCCGATATTGCGGAGATCTGAATGAAACCGCGCTAAAAAATAATGGAATTAAATTTTTCCCGGAACATGTACATAGCGGCCATATGGGTATTCTGCCTTCAGCCATTGGATATGATCCGATAATCAGGCTGCAATCAGGTGGTTTAAAAGTGGGTGAACTGTTATTGAAAAATCAAATAAACTACAAGGAAACTCTCCTGGTGGAAAAAATTAATTATTAAAAGCCTGATGCTCTCCATAAAAGGGATCAAGACAATCCTTTCCGAAATTACGGAGTCTGATGCCGCTGATATAGTAAAGCTGAGAAATGATCCGGGTAATAACAAATTTTTATTTCAAAGGGAATTGACAATACACGAACAACTCGAATGGATAAAGAAAAACAAGGACAAGCCCGACGGAAAAAATTTCAAGGTAACCAATACCGAAAATGAGTTTAAAGGGACCATATCCATTTATAATATTATTGAAAAAAGAGGCGAATGGGGAAGGTACATTGTTACCAATCCCATTAACGCCATTGAAGCAGAATATCTTCTTTTAAAAATATGCTTTGAACAAATGGGCTTAAAAAGCGTATATGGACAGACGAATATTGAAAATAAGTCCGTTTGGGGCCAGCATATTAAATTAGGCTTCCGAGACATCGGAATCAAAGAAGTGCCGGTAGGCAGCGATATGAATATTCTTGTAAAGGCAATCATTCAGGAGATTACTGCTGAAGAGTTTCACGCATTTAACTATGATAAAATAATAAAACTGATTAAATTTTTTTGACCGGAAAATTTGTCATCTTTTAAATTTCTATGAAAATTTCAATAATTTCTGATGTAACATTTGAACCTGTGATAAAGCAGCTGGAAACCTTTCAGGATTTCAAAATTCACCGGTATTCATATGCAAACCAGGTTGTTGCCGAACTCCTCCTGCTGGACACCCAGCCGGAAGAGGCCGATTTCCTGGTTATACATTTCGACAGTTTTTTCTTCAGGTATACAGACACATATATCGTTGAAATACTAAATACAGTTAAAGGTATCGCTGCAAAGTTTAAAGGAAACATCCTGCTTTCGAACAACCTCTATAACGGGCGGCATGGCTCACTACTTAAAAATAATATCGGTCAGCAAGACCAGGTAATATTTGAACTGCACAATGTCGTGCGCGAGATAATACAATCCAGCAACATCTATTTTTACGATATTAGTAAACTTATTTCAAGAATCGGAATACGAAATTCCTACAATTACAAACTGGGTTTTCTTTATCAAATGCCCTATACGAAAGAACTGCTAAACATGATTTCTACAGAGATTATTTCTCTGATCAGTTTTTTGAGTCAGCCTGAGAAAAAGGCAATATTCGTTGATTGTGACAATACCCTTTGGAAGGGAGTTCTTGGAGAAGACGGGCTTGAGGGCATACAATGCGATCGAAATGCAAAAGGTGTTTTGTTTTTTCAGTTTCAGGATTTCCTACTGGAAAAGAAAAGCGAGGGATTTATTCTTGGACTTTGCTCTAAAAATAACGAAGAGGAAGTTAAAGAGGCGTTTACAAAACTGAATATGCCCCTGAAATGGGATAATTTTCTCATTAAAAAAGTCAATTGGCTTAATAAATCAGATAACCTTCAGGAAGCAGCTAAAGAACTGAATATTGGTCTGGACTCCTTTATTTTTATTGACGATAACGACTTTGAACTTCAATCGATTAAATCCATTCTGCCGGAAGTAAATATCTTTAAACTGGTTGATGATTATAATGAATTTTTGCTATTGACCGATAATTTTGCCTTTAAAAGAAAAAGGCTTACTAAAGAAGATCTCGAGAAAAACGAGCAATATATAGCCGAGCAACAGCGAAATAACATTAAAGCATCTGTCCAGTCATTTGATGAATATATAAAGAGTCTGGGGATCAAAATGGACATAACCGTGAATAATACAGCAGATTTTGCCAGGTTATCGCAATTGACTGAGAAAACCAATCAGTTTAATTTCAACAAAGAACCTTTTAGTATTATTGATCTTGAAAATTTCATTGCTGGAAAGAACCTTATATATGGCTTAAGGGTATCAGATAAATTCGGTGATTACGGACTAGTGGGCCTTATTCTTATAGAATTTTTTGAAGACCAGCCCATCGTCCGCAATTTTCTGCTGAGCTGCCGTGCGCTGGGCCGCCAGATTGAAGACGACTTTTTTAAATATGTAAAAAACGAACTTTATAATAAAGGATTTCCGTTACACGAAATACGATTTAGGGAAACTCTGAAAAACGCCCCGGCACGTATATTCCTTGATAAAATGAATAGATCCGGTAGGGAAATTCCTGCAGAATAGTATAATAAAAATTATTCCGATTCCAAAATTTACTAGCTCATGAGTGAAAATACCGACCAATTAATGAAACAAATTCAGAGCATTTTTAAACAGGCCATGGGGAACGATGTTGACGTAACTATGAATTCTGAAAAAGACACAGTTGGTGAGTGGGATTCAATTAATCACCTGAACCTGGTTGTCGAGCTGGAAAGTGCGTTCAATCTTGGGTTATCGATGGAAGAGATTGAAAAATTAAATAGTGTACAACAAATTGTAGATTTAATTCAATTAAGAAAACGTGAAACCCAGAGGTGAAACTTTCAAATAATATTATTCTAAAATGAACCTCAAAATCAGCGTAATCAGCCCATTCTTTAATGAATCCGGCAATATTGAAAATTATATCAGATCGGTAAATAACCATTTTACCAATAAACCTTATAATGCCGAGATTATTTTAGTTGATGACGGTTCCTCCGACAATTCCATAGAATTGCTAAAACGGCAGACTTATGGCAATTACGACATAAAACTTATTAAACTTTCAAAAAATTTTGGAGCACAAGCAGCTGTGCGGGCAGGTATTAAACATGCAACGGGAGACTATATAACATTTCTTCCCGCGGACCTCCAGGATCCGCTTGATTTAATTGACAGAAGTCTTGAAAAAGTTACTGATAAAAATACAGATATCGTTTACGCATTCAGGAAAACTACCAACAATTCATTTTTCGAAAGTGTATTCTCTAAGTTTTACTCCTATATGATGAGAAAATTTGTGAATACGAATTTTCCCGGAAAGGGATTTGATATCGTTTTTTTTAACAGGAAAGTAAAGAATAACCTGGACCAGAATATTGAACTAAACTCATCCATTCAGCTTCAGATTTTGACCTTGGGTTACAATTCCGAAAGCATTTATTATGATAAGAGGGAACGGAAAGTCGGAAAGTCCAAGTGGACATTTTCCAAAAAAATGAAACTATTTATTGATTCCTTTGTAGCCTTCTCGTTTGCTCCGATCCGTTTGGTTTCCATGGTAGGAATTTTGTTTTTTATTATTGGTGTTATCTGGACTTCCTATATCATTCTTCGAAAATTGATATTTAATGATCTGGCTTCCGGCTGGCCTGCGTTAATGTCCATACTTATGATTGGGTTTGGGATTACAAATATTTCACTGGGCATTATAGCCGAATATTTGTGGAGAACTTTAGACGCTAGCAGAAAGAGGCCCTTATTTATTATAGATGAAGTAATTCAACTTAACCAACTGTGATCAAAGCAATTTTTTTCTGTTTTTTGTACGCAATATTCAATGTGACCGGGGCAGCTATTATCAAATGGAATCTGAAGGGTAAAGTATTGAATGAATTCAGTCATTGGGTAAACTTCCTGCTTAATGTTCAGGTAATAGGTGCTTTCTCTCTGATTTTCATTTCAGCCTTGGTCATTTTTAAGGCGTTATCTACAGCTGATTTCACTTTTGTTATTCCTGTTTCAGCCGGTATCAACTTCGTATTAACTCTGATCGCCGGATATTACATTTTTAAGGACAAAATTAATTTTGTCTCTTATATCGGGTTCACTCTTATTTTGTCTGGGATCATTTTACTTAGTTTAAACAACGCGCGTCATGCACAATAAAATCAAAGACACTACGATTCTGGTTACTGGCGGTGCCGGTTTTATCGGTTCCTATGTAATAGAAGAGCTCATTCCGCTTCAACCAAAAAAAATTATCATCATTGATAATTTAATCCGGGGAGGGCATGCGAATATGAAGAATTTTATCGGGAACCCTATCGTCGAATTTAATAACGGCGATATGCGGGATCTTGAACTGCTTGAATCCTGCATTTCCGGATCAGATTATGTTTTTCATATGGCGGCTCTTCGCATCAATTCCTGTGCAGCCAATCCCCGGGAAGGATTCGAAGTAATGCTCAAATCAACTTTTGAAGTAGCTTCTTTATGCGTAAAGCATAAGGTGAAAAAAATAATCTATAGTTCAAGCGCATCCGTGTATGGTCTTGCCCAGCATTTTCCGACACCGGAAACGGACAATCCTTACAACAACCAGACTTTTTACGGTGCGGCCAAAATGTGGGGTGAACAACTTTTCCGTAGTTTTAAGTTTATGTACGGTCTGGATTATGTCGCCCTGCGTTACTTCAATGCCTATGGACCCCGCATGGATACAGATGGCAAGTATACCGAGGTTATGATCAAATGGTTGGATTGCATCCGGGATGGCAGAAATCCATTAATTTATGGTAATGGTTCTACCACAATGGACTTTGTATATGTAAAAGATATTGCCAAATCAAATATTGCCGCTCTCCAGGCTGATGTAACCGATGAAGCTTTCAATATTGGTAATTGTGAAGAAACCAGCCTGAAACAACTACTCGAAGTATTGTTGAAAGTAAATCAATCAAATCTCAAACCAGAATACCGGGAGGAAAATTCAATCAACCCTGTCAGCCGCAGGCTGGCCGATATCAGCAAGGCCAAAGAATTACTCCACTTCACCCCTACCATTTCTCTGGAACAGGGAATGAAAGAATTAAGTGAATGGTATTTTGAAAAAATAAAAATTACAGTCAACGAATGATTCCTATTGCCAAGCCTTATTTGACAAAAAAAGAAGCCAAAGCCGCTTACGATACCATTCTTACCGGATGGATTACGCAGGGTCCGAGGGTGGCTGAATTTGAACAGAAATTTGCCGCCTACACCGGAGCCAAATACGCTGTGGCGGTCTCTAATTGCACAACCGCATTGCACCTGGCCATGATTGTTGCAGGCGTCGGTCCGGACGACGAGGTGATCTGTCCCTCCCTGAGTTATATTGCCACGGCTAATGCCATTAAATATACCGGGGCTAAACCAGTCTTTGCGGAAATCAATCCCGCCAATTACAACCTTGATGCAGCTGATGTTGAGAAACGGATAAATGCAAAGACCAAAGCTATCCTGCTGGTTCATCAGATCGGCATGCCGGCTGATATTGACAGATTCAAGGAACTTGCTTCTAAACATAACCTGAAACTGATTGAAGACGCAGCCTGTGCGGCCGGTTCTTCCTATAAGGAAGCGAAAATCGGCAGTCATTCAGAACTCGTTTGTTTCTCATTTCATCCGAGAAAAGTAATTTCTACGGGTGACGGAGGAATGATCACAACAAATAATGAAGATTATTATAACCGGCTGAGATTGCTCCGGCAACATGGGATGTCGGTGAATGACAGAACCCGTCATGAGTCATCAAAAGTGATATTTGAAGACCACCTCGAGGTTGGATACAATTACAGACTGACAGATATACAAGCTGCGGTTGGGATACAACAACTCGAAAAGCTGGATTGGATAATCGCCAAAAGAAAAAAAATAGCCAAGCGATACCATAAAGCCTTTAAAAATATCGGATGCCTGCAGCTGCCGGTGGAAAAAAAAGGTTACTTCAGCAATTATCAGTCGTACAGTATTTATTTAAAGGATAATTGCCCGGTTAGCCGTAACGAACTCATGCAGAAAATGTTGGATGCCGGCATTTCAACACGAAGAGGAATTATGACGAGTCACCGGGAGACCGCCTATAAAAAAGAATACGAAGGTCTTTCTCTGCCCGTCTCTGAAAAAGCCAGTGATCAAAGTATCATCCTTCCGCTATATATCCCGATGAAGGAAGAAGATATTCAAAAAGTCATCGATACTTTCACGTCACTTCTGAAGTAGATCTAATTTTTAATACGT
>Ga0157376_10002977_pt1 | contig 11619 bp, 9 predicted proteins | sample M45metaG_FD_121801 | JGI IMG/M metagenome (GOLD analysis project Ga0157376, IMG submission 121801) | Miscanthus rhizosphere microbial communities from Kellogg Biological Station, Michigan, USA - M4-5 metaG | ecosystem: Host-associated > Plants > Roots > Rhizosphere > Soil | place: USA: Michigan... | reverse complement strand
TGAGCCACAATAACTTATTAATGTCGTCGCGAGTTTTTTGCCGACGGATGCCGCTTCCCCCGCGAGCGCAGCGTTGAGTATTCGGGGCTCGTAGCCAAGCTGTTTGGCGCGGGCGGCCGCAGCGTCGAGTGCGACGCGATTACTGGCGATGATCTTGCGCTCTACGTTCGCGAAGATGGTGTCGCCAGGCTTGGGAGTTTCGCGGGACGGATCGTGCTCGATGGCTGTGACGTGGTGCCGCAGCGCTCCGGGCATGCGATCCCACAGCTTCACTGATTGGAGAAGCTCTCGAATCTCGGTGGCCGTGCTGGGGTCCGGCGAGCAAGGGCCCGATCCGATGGCGGCGAGATCATCGCCGATGACATCGGAGACGATGAAGTTTCGTGTTCGCGCGTTGTTCAGCGCGGATGAAAGCCGGCCCGCGCCCCAGCGGGTGAACCGTTTGCGAATGAGGTTCATGGTCGCAATGTCCAACCCCGAGCCGAGCAGGAGCTCGAAGATCTGCATCATCTCTTCTTGCTTCGCCGATCCATCCGGAGCGGCGATGAGACTCGACGCGCCGCCGGAGAGCAGCACCCACGCCTCATCCTCGGGCATCACCTGTCTCGCGATCTTCCCCACCGCCTCTGCGGCCGCGTACGAGCGTGCGCCGGGGATGGGATGGTCGCCGGCGGCGAAATCGAGGCGCGGATGCGGCGTCGGCAGCATGCGCGGCGCGACGATCACGCCGCCAGCCGGCTCGAGCTTGTGCTTCGTGAGAAAGTCGACGGCTGCCGTGGCCATCGGATTCGCGGCCTTGCCGACCGAGATGATCCAGATGCGGCGGTGTCCGAGCTCCTTCGCGATGCGCTCGAGCGCAGCAGTGAGCGCAGGCCCGGGCGCGACCGCGCGCACCGCCGCCCAGTACAGCTGAACGAGTGCCATGCGCGCATCCATGGGACGTCCGGCGGGCATCACCGCCCACTCCGGTTGGCTCGGTGTTTTCATCGATCGTAAGTTCGCGAGTGATCGCCCCTCGCGCGAGTGTGAAGTTCTGATCCCGTCTGTGAGCTGCTAGCACTTTTTTCTGGAGCGTCGCGCATGCCCGGTCGAAATTTTCTGTTTGTCCCAGGTCCCTCGAACGTGCCCGACCGCATTCTCAATGCGATGCATCGGGCCATGGAGGACCATCGCTCGCCGGTCTTCCCGAAGCTTCCTCTCAGCATCTTCCCAGACCTGAAAAAGGTCTTTCGCACGACCGATGGACAGCCGTTCATCTTCGCTGCGACGGGCACCGGCATGTGGGAGGCGGCGCTCGCCAACACCTGCAGCCCGGGCGACAAGGTGCTCGCCTCGCGCTACGGCCAGTTCAGCCATCTCTTCATCGATTGTGCGCAGCGCCTCGGTCTGCAGGTAGATATCATCGATCTCCCGTGGGGAGAAGGCGCATCGCCCGAAAAGATCGAGGAGAAGCTCCGCGCCGACACGAAGCACGAGTACAAGGGTGTGCTCGTCGTGCACAACGAGACTGCCACGGGCGTCACGAGCGACGTCGCCGCGGTGCGCAAGGCGATCGACAACGCGAAGCATCCGGCGCTGCTCTACGTGGACGGCGTGAGCTCGATTGGCAGCCTCGAGTTCCGCATGGATGAGTGGGGCGTCGATCTCGCGATCACCGGATCGCAGAAGGGATTCATGCTCCCCGCAGGCCTCGGCCTCATCGCCGCGAGCCAGAAGGCGCTCGCGCTCCGCGAGAGCGCGAAGCTGCCGCGCGTCTTCTTCGACTTCGGCGACCAGATCAAGGCGAATGCGACGGGCTACTTCCCGTACACGCCCGCGCTCACCCTTCTCTATGGATTGCGCGAGTCGCTCGACATGCTCCTCGAAGAGGGGCTCGACAACGTGCACGCGCGCCACCGTCGTCTCGCGTCCGGCGTTCGCGCCGCGATCAAGGCGTGGGGGCTCGCGCTGTGTGCGAAGGATCCGAAGCGGAACTCGGACACCGTTTCTGCGATCATGACGCCCGCCGGCGTCGACGGAGCGCAGGTCATCGCGACGGCATTCAAGAAGTACAACCTCGCGCTCGGCGCCGGCCTCGGGCAGATGGCAGGTAAGCTCTTTCGAATCGGCCACCTCGGCGATCTCAACGAGCTGATGCTCCTCGGCGCGATCGCCGGCGCGGAGATGTCGATGCGCGATGTCGGCATGTCGCAGATCGTTCCCGGCAGCGGCGTCGGCGCGGCGTCGGAGTTCTGGCGCACGGGCGGTGATGCTGCGACCACCTCTGTGCCCGCGGCGAAGAACGCCGAGAAGCGCAGTGAGCCGGCCGTAGCCGCTCGATGAGCTTCACCAGGTACGAGCCGGCTCGCGTTCGGCTGCAGCGCAGTGAGCTCGCGGTCCCCGGCTCGCGCGTGGAGATGTTCTCCAAGGCCGCGGAAGGCCCGGCGGACTATGTGTTTCTCGATCTCGAGGACGCCGTCGCTCCGAACGACAAGGAGCAGGCGCGCCTCAACATCATCGAGGCGCTCCGAATCATCGACTGGCGCGCGCGCGGCAAGACGATCAGCGTGCGCATCAACGGCATCGACACGCACTACATGTATCGCGATGTCGTCGACGTCATCGAGCAGGCGGGGCAGTTCGTCGACACGGTGCTCATTCCGAAGGTCGGCGTGCCGAGCGATGTGTACATGGTGGATGCGATGCTGACGCAAATCGAGGATGCGAAAAAGCTTCCGCGAAAAATCGGCATCGAGGTGCTCATCGAGACGGCACTCGGCATGGCGAACGTCGAGGCGATCGCGCAGTCGAGCAAGCGTCTCGAGGCGATGCACTTCGGCGTCGCGGACTACGCGGCGAGCGTGCGCGCGCGTACGACGAACATCGGCGGGCTGAATCCCGATTACCCCGGCGATCAGTGGCACTTCGGCATCTCGCGCATGGTCGTGGCGTGCCGCGCCTATGGTCTGCGTGCGATCGACGGGCCCTTCGGCGACTTCAAGGATCCGGATGGATTCAGGCTCGCCGCGCGCCGCGCTGCCGCGCTCGGATGCGAGGGGAAGTGGGCGATTCACCCAACGCAGATCGATCTCGCCAACGAGATTTTCACGCCGTCGCCGGACGAGGTGCTGAAGGCGAAGCGGATTCTGGAGGCACTTACGGAAGCGGAGGCGCAGGGTAGGGGCGCAGCGTCGCTCGACGGTCGGTTGATCGATGCCGCGTCGGCGCGGATGGCGCAGAACATTGTCGTGATGGCGGGCGAGATCACGGCGAAAGCGGAAGCATGAGCACGATATCTGGCTGACATCCACACCGGGCACTCCATGGACATTCACGAGTATCAGGCGAAAGAGTTGCTGGCTGGCTTTGGTGTCGCGGTGCCGAAGGGCGGCGTCGTGTACACCCCTGATCAGGCTGTGTACCGCGCCGAGGAGATCGGCGGCGGTCGGTGGGTCGTGAAGGCGCAGATCCACTCGGGCGCGCGCGGCAAGGCGGGCGGCATCAAGCTCTGCACCACGCCCGAAGAAGTGCGCGCCGCGGCCACCGAGCTGCTCGGCAAGAAGCTCGTCACGCATCAAACGGGGCCTGCGGGGAAGATCGTGCATCGGCTGTACGTCGAGGCCGCAGTGCCGATCAGGCGTGAGCTCTATATCGGGCTCGTGCTCGATCGCAGAACCGAGCGCGTGTGCGTCGTCGCCGCGCCAGAGGGGGGAATGGAGATCGAGGAGATCGCGGCGCGATCTCCCGAGTCGATCCTGCGCGAAGTGATCGAGCCCGCGGTGGGCATGCAGCCGTTCCAGGCGCGCGAGCTTTCATTCGGACTCGGGCTCAGCTCCTCCGAGATGAATCAGGCCGTAAAGGCGATCCTCGGCGCGTATCGCGCCTTTCGCGATCTCGATGCGACGATGGTCGAGATCAACCCGCTCGCGATCACGGAGAGCGGACAGGTGCTCGCGCTCGACGCGAAGATGCAGTTCGACGACAACGCGCTCTTTCGTCGCGCCAGCGTCGCCGAGCTGCGCGATTACGCGGAAGAGGATCCGCGTGACGCGGAGGCGGCCAAGCACGGCTTGAATTACATCGCGCTCGAGGGCTCGATCGGATGCATCGTGAATGGCGCCGGACTGGCCATGGCGACGATGGACATGATCTCGCACGCCGGCGGCGAGCCGGCGAACTTTCTCGACATCGGCGGGGGCGCCTCGCCGGAGCGCGTTGCCGCTGCATTTCGTCTCGTGCTGTCGGATCCGCGCGTGCGCTGCGTGCTCGTGAACATCTTCGCGGGGATCAATCGCTGCGACTGGGTGGCCCAGGGTATCATTCAGGCCGCGAAGGACGTGAACGTGCCCGTGCCAATCGTCGCGCGGCTCGCCGGCACGAACGTCGAGCAGGGGCGCGCGATTCTGCGCGACAGCGGGCTCTCGATCATCACCGCGAGCACGCTCGCCGATGCCGCGGAGAAGGCCGTCGCGGCGCTCAGCGCACCGGTGGGTCGCACACTACGGGAGAAGGTGTCGTGAGTATTCTCGTCGACAACAAGACGCGCATCGTCTTCCAGGGGTTCACTGGAGACAAGGCGAGCTTCCATGCGAAGGAAGCGATGGAGTACGGCACGAACATCGTCGCCGGTGTGACGCCGGGCAAAGGCGGAACCAGACATCTCGACCGCCCCGTGTTCGATACGGTGAAGGAGGCAGTGAAGGCGACGGGCGCGACGGCGAGCGGCATCTTCGTTCCCGCTCCCTTCTGCGCCGATGCCATCATGGAAGCCGCCGACGCAGGAATGGAGCTCATCGTCTGCATCACCGACGGCATTCCCGCACAGGACATGATGCGCGTGAAGCGCTACATGCTTCGCTACCCGCTCGAGACGCGTCCGACGCTGATCGGCCCCAACTGTGCCGGTGTGATCTCACCGGGGAAGGCGATGATCGGCATCATGCCGGGGAGCATCTACACGCAGGGGCGCGTCGGCATCGTCTCGCGCTCCGGAACGCTCGGCTACGAAGCCGCATCGCAGATGCAGGCGCTCGGCATCGGCGTGAGCACGAGCGTCGGCATCGGCGGCGATCCGATCAACGGAAGCTCATTCGTCGACATGTTGAAGCGGTTCGAGGCAGATGACGAAACGGACGCCGTGATGATGATCGGCGAGATCGGCGGCCCGCAGGAGGCCGAGGCGTCGCTGTGGGCGCGGGATAACATGACGAAGCCGATCGTCGGCTACGTCGCAGGACTGTCGGCGCCGCGCGGCCGACGGATGGGGCACGCGGGCGCGATCATTTCGGCGTTCGGCGACAGCGCGCTCGAGAAAGCGGAGATCATGCGCAACTCCGGACTCACCGTTGCGGCGAGTCCGGCGGAACTCGGGATGGCAATGCAGCAGGCACTTCTAAAACCTTCACAACGAGTGGTGTTGGCCTGAGATGGCGAAACCGAAAGTAGTCATAACGCGCAAAATTCCAGCTGCGGCCGAAGAGCGCGCCAAGCAGCTGTTCGACGTTACGCTCAATGCGAGCGACACTCCCATGGATGCAGCGGCGCTCGCGACCGCGCTGCGCGAGGCGGACGGGTTGCTGCCGTGCGTCGCCGACAAGATCACGGCCGAGCTGCTGGCAACGCCGGGGCGCAAGGCGAAGATCGTCGCGAACTATGGAGTTGGCTTCAACAACATCGATGTTGCGGCCGCGAAGGCGAACGGCGTGGTCGTAACCAACACGCCGGACGTGCTCACCGAGGATACGGCGGATCTCGCGCTCACGCTGATGCTGGCGACGGCGCGCCGGGCCGGCGAAGGGGAGCGCGAGCTGCGCAGCGGCAGGTGGACGGGGTGGCGGCCGACGCACATGCTCGCGACACAGGTGCATGGCAAGACGCTCGGTCTGATCGGCATTGGGCGCATCGGCCGCGCGGTCGCACGACGCGCGCATCACGGCTTCGGAATGAAGGTCGTGTATCACGATCCGTTTCCGCTGAGCGAGGCCGATGCGCAGGCGATCGGCGCCGAGCGCCGCGACTCGATCGAGGCGGTGCTCGCGGAGAGCGACTTCGTGTCGCTGCACTGCCCGGCGACGCCGGAGACGAAGCATCTGATGAACGCCGCGCGCTTCGCGCAGATGCGAAAGGGGTCGATTCTGATCAACACTGCGCGCGGCGATGTCGTGAATGAGGGCGACCTCATCGCGGCGCTCGAGTCGGGGAAGATCGCGGGGGCGGGGCTCGATGTGTTCGAGAAGGAGCCATCGGTGCCCGCGGAGCTTACGCGCATGGAAAACGTCGTGCTTCTGCCGCACCTTGGCAGCGCGACGATGGAGACGCGCGTGGCGATGGGGATGCGCGCCATCGACAATCTCGAGGCGTTTTTCGGAGGCACGGCGCCGCGGGATCGCGTCGCATGAACTAGATGGCCACCCGCGCGCATTTCCGCGCACCGCCGGCCGTCCCAATTGGGGCGACGGCGATGGAGCTTCCGACGCCGGAGTCCGGCGCCGAGCGGCTCCTCGTGGAGATGCTGCGCGAGGTGGTGATGCGTCGCTCGCCGGAATCGGTGGGTGCGCTCGAGGGCGGACGACTCGACGGAGACAGTTCCGGCGAGTCGATCGCGCGCTCGCTGCAGACGGTCGGGCTCCTGTCGCAGATCCTGCCGATCGCGGAGCTGCACGACGCCATGAATGCGCGGCAGCGCGTGGAGCGCGAGCGTGGCTTCGAGTCGCTCGCCGGGACCTTCGCGAAAGTGATCGCCGAGTGGAAACAGCTCGGCGTACCGGCCGACACTGTGCGCGAGCTGCTGCGCACCTTCCGCGTGGTGCCGACGATCACGGCGCATCCAACGGAAGCAAAGCGCGTGACGGTGCTCGAGAAGCTGCGCGGGATGTACTCGCTGCTCGTCGCGCTCGACGGTCCGCTCGTCACGCCACGCGAGCGCGCGCTGCTCGTGGAGGAGCTGCGCACGGAAGTCGACCTGTTGTGGATGACGGGAGAGCTCAAGCTCGAGAAGCCGACGGTCGCGCAGGAAGTGGCGTGGGCGCTCCATTTCTTCGACACGACGCTGTTCAGCCTCGTGTGGCTCCTGCACGACTCGCTCGCGTTGGCGCTCGCCGAGCAGTATCCGGGTGAGCACTTCGATCTGCCCAACTTCATCCAGTTCGGGAGTTGGGTGGGCGGCGATCGCGATGGAAATCCGAACGTCACGAACGAGGTGACGCGCGCGGCGGTGTACGAGTATCGCGAGAAGTCGTTGCACCGCTACCAGCGCCGGGTGGCGGAGCTGACGCGATCGTTGAGCATCGCGGAGCGCTCGACGAGCTTCTCGCCGGAGTTTCGGCGCGCGCTCGAGCGGGCGCTCGCGGCGAGCGGCGATGGCGAGCGGCTCGCGGCGCGCAATCCGGGGGAGCTGTGCCGCCAGTGGCTGAGCGTGGTGCAGCGGAGACTCGCGGCGACTGTCGATGAGAGCCATCGCAAGCGAGGCAGCGAGGGGCTGACGTCGCCGCCGTATGCGGCCGCGGAGGATCTCGTGGCGGATCTCAAGACGCTCGAGAAGGCGCTGATCGAGGCGGAGTGCGGAGCGATCGCGCGCGCGACGGTGGTGCCGGTGCGGCGCGAGGTCGAGGCCTTCAGGTTCTCGACGGTGCGGCTGGATCTGCGTCAGGGGTCGGGCGCGTACAATGCGGCGGTGGAGGAGCTTCGAACGGCGCGAGGTGCAAGCGAGGGCGCGTCGTGGGTGCGCGATGCGCTGGCGCGGCCGCTGCGCGACGGGGAGCCGAGCGTGACGTCGCCCGCATCGGTGGAGACGCTCGGGATGTTCACGCTCGTGCGCGAGCTGCGCGCGAGCGTGGATCGGAGGGCGTTCGGAAGCCTGATCATCAGCAACACGCAGTCGGCGTCGGATGTGCTGAACGTGTACCTGCTGGCGAAGGAGGCGGGACTCTTCTACGACGCGGCGGGCGTCGAGAGCTGCACGCTTCCAATCGTGCCCCTGTTCGAGACGATCGAGGATTTGCGGAAAGCGCCGGCGATCATGCGCGAGCTGTTTGCGGTGCCGGTGGTGAAGCGCAGCGTGCGCGCGCAAGGCGGCGTGCAGGAGGTGATGATCGGCTACTCGGATTCGAACAAGGACGGTGGCTTTCTCACGTCGAACTGGGAGCTGTATCAGGCGCAGAAGAAGCTCGCGCGTACGGCGCAGGAGTGCGGAGTGGAGCTTTCGTTCTTCCACGGGCGCGGCGGCTCCGTGAGCCGCGGCGGCGCGCCGACGCATCGCGCGATCGCCGCGCAGCCGCCGGGGACGATTCGCGGGCGGATGCGCACGACGGAGCAGGGGGAGGTCGTCTCGTTCAAATTCGGCTATCAGAACGCGGCGCTCTATCAGCTCGAGCTGCTGGCGTCGAGCGTGCTGGAGTACTCGTTGCCGAGTGATGAGGCGGTACCGGTGCCGGGACTCGAGGAGGCGATGGAGGCGCTGAGTGGCGCGGCATTCGGGGCGTATCGCGGGCTGATACAGCACGCGGGGCTCATCGAGTACTACACGGCGGCAACGCCGCTCGAGGAGCTGCAGCTGCTGAACATCGGCTCGCGTCCGGCGCGGCGCGGGGGCACGCGCTCGCTCGCGGATCTGCGCGCGATCCCGTGGGTGTTCGCGTGGACGCAGAACCGCCATCTCGTACCGGGGTGGTACGGCGTGGGGAGTGCGCTCAGCTCATTTCTGAACGTGCGCGGCGAGCGCGGTGAGGCGATGCTGCGGCGGATGTTCGCGGAGACGCCGATCTTCCGCTTGATCATCGACGAGGTGGAGAAGACGCTCGCGCAGGTGGATCTCGCGCTGGTGCGCGCGTACGCGAGCCTGGTGCCGAATGAGCTGGCGCGTGCGGGGGTGCTCGCGCTCATCGAGGCGGAGTACGAGCGCACGGTGACGGCGGTGCTGCATCTCACGGGGGAGAGCACGCTGGCCGAGCGATTCCCGCAATTCCGACGGCGCATGACGCGTCGGCTGGGGATGCTCGAGCGCGCGCACTACCAGCAGATCGAGCTGTTGCGGAGGGTGCGGGGGAAGGGGGCGGAGGGCGCGGAGCGGGAGGACGATCTCGCGGCGCTGCTGCTGTCGATCAATTGTATTGCGGCGGGATTTGGGACGACGGGGTAGGAGTGGGTCGTGGGCCGCAGAGCACAAGCATCAACGATTGGATAGGGACATCGACGGATAAAAAACGGACGCCAACGGATACTGCGAACCGCGAGAAGATAAAAAAGGCACGCATCGAACGTGCGGGACGAACTGAATCGTGGCGAGCCGGAGCGTAGTCGCAGTTCGCAGTCTCCGTTAATGTCCGATCTTCTCCGTTTTTGTCCGTATCCAATCGTCAGCGCCCGCTCGCGCGACAATCCCGAACCTACCCCACACTCTTGACAACACGTCGCATCTCACGTATTTAACAACTACGTTATTTAATCACTCAATTAAATACACGATGCCCCAGGACCATCTCAGCACCACCTTCGCCGCCCTCGCCGACCCTACGCGCCGCGCCATCCTCGCCCGGCTCGCCCTCGGCGAAACAACGGTGAATGAGCTCGCCAAGCCCTTCGCGATGAGCTTGCCTGCCGTCTCTCGTCACCTCAAGGTGCTGGAGCACGCCGGCCTCATTTCGCGCGGGCGCGACGCGCAGTGGCGCCCCGCCAGACTCGAAGCAACTCCGCTCGAGCAGGCATCCGGATGGATCGACAAATACCGGCGATTCTGGGACGACAGCTTCGATCGCCTCGACGACTACATCAGCGACCTTCAGCGAAAGGAGAAGCCCCATGCCCGCAAACACAAAAGGCGCCGCTAAGTCGGCGCCCTCCCGCGCGAATGCATTCGACCTCACGATCACTCGCACCTTCAACGCGCCGCGCGACCTGGTCTGGAGGCTCTTCACCGAGCCGCACCACCTCATGCAGTGGATGGGCCCGCGCAACTTCGAAGCGCGGAATTTCACGCAGGACGCGCGCGTCGGCGGAAAGTGGCGCGGTATGCTCCACCCCACGAACGGCAGCGAAGACCTGTGGCAGGGCGGCACCTTTCGCGCGATCGATCCGCCCTCGCACATCTCGTACACCTTCGCGTGGGACGATGAGAACGGAAAGCCCGGGCACGAAACGATAGTCACCCTCGACTTCGAAGCGCTCGGCAATAAAACCAAGCTCACCTTTCAGCAGACGGGCTTCCCAACTGCAGAGGAGCGCGACGGTCATCGCGGCGGATGGAGCCAGTCCTTCGACAAGTTCGAGGAGCATCTAGCGTCGGTGTCGCAGCGCTCAGCGAAGTGAGCGCCGCTGACGACTGATTCACACTTCCTCAAAGATACTACGCATGTCACTCTTCGCGCCCGCATCGCAAGTCTGGACGTCGCGTTTTCTCGCGATACTTCGCATCGTCGTCGGCGTCATCTTCGTCATGGGAGGCGCGACGAAGGCGTTCGGCTTTCCGCCCCCGCCGGCAGTCATTCCACCGATGCCCGTGATTCCGCCGATGTGGGAGATTCACCTCGCCGCGTGGCTCGAGCTCATCGGCGGCACCGCGCTCGTCTTCGGCTTCCTCACGCGCCCCGTCGCCTTCATTATCTCCGGTGAGATGGCGGTCGCGTATTGGCAGGTGAGCAACCCGGTTTCGCCATGGATCACGGCGAATGGTGGCATGCCCGCGGCGATCCTGTGCTTCACGCTCCTCTACATGGCCTTCGCCGGCGGCGGGGCGTGGAGCCTCGACGCCATGTTCGTCAAGCCGGCGCGCGCGCAGCCATCGTGACGATGACTTCGTGACGGCTTCCGTCGTCGACCAGCCGGACTATGCGGTCGGCGACGTCCACACCATCGACTTCCACGCGCGCGACGCCCGTCGGCACGGCGTCCGGATTTCGCACGGCGATCGCATACGTGCTCGACCCGTGCCGGTACTCCATCGTGAACTCTCGCCAGTCCGACGGAACGCACGGCTCGATCCGCAGCTCGTTCCCGCGCTTCGTGAATCCGAGTACGCCTTCGACCGCCGCACGATACAGCCAGCTCGCTGATCCGGTGTACCACGTCCACCCGCCACGACCCACGTGCTGCGGCGCGGAATACACGTCGGCGCAGACGACGTACGGCTCTACCTTGTAGGTGGCGACGCCGGCTGCAGTCGACGCGTGCGTGAGTGGATTGAGCATGCGCAGCAAATGCGTGGCGCATTCGCCCTCGCCAAGACGCGCAGCCGCGAGCGCCGCCCAGACTGCCGCGTGCGTGTACTGCGCGCCGTTCTCACGCACCCCCGGGAGATACCCCTTGTTGTATCCGGGATCGTGTGCGGTGTGGTCGAAGGGCGGCGCGAGCAGCATGATGAGCCGCGCATCTTCGCGCACGAGCTTCTCGTGTGCGGAGTCCATCGCCGTGCGAGCGCGATCCGCGCGTCCCGCACCCGACAACGTAGCCCAGCTCTGCGCGATGGAATCGATCTGACATTCGTCGCTCTGTGTGGAGCCGAGCGGCGAGCCATCATCGAAATAGGCGCGGCGATACCAGGCGCCATCCCACGCCGTCGACTCCACCGCGGCGACGTAGGCGTCGGCGCGCCGCCGGCACCGCGCCGCCACATCCTTGTCCCCACGTGTGGCCGCGTGCTCGGCGAAC
>Ga0157376_10002975_pt1 | contig 11621 bp, 8 predicted proteins | sample M45metaG_FD_121801 | JGI IMG/M metagenome (GOLD analysis project Ga0157376, IMG submission 121801) | Miscanthus rhizosphere microbial communities from Kellogg Biological Station, Michigan, USA - M4-5 metaG | ecosystem: Host-associated > Plants > Roots > Rhizosphere > Soil | place: USA: Michigan... | reverse complement strand
TGTCCGCCGCAGCCAGCTTGCTCCTTGCCGCGATCTTGATCGAACCTCGCGAAAGTTCATACATAACAATGGCCACGGCCTGCGCCAAATTCATCGAACGGTGTTCGATGCGCGTTGGAATCCTCAGCAGAAAGTGGCAGTGGCTGAGATCGTGGTTGGAAAGCCCGGTTTTCTCCGACCCAAATAGAATCGCCACACGTCCCGACGCCAATTTCTTCCGCATCTTTTTCGCCGCATCCTCCAGCGAATACACATCATGTTGCAATTCACGGTGCCCGATTGCCGTAGTGCCAACTACCAACCCGCAGTCACCGACTGCATCGTCAACCGATTGCAACTCCTCAGCTTTCCCCAGCAGCGGACCTGCGCCCACAGCCGAGACCGCTTCGCGAAAAGCTTTTTCGTAGGGGGTAACCAGGCGCAAGTGAAACGCCCCGAAGTTGCTCATCGCGCGTGCGGCTGCTCCGACATTCAGGGGATTCCGCGTGCGCACCAGCACTACGCGCAAATTTTCCAGATGGTTGGTAGGCGTCAAAGCCTTGCCATTGTAAGTGAAGTTCACCTAGACGGAACATCCCTGCGGCTGGCCACGTATCTCACCGTGTACAAAGTCGTTAGGTCAGGAGAGAACCATGAAGATTGCGCTTCCGCTTTGCGCCGTAGGTGCACTATTGATGGCCTATGCCGGTTTCGCTAAAGCGCAGATGGCAGCGGCACCGCCGGAGGTCAAAGTGGCCTCTTTCGACGAAATCACGAATCAAGCCGATCTCGACAAGGCAATTACCGAGCTTGACCGGCAGCTTTTCGATGCCTACAACCGCTGCGACCTGAAGAAATTTGACAGCATGCTTGCCGACGACGTGGAATTCTATCACGACCAGGGGGGACTCACCCTCGGCCATGAAAAGCTGACTGAGAGCATCAAGAACAACATTTGCGCTGGAGACACCCAGCGCGTCCTCGTACCCGGTACCCTTAAGATCTATTACATGAAGGGATATGGCGCGATCGAGATCGGCGTCCACCGTTTTTTGCATCCGAAAACAGAAGCTACCAACGGGACCGGCGAGGGCAGCTTCGTCCATCTCTGGCGGTACAAAGATGGTGCGTGGAGAGTTACCCGAGTCCTGAGCTACGACCACCATTCTGCGAAGTAACTTCCATAGCCATTTAAAGTATTACTGGAAGAACGAATTTTGTGAAGAAAAAGGGAGCGCCTGGACTTTCGGCTCCCTTTCTACTTTAAGTATTACTTTAGATAGCTTCCCACCGCGCTACGGCGTGCGAAGATTTATTTCTTCGCCTTCTTTTTCTTGGCCTGCTCTTCTTCAACCACTGCTTGAGCTGCGGCCAACCGCGCAACCGGCACTCGGAACGGCGAGCAACTCACATACGACAGTCCGGCACGATGGCAGAACTTGACGCTGTCCGGATCGCCTCCGTGTTCGCCGCAGATGCCCAGCTTGATGCCAGGGCGAGTCTTGTTGCCTTTCACCACAGCCATTGTAATCAATTGGCCGACGCCAGCTTGATCGATCGTCGCGAATGGGTTTTTCTTGACGATCTCCAATTCCTGATAAGGACCGAGGAACGAGCCTGAATCGTCCCGGCTCATGCCCAGGCAGGTCTGGGTCAAATCATTGGTGCCGAAGCTGAAGAACTCAGCCGTCTGGGCAATCTCATCGGCGGTGATTGCGCCACGAGGTACCTCAATCATGGTGCCGACAAGGTAGGTCAGTTTGACACTCTTTTCTTTCATCACCTGACTGGCGACTCGATGGACGAGCTCGACCTGGAGGTCCAGCTCTCTCTTAAAGCCTACCAGCGGAATCATGACCTCGGGGTTCACCTTGATGCCGGCTTTCTGCACCTCCGCGGCAGCTTCAAATACCGCGCGGGACTGCATCTCGGAAATCTCCGAGTACACAATCCCCAAGCGGCAGCCGCGGAAGCCGAGCATTGGGTTGAATTCATGTAATTCTTTAACTCGCTGTTTGATCTTCTCAACCGGCACGCCCATCTTTTTTGCCAAGTCGTCTTGTGCCAAGCCCTCATGGGGAAGGAACTCGTGCAACGGAGGGTCAAGAAACCGGATTGTTGCTGGGTAGCCCTTCAACTCCTTGAACATGCCGACAAAATCCTCCCTCTGGTACGGGAGGATTTTCGCCAGTGCCGATTCCCGATGCTCCTTGGTGTCGGCCAGAATCATTTCGCGCATGGCGTCAATGCGATTGCCTTCAAAGAACATGTGCTCGGTGCGGCACAGTCCAATGCCAGTGGCGCCAAACGCGATGGCGTGAGCGGTCTGCTCGGGGGTATCAGCATTGGTGCGGACCGCCATCCGGGTAACTTTGCCGCACCAGTCCATCAGCTTTTGGAAGTTTTGGTAGGTCTGGCTTTTCTTGGCATCGAGCGATTTTTCGATCAACACCTGAACGATTTCCGATGCCGCCGTCGGGATCTGGCCAGCATAGACTTCGCCCGCGGTGCCATTGATGGAGAGGAAGTCCCCCTCCTTGTACGTTACGCCATCCACCGTCATGGTCTTGGCGGCATAATCGATCTGCATAGCTGCGGCGCCGCAGACGCAGACTTTGCCCATCTGACGCGCTACGAGTGCGGCGTGCGAGCTGACGCCACCCTTGGCAGTGAGAATGCCTTCGGCCGCAATCATCCCGCGCAAATCCTCTGGCGAAGTCTCATTGCGGACCAGCAGGACCTTCTCGCCTGCTGCGCCTGCAGCCGCTGCACGATCTGCGTTCAAGTACATTTTGCCCGTGGCTGCTCCCGGCCCGGCCGGCAATCCCTTAGCAATGATCTTCGCTGCTTGGACCGCTTTGCGATCAAACACCGGCGCAAGCACTTGGTCGAGTTGGTCGGCGGGGACGCGCCGAATGGCGGTCTTCCAGTCGATCAGCTTCTCTTTTTCCATTTCCACAGCGAAGCGCACCGCGGCAAGCCCGGTGCGCTTGCCATTGCGGGTCTGCAGCATGAACACCTTGCCGTCCTGAATCGTGAATTCGAAATCCTGCACATCCTTAAAGTGTTTCTCGAGGATCTGGCGGATTTTCTCCAGCTCCTGAAATGCCTTCGGCAGGTAGTTCTTGAGGTTAGCCACCGGCTCCGGAGTGCGCACGCCGGCCACAACGTCTTCTCCCTGTGCATTGATCAGGAATTCCCCGTAGAAAACTTTCTCGCCCGTCGCCGGGTCACGCGTGAACGCCACTCCCGAGCCGGACTGGTCGCCGGTGTTGCCATACACCATCGCTTGCACGTTCACCGCGGTACCCCATTCCGATGGGATGTTGTATTTGCGGCGATAAACGATCGCACGGTCGTTCATCCAGGAACCAAACACAGCTCCTACCGCGCCCCAAAGTTGTTTCCACGGATCCTGCGGGAACTCCTTACCGGAGCGCTCCTTGATCAGCTTCTTGAAGCGAACCACCAACTCCTGAAGATCGCCAACTGTTAGCTTGGGATCGTCGACGTCTTTGTGGTAACGCTCGTGTTTCAGCGCATGAATGACCACTTCGAACGGTTCGTGATCTTCATTCGGCCGTTTCTGTACGTTCATTACCACGTCGCCATACATCTGTACAAATCGGCGGTAGCAATCCCAGGCCAGCCGCTCATTCTTGGTCGCCTTGGCCAACGTCAATACCGTCTCGTCATTCAGGCCGAGATTCAAAATCGTGTCCATCATGCCCGGCATCGAATCGCGAGCACCTGAGCGCACCGAAACCAACATCGGCATGGCGGACTGGTCACCGAACTTGGTACTCATGATTTTTTCTACGCGCTTTACCGCGGCTTTCACTTCCGCGTCCAGGGATTTCGGATAAGTCTTCTTCTTGTCGTAATAATAGGTGCAAACCTCGGTGGTGATGGTGAATCCAGGGGGGACGGGCAATCCAATACGGCTCATCTCCGCCAGGCCAGCGCCCTTGCCTCCCAGAAGATCGCGCCAAGTGCCATCGCCGTCCGCTTTCCCTGCTCCAAAAAAATAAACCCATTTCGTCACGATATACCTCACAAGCAATTTGAAATAAAAACTGCATGCAAACTGCCAAAGCTGAGAACGGGTGCATGCTCGACGTCCTCTGAAATTTCCGCAACGCTTTCACGCTGTCGGCGCGCAGACACGCGAGTCCCATGCGCAAGGCTCTATTTAAAGTAAAACTTTAACTACGCCCCTCGCCGCCCATCTCCGAAAAATCCGCGATCGTCGTAAAGTCTCGCAGTAATTCCGACAACAGTACCAGCCGGTTTCTCTTCACTGCTTCATTTTCGGCCATCACCATCACCTGCTCGAAGAATTTATCGATGTCCGGTCGCAGTGACGCAATTGATTCCAACGCCTCTTTGAAGTGCCCTTCACGCTTCAACTGATTCACGCGGGGAACCGCCGCTCGCATCGACGCAAACAGCCCACGCTCGGCTCCGCCCTCGAACAGTTCCTGTGAGACATCCCTAGCGTCCTCTGCCGGTAGACTGGCCTTCTCCAGAATCTTGCGAATCCTCTTGAAGGAAACCGTCAGCGGCTCAAAGTTCTTGGATTTGCGAATCGCCTTCAGCGCATCCAGCCTCTTGCGCGCATCCACCAAGTCGTCCGAGCCGGCACGGAAGACCGCGTTTACTTCGTCGTAGCTGAATGCTTCCTTCTCTCGGAACACGAATCGCGCCCGGTCGATCAGAAACTCCAAAACCTGCTTCTCCTGCTCCGGCGTGACGTGCCGCTCAGGCGGATTGGTCTGCAAAGCCTTGGCCGCCGCGCCGATGGTCAGCGACAGCGACAACGGCAACTTCTTCTCCAGAATAATTTTCACGACTCCCAAAGCCGCGCGACGTAATGCAAAGGGATCGCTCGAACCGGTCGGTACCACTCCAACCGCAAAGCACCCGACAATGGAATCGAATTTGTCGGCCAGCGCAACCGCACATCCGATCAAGTTGCGCGGGATCGGATCGTCGAGGCCCACAGGACGGTAGTGGTCGTAAACCGCATCCGAAACTTCGTCCGGCTCACCCTGGGCCTTCGAGTACAGCCCCCCGACAATCCCCTGCAGTTCCGGAAACTCGCGCACCATCTCTGTCGACAGATCGCACTTGGAGAGCTCCGCAGCACGATCCGCCTCGGCGACATGCGCCTGAACCATGCCCAGATTGAACCACTGCTCCGCCAGCCACCGGGACAAAAAACGAATGCGCTCGACCTTATCGCGGTAACTCCCAAGCCGAGACTCGTAGGTGACCCGCTCTAACTTCGGCAGGTAGTCGGCGAGCCGACATTTCTGATCCGACTCCCAGAAAAATTGCGCGTCCGCAAATCGTGCCTTTAACACCTTCTCGTGCCCGGCTCGCACCAACCCCTTAGCGTCCTTCGGCAAATTGATCACGGTCAAAAACTGCGCAGCCAATTCCCCGTTGCGCTTTTCGACCGCAAAATATTTTTGGTGCCCACGCATCACCGTGACCAGAATCTCGTCCGGTAGGTTCAGGAACACAGGGTCGAACTCGCCTCGGATCACCGCCGGAAACTCATTCAGGTAGGTCACCAGCTTCAGCAGTTCCGCATCGTCGTGGATCCGATAGCTTCCCTGCTTGGTGCTAGCCGCGAGTTCGCGCTCAATCTTTTCCAGTCGCGCCGCGGGACGCACCAGCACGCCATTCGCCCGCAACTGTTTCTCGTAATCCGCAAACGTTTTCACTTGGAGATTCGCCGCCCCAAGAAACCGGTGCCCTCTCGTAACAGCCCCCGCAGCTACGCCACCGTAGGAGAACTTCAGCGGATTGCCGTCCAGCAGTCCCACAATCCAGCGGATTGGCCGGATGAATCTCGCACCCGACAATCCCGTCCAGGTCATGGTCTTCGGCCAGTAGAGGTCGTGGAGAATCCGCGGCAGCATGTCCGCCAAGATGTGCTCCGTGGCCCGTCCGCGCTTAACGTTCTTCGCCGCCAGGTACTCGCCCTTCGGCGTTTGCAGAAAATAGATCTCGTGCAGCGCTACTCCCTGCTTCTCTGCAAAGCTCACCGCAGCGCGCGTCGGCGCGCCGACCACATCATAGGCCACTGACTTCGGCGGCCCGGTCACTTCGCTGACTACATCCGCCTGTCTTACAGGCAAGCCCCTCGCACACAGCACCAGCCGGCGTGGGGTCGAGAACGACTCTACCGTAACGCCTTCAATCAAATTCTCTGCCGTCAACTGCTTCTCAAGACCCGCCCTAATTTCCGCCTCCGCGCGAGGCAGCATGCCGGCCGGAATCTCCTCGCATCCAACTTCAAACAGTAACTCTATTTTCCTGTCCACCGCGGCCTTCCCGGCCGACCGGGCAGCGGTCTTCCTCGCTGGCTTCACGGAACTCACGCGCGCACCCCCGTCTCCCGCGTTCCCAGTGCCAGCTGCTCTAAGTATGCTGCCGCCGTACGGCAAGCCATGGTGCGCACACGAGCCATCAGCGCCGCCCTCTCCGTCGTAGAAATTACGCCGCGCGCATCCATCAAGTTAAAAAGGTGCGAGCACTTCAAGCAATGGTCGTAGGCCACCAGCAACGGATACCGCAGACGCTCTTTCCCTTCCGCCTTAGCCCAGCCTTCCAACAACTCCTTGGCCTGCTTCTCGTGCAAATCAAATTCCCCACGGATCGCCTTGGCATCACTGCGGTCAAAGCTGTACTCAGAAAACTGCTGCTCCTCGGAGAGCCGAATGTCGCCGTATGTCTTGTCGTCCGACCACCGCAAATCGTACACACTCTCTGTGCCTTGCAAGAACGCACAGATGCGCTCCAGCCCGTAGGTCAGCTCCACCGAAATCGGATCTAGGTCCAGCCCTCCACTCTGCTGGAAGTAAGTAAACTGCGTAACCTCCAACCCATCCAGCAGCACCTGCCAGCCAATGCCCCAAGCACCCAGCGTCGGTGACTCCCAATTATCCTCTTCGAAGCGAATGTCATGTTCCCTTAGGTCGATGCCCATCGCCGCTAGACTCTTCAAGTAGACCTCCTGAACATCGACTGGCGACGGCTTGAGGATCACCTGAAATTGTGTGTGCTTGTAGAGTCGATTCGGATTCTCGCCATAGCGACCGTCGGCGGGCCGACGGCTCGGTTGCACATACGCCAGGCGATACGGCGTCGGTCCCAACACCCGCAAGAAAGTCTCCGGATGCATGGTGCCGGCACCAACTTCCACATCGTAAGGCTGCTGCAGCACGCAACCCTGCTTCACCCAAAAATGCGAAAGCGTTAGAACCAAGTCCTGGAAATTCAGCCCCTTTGGCTTTTGTTCAAGTTTTACTTTAACTTTCAAGTCGTCTCCAAAAACTCTCTCGTATTCAACCGCCGTTCCATATGAAACTCAATCCAACTGAGCGCCGCTTCGCGCAACTCAGTCACTGCCTTCATGCCATCCCCGGCAATCTCAATCTGGTCCAATTTTTTACCGGCAAATGCCTCCGCCAATTCCCTGCCGCGCTTGCTAATCGTCCGCATCCCTGGGTGCCGGCACTTCTCGCACAATAGTCCGGCCATCTGCGATGAGTGAAACACCACCCGCTCGCCGAACGGAGCATCGCAGGTCGCACAACGCTCGAACGACGGAAGCCAGCCACCCAGCCGCACGGTCCAAAACGAGAAGTACGCCAGCGGCAGCTCCCAGGAGCCGCGTCGCTCCACCTCCCTGGCTACCAGCAGCACTAGCCGGAACATCGGCTCCGCCACTTCCTGCTCCGGGAGCACCTGCTCGGCAATTTCACTGACCATGGCCAGCCCAGTGCTCAGGCCGTAGTCACTCTGCGCGCGATTGAACGATTCGAGCAGCTCGCACTGCTGAATCCTAACCAGGTCCCGCGTCTCGCGTTCAACGTACCAAAGCTGCACATGCGACAGGACTTCCAGCGTCGAGCCGTAGCGATTCTTCAGCCGCCGAGCACCAGAAGCCACACCGCGAATGCGTCCGGACGAGCGCCCGAGAAAGCTCACCAGACGGTCCGCTTCGCCAAGCGCGAAGGTCTTCAGAATAATGGCTTCCGTTTCCCTGGCAGGCATATCGTGTCGGCGCGCCGACCGCGCTCGCCGTCTGCGCACTCTCACCAAAACGATTCGCAAACGCGAATCAAGTTTCTTACCATACGCATTCCCGTCGCGCAACTTTTCGGCGCAATTTATCCAATATTTTCCGGCGAAGAATCACCAACAACTCCCGGCTCCCACTGTCCGCGATCTTTGTCCGCAGCCCGCAAGGCCACGCCCAGGCTCCTGACGACCCGCAGACACCATCGATTTCTCCAATTTTCAGCGCACTTGCCCAATAAAATTAATCTGTTAACCATCGATCCTTCCGGACACGGATTATAGGACACGCTTCTGACGCATCTCTTCTCTTTTGCTTTTCTAAAGATTTCAGTTACCCTTCCTCTCGATGCCCATCCCCTTTGTGGACTTCACTGGAATCGGCGAAAATGCCACCGATATCGTGCTCCGGCTGAAGGAGTTCCCTTCCCGAGACGGCAAGACCGACACCGTAAAGCGCGAACTTCGCCTCGGTGGACAGGTCGCCACCGCCGTATTCGCTGCCGCTCGCTGGGGATTGCGCACGCGCTATGTTGGTGCCGCGGGCTCCGACCAGCACGCACAACTCCACCAGCATGAGCTGCGCAATGCCGGTGTCGACTCCCATCTCCTGCGAGTCCGGGGAGCCGAAAGCCGGCTCTCGTTCATATTGGTCGAGCAGCCAACGGGCAGCCGCGCGGTTCTCTGCCACCGCGACTCGCGAGTGACGCTCACCAAGTCGTACCTGAAGAAGGATTGGTTCCAGCGCTCCCGGTTGGTTCACGTTGATGGTGAGAATCCCGAAGCCTCCAGACTCGCGGCCACTTGGGCTCGCGAAGCGGGCGTCCCCGTCATGTGCGACCTGGACGTCTTTCGCGAAGAGCTACGCTTCGTCTTGCCGCAAGTGGACTTCCCCGTCCTGTCCCTCGGCATCCTAGAACCTCTTGGTGGCTCCAACGATCCGCTTATCGCGCTGCCGGAGATTCGCGCAAAGTATTGCGCAAGAGCGGTCTGCACAACGATGGGCGAACACGGTGCCCTCGCTTGGGACGGAGCGCGCTTCTGGTATGCGGCAGCCTATCGCGTGCCGGTACTCGACACCACTGGAGCCGGCGATCTCTTTCATTCTGGCTTTGCCTTCGGCTTACTGCACGACTGGGATACTCAACGGATCCTGGAGTTCGCCTGTGCCGCGGCGGGGCTTAATTGCACCGCCTATGGCGCTCGCGGCGGTATCGGTTCCATCCGCGCAATCGAGCGTTTGCGCGCCAGCAAGAAGCGCCACCCTGCCCAATATTCATCCGCGACACTGCTGCGGGCAGCAAAGAGTTAAGACCACCCCATGTTCATCCCGCTCCGCGACGAGAATCCATCCCGCCAATTCGCTTTCGTCAACGTTGGCCTCATCCTCAGCAACCTGGCCGTCTTCATCTACCAACTTACTTTGCCGCCGAACCTAGCTAAGGCGTTGGTCATGGCTAACGCGATCGTGCCCGCCAAGATCCTCGCGTGGGCCTCCGGCCACGGCAGCTTTGAACTGGCATTCCTGCCGCTGCTAACCAGCATGTTCCTGCACTCTGGCTTCGCGCATATCCTCGGCAACCTGCTCTTCCTATGGATCTTCGGCGACAACGTCGAAGCCATCTTTGGCCACTTCCGCTACCTGCTCTTTTATCTCTTCTGCGGAATCGGCGCCGGCCTGGTTCATGTCGCCTTCAACCTGCAGTCCCACCTTCCGGCGCTCGGTGCAAGTGGTGCCATTTCTGGAGTCATGGGTGCTTATATCGTCTTGGAGCCGAGGAACCGAATCCTGACTCTCATTTTTATTTTTGTAGTGCCCGTGCCTGCGGTGGTGGTGCTTGGCGGATGGTTCCTCTTCCAATTTCTCATTGGAGTCGGCTCTTTGGGAACGACAGCCAGCGGAGGTGTCGCCGTTTGGGCGCACATTGGCGGATTCTTGATCGGCTCTCTGATTGCCTTCGCAACCAAACGCCGTTAAAGTTTTTCTTTAGGATTCATCACGACGATCTTCAATCGACGCATATTCCGTGGCGTGAATGAAAGTGATACTTTAACTCGACATCTTCGCAGCACTCCCTCTTTCCGCGATCCAATCTCCCACTTCGACGGTCTTCTTCTCGCCGCCTAGATCAGGCGTTACAAAATTCTCTTGTAACGCGGCGCGGACCGCTGCCCTCAGCCGATCCCCGTCTTCTTTCCATCCAAGAAAGTCCAACATCATCCCCGAAGCCAAGATCGAGCCCAGCGGATTGGCGATGCCCTTTCCGGCGATATTGGGAGCTGAGCCGTGTACTGGCTCAAACAGTGAAGTCCGGCCGGGATTTATATTGCCCGAAGGAGCCAAGCCGAGTCCCCCGGCCAGCTGTGCCCCGAGGTCGCTGATAATGTCTCCAAAGAGATTGCAGGTCACGATCACATCGAACTGCCGCGGGTCGCGCACCACTTCCATCGCCAACGTATCAATATAAAGGTGCCGCGACTCGATCTCCGGATACTCTTGCCGCACCTGCTTGAACACCCGCTGCCACAGGTCATGCGCAAACGTCATGGCATTCGACTTGTCGCTCATACACACCCGCTTCAAGCCATTCTTCCGGGCGTGCTCGAACGCATAGCGGATAATCCGTTCGACGCCTTTGCGGGAGTTCACGTCCTCTTGCACCGCGATTTCGTCCGGTGTGTCCTTCTTGAAGAATCCACCCACGCCAACGTAGAGTCCTTCGGTGTTCTCACGAAACACCACAAACCGCACATCGTCGGTAGTGCGATCGCGCAGCGGCGTCAACCGGTCATGAAACAGTTCCACTGGCCGGGCATTTACAAACAGGTCTAACTTGAATCGCAGTCCCAGCAAAATGTCCGCAGCCTGTTGATTGGAAGGAACCCGAGGATCTCCCATGGCCCCAAAAAGGATGGCATCAAACTCATTGCTCAACATTTCCACCGCGCCCGATGGCAGCGTCACTCCTTCGCGCAAAAACTTGTCGGCTCCCCAATCGAATTCCACAAATTCAATTGGTCGGCGGGCCGACGGACCCTTCCGACTCAGCACTGCGCGAATGGCCTTGATCGATTCCGGCGTGACTTCTTTTCCGATTCCATCCCCGGCAATCACTGCAATCCGCGCTGCCGACCCACCTTCGCGTAATGGTTTAACTGACACGAACCGCTCCCTCTCGCGTCATGAAACGCGTTGTTTACTTCCTGAAGTCGGTTGCTAAGAACGACTCGTCGCTACCGCCCTACTCTTCGATAAACACGCGGCAGACCCCACCGCCGAGAATACCGCCCAAGATCGGCGCCACCCAAAACAGCCACAATTGCTGCAGCGCCCAACCTCCGACAAACACGGCTGGTCCTGTGCTCCGCGCCGGGTTCACCGAAAGATTGGTCACCGGTATCCCAATCAAATATGAGCGTGAGTCCGAGTCCAATGGCGATGGGAGCAAATCCGGAAGGTGCCCGCTTATCTGTCGCACCCATAACGATAAAGAGGAAGGCAAGCGTCAGCACCACCTCCGCCAGGAATGCCGCCCCAACCGAGTATC
>Ga0157376_10002973_pt1 | contig 11623 bp, 12 predicted proteins | sample M45metaG_FD_121801 | JGI IMG/M metagenome (GOLD analysis project Ga0157376, IMG submission 121801) | Miscanthus rhizosphere microbial communities from Kellogg Biological Station, Michigan, USA - M4-5 metaG | ecosystem: Host-associated > Plants > Roots > Rhizosphere > Soil | place: USA: Michigan... | reverse complement strand
AATCCTTTTACCCTTCCCGCACCGCAGCATCGAATCCCCGCCTGCCGCTCGTCGCTGATGTCGGTGCGGGCAGGAGTACTGGGTCAGTTTAGAAATGACTCAGCACTTGGGCAGGCGGGCGGTTGGCGACCCTCGTGCATTCCGGTCATACTGTGTGGGCTGCCCCATTTTCGTGCACCCGCGGGACACCACCCACACGATGACGTCCTACCTTTCGATCGAGGCGCTGACGGTTTCCTACGGGACGACGCGCGTGCTCGACCACGTGAGCCTCGACGTTGGGCGCGGCGAGATGATCGCGCTCCTCGGGAGCTCGGGCTGCGGCAAGACGACGCTGCTGCGGTCCATTGCGGGGTTCGTGCTGCCGGAGTCGGGCGCCATCAAGGTCGAAGGCCGCGACATTGCCGCGCTGCCGCCCGAAAAGCGCGGCACCGCGATGATGTTCCAGTCGTACGCGTTGTGGCCGCACATGAGCGTGGCCGCCAATATCGGTTATGGCTTGCGGATGCGCGCCTGGAAGAAGGACGCGATCGCGGCCCGGGTCGACGAGATGCTCGCATTGCTGCAGCTCGAAGGCTTCGGCCCGCGGCCGGTGACGCAGCTATCGGGCGGCCAGCGGCAGCGGGTGGCCCTCGGTCGCGCGCTCGCAGTCAATCCCTCGCTGCTCCTGCTCGACGAGCCGATGTCCAATCTCGATTACAAGGTGCGGCTCGAGCTGCGGCACGAGCTCCGCGCGCTGCAGCAGCGCATCGGCATCACCGCGGTCTACGTGACGCATGATCGTGAGGAGGCGTTGACGCTCGCCGATCGCATTGCCGTCATCGACGCGGGTCGTATCATCCAGTGCGGCCCGCCCGAGGAGGTCTTCCATCGGCCGTCGACGGCATTCGTCGCCGGATTCATGGGCGCGGACAACGGGCTCGACCTGATCGAACGCGCGGATGGCACCCTCGCCGCGGCGGGCGGATCGGACGTCGGGCGCCCGGTGCGCGGGCACTTCCGCGGCGACGCGGCGCGGCTCGTCCCCGCCGCCGATCCCGCGCTCGCCGATACGCTGATGCTGCCGGGTGTGGTCGCGCAGGCGTTCTATGTCGGGCAGGGTTATCGATATCGCGTCCGAACGGGCAGCACCGAGATATGGGTGCACGCGCCCGAACGGATGGATGAAGGCACGTCCGCGTGCATTGCGATTCCGCGCGCGGCGCTGATGTTGTTTCCCCGTGATTCCACCACGATGCACTAGGAGGGTTCCATGCGTTTTCGTCTCATGCTTGCCGCTGCCGCTGCAGCCGCGTTGTCCGCGGCCCTGCCGGTCGCTGCGCAGACCACGCTCAACGTGATCACCGCCGGCGACCAGAACATGGTCGAATACATCACCAATTATCTCGGTCCGAAGTTCGAAGCAATGAATCCGGGCGTGAAGGTGCGCGCCACCGGCACAGGACCGGGCGACTCGGGCTCGCAGAAGATCTACGAGAAGCTCTCCGCGCAGCAGAAAGCGGGTTCCGCCACGTGGGACACGGATGTCGCGGTGGTCCATCAACGCGGCGCGGCGACGATGGTCGGCGAGAAGCTGCTGATGCCGTATCGCAACGATGTCGCCGCCGGCAAGCTCGTCTCGCGGGACACGGCGAAGAACGCGCTCGGCGCCAATGTCGACGGCTACGTGCTTCCGATGTTCCACAGCCAGATCGCCTTCGCGTACAACCCCGATCTCGTCAAGGCACCGCCGAAGTCCTATGCGGAGCTCACGGAGTGGGTCAAGAAGAATCCGAAACAGTTCGGCTACAACGGCGTCAAGGGCGGCATGTCGGGCGTGGGCTTCGTGATGGGCTGGGTCTCCGCCAATTCCGGCCTCGGCGACAAGCTCGAGAAGGGACCCTACGCGGCCGGTGACAAGGCGACGATCGAGAAGTCGCTCGCGGGCCTCAAGGACTTCAACCAGAACGTCGTGATGACGCCGGGCAACGCCGGCACCCTCGACATGCTGAACCGCGGCGAGATCGCGATGGGTCCGGTATGGGTCGACATGTTCTACACATGGCAGGCCGACGGCAAGATGAGCCCGAAGATCAAGCTCTCGTTGCCCCAGCCCGGGCTGCCAGGGCAACCGATGTACTACGTGATTCCGGCGAAGGCTGCGAACGCGGCACTCGCGAAGAAATTCATTGACCTTGCGGAGAGCCCCGAAGTGCAGGCCGACGGCATCGTCAAGCAGTTCAACTGGTATCCGGGGATCGATCCGCAGTACGTGCAGGCGAAGCTCACGCCTGCCGCGTGGAGCAAGCTCTTCACCGATATTTCGCCCGCCGATCTCGCGCAGTACGGCAAGCCGTTCCCGCTGTCCGAGTACTTCACCGACATCGTCGAATGGTACGAGCGCGTCGTCCTCAAGTAAGTGGCGGCAGTCGAATCCCGGGCGTCCGCGGCGCTGCGCCGCGGACGCATGACGGGACTGGCGCTGATCGCGCCGGCGCTCGCGATCGTCGTCGCCTTCTTCATCATTCCCCTCGGCATCTCGTTCGCGCTCGCCTTTCGCGCGAAGGATGGTGTCTTCACGCTCGCGCATTTCGAGAAGTCGTTCGAGCTCTACACGACCGACCTCGTCTTTACGCTGGAGATCGTGCTGCTCTCCTCGGCGCTGATCGCGATTGTCGCCGTGGCCATCGCGGGTTACCTCACGCTGGGCGAGAATCCGCGTGCCGTATCCGTCTTGCGCTGGCTCTATCGCTGGCCGCTCTTCATCCCGTTCGTCGTCACGGGGCAGGTGATGCGGACCTTCCTCGCCAAGAACGGAATGTTGAATCATGTGCTGATCGGATCGGGGCTCATCGAGCCGATATCGGCCCAGAGCATGCTGGACTGGCGCGGCATCGTCATCGCGTTCGTCTGGAAGCAGGCTCCGTTCGTCACGCTGCTCGTGGCGGGCGCGATGGCTTCGCTCGACCGCCAGCACATCGAGGCCGCGCGCAATCTCGGCGCTCCGCGTTGGCGGGTGCTCTGGGACATCGTGCTGCCGCAGGTGCGCGGCACCGTGCTGGTGGGTGTCGTGCTGTCGTTCGTGACGATGCTGTCGGTGCTGTCGGTGCCGTTGATGATCAACCCGAATTCGCCGACGCTCATCACCGTCGACGTGGCCTACCGGATCAACACGCATGCCGACTACGCGGTCGCCAATGCATTGTGCCTGCTGTCGTTGCTGGTCGCGGCCGGAGGTGCCGCTTTCTATCTGCGGCACGCCGTAAAGGGTGCGGAGGCGGCGTCGTGACGGCGGCAACGGCACCGCTGCGCGCGCCGGCGCGATGGCCGCGCACCTTGCTTATCGCCGCGCTGCTGGCGCTCCTCGCGTTCGCCATCTTCGGTCCGCTCGCGAATCTGCTGCTCTGGGCGTTTGCCGAGAAGTGGTACTTTCCGAGCAAGCTGCCGTCCGAGTTCGGCTTCGCTTTCTGGCGGCGCGTGTTCAATCCGCGCGGCGACGCGCTCGCCTCCCTTGGCACCAGCATCTGGATCGCGGTGCTCACCGTAATCGTGAGCCTCGCTGTCGCGATCCCAGCCGGTTACGCGCTCGCGCGGCTCAAGCTGCCGTTCCGCGGCGCGATCCTGCTCCTGTTCCTGCTCCCGCAGGCCGTGCCCAATATGCCGATCTACGTCAACATTGCCCGCGTGTTCTACGAGATCGGGCTCAACGGGACAGTCATCGGCGTCGTGCTCGTCCATGCCGCGCACGGCCTGGTGCTTGCGGTCTGGATCGCCTCCGCGGCGTTCGCCGCCGTGGATGCTTCGCTCGACGAGGCGGCGCGCAATCTCGGCGCGTCGCCATGGACTTGCTTTCGGACAGTGACCCTTCCGCTCGCCGCGCCGGGCCTCATGGCGAGCGCCATCTTCGTCTTCCTCGAGTCGCTCGACGAATTCACCGGCACCTACTTCGTCGGCGTGCCGGATGTCACCACGCTGCCGCTCTTGATGTTCAACGCAAGCCAGGGCGGCAACTACCAGATCGCGTCGATCACGGCGCTCCTGCTTCTCGTGCCGTCGATCGGCTTCATGCTGATCGTCGAGCGGTTCCTCAAAGCCGACGTGCTCGCGATGGTGGGGCGCTGACGCAGGTCAACGCGATTCGAACGCGGGCGCGGTAGAATTGGCACTTGCCACCGCCGTGACCGGATCGGGCGGCGAACGCCCGATGTTTTCCAACATTCCCCTCCTACTCACGTGGCTCCGGATCGTGTTGATTCCGGTCTTCGTCGCCGTCTATTACCTTCCGGATGCGTGGCTCGGTCCCGTCGCGAAGAACTGGACGGCGATGACCATCTTCGCCGTCGCGGCGACGACCGACTGGCTGGACGGCTACCTCGCGCGGCGCTGGGGCGAGGTCAGCGCGTTCGGCGCGTTCCTCGATCCGGTCGCCGACAAGCTGATGGTCGCGGCCGCGCTCATCGTGCTCGTCGCCATCGGCCGCGCCGAGACGTATCTCGCCATCGTCATCATCGGGCGCGAAATCGCGATTTCCGCCTTGCGCGAATGGATGGCACAGCTCGGGCAGACAAAGAGCATGGCCGTGGCCTTCATCGGCAAGGTGAAAACTGTCGCGCAGATGACCGCGATCATCGCGCTCCTGCTCTGGGAGGACGTGATCCCGGGACTGCCGACGCCGCTGCTGGGCGAGTTCGCGCTGTGGGTGGCGGCGATCCTGACGCTGTGGTCGATGTTCCACTACTTGAAGCTCGCGGCGCCGCATATGGGCGGCCGCGGCGAGTGAGCGCGAATCGCCTGACTCCGGGTTTGACCGGAATGCTTCTCAAAAAGTATAATGGAAGGCTTGTTCCCCGATAGCTCAGTTGGTAGAGCGACGGACTGTTAATCCGCAGGTCCCAGGTTCGAGCCCTGGTCGGGGAGCCAACTAATCAATGTGCATTCCGGGCACATCGGTAACGTTTTATTCCGGGCGGGAACGAACTGTCACCCATCTCTCGGGAAGGATACGTGCGTAGAGAGCGACGGACTGTGGGTAATATTTTATTACCGCAGTCCGCGCGATTTGACGAAGCCGAGCGATTCGTCAAGCACATAGCACATGGAGAGCGGCGGACAAGTGATCCGCAGGTGATGCGCCCGTTACGCCCCGACGCGTGGCGCACGCGCTTCGGAACATAGAAGCGCAATCGGCATTCTCGAAGCACAGCCATTCGAAGTACGCGAGTAGACGATCAAATTCGCGAATTCGTTATCTTGCGATCGTCAACCAGAAATCGGCCTTCATCGATTCGATCTCGCGTTCGACGTTGTTTTAATCTCGCGAGTAGGCATCGGCGTTGGGCATGTACCGAGAGTGAACGCGGCGCCAATTGTGGCGCGGATGTGCGGGCGCGTAATGTCGGCCGTCGAGGCGGCATCTAAAGAGAAGAGGCAGTGCCAACGAAGCCTCCTTGAATTGATGCTCGCGATGGTTTCCGATCGGCGATCAGTTGTCGCTGACCGTTGCGGACTGGCAGACCGGTTGAGACGGTAAGGAGCCAGTCGCCGCCGCTGCGGGAATGCGTACTGTCGACGGTCGACAGATCGACTAAAAAAATTACGCCTTTCCGGAACCATTCGCGAAGCTCACAAGTTTGCGACGCTCCGAATCGTCTTCTCTCAGGTCGATCTACACGGTCGGGATAGCGGCCTCCGTTTCGGCGAGCGCCAACCCGTCGCGGTAGCCGCGCCCGTATTCGCGATGCGACTCATCACCGCCGTTCTCCGCGAGCGACAACCAGAATCGATGGTACTCGTCTGTCCCGAATGCTGCTCCGTAGTGGGCCCGTTGCAGCCCACGCTCGACACCTTTCCAATAATTTGCACGTTCGGGCTGTGTTGCGCGCCGCATAATGGCTTTCAACATCTCACCTTCAAATTTCCGCTCGTCCATGATTGTTCTCCGTATTCTCCGCGCGGTAACCGGCTTTAGCGTGCCATGCGATCAGGCCGCGCCGATTGCGTTTCGCCTGTGAATTGGCGTGACGGGCATGGCACGGCGGCCACGCTAGGGATCCTAGGGGCCGCCGTCCGTGTTGCCTTTATTGGTTCGTGTAGAAGAAGTAGTCGGCCGTGTAATCCACAAACGCCGTGTGACCGACGTCGGATGGTGAGTCACAGCCATGCCCCGGCCCCGGTGCGTTCCCTCCAGTGGTGCTCAGCCGCTGGACTTGCGTGGTCTTCGACAGTATGTCGCCACCGGTAAGTCCGTCTTCGACTCCAACCTTGTCGAGCAGCACCCAGGAAATGGCATCGGTGTTTACGATAACGGAAGCTTTGGCCTTCGCCCAGACCGTGCTCCCGTCCCGCGAGTGGACCCACGTGGCCCGAATCGCGCCATCGGCCACCACCGCTGGATTAGTGTTTGGGTCAGGCGGGTTCCGCTCGGGGTTGGGGCTGAAGAAGTGGGTGATGAGTTGATCGCCATCGTCGTTGTACAGCGTGGCCTCCGGCGTGAAGAGCACATAGGCGACGCCAGTGGCTGAAGGTGCGCAGACGTAGTTCTGGGTGCCGATGGCGTGACCCACGAGGAACGCATGGTTTCCGTCGTCCACTTTGAGCTCGGGCGGCACTGTCGGCGGTGTAACTTTCTCAGCGTGGGCGGGCAGCGAGACCGCGAAAGCCACGGCGAGAGCAGTGGCGCACGCGATGGGCAGGATGCGACGGGTGGTCTGATTCGACAATGCATTGTAGTGCTTCATACGATTCTCCTTTCGCCCATTGGGCGCGGGTTGTGGGATTGGGACATTTGAATGTCCGTGAAGCCGGGAACGCAGCTATGTCTAGTGGGCCGGCGGCGGCCCGTGTGCTCATTTGAGTCCCTTGTCGTGAAGGCGGATTGCCTGTACCCGTCTATATCGGGAACAACGAGGGTTTATTCCCGATGCGCGGCATTGGCCGAGGTGATCGACGTCGAGTGCCGTCGGCCACTTGCCGCGCACTCTTAGGTGAGCTGCGTTCGTTGCCGATGCGTGCCAAGCAAAATGTTGGCGCGATCCTCACCCTTCACGGCCGCCATAGGTTTGCACACGGCTGTGTTCATTCACTCATTCGGCAGATTTTCTGCTTCAGAATTTGAAGCGCAAACCGACTATCGTGTCGATGGTGGAGGTGTTAATGAAACCGTTGGAAAGACCGTTCGACGCTTTTGAAAACATGGCGCCTGCATAGGCATCGAATTGAGGAGAGTTTTCCCGCGGTATCGGCTCTGATTCGCGCACGCGACGTCGTATTGCGAGCGGGCGTCGCGCAGAGCGCAACGCCCACGAACAATGCGGCCGCCAGGCGCTTCACGTCGCCGACAGGTACAGCTTCGTCTCCTTGAGCTCTGGGCGGTCCGACCGCGTCGACTTCGTCAACTGGTCGAGCTTGCGGTAGTAGGCGATCGCCTTCGCCTTGTCGCCGCTGGCCGCGGCGGCCTTCGCCGCGCCGTAGTACCCACGCAGGCGCTCAGGCGCCGCCTTCAGCGACGCCTTCGCCGGAGCCGGCGGGCTTCAGCCGCCGCTAACAGACGTCCGGTACCTGCGACTAAGTCTGCACGTCAGTAATTTTGGCCCAGACGGGCGTCTTTACCGCGGTGATGCCTCTGCGCGTGCGAGGCGCTGGACGAATGGAGACAGAACGTCGGTGCTGACGTCGGACACGGCGAGCCAATCCATCCCGGAGCCGCTTGCGTGCGCGACATTGAAGCCGCGCACGGTCCGCAGCGCCGGAGGTGACGCACGAGCCGACTCGGGCCGAACAAATACGTCAATCGTGTGTTGGCGATACCGATAGACCAGTGTGGCGACGGGCCGCTGCTCGAGTGTATCAAGCCTACCGCCGGTCAACGCGAACCCCTCGGTCGCCAAGTCCTGCACCGGCGGCGAATAGTCGAGCCGGGCCGAGAGCCATGGCTTGACCGTGTGCTGGTCCGATGATGCGACCTCGATCAGATGGTTTCCGAGCGTCGCTCGCACATGGGATCCGACAACCTCGGTGGCCAGGTCATCGTTCGCGCGCCAATCGATGACCATAGTGCCGAGCACCCAGGCCAGCATGGTTGCCGTGCAGCCAGCAAGGGCGCCCCCAGTAACCCAGCGCCAACGATCGCGCTCCGGGCGCGGACGAGCCGGGGCTACGTCCTGCGCATTGGCGAGCTGCGCCTGTACCCGCTCGCGCAGTGCCGGCGGCGCTGGGAAGTAGGGCACCTCCGCACGAATCTGCGCCCGCAGCGCGAGCAGGCCCTGGTGTTTCGCCGCGCAAGCCGCACAGGCGTGCAGATGCTTTTCGATCGAACGTCCTCGAAGGCCATCGATGTCGCCGTCGACGTATCTCGCAATCAGCGTTTCAGCTTCATTGCAATTCATCGCGGATCGAGCCCAGCTACTGCTTGCGCACGTGCACGACGCCGGTCATGTACGGATGCACGGTGCAGATGTAACTGAAGTCGCCTTCGCTGGTAAACGTATGCTCGAACTTGTCGTCGGTATCCAAGCCTTTCGAGGCAAAACTCTTGTCGTTGCTGGTCACGGTATGCGGCGTTTGGTCGTGATTGGTCCAGACGATCTTGGTGCCGGGTGCGACCGCTATCTCCTTCGGTCCGTACGCGAACTTTGCGATGTTGACTTCGACGGTCGACGCGGGAGCAGCCGCCGCCAAAATCGCAGGCATGACGAAGGCTGTGCCCACGGCCAGCGCGAGCACGACGCCGCCGCGAAGCGACCGCGAGGTGTTGCGGGAAAGAGCTTCGTTCATAATGCCGTCCTTAGTCGTGAGAAGTTTGCAAATAGGGCGACTTGCCGCGGTTTGCTAGGTTCGTGCAGTTACGATCCGACCGCGCACGCCGAGAGAATCAGCCGGCGAGCGGCGTGTCGATCAGCGCAAGTTCATGCCGTCCGCGTGCAACGGTGAGCTGGCGCGTGCCGAGCACCTTGCCGAGTTCGCCGGCCGACACGGTGACTGGACCGGGCTCGCCGATGCCCGCCTGTCCGGGTGTGGGCAGCGGGTAGGCGAGCGACATCGCGGTGTGCAGAGCGATATTGCCTTCGACCTTCTGCAGTACCTGATGGATATGTCCGTTCAGCACCGTGACCGATCCGAATCGACGCAACAGCGCCATTGCCTGCGCGGAATCGGCCGTGCCCCAGCCCCAGGGTTCCCAAACCGTCCACAGCGGAATATGCCCGAGCACCACGATTGGGGTTGAGTTGGAGACGCGCGCGAGATCGCCTTTCATCCAGGCGATCTGTTCGTCGCCGAGCGCCGCCATGGTACCCATTTTGAAGTTGAGCACGTTGTTCAAGCCGATGAAATGCACGCCGCCATGGTCGAAGCTGTACCAGGCCTTGCCGTTGCCATCGTGATCGAAAAACTTGAGATAGCCGGTCACGCCGTCATCGATCGTGTCGTGTTCGCCCGGAATTGTGTGCACGCGATCGACATGGATTTCCTGCAGCACCTCGCGCGCCTGACCGAATTCCTCGGGTCTCGACAAATGGCTCACATCGCCGGTATGGACGACAAAGGCGGGCGCTCGCGGCAGCGCGTTGATTTCGGCGATTGCGTGGCGCAGGCTGCCGACGACATCGGGATTGGCTTGCTTGTTGAAGCCGATGTGCGTATCGCTGATCTGCACGAACGTCAGCGCACTCGCCGCGCCCTCTGTAGTGGGACCGGCGGTCGTCGCGCCGAGCGCACGCGGCACGCCGCCGGTAAACGTCCAGACGACGGCGGCAACGGACCAGGCGGCAAGACAGCTCAACGCTTGGCGGCGGGCAGGATTGTGGGGGGGGCCGGCGCGGTCGTAGGTGCTCATGTGAGGCTCCTTGTCGTGAAGGCGGGATTGCCTGTACCCGTCTGTACCGACACAAGCGAGGATTTATTCCAAATGCGCGGCTATGGCTGGGTAAGTCGAAGCCGGATTCCGGTAGCCATCGCAATCCATGAACCTGGTATCGCGGGAATATTTCGGGCAGCACGCGGGTATTGCATTGTGCAACCCCTCTTTTCCGCAAGGAGCTACCTATGAGGCGTTCAATGGACTGCGGCGGCGAGCTTCCGTTGACGGACTAACGCTCGATGCGAAAGCAAAGGGAGGGAAAGAATGGATGACAAACAACATGGCGACCTGTCACGTCGCTCACTTATCAAAGGCGGCATGTATGCACTAGTGGGCATTACCATTGCCTCGCTTACGGCAACGAAGACATCAGCCACCGACGCAAAACTCGCAAAGGCAGCGGTGCAATACGAGGATGTCGGGAAGCAGAAAGGCGCGGACTGCGATGATTGCGTTCAATTCATACCGGGCAGGACGGCCAGTACCCTTGGAACGTGCAAAATAGTCGAAGGCGAGATCAGTCCCCACGGCCACTGCATTGCATTTACGCCCAAACTTGGCAAATAGCGGTCACGGAATAGAAGCGGCGAACGTTGCGGGAATTAGTGAGCGCCGATTGGCGTGTCTACGATTCGCGCGACTTCCCTGCACGAAAGTTCCTCGAGTTTGCGCGTAATGAAGCCCTCACGCAAAGCCAGTGGCAACTCCGCCACTGCGTCAGCCAATACCTGCGACGCGGCATTGCGCAAGGTGAAGTGCCTTTGCGTTATACCGCGCACCTGCAGAGATTATTCCCGTCGGAATAGAACCGCCGCCAATGGGGTCAGGCAGGAAAGCGTGGAGCGCAAACTTGTCCGATCCCACCCAATTCGAGGAACTGGTCCTGCCGCACCTCAATGCCGCCTACAATCTGGCGCGGTGGTTGACGCGCGATGTCAACGATGCGGAGGACGTCGTTCAAGACGCATGCGTGCGTGCGCTCAAGTATGTCGGCTCACTGGATGGCAGCGACGCCCGCCCGTGGTTTCTGACCATCGTGCGCCACGCATTCTACGACTGGTGCAAGCGCAACCGTCCGGCGGAGATCGCGCGGGATGACGGTACCGCGATCGACATGGCGGTCGATCCTGCCGCCGTCGATCCGGAGCAGGCGCTTCTGCGCACTGCCGAGTTCAAGGCGCTGTCAGACGCGGTTGGCGCGCTACCGTTGGGCTATCGCGAAGTACTGATTTTGCGCGAGCTGGAAGAGCTGTCGTATAAAGAGATCGCGCGGATCGCGGACATCCCGATCGGCACGGTGATGTCGCGTCTCGCGCGCGCCCGCGGCCTGTTGCAGCGTTCGCCGCTGTTGCGCGCTGTGAGCTGACATACCTCGAGATGACAATGAATTGCAAACAACTAGAAACGCTGGTCGCCGCCTGCGCAGATGGTGAAGTCGACGCGCTGCGAAGCTACTCGGTGAAGAGGCATCTGCACGCCTGCGCGGGCTGTGCTGCCATGCACCGCAACATTCTCGCGCTGCGCGCACGGATTCGTAGCGAGGTGACCTATTTTGCGGCCCCACCGGCGTTACAAGCGCGAGTTCGCGCAACGGTGGGCGCAATGCGTGCCGCCGCACCTCCGCGGTCGAGCCCAAGGAGCGATCGCTGGCGCTGGCTTACCGGCGGCGTACTGGCAGGTTGCACGGCCAGCGTATTCGCGTGGATGCTGGGCACTACCGTTCTCGCGTGGCACGCCGACGAGGAACTTGCAGGCGCGGCTGTCGCTGCCCACGTTCGTGCGACGCTT
>Ga0157376_10002972_pt1 | contig 11623 bp, 12 predicted proteins | sample M45metaG_FD_121801 | JGI IMG/M metagenome (GOLD analysis project Ga0157376, IMG submission 121801) | Miscanthus rhizosphere microbial communities from Kellogg Biological Station, Michigan, USA - M4-5 metaG | ecosystem: Host-associated > Plants > Roots > Rhizosphere > Soil | place: USA: Michigan... | reverse complement strand
CCGGCCCTTTGCAAACGGTTTCGAGCCGGTGCCGTGACCAAGCCCTCTAGGTATTGCCGAATGCTTGCGGAACGAGGTCAGAGTGATTAGCTGACTAAAGAATGGGTTTGAAAAAGGCAGTCTGACCCCGTTTCGCACTGCAAGCGCCTATCGCCCGAGGAGGATCAAGGCGCCCGCGGCGACGGCAAGAATCGCCATAAGCGTGCCCAGTCCCGAAAAGCCGAGACCAAGCAGAGGTATCAGTCCGCTCAGGATCAGCCATATGCCGAGCAAGAGCATGCCGAGACTCCTGGTCACCTTCATTCTCATGTGAACCTCCTTCTTAAGGGCGTGTTGGCTTAAGGGCGTGTTGGCGAGACGCGGCGCGCGCAATAGAATGCGCGTCGAGACCTGCAAGCTATCACAGGGAATGTCGATATGGCACGACGAAGGGAATCCGGCCTTGATATTGTCAGGTCGTTGCCCTGGCCAGTCGGTATCCTCTCGGGCATAGTCCTCTTCTTCATCATCCGCTACGGCCTCGGATGGTATTTCGCGTCCGCGACCACCGGGGTGTTCAAACAACTTGGCCCGGCATTTACTGCCGCAAGTGCACCTCTCGCCTGGGCCGCACTTGTCGCCTGCTGGTTCGCCGCCGGTTTCTCGTACTGGGACTCGCGCCGGCGCAAAACATTGCTCGAATCACAGACCGGGCTCGACAGCATCGCGGCGATGAGCTGGCAGAATTTCGAACGCCTCGTCGGCGAAGCGTTCCGCCGGCGCGGCTACGCGGTCGAAGAAACCGGCCTCGGCGGCGCAGACGGCGGCATCGACCTGATCCTGCGCAAGGACGGTCGCAAGGAGCTCGTCCAGTGCAAGCAATGGCGTTTGCGGCAAGTGAACGTGGGTGTCGTTCGCGAGATGTGGGGGCTCGTCGACCACCACCAAGCCAACGGCATGAAGATCGTCTGCATCGGCGACTTCACTCGCGACGCGAAGGAATTCGCGAACGGCAAGCCAATCGAGTTGACCCATGGCGAGCAGCTAGACGCGATGATTCAAGATGTGAGATCTGCACGAGCGACTACGCCAACGAGAGTCGTGCCCACGATATCTGCCAACGAGAGCGTGCCGATTGCTTCGGCGCCGACATGCCCGAAATGCGGCGGCGCCATGGTTGAGCGGATCAACAGCACGACCAGGAAGCCGTTCTGGGGCTGCGCGAGTTATCCGAAGTGCGGCGGAACGCTGGAGACATCCCGTTTTGCAAAATGAACCTGATCCCTTTCACTTGTCTCGACTGATCGGAAAATTGCGCGGACACGTTGCCGGGTCCACGCAATTCCCGCCGCGCAGCCGGGCGCTGTCAATCGTCGAGACTGCCCATGGTCAGATTGACGGTCGTTCCGGTCAACCCGCTGGCCTTGTCCGACGCGACGAAAGCCGCAGTGTTCGCCATCTCCTCGAGCTTCATGACCCTTCTCGGGTGCGTCATGCCGGCAAGATAGCCCTGGAATCCTTCCCAGGTGATGCCGCCCATTGCCGGCGCCTTGATCTCGAAAAGCTCCTTCATCATCTTCGTCTCCGGCATGCCATGTGGGCGCAGGCTGACCACGCGAATGCCCTGGGGAGCAAGTTCGGCAGACAGATCCCGCGTCAGTGCTTCCTTGGCGGCCACCGCCGAACCATAGCCGCCGTTCAAGCGGGTGCCAAAACGCGCAGGGAGCGCGGACACCGTCATGATCACTCCCGACTTGTTGGCAATCATGCGCCGGGCGGCAAGGCGCGCGGTCAGGAAATATGACGTCGTGTACGCGGCAATCGGCAAGGAGAACTTTTTGACATCCATATCGAGCAGAGGTACACCCAGAACTTTCGCGTCGGGAATGCCGATCGCGTTGAACGAGATGTCGACGCGGCCGACCTTGTCGATCATGGACTGCAGATGCTTGTCCACCACCTTCTCGTCGAGCGCATCGACCTCGGCGGCGTCGGCCGATCCTCCGGAGGAGACGATGTCCTTGGCGACCGCTTGCACCGGTGCGAGGATGTGCCCGGTGAGAAATACCCTGGCGCCCTCGGCCGCGAACGCGCGCGCGACGGCGCTGCCAATGTCGCCTGCGGCGCCGTAGATCACTGCTACCTTGTTCTGCAATATCATGTCTTGCTCCTGAATTTGTTTGGGTTGAAGGTCAACGATTCCGACACTCCCGCGGGTTTGGCGTTTTCGCCATCGGTGACGCAAGCGACTTCGGAACCGTTGTCGATGCAGACACCGCGGCGCAAAAAAACTGGTCGCCCGGAAGACCGCCCAGTTCGGCCCCCGGCCGGTGTCCATAGCTGAATTGGCGACAAATCGCTTGAAGAAGGTGAGGCGACCGTGAGCTTGATGACAGCTGATTTGCTCTCCAAGGCCTGCGGCGGGGATGGCGATGCTTTCCGGGCCCTGACCGAGCCGCATCGCCGCGAGTTGCAGGTGCATTGCTACCGGATGCTCGGATCATTGCAGGATGCGGAGGACGCCCTCCAGGACACGCTGCTCGCCGCCTGGCAAGGTCTGGAAGGGTTCGAGGTGCGCGCCTCGCTGCGCACGTGGCTCTACCGGATCGCCACCAACCGCTGCCTCAATGCGCGTCGCTCGGCCAACCGGCGACCTGCCAAGGAGTGGGACATCCCGGGGATGGAGCCGCCGGAGCCGACGCGGCTCGGCGAAGTCGTATGGCTCGAGCCCTATCCCGACGCGCTAGTCGATGGCGCGGCTGACGTACCCGGCCAGGAAGCGCGCTACGCGCAGACCGAATCCATCTCGCTGGCGTTCGTGACCGCCCTTCAGCTGCTGCCGCCTCGCCAGCTTGCCATCCTGATCTTGCGCGACGTGCTCGGATTCCAGGCGAGCGAGGTGGCCGCGATGCTTGATGCGACCCTCGAATCCGTCAACAGCGCCCTCAAGCGCGCGCGCGCGAATCTCGAGCGTGCGCGGCCGACCGCCGAACGTGGGCGGAATCTCGCCCGCGACGCACAGGCCGAGAAAGCGATCGTGGCGAAGTTCGTGAGCGCGTACGAATCTGCCGATCTCGACGCTCTCGTTGCGCTGTTTACAGACGACGTCTTCATGTCCATGCCGCCGATGCAATTGGAATACGAAGGCAGGGATATCGTGGCGCGCTTCCTGGGCCTGCTGTTTGGCGCGCGCCGCAGATTCAACCTCGTGCCGACGCGAGCCAACGGCCAGCCGGCGTTCGCAACTTACGTGCATACCTCAACGGGCATCCGCCTTGGAACCGGCCTTCTTGTCCTTGCTCTCGCGGACGGCCGGATCCGCGCGATAACGCGCTTCGAAGCCACTGTGCTGCCGCGGTTTGGGTTGCCGCCATCGCTCCCGAGCCCATAGCGGCGGTATCGAGCATCGGTTCATGTGCGCCTCAAAAGGGGTTAATTGCCTCCGTCCCCAATTTCCGGATCCTCGACATTCACAGGAGCCATGGCGAAAGAGCCTCGATGGCATCGTCGATGAAATCAATCACACGCTCGCCGCGAACTCGACCGAGACAGCAAGCAACGTCTGAATGGACCTACCCAAGGATGGCTTGAAAAAGGCGCTCTGACCGCGCTTTCCTCCCTCCCTGGCACGAGCACTACTTTGCCGTGGGTTCGCTTTTGACGTTCAAGAACGGAATCGGTGCGCCAGCATAGATTGCCTCCGGCAGCTTGCCATCCCATTTTTCTGCCTTCGCAAGCTCCACCTCGATCCGGCGCAGCTCGAGCACGTCTTTGTTCTTCGCGAGCGCTTCGTTCTGCACCTGCAGTGCCTGAGCCTGCGCCTGGGCTTTCAACAGCAGGCCTTTTGACTCCGCAGTTGCTTCCGCCACTGCGGCATATGCCTTGCCGTCTGCTGCTGCTTTCAATGCATTGGCTTCCGCCTCGGCGATGGCGACCTTCTGCCTCTGCTCGGACTCGACCGTCTTGAGCTTGTTGTCGGCGACCTGTCGCAGCTGCTCCTGCGTGACCTTCTGGTTGATCGCTGCTTTGTACTCGGCGGAAAACTCGAAATTGCGCATGTCGATGTTGATCACGTTTGCACCGTACGTGTCGAGCTTCGACTGCAACAGCGTGCGGATGTCGGTCGACACCTGCGTGCGCTTGCTGATCAATTCCGGCGCCGTGTAGCGCGCGGTCACGGCCTTGAAGGTTTCCTGCGTCGCGGTTTGGACGTAGGACTGAAGGTCGCCGTCGTGGCTATATTGCTCATAGACCTCGGCGACTTTGTCCGGCTTGATGTTGTAGCGTACGGTGAGGTCGGTATCGACGTTCTGCTGATCGATCGTGCTGCCGCTGGCCTTGTTGATGTCAGCGGCCTCGGCGCGAATACTGAACAGCTGGATGTGCTGCCACGGCGGCACGAAAACGAGACCCTCGGGTTCGATCTGCCTGATTGCGCCAAACTGCGTGAGCACGCCGCGCGTGCCGGTCGGCACGCTGCGAAATGGCCAGAATGCCGGAACCATGATGAGAACCAGGCCAACGATCACGGCATCGCGCACGACTGCGCCGAGTTTCACGCTCCGTTTATCATCGAAGTATCTACTCACCGCTCTCTCCCTGGATGTTGATTGCCTTTCACGACATTCTATTCTTGCGAGCCCGCCTTAATTGCCTCACTCCGATCTTTTTTTGGAAGTGGGATCAATGTAAAAGTGCACTCTGACCCCTGTTTCCTTTGGTACGTCAACTAATGCTGGTTTCATTCGCGCGGCTCGAGTCGCCAAGGACGGGCCCTTCGCGCCCCAAGCTAGAGGGTTCGCCGGCCTATCGAAACCTCTCCGCCGCCTTCCGCGCACTCATGATCCGGTCCACAGACAACGGATGCGTCGACAGATACCCAACCTCATGCCGGATGTGGGGATCGGCCTTCTGCATCGCCTCCATCACTTCGGCGAAACGTCCCGGTGAGATGTGGTGCGCGGCGAGGCTGGCAAACGCGTAGTCGTCGGCTTCCGCCTCGAACGTCCGCGAATAGTGGCTGTTGAGCAGGAACGTCGGCACGGAAACGACGAGCGCGCTGGCGGAACTAACGTCGCCGGTGAAGTAGACGCTGATCAGCACGACGCCGGAATTTTGCAGCACGGAGCGCAGTACGTGGCGATGTTCCTCGTGGCCGATCTCGTGCGCGATGACGGCGAGGAAGCGGTCGTCGTCCGCGCCTGCCGGCGGCGGCAAGCTCGATACATTTTGCCGCGTGCGTCCGGCACTGCCGACGCGTCCGTTGCGACCGTTTCCATCATGCGGTTCCCCTGTCCATGCTCCGCCGTGCGGTCGATCCGTCAGGCGGCGGACGCGAACTGGCACGGCGGCATCATACGACAAGGCGTGCGTGGCGTGCGATTCGGACTTCGTTATGTGCTGCGCCGCAAGAAAATGCGCGGGGCACAACGCCGATGTGAGTTGGCAGGAGAGGGTCTGTGTGACAGAAACGATCGGGCTCAATCGAGGGATCGTCTGGAAGATTGGCTAGCGTTTCAACACAATCCCCACCCAACCTCCCCTTGAAGGGGAGGGCCTTCACGAATCGACTTCATCGCTTGAATCCGTTCGCCCTGAGCGTAGGCCCTTCAGGGCCGAAGTCGAAGGGTTCGGCGACGTTTCGACTTCACTCGCTGCGCTCGTGGCGCGCAAGCGCGCCGTTTCACTCCTTTCAAGGGGAGGGCCTCCAAAACGAAGATACCCGCCCTTGCGGCGGGTATCTTTTTCAAGCCTCGGTCAACGCGATCGCCAGCGATCGCGGTGCAGCTCCATCAGTGCCAGCGGCGATCGACGCTGAATTCAGCCGCGCAGCCCTTGTTGACCCACACGCCGGCGCGGTTGGAGCCCCAGGTGCGCCCTTCGATGCACGCGCTGTCGGAAACCTGCCTGGCAACCGATACGCGTCCGGCTCCGCCAAGATCGACGGCGCAGAAGTGGTATTCGAAGTCGCGGCTTTCGCAGCCGACGTTGAAGCGGCTGTCCCAGCCTGGCCCCGGACGCCAGTCGCCCTGGTAGTGGTCGCCGTGATCGCCGTCATGGCGATTGTCGGCGTAGTCATGCCCCGCGGCGACGAAGCGCCCGGCGCAGCCGTGATTGACCCATAGGCCGCGGTTGTCGATGCCCCAATTCTGGCCGCGCACGCAGCGTGTGTCGGAGGTCTGGTCGACCAGGCGCGCGTCGTGCCACGGCACGGCGCAGCGCGTGCGGCCCATATCGCGGCTTTCGCAGGTCACGGCATCGCCGTGACCGTAGTCCTGGGCACGCGCGATGGAAACGGGGCCGGCAAAAAGTACTACCAGTGCGGCAGCCAAGGCTGTCATTCGATGTGTCATGATCTGTCTCCGGTTGCAAAAACGGTTGGCGCCCCAACGCAAACCGCGCAGCGTGGCAAGACCCAATGCCTGCACGGCGCTTGACTAAGGCTCGTTGCGGGCCTGCGCCGTCACGGCGATGGCACGCACGCGGGAAGTATCGACGCTGGGCGCTGAACGGCGACCGGTCGACACGCCTGGAAACCTGCTGCAGCATGAATGAGCTGCTGCGCGACGCATGCTGTTTTCGTGTTGATCAGTACGTTGGCGGGCTTTTACGGAGCAGTTGCCTTTCGCTTCCGCGGAATTGCCACCATGCCGCGTTCGCCGGATACTCCACGCTGCGACCATGGGGTGGTTAGTGGAATCCCGTCATCTGTCGACGCGCAGGTATTGGATCCGCGCGCTGCTGGCAGCGATGCTGGCAATGCAGGGTATCGTCGTGGCCGGCGCCGAGCCGCCGGCGACAGCGGCAAAATCTGCGACGCCCACCGCAGCGGCAACGCCTACTCCACCGGCGACGGGAGTCCCGGCGGCTGCGGCGCCGAAGCGGCAGCTGAGCCTTGTTGGCAAGCCATGGAAGGGTGATTTCGACCAGATACTCCAGCGTCGCATGCTGCGCGTGCTGATTCCGTATAGCCGCACGCTCTACTTTACCGACAAGGGCCGCGAGCGTGGGATCACCGCCGATCTCGTGCGCGAGTTCGAACGCTACGTCAACCGGAAGTATAAGACCGGCAAGCGTCCGCTCACGGTATACATTTTGCCTACGACGCGCGACAAGCTTATCCCGGCGCTCGATGCCGGTCTTGGCGATATCGCGGCAGGCAACTTGACCGTCACCGACGAGCGCCAGGCCCTGGCCGACTTTGCCGTGCATCCGCTGTCGCACCCGGTGCGCGAGGTTGTCGTCACCGGCGCCAAGGTGGCGTCGATCGCCACGGCCGACGAGCTTTCCGGAAAGGCGGTCAGCGTGCGCAAGTCGTCGAGTTATTACGAAAGCCTCGAAGCGCTCAATGCGGCCTTGCGCAAGGACAACAAGCCGGAGGTCACGCTGCGACTCGTCCCCGATGCGCTCGAGGACGAAGACATGCTCGAGATGGCCAATGCCGGCGTGATCGACTACATGATCATCGACGACTGGAAGGCGCAGATCTGGGGCCCGCTCCTGCCTAAGCTGAAGGTCAACACAAGTGCGAGCGTGCGCGAGGGCGGCCAGATCGGCTGGGCCGTGCGCAAGAACAGCCCGCAACTGGTCGCTGCGCTCCTGGATTTCTACAACAATTCGGTGACGAAGACGGCCAGTTACGACTATCGGCTGGCGCAGGCGATCCGGCGCACGAAACAGATGAAGGACCCGACGCAGAGCGCTGACTGGAAGCGCTTCCAGGAAATACTGGGCCTGTTCCAGCGTTACGGCGACAAGTACGATTTCGATCCGCTGATGCTGGCCGCGCAGGGCTACCAGGAATCGCAGCTCGACCAGAGCGCGCGGAGCCAGGTCGGCGCGATCGGCGTGATGCAGCTGATGCCGGACACCGGCGCGCAAATGAAGGTCGGCGACATCCATGTGACGGAGGCGAACATCCATGCAGGCACGAAGTACATGGATCAGTTGATGTCGAAATACTTTCCGGACGCGCATTTCAGCAATGAGGTTCGCCCGCTGTTTGCCTTCGCCAGCTACAACGCAGGGCCGGGAAACATTTCGCGCATGCGTACCGAGGCGGGAAAGCGTGGCCTGAATCCCGACAAGTGGTTCAACAATGTCGAAGTCGTCGTCGCCGAGAAGATCGGCATCGAGACTACGACCTACGTGCGCAACATCTACAAGTACTACGTCACCTACAAGCTCACTCTCGAGGCCGAAGCCGAGCGACACAAGATGTTGGAACAACTGCAGAGGCCGGCGTCCGGCCGATAGTGTCGTCACCGAAGAGTACGCGCGAACCATCATGTCCAACATCGACAAAATCTTCGCCGGCTCGATTCCGAAGATCTACGACGACTACCTCGTACCGCTGATCTTCGAGCCCTACGCCGTCGACCTGGTGCAGCGTCTGCGCTCGCGATCACTATCGAGAGTTCTGGAAATCGCCGCCGGAACCGGCGTCGTGACGCGGGCGTTGGCTTCCTGGTTGCCGGAAGATGTAACGATCGTCGCCAGCGATCTCAATCAGGCGATGCTCGACCACGCTGCGGCCCTGGGCACGACGCGCGCTGTCGAATGGCGCCAGGCCGACGCCATGGACCTGCCGTTCGCGGATGGCGTATTCGATGCCGTCGTCTGCCAGTTCGGCGCGATGTTCTTCCCGGACAAAGCCAGGGCCTTTGCGGAAGCGCGCCGCGTGCTCGAGCCGGGCGGTATTTTCATTTTCAACGTGTGGGACCGCATCGCGGAAAACGAATTCGCGGATAGCGTGACGACGGCACTCGAATCGGTATTTCCCGGCGACCCGCCGCGTTTCCTCGCGCGCACGCCACACGGCTATCACGAGCGCGCGGCGATCGAACGCGATCTGGCGCATGGCGGCTTCACAACGCCGGCACAGATTGCAACGGTGGCGGCACGCAGTCGCGCGAAATCCGCCGACATACCCGCTATCGCCTATTGCCAGGGCACACCGTTGCGCAATGAGATCGAAGCGCATGGCGCCTCGCGTCTCGCCGAAGCAACCGGCGCGGCCGCTCGCGCGATCGCACAACGATTCGGGTCAGGCCCCGTGGACGGAAAGATCCAGGCGCATGTCGTCGCCATCGAAAAATGACGTTGCGCTCATCGACGACGCCGGGCGTGCCGCTGAACACCACCCTTCCCTGATCTTTTGTCGCCACCGCATCCTTTCAGTTCCCTCGATCGTTCTCGAGTTTGGAGCCACTCATGGCCCGATTCTGGAGCGATCCATGAAAACCTTGGTTGATCAGCGCGTCATCGTCACCGGCGGCAACAGCGGGCTCGGGCTCGGCATCGTCGAGGCGCTCGTCGCACGCAAGGCGCAGGTTACAGCCGTCGCGCGCGATCCTGTGCGCCTCGCGGAAGTGCAACGGCGGCTTGGCGTCGCGACCGTTGCCGGCGATGTCACCGATCGGACGCTTGCGCACAAACTGCTGCACGACGTGCGGCCGGGTGTGCTGATCCTGAATGCCGGCGCACCGCTCACGATGGCGCCACTGCACGAGCAGACCTGGGAGGCGTTCTCGGAAACATGGAACAGTGACGTGAAAGCGGGACTGCACTGGATTCAGGAGGCGATCGCGCTGCCGCTGCCTGCCGGCAGCCGCGTGTTGATCGCATCGAGCGGCGCGGCGGTGGGCGGCTCGCCCCTTTCCGGCGGCTACGCCGGTGCCAAGCGTATGCTTTGGTTCATGGCGCAGTATGCGAACGTCGTTTCCGAAAAACTTGGCCTCGGCATTCGCTTCCAGGCGCTGGTGCCGATGCAGATCATCGGCGAGACAGACCTCGGCCGGCAGGCCGCGGAGGCATATGCGCGCTTCAGGGGCATCACGCCCGAGGCATTCCTCACAGGATTCGGCAAACAGATGTCGCCGCGTGAGTTCGGCGAGCATGTGGCAACGCTGCTGACGAAGCCGGAATACGACACCGGTACCGCGTTCGGCTTCAAGGGCGATACCGGCATCACCTTGCTGGACAAGATTGCCGCATGACGAAGTCCGAAGCGCGCGTGCATGACGCAGAGCAGCCGCTGGCTGCCCGGCTGGTCGAAAGCCGCCGCGAATTCCTCGCGCTGGTCGCGGACCTGCGCCCGGAGTTGCATCGCTACTGCGCGCGCATGGTCGGTTCGATCGCCGACGGCGAAGACGTCGTGCAGGAAACGCTCGCCCGGGCGTACTACGCGCTGCCGGAGTTTCCGATGGGCAGTAGCCCGAGTGCCCCGGAGGCCATGGATGGCCGAGAAGGGCCGAAGTCTCCGCGGTTGCGCCCATTGTTGTTCCGCATCGCACACAACCGTGCGCTCGATCACCTGCGCCGCTACGAGCAGCGCATGGGCCAGTCGCTCGAATCAGCGCCGGACATCGCGACCGACGATGCGGCCGATCCCGAGGATGCGCTGGCGCGCGAGCATGCACTGCGTGCCGCGGTGACGCGATTCGTCGAACTCGCGCCGGCGCAGCGCAGTTGCGTGATCCTCAAGGACGTGCTCGGCCACTCGCTCGAAGAAATCGCGACGCTGCTGGAGTTGAGCGTGCCGGCAGTCAAGGCGGCGCTGCATCGTGGCCGCGTGCGCCTGCGCGATGAACTGGCGAACGTCGCCGAGGTCACGGTGCGGCCAGCATCGCCGATTGTCGCGCGCTATGCCGAGTTGTTCAATGCGCGCGACTGGGATGGCGTGCGCGCGATGCTCGCGGACGACGTGCGCCTGGATCTGGTCCAGCGGTCACAACGTGCGGGGCGCCGCGACGTAGGCGTTTACTTCACGAACTACGACCAGGTCACCGATTGGCGGCTGCGGCCGGCCTGGCTCGACGGCGTCGAAGTGCTCGCTGTCTATCGCAAACCGGGGGATGAGCACCCGGGGTACTTCATCGAACTGACGACGATCGAGGGAAGCATCGCGGTGATCCGCGATTTCCGCTACATACCGTACGTTGCGCGCGAGGCCGTGTTCAAGTTCGCGTAGCCGGTGATCACTTCGGCTTTATTTCGCGCGTACTGCAATCTTCTTCGCAGCCTTCTTCTTCGCAGCGGCCTTCGGCGGCAGCGTGCGCACGAACGCGAGAGCAAGTTGAAGCCACGGTTTCACCGCCGCGCGATCGGCAAGCGCCGGTGGATCGACGTAGATGTAACCTTCCATCGTGCGGCCGCGCATCACCATCGGACGCGCGCCCGGCCGCGCGAGCGCGTCGCGTTGCTGGTCCTTGCCGACGCGGGCTAGCAAACCGCGCCGCGACGCCGCCACGACCAGGTTGCCGTTCAACATGAAACCGATCCCGCCGAACATCCGGACTTCACGCACGTCGCCGGCGCGGGCGAGCGCGGCACGCACGCTTGCGGCCAAGTCCTCTTCAAAGCTCATGCGTCGGCTCCGGCTTGAACAAGGTAGACAGCATGATCGAGTTTAGCGCGAACGAGCAAACGGATCAGGTAGTGCGTGAGCTTGAATTCCGTTCGTCCCGAGCGTAGGCCCGTAAGGGCCGAAGTCGAAGGTCGTGCCGTTTCGACTTCACCTGGCAGAATGGGTCAGGTGTCCAGGTCGGCGCAATTGAGATAGATGTGCTGAACCTGGGTGTCGCCTTCCGTCGTCGAGAACGACTCGGCAGCGCACGTGCCGGTAATCGTCTCGTGCGAGTGG
>Ga0157376_10002970_pt1 | contig 11631 bp, 15 predicted proteins | sample M45metaG_FD_121801 | JGI IMG/M metagenome (GOLD analysis project Ga0157376, IMG submission 121801) | Miscanthus rhizosphere microbial communities from Kellogg Biological Station, Michigan, USA - M4-5 metaG | ecosystem: Host-associated > Plants > Roots > Rhizosphere > Soil | place: USA: Michigan... | reverse complement strand
CGCGCATGTCTTGATCACTGAGGAGATCGTGAAGTTCGTCTTTTGAACCCGTTGATCACCACTGATAATCTTTGTACGTGCGCGTGAGCGTGACTCTCGGTATGCCGTGGTGAAACGGAACTCAGCGCATCGATATAGCCGGTGTTTCTATAAATCCACAGTTCATAGCCGACCCTCTCTACTGTATGCTTGTCATCACGACGGCATCTCTTCACGTGCTTGTGCACAGGTAAGACAGGTCACCGCTGCAGGAAGCGCTTCGAGGCGAGACCACGGTATCGCTTGGCCGCACACGTCACAAGATCCATAGGTGCCTGTGGCGATCTTCGTCAATGCCTTGTGGATTTCTTCCAGTTCAACCTTCTGACGGTCATCGAGGCGGGAGAGTATGCGAATGGAGGTTTCGGTCTGGCCACGCTCAACGGATTCTGATTCGACGTCCGTTTCCAACCACAGCAGCTCGTCTTCCAATTGCGCGACATCTCGGAAAAGCGCTTTACGTTGGTCCAACAGTTTTTGCCGCATTTCTTCGATCCTCAACATGGCCTCCTCAACGCATCACTACTTTTTACGACAAGACCATGCAAGAGCAACGCCATAGCGTTGGCGTGAATTCGATCGAGAAAAATGATGTTACAAGGCATCGCCATTCGATTGAGGTGTGGGAATCCTTTGAACCCCATCTCACATTCGCTGGATAGAAGCCACCCCTCCAGTCTTAATTCAATCCGAACAGTCATTCGATTGTCAGCCGCGCTTAAGCTTGTAGCATTTGGCGACACGCCTCGCTCATCGTCATGACCCGAATACCCCATGCCAGCTGGTTTGTTTTTCAGGTTGTTTCTTGCCGCTTGCCCCTCCCTAACCCCTTCATGTTCCCAATGAGGGCTGCAAAATGACATCAGCCGTCCAACTTCGCACTCACCGTGCCCTGCATAATAAAGGAGAGCAATAAAATGCCCTTCGTCTCTCACTGGGGGCGTCTTTGGTGAGCAGACCCTGATGTTCTAGGCAAGAGAGATGAATAGTGTGCGTCACATGGCTCCAGAAATCTTGGTGCTGCGATTCCTCCTAGGCATGTCGGCACTGATTCTCATGACGTACTTGGTATTTCGGTAAGAAGCGCGACGACACTTTCCATCTGGTCCCATGCACCGTTTCGACGATTGAAACAAAGATGCCCAACCTGCTCTGCCGACACTCCACAGTCAAGTTGCTAGAACAAAGACCTAGAATGGAGCGGTCCCCTCGCTTCTCATATGAGGAGGAGGGCCGGGAAACGGCGACGGATCGGGCACCGGTGGGGGCTCTGGCATGGGAGTCGGTTCAGGCAATGGCGGGCCAGGGAAGGGCGACGGATCGGGCGGCAACGGGGGATCAGGCCTGAAGGATCGTCCAGGCTGAAAAGGCCCAGAGGTAACCATGGTCAGTTCGCCCTCTTTACAGACATCGGCTGTCGAATGCTTTCCGCCCCAGCGTAACCAGGCATGTTTTTGAATTCATCTTGACACAATCTTCTTAAGGACACACAGAGTGTTGAGCGTTGACAGGACCGAGCATCCCAACAGTTCCTAGCGATTCCAGCGTTTGACGTACCGAGGACGACGGTGCTCCAATTCTTATTCTCATGGGTGGCTTGGAGTACCACGCGACTCGCAAAGGAGACGCGCGTGATATTCGAGACCGACGTTCAATCTTTCATGGGCTCGTCGACGGTCAAGGTCGACACGCCGCCTCATCCAGTCCGCACGACGCTGACGGTCGTCGCGCCCGGGATGGTAATTAACAAATTGATCCCGAGACTCGTAATCTGGGCTTGAACAGAGGCTGCGGCTCCTTGTCCGAGGCCGACCATGACTACCACAGCTCCCACTCCGATGATAATCCCAAGCATTTCAGCGCCGCCCGCATGGGTTTCGCCTGAGCATTCGGAAAGCTAGGCGGATCGTCATGAACAACACAGACATTGGTCGCCTCGGCGTTTAGCGGGATGTTCCGGGGGACCAAAACCGGGCGGCTGTTCCGTGTTCACCATATGCATATCGTGACTGAAGGATCGGCGCGTATTTAGAGGTATGACAGTACTTCAAACGTCAAGCGAGAGTACCGAGATCTATCAATTGAGCAAAGAATCTTCTGCCCCTTCCTCTCAGATGTTGTGCCGCACTCAACCTCAGCAGGCTTGTGACTGGCAATCTCTCGCTCCGCCTCCAGCCAGTCATCTAAGGGGCCACGAGAAATCCGTTCCATATAGATTTCATAAGCGCGATGGGCCATACGAAGAGGCATTGTCTTCTGTAGGCTGCCCTCGAAGTTGCTCCTCCAGTTCCGCCTTCTTGGGCTTCACAGAGTAGGACGTTTCCTCGGCGCATCCCCTGGCATCGAATGTTGCATAACGATTTTCTCTTTATTATTTTCACGTCCAACACTGTAGAGCCTTGATGTAGCCGTACACCAGGTCGCGTGGAGCAATGAGGCCGACGAGTTTCCCGTCCTACGACTGGAATCTGAGTGACATAGCGATCTTGAAAAAGGTTGGCGAGTTCCACTCCGACGACAGGAGCAAAACGGCTATCGCGTTTCAACCCCATAATTCAAATATGCCGCAAGATATCCGACGCGCCACGCAGGTATACATCCCTTCGATGAACTGAGCCATTGTCTGACGAACAAACCCGAGCTGACTTATACATGGCCTGTTCCTCGCTTATCCCGTGAGTCTAGAAGATCCTGCGCGAGCAGGAACCCAAAGTCGCGCTTCGCTACCATGCCTCCCTTGAATAGCCGAGGGCGCAGGACATCAAATGATAGTAGGCGGTATCACTCTCTTACGCTTCCGTTCCTATTTCCAATCCCATGCCCACCCAAGCTCGCAGCAGGTCTTTTCGGGTCACGGAGTACAAAACCTTGCCGTCTTGCTCCACTGGCAGCGTCAGGAGATGCCTTCCCTCCATGATCCGTGCAACCTCTTTAAGAGGTGTTTCGGCCGTCACGGTCACGCAGCTTTTCGTCATGATTTCAGCAGCCGTTAGCTTCGATAAATCTCGGTTCTCTTCCAAAGCATGCAAGACATCAAACTCACTGATGAAGCCCATTAATTCCTGCTTGTCATTTACTACCGGAGCCCCAGGGACCTTTTCGGACATTAAATGAACAGCCACGGCAAGTGCACTCTGTCCAATATGAAACCGGATCCTGCTTTGAGTCGTGAGGCTGCCGACCGGCGTGTCCCCACCACAACAGGCAAACAACGCATCTTGCTTTCCCATAGGTTCCTCCTCATTGCGTGCACCACCGTATCGGTCACCGTGAGCAATTGTATGCCGGTCGCATTGATCATTTAGTCGGTCCGCCTCACAGCATTTCCTCTACCGCCACCACGCTACCTATCGCACGACATCGCCGTCGGCCTACCTCGGGAGGGCGACTATCGCGATTCAACCCAATAATTAAGATAGGCCCGCAAAATGTCCCGCCGCGCCACGATCCCGACCAGTTTTTCCTCGGCCACGACCACCGGCACGTGAATCAAATTACTGACCTGCAACACATGAAGAAGCGTCGCGAGATCGGTGTCCGGCCTGACGGAATAGGGGTTTGGCGTCATGATGTCCCTCGCCGATACCTCTCCCCACTTCTGGTTTTTCTCCAATGAAGCTAGTAAATCGTGCTCCGTGACAATCCCGATCAGGCGTTGGGTTGGATCGACGATCGGAACCGCGCCAAACCCTTCGAGCATCATCGCCGCAATCTGACTCGCTGTCGTCTCCGAGCGCGCGGCCTGCACATCGCTGACCATGAACCGTGCCACGGTCAGATGATCGAACCCCTTCTGCAGCTGGACATCTGAGCTGTTCTTCAATGATTTCATAAGAAGCCTTCCCCCCCATATCGCGGAGTGCCCTCTCCTGTTTGTAGACGACGGACACACTCCATTACCAAGGAAGCAAAGGTCTGGCCAACCCTTTGCAGTCTTCACCTAACAGATGGGCCCATATAGATGGACTATATTGAGGGGTATCACAACGTCAGGATTAACGTGGCTGCGGAAATTTGCTACAGCGACTCGTCGCCGAAAGGTCAAGAGTCCACAATAGAACATGGCTTATCGCCTTACTGAACGAGACGTCCTAAAGGCGCTGGAGACTTCCGTTGGAAAACTCTCAAATGAGGCCGCTCGACTGCGCTTGACTCGCTATGGGCCGAACAGGCTCCCGGAGCCCACAGGCCCTTCGCTCTTCAGTAAACTCATTCGGCAGTTCAGCCATTTCTTAGCCATTCTCCTGTGGATTGCGGCAGGACTGGCCTTTCTCGCTCACTTCCTGAAACCCGGCGAAGGCATGGCGGCGCTCGGCTGCGCCATCGTCGCTGTTGTCGTTATCAACGCCATCTTCAGCTTTGCCCAAGAATACAAGGCAGAACGAGCAGCCCAGGCCCTTCGAAGTCTCCTTCCACCCACCGCGTGGGTGATACGGGACGGCGTCACACAACAAGTGCCTCGCCAAGAAGTCGTTCCCGGCGATGTGCTCCTCTTAGAAGAGGGAGAACAGGTCTCGGCGGATGCGCGCCTGATCGAGGCGGTGCAGATGCGTGTCGATAACGCGTCCTTGACGGGCGAGTCCCACGCGCGCTTGCGCCAGACTGACCCTGAGACCGAACCCTTGATCGATCCGCTCAATGCAGCCAATGTGGTGTTTGCCGGGACCACCGTCCTCTCCGGCCATGGCCGTGCCGTCGTGTATGCCACCGGTGCTCAGACCGAATTCGGCAGGATTGCCGACCTCACGATGACGACGGAATCCGGCATGAGCCCGCTTCAACAAGAAATTGTTCGGGTGACGCATGTCGTTGCGACACTTTCGTTGGCCATGGGAACTGTCTTTTTCGTCATCGGCCTATTTATGGGCCTCGGCCTTTGGGTCAGTGCAATTTTCGGGATCGGGATCATTGTGGCAAATGTGCCGGAAGGTCTGCTCCCAACCGTGACGCTGGCGCTGGCCATGGGGAGCCAGCGCATGGCGCGGCGCCATGCGCTGATCAAGCAACTCACCTCGGTGGAAACGCTCGGCTGCGCCACCGTGATCTGCACCGATAAGACCGGAACGCTGACCGAGAACCGCATGCGGCTCGAACGGTTGTATGCCGATGGGGCCGACCTGGAGGTCCGGAACCAGTGCCTGCTCCGCAATGGTCGGCTGTTCGGCATGACTGATCGGGATCGGCTGATGCCGCTCTTTGAGGCGATGAGTTACTGTCATAATGCCAAGCTCGTACGGCGCCATCGTAGCCAGGTCGTGTTTAGCGGAGACCCTACGGAAGTGGCCCTGTTGGAATTTGTGCAGGCACACGGCGCAACGAATCGCCACCGGATTCCCCGCATGGGGGAGCTTCCGTTTGATGCCGATCGCAAGCGCATGAGTACACTCCATTGGAAGGAGGGAAAGCTGACCGCCTTTGTGAAAGGCGCACCCGAGTCCGTCCTCGGTCTCTGTACCCGGAGTCTCACTGATGGAAAACCGGTCCCTCTTTCCGATGCCCATCGGGCAGCCATCCTCAGCCGGAGTCAGACGCTGGCGCAACAAGCCTATAGGATTTTGGCTATGGCGGTACGAACGATCGACAGCGGAACGGCGCACCATCTGACCCCTGAAACTCTGGAACGGGATCTTACCTTCCTCGGATTGGTCGCGTTATTGGACACACCACATCAAGAGGTTCCTGATGCCATTGCCCGCTGCCGCCGGGCCGGGATCCGCACGATCATGGTGACCGGCGATCATCCGCTGACTGCGCTTGCCGTCGCCCGTCAGATTGGGTTAGCTCCGCAGGAAGCGGAGCCCGCACCAAACCAATCAATCGTCCTAGAAGGCCCGCAGTTGGATGGCATGAGCGATGAAGAACTGCAGCAGGTCCTCAGGCCAGTGCACGGTGCGCTGAACGATCCGATCTTTGCGCGGATGGCGCCCCGCCATAAGATGCGCATCGTCTCGACATTGAAGGAAATGGGGGAAGTGGTGGCTGTCACGGGCGACGGCGTGAATGATGCCCCCGCTTTACAAAAGGCCGATATCGGCATTGCCATGGGGATTTCGGGAACGGACGTCGCCAAGGAGACCGCCGACATGATTTTGTTAGACGACAACTTTGCGACCATCGTGAACGCGATTGAGGAAGGGCGGGCGGTCTACGCGAATATTCGCAAGTTCGTGACGTATGTTTTGTCAAGCAATGTCCCGGAAGTTTTTCCATACTTGGTTTATGGGCTCTTTGGCCTCCCGCTCGCGCTGACCATTCCCCAAGTGTTGGCCGTCGATCTGGGGACCGACATGCTCCCGGCCGTCGCGCTGGGTGCTGAACCGCCCCATCCCGGTATTATGGAAGCCGCGCCGCGGTCAAGAACTGAGCGACTTTTGAATCGATCACTCCTGCTGCGAAGCTACGCTTTTCTCGGATTGATCGAGGCCGCGATTGCGATGGCGGCATTCTTCGGATTTCTCCTTGCACAAGGGTGGACTTGGAGTATCAGCCTTTCATCGTCGGATCCACTCTATCGGCAGGCCACAACCATGAGCTTGGCGGCCATTGTCCTCACACAGGTGGCGAATGTCTTCGCCTGCAGATCCGAGCACCTATCCATGTTCAGATTCGGCGTTGGCAGTAGTCCTCTGATCCTTTGGGGTATCGGAGTCGAACTGACGCTCCTCATGCTTCTAGTCTATGCGCCATTCGGGAATTACGTTCTCGGCACGGCACCGCTGCCGTTCTGGATGTGGATCCCACTCGCCCTCGCAGCCCCACTGCTGCTGCTTGCAGAGGAATGTCGGAAGCGCATCGGCCGTCCTCATGTTTTAGCTTAGTTAAGATCGGCTCGATGCAAGTAGATGTCGACTGCGGTGTCTACTGGCGACAGTGTGATCGAAGGGAGAATCCCATGAGAAGTAACGGCGCCATTATCGCATTTTCCCCTATCCTTTCATGAGATTGAACGAGGTGGTCGGATGTCTGCCACGAGGAAAATCAACTGGAGTGACTGCCCTTTGTCGTAATCTATGTTGGAGCGTAATAAATGCGTTGGGTGACGGCACGAAGAAGATGCTGATGCCCGCCTTAACTCTCATTTTGTTCAAGTAGGCTCGACGTTCTCGACGCATCATATTTCCTGTCGAGCTAGGCGACCGTCTTGATGAGCGTGCTCGAGCCTCACTGTGGCCGTGTATTACCCAACCCGCGGATGTAGGCCATGACTTCTCGCAGCTCTTGCTCGGTGAGGCGATCACGCCAGGCGCGCATCTGGCTCCGTGCCTCGCCGAATTCAATGCTATCCAACATCTGTTCATCAGATCGTGATTGGAATGTTGCTGATTGAAAGTTACGAGGTGCGACCTTGAGACGGGAAGCCTAGGTCCGTCGCCTAATCGTTCGGACCATGGCATCATGCACGGTGCAGATCATAGCTCAGTGTGCCGGGATGAACCTCCCCGGCCCAGTTCACCTCGGGTGTTATGGCAGCCAAAAAGACCGTACCGGCGAACGTACCCGCCATGGTCATTATGATACCAAGGGAAAATACGACTTCGAGAGTCCGCCTGTCGTATAAGTACCTCTATCGGACGATGAGCACCGGACACGTCGCTCGGTGAAGCACCGCATGACTGGTGCTCCCCAGCATGGCGCGGCTGAGGCCTCGATGACGCGATCCCATGACAATGAGATCCGCATGTTCCGTGGCCGCCGCCTTGAGAATTTCCGAGGCGGGAGAGCCCTGCACCGCGGTACCTTTCGCTCGGTATCCGACCGCCGTCAGCTTCGACGCGATCTGCTCGGCAAACTGAGTGGCGCCCATTAGGACTTCCTTTTGCCACGGTTCTGGAATCACCGCCCCTACGGGCCAGGCGGGATGGGCATATGGAATCACGCTGAGCACCGTGATGGCTCCCGTCTCTTTGAACGGTCGGCGCGCCAACCACCGGACCGCGACGTCGGCGTCTTTCGGTGCGTCCACGGCTAAGACTATCTGCTGCACAGGCCGCAGAGGAGTGCTCACCACCAAGACCGATGCGGCGGCGTGCGTGACGACCCGGTGCGAGACGCTGCCGAGCGCCAATTCTCGTAAGGCGCCGACACCGCGCGAGCCCATCACGATCAGATCGATCCGTTCTCGCTCGGCGACGGAGAGAATCACATCGATCGGCTTTCCGACTTCAATGAATTTTAATACCGGTCCGCCGTTCAACGGCAACAGCGACTCCGCCGTTCGCAGCACCTGTTCGCCTTCTTCGCGCATGGCTCGTTCTTGTGCCGTGTACAGGTCCCGCGCGACTTCAGGCACCATCATAGGATACGCCGGCGCAGGAACATCGGTGGCGTGCAATACAACCACGGCGTCGGAACGCGTCAATTGTGAGCACGCGCGAACCGCGTCGTACGAGTGGTCCGATCCGTCTACCGCCAATAAGGTTCGCATCAACACCTCCACGTGGGTCGTCAGGCGTGAGGCGCTTGAGAATGGACGACCTCTCGCGACCGCTCAAGGCATTCCACGACTTCCTCATCGCTGACTTGCGCAAAATCAGCGTAGAACTGACCGATCCCGAAAAATAGGGCGGGGGTCTCCAAAATATTGATTTCGTCAACCTGCGATCGCAGGTCTAATGGGACGCGAGACGGGGCCACGGGCACGGCGGCAATCAAACGACGGACCCGACACGCGCGAAGGGCGCCCACGGATGCATAGAAGGTGGCACCGGTTGCAATCCCATCATCGACGAGGATCACGGTTCGACCGGCCAGGGCGGGCAATGCCTCCCCTCGTCGATATCGCTGTATCCGTCGCGTGATTTCGTCCTGTTGGCGCCGCACTTCATCTTCCAGCTCGCTGTCGGATACGTTGAACTGCTCAATGATATCTGTATTCAGATGACGGTACCCGGTCTCAGCCAACGCCCCCATGGCCAACTCGGGATTCCCCGGCGTCCCCAATTTGCGCGTTACGAGCACATCCATCGGTAACCCGAGCGCCAGACTGAGTTCGAGTCCCACCACAACGCCGCCGCGAGGCAATGCCAGGATGATGGTGTTCTTGGCGGTCTTATACCGGCCAAGGACCTGGGCCAGTTGCCGGCCGGCATCTTGACGATCTTGAAAGACGTTGTCGCCTGAATTCATCTCATGCTCTTGTGCCAGTCAGGCAACGTGCTGAGACCGAAGATCTCACTTCATAGTCAAGCATGGGCGGTGCCAGTCAAGCATGCCCTCTTTCAGGGTGACTTGCAGGCCGTCCTTCTTGAGCGTCGATATCGCGTGGGGAATTTAGCAACACTGGCCCCATTATGCTTTGACCCAAAATACCCCAGCAAGGGGCGTGCATGGCCGACGAATCTGACCGATGAACTCTTCCTGTTGCTCTTCACGTGATGAGGCACGGCCCGGCCTCAGGCTCGAGGCGAGGCGGGTATGGCATACCGTGTGCAGATTCTATCCTTAGCGGAGGACCGAGGGCGTATGACTATGATTCAGACACAAACTCTAGAAAACCACATAATAGTGATTTTGTCCCACGGGCCCTCCTCCCTGGATGAACTCGTGTCGGCGTGTCCGGACGCGACGTGGGGCCAAGTTTTCGGAGCGGTGGACCGCTTAAGCCGGACGGGGCGAGTGACGCTGCAGAGGCGAGGACGAGGCATCTATATCATCACCACATCAAGCACAAAGGAGGACGATCATGAGCATGTTAACACGGTGGGAACCGCTTAGAACTCGGATGAACCCATTCAGAGAATTGGAAGAAATGGAAAAGCGCTTGTCCACGATTTTCGGGCGTCAGAGTTTACGTCCAGACGGCGAAAAAGAAGCCTTGACCATGGCGGAGTGGTCGCCGCTGGTCGATATTACCGAAGATGAGAAAGAGTATCTGATCAAGGCCGAGGTTCCTGAGATCAAGAAAGAAGACATCAAATTGCTGGTGCAAGACAATGTGTTGACCATCTCAGGTGAGCGCAAGTCCGAGAAGGAGGAAAAGGGCAAGAAGTATCATCGGGTCGAGCGAACCTACGGCAGCTTCATGCGAAGCTTCACGTTGCCCGAAGATGCTGACGGCAGCAAGGTCGCGGCGGAATACAAGGATGGCATGCTGAATGTTCGCCTACCCAAGTCCGAAAAAGCCAAGCCAAAGTCGATCGAGGTCAAGGTCGCATAACACGAGAGAACACCATCGTCGCGAGTCTTACTGTAGGCGCCGCATGAGGACAAGCATTACAGCATAGATAGGGACATCCTCGTTCATCATGACGAGGCGCACGAGTCGGCTTCATCGATGTATAGGCTGGATTGGTGGTTCGTCATCGTCCTGGTGCTAGTAGCGATCTTTCCGATCGGTATGGGAGTCACGGGCGGCATTCGGGGAATCCAAATGCCGCCCACCTGCACCGCTGATTGATGGTCCTGGTGAGGTGGACATCCCAATACTATCGTTCATACGTCGAAGTAGATGAAGCGAGGTCACTCATGGCAACACATTCGGATCATCCTCTTGAGTCACCGGCTCGACGAGGCCGCCCGGTTCAGAACTACGCGGAGGACACGTATAAGCTGCACGGAAAGCCGAAAGAACCCTCGGCGTGCCGACAGTGTGGAGTCGTTTTCCATAAGGGCCGATGGACCTGGGCTCCAAAACCTGCGGACGCCCATGCCCTCCTCTGTCCGGCCTGTCATCGGATCGCCGATCGCCATCCCCAAGGAGAATTAGAGCTCAGTGGACCATTCCTTGTCGAACACAAACAAGAAATCCTTCGGTTGATCGACAACGTCGCAGCGGCTGAAAAGGCGGACCACCCATTCGCCCGGATCATGTCGAGCAAAGACTCAGATAGCGGGATCGCCATCCAGACCACCGATATCCATCTCCCTCGCCGCATTGGAGAAGCTTTGCATCACGCCTATCAGGGAGAGTGGACCTTTCACTATGACGAGGGCGAGCAATTTATCCGTGCGAAATGGCACCGGTAGGACGGTCATGCGGCTCGGCATTGAAAGGAGACTCGAATGAATGTGAGAGACATCATGACACGGCCTCTGCAAACCTGCACGCTCCATGACAATCTCGCCACCGTGGCGATGCGAATGTGGGAAAGCGACTGCGGGGCCTTGCCGGTGAAGAATCATGACGGGCACGTCATCGGTATGATCACCGATCGGGATATCTGCATGGCAGCCGCGACGAAGCACCGCGAGATTTCCGACGTCCTGGTATGGGAGACCATCACCGGCGACATCGTGACGGTCCGACCCGAGGACGACATCTCAATGGCGCTTGATGCCATGGCCAAAACGCAGGTACGACGCTTGCCGGTGATCGATGATGACGGCCTGGTCCAAGGTATTCTCTCCATGAATGACCTCATCTTGAATGCAGACCACAAGATATCCGAACACGATGTCCTGCACACGCTCAAGGCGATTTGCCAACACCGTCGATTAGTGGGGATTTAGCCAGGGGCTCACATGCGCATCGCCGTCGCCGTCGATTGGTCCGATCAAGCGTTCGATACGGTGCGCAGCATTGCGCATTTATATCAACCGCAAGAAGTTATCCTGATTCAAGCAGTCGATCTTCATCCATTTGAAAATCCTTTG